>Ga0137418_10006169_pt1 | contig 11023 bp, 15 predicted proteins | sample CZODoug3_1_2_16f_FD_122242 | JGI IMG/M metagenome (GOLD analysis project Ga0137418, IMG submission 122242) | Vadose zone soil fungal communities from Angelo Coast Range Reserve, California, USA - CZODoug3_1_2_16fungal (Hybrid Assembly) | ecosystem: Environmental > Terrestrial > Soil > Vadose... | reverse complement strand
AGCGCCAGACGGCCGGGAATGCGATGGGTCGCTTCAATGTCGTCGCCAGCACTGCCGAGGGCCCGGAAATGACTCTCGTACAGCGACTTTCGGAGCAATTACGGGACGCGGTGACACTCCGTTTCGGGGACGCCTCACCGGAGGCCGCCGACCTCGCGCAGTTTCGGCGCCCGCGTCTGCCGGGCCGCCTTGGATCGATGGTGTAGCCACACCAGCCATGTTCCAGACAATCTCCTCGTCCGTCAACGAGAAGCTGAATGATTCTAGAAGGAGAGATAGAACTACTTCTGCAGACATTTGTTGAGTCGGTAATTAATGCTGTAATAAACGATGGTCGTCTACGCACTCATCTCTAGCTGAGAAAATTTGAAACCACTTTCCACGGAATATCAAGTCCTGAGACGATGAGCTGAGGTAAGCAGTAAATACTCACATGCAAGCCCGCCCGCCGCCCAAAAATGTCATCCTGGTACCGCTGTTAGCCAGCTACGAAACAGAAAATGTTTGGTACTCACATATTTGAGTACACTCCGGGAAAGTGTGCCTCGGTGACACTGTCAGGAAGGGGAGACAACCATCGGTCTGGCTTCCATTCGTAAGCGTCTGCACCCCAGATGTCTGGATTCCAGTTGGCCCCGACAATGGACGCCATTATGTTCGTGTTTCTGGGTACGACGATCTCACGGACCTCGGTACCGTCTTTACCGATGATCGGTTTGAGCAGCGGAAGAATCATATCCTTGCGAGCGCTGATTGATGCCAACGAATGTAATAGGGAAATAGCTGAGGCAGGAGACTTTATACTTACGTTCTGTTGGAAAAAGGAACTGGCGCAAAACTAAGACCAGCCTCAGATACCCATGAATTAGGACAATAAAGTCGGAAAATAATTACAGTCTCATTGTCTCCCGAATAACCGCCTCGAGATATGGAAGGGCCGAAAGGTCATTGTAATCGAGGTCACCTCCACTTGATCGGGCCTCCGTGATCTCCCGGCGGAGTCTTTCCTGGACATCTGGATACTGAGCCAGTATATGGAGAATGCGAGCCAATGCTCCAGATGTTGTGTCCATTGCCGCAAAAATCAAAAGGCTAAAGTCATACCAATAATTAGCGTATGATCAAGTCAGTTATAAACACGCACTTCATTTGACCTAATAACTCTGACTCTGGAAGGCGATCCTCGTCCTTCGCCTCCATGTTTGCTTTCACTGTGAAACATGTGGATTATTGTCAGTGAGGTGAGCCGCGAACGAACTCTGCGTACAAAGGATGCTCATAATGTCTTTACCCCGGCCTATCTGCCTGAGAACAGTCTCATCTCCACGCCGTACTGCAGCCTTCTTGGCTTCAAGTATCGCAACGGATGTCCTATCCATGATACTGACGATCTGGCATAGCTTCTGAATATTTTTAAAGGGTATAAGCCTGACGAGAAACCTGCGAAAGCCTGGGGGACCAAGTTTGGCAATATATGGTGCCAATGCGCGTGAAAAAGGAATATTGAACGTGAGGGGCCTGTAAGATTTGGAGTATAAAACAATTGCTAACAGTTCCCGGACGGATGGGTAAATGAATACAAACATAAGGTTTTTTACGGCCGTGTTGTACTCATTGGGAGCGCCTTCGTCGAAGTTATCAAAATTAAAGCCTAATCAGGTATGTTAGTAAAGTCCACAGAGAGTATTCTCTCCAAATATACCGAGGCCTTTCATAAAAGTCAGCATTGCGTCAAGCAAATGCACTGAGCACTTGCCTGATTGCCCAATGAGCTCCAAGGCCGTGCGAGACGTCCAGTGAAGAATATCGATGTCTTGGGTGCCGCCTTTCAATTTCGATGCAATAGCATCCCGAAGCTTGATCGAAACGGTAAAAGGGGGGAACGAAGGTTAGTATATGAGGTCGCACACCTTATATGATACTCCGTAAAAAGTTGGAATCATATCGCGCAGATGGTTGGGAGAAAAAACAGGATTGAGCATTTTTCGCTGCTTCCGATGCTGTTCGCCTTTGTACAGTGGGTACGGCGGATAGTGAATTAGGGACATGCCAGAAAAGTGCACGCATCAATGCCTACCAAGTGAGGTCGAAAGACCGTTTCCAAAGATCATCCTACCCAGACTTTGAAGCGACAAATAAAAATCATCAGAGCCACGACGGGTACGAAAGACTCACACTATTATCGAAGTTTTTGGTTCGTAGATCTGTTGGTCTTTTACAATTAAGTGATGAAGAGCTTTTGGATCTGAAATGTAGAGTTCTTTATCCTATGGTCATTATATCAGTGCGAGCACCCCCATACACCACCAGAACCTACCCCCAATAGCCCTTGTATCCTGACTGTACCACCGAATGTATCTACAAGGTGCTTGTGGAATTCCCATCCCCGAGGGTTGAGGAGTTGCCCATAATTACCTGCGTACAAGCGAGTGGCCGGCTCAGAAAAATATGCAGGGGCCAATTTTGTCGCCCACCAGTGAAAAAAGAGGGCGAAGGCGGCCCCGGAATATTGTCAAATGGATGCTTGGCCACGAAACTTTTGAAGAAACGCCAAAGAACCCATGCAAATACAGACGAAAGTAGGGCAGTTTGGACGCTGAACACAAGGTGGAGGCCGACCATGAAGTCGTTAGTTAATGCTGGATTGGATGCTAGTAGCTTTTATGTCTATTGAATTGCGGGATCTGTGTAGTAGGATAACCCTGCAGCAACAACGGCCGACGTAAGCGTCATTGTATTTCAGTCAATCCCGTCAAATATATGTCACGACGAAGCATAAACGTGGTAGATTAGAGGGTACATGGAGACCGTCGAAGATTCGGCGGCAGTCACGTTGAATAGAAGATGGAGCCTGGGAGGTGACAAGTTAGCTCAAAGTGACGGATTCGGCACCTTGACTCACTTGGAGGTTGTCCGTCGAACTCTTATATACATTCCGAATGATAACATGAACAGCCGATCCCTCAGTCAACTAGGGAATATTAAACGCGATTGCCTGTTTCGGACCGTACTATACATGTGGCGTCTCATTCAAGTCTCATTTCTCAACATTTTGATTCATTCATATAGCACTATTGCGTATCATTGTTGTCTCTGCGTGAACCAATCTCTACACTACTTATGTCGAAATGACGCGATGTCGAACAGTCCCCTCAATCACCTTCGACTGACAAGTGACCACTGGCAGGTGCCCGGCGCCCGTTCGTCCCAATTCAGTGAGCTGGCATGACACAATATCCGCCTTACCCTATCTATGGTAATAAGTTAATGAATCAGCAAATCCCTTGGTTCACGGGAAACCCTTACAAATGCTTTACAAGAGCCGTGAGGCAGAAATCGGCCGGCATCTTTTCTACAATGGATTCCCTTAGCGTTACGGCCCTACGGGAGGCCTCAAAAATGTGTCATGACATTTGGTTGTTCTCACACCAGCAGCAGCGCGGTCTTTTGTAGCTGGCTGGGAATGTTCGAAATCATTATATTTTATTGGAACAAGGTAATAAAACAAGATGAGGTTCAGCCTTGTTGATCACCCTTCAGTCAACGGTTTCTTTCCTGCGATTGCCTCATGGCATTGTAGCCCAAACATGTTGGGCACGAACTGCACCTGATTCTGATCCTCAAATCTGCCAGCCTTCGCGTTCGAAACAGTTCCAGGGCACCAATGATAAGAGTCCCATAGAGGCCTTCGAAACTCAAGCAGATATTACACTCAACTTCCGATATAAACAAAGATCGAAATCACGCACATGCGAATGGGCACCACGTATGTACTCTTCCATAACCGTCACTACAAAGTTGTTGGCACTATCACGAAGGATGTCTATTGACTTTCCCAGGAGGGGGTACAAGCCCATATTTTCTTGCCGAACCATTAGAGATGAAATTCCAAGATTGTCGCTGGCTATTACCCATAACCAAAATGAGGTGAAAGTAAATCACCCGTAGAATATATTGAACGGTAGATATTCATTTTGTGGATGGTGGTGGCCTATAGCCTCTAACAAGATGATCAGATTACCGTAGATCGGCTCGAGTTCGAGTCGGTGTTCAGTTGGGACAGTTCTTTAGTGAGTTGGGATGAGATGATGACCGAGAGTGGAATTATATAAATTTTTTATACTTGATGTTAGGATGCTAGAAATATACGAAGGGAAATTGAAATGTAGGCGGCAAATGTGCAGTGGGTCGCGATCATCACGTGCCACCGTAGATCTTCAGGAAACGGACGGTATGCCGCAAGGCCATCAGGAAAAATATTCGAAAATTATAATTGATTACAAAGCGGTTATGAAGGCCGGAATGACCGGAATCAGTTGTAACAGGTTGTCAGAGGTCGACATTGGTTATAATCCAATCATAATCGTTTTACAATATTTGCAGTTTATTGTAACCATTGTAATTTTTTCATTGATTGTACTGGTTATAATCACATTACAGTTCTATTATCATGTCCCCCCATTCTTACTTGGGTCCCAGTCACAAAATAGAACAAAGAGATGCAGTATATTCAAACCAATAGTACCACATAGTATAAGTGCCCACTGCTCAACCAGTATCCCCCACTCATAAAGCACACCTCCCATACCCAAAGCTCCCCAACTCAGATGCCACAGGTTGGCAACAGAACAATGCCCACAAGGGCAGCCGCAAACAGTGCGGACTTGAGGGTTTACATGCAATGAAAGACAGCAGTGAGTCCACATGACCGGACTATGCTGTAAGGAATGCGACGCAGTCACGGGGAAGGTTGAAACGTTGAAGAGTAGGGGAGATGGCAGAAGATGGTGGTGAGAGAGAGGAAGCAACGAAACTCGATCGGATGATGAGAAATCACGAAATGAACCAACACGTGACCGGGCGGAATTTAACCCGAGCTCATATTTTGTGTGATCCGGTCGCAATCGTCCAGCTGAACTGCAGACAGATTCCAATCAAATTGCAGTTGTTACAGCCGGATCGCAATTTGCCGCCCAATTGTAAACTCCGCAACCCGCTATAATCGCCGAAGGATTTTCCTGATGGTCACGGCGTGACCCGTCCCGCCATGGGCAAGCAAACATGAGCACAACTGCCACACCAGGCTAAAAATGCCAGCCCAAAAGGAAACTGCCCACAACACCTTTCCTTTTTATCTATCCCATCCTGAGCTGCAGCTATCATCATGAAATATTCATCCTGGATACGACACGGCCGCTCCAAGGACTCGACAGAAAGAGAAGGAAAGGAAGAGAGGCCTTATTCTCCGAGTCCGGTGCTGAACAGTGCGAGGAGCGTCTTCGTCCTTCTGTCCAGCCTTAGGGCTGGTGCAATCAATATCCCAGGATTGTACGCCGCCGGACAGATTGGCATACAGATCATTGACCTCGTCAAGGTAATGAATTGGTTTCTAAGGGCCCATCTTGATTTCTAATTTTTAATGAAACAAATCCCGCAGAAAATCAAATCGAACCGCAGCGACCTAGAAGCCCTCGTGGAACGCATTGCAGATCTGCTAGATCCGGTACATAGGGCTCTTGGGGCTCAGCACAAAAGTGATGTCAGCGCGGGTCTGAAGGAGGATCTTCTCTGTTTCAATCAGTACGTCTCCTTTCCCCCTTGAATATATAACTGCTTTCCCAGCTTTAAAAAAATTCTTCTTGCATAGAGACATGAAACAGATTCGGAACATTTTAGGCAAGCAGCTCAAACGGAACAGTTTGGGCAGGATCATCTATGCGGACAATGATACGGATTATATAGCAAAATGCAATGCTCTTGTCGACTTTGGTTAGTGACCTTTTTGATGTGGACGTGCATCAGGAAACACCGAAAGTTCCATAGTCACCTTGCAAGGTATGTTGTCACGCATCGCTCCCATTGTAATGCATCACATCTCCATTGTACGCCATTGTAAGTTATTGTGATCCCATAAGACAATAGCACCTACTGTACACGGTTTTGTGAGTTCAATGTACAATTCAGCCTCGTTACCAGTTCCCAATGAGTGAAGTTCATTTGCAATGCAAGGTACAGCAGCAATAGAAGGTATGGTATCCAAAGTCACAAGGTAGCGTAATAACAGAAAATTGAGATGACGAACATAAGGGTTGACAAAGAAAGTCTTACAAACTTCCAAAATATTATCTGCACTCCAGGTAACATCCATCACCCAACCAAACTTCGGAATCAGGTGCACACTGATGACAGAGGAATGAGTAATGACTGTAGGTATAGTTAGTAAAGATGAGAAACTATAAGGGAGTGTGTCCATACCTCAGTCAGTGGGAAACACGACTGAGGAAAGAGAAAGAGAACGCGCGCGATAAACGAACGAGATTATGTAAGCGTCCGTATTAGTCCAAAGGTGGCGCTGGTGCGTATTGTACAATATATATATATTAACACTCCCCCTCAACTAGCATCAGCCCTAAGACCCATCCCAAGTGCACAAGCAAGTTCTTTGTGACATGGTGCATGGAATCCTTTGGTGAAGATATCAGATAGATTCTTGTCAGAAGGCACATACTCTGGCAAGATGGTCTGTTTTTGGACTTCTTCACGAATCCAGTGGTAAGCAATATTAATATGCTTGGTGCGATTGGTGACTTGGTCTGGAGTTTCAATCATGCGAATTCTAGAGGTGTTATCGATGTGTAGGGTAGTAGCAGTAGAGGGCGAACATCCTATTTCTGCAAGTAGTTGTTGAACCCAGTTAACTTCACGACCTGCATGGACAATTGCATAATACTCTGCCTCTCCAGTGGATAATGCAGTAGCAGTTTGCTTCTTGGATGACCAAGAGAAGCATCCATTGCCAAGCATCATGGCATACCCAGAGATGGAACGGCCATGGTCTGAAGAGTTGGCATGGTCTGCATCACAGTAGCCAAGGACCTCAATGGCTGCTGGTTTGCCACCTAATGTAAGGACCCAGTTCCGTGTAGTTTTGAGATAGCGAATGATATGGATAACTGCATCCCAGTGATGCTTTCCAGGATTGGAGGAGAATTGTGCAACAGTCTGAACTGCCTTAGCAATGTCAGGATGTGTCATTACAGCTGCATGATTGAGTGATCCAACTGCAGCCTGGTATGGCTTGAGACGCATTTGTGAGATCTCATCAGGTGTGGATGGGCATTGAGAAATATTAAGGCGAGTGCCCATCTCAATAGGTGAACGAACATCCTTTGCACCAGTTTGACCAAAGCGGGTGACAACCTCATCAATATAGCGGTGGTGAGAGAGTGAGATAGTGTGAGCCTTCCTATCACGAATGACTTCAATACCAAGAATGGATTGTATTTCGCCCAAGTCTTTGATGGAGACCTGTTTGCGAATCTGTGATTTCAGCAGCTTTACTTCATCTTTGGAACTGCAGTAGAGTCCAAGATCATCAACATGTGAAGAGATGATAGAAGTTGCAGCTGATGATGAATGGATGAAGACACATGGGTCTGACTTGCATGCAAGGAAACCAATTTGCTCAAGAATGCCTTTGAGCTTTTGGTACCAGAGATGGCCGGATTGCTTAAGGCCATAGAGTGCCTTGCCCAATTTCCAGACAAAGTCTTCTTTGCCCTTGGCGATATAGCCTGGAGGTTGGGAAAGATAGACAGCTTGGTCTTCAGGCATTTTGCTATTGAGGAACGCTGAGTCCACATCAATAACATGGATTTTCCAGTCCAAAATTGCTGCAATGGCAAGTAGCATGCGAATGGATTCAATCTTGGCAACAGGAGCGAATGTCTCAAAGAAGTCTTCACCAGGACATTGAGTGAAGCCCTGAGCAACCAGGCGAGCTCGATAAAGGATGATATTTCCATTTGAGTCACGCTTGATTTTATAGACCCAGCGGCAGCCAGTGCAGGAGCGGTTGCGTGGTAAGAGAGTGAGTTTGTATGTGTCAAGGCGAGCGAGTTGATCAAGCTCATAGCGCTCGGCAGCAAGCCACTCTTCAGCATCTGGTGAGGCCATAGCTTGTTTGTGAGTCTTAGGCTCTTCACCATGTGTAATGTTTGCTAGTTCCTCTTCATCTGCTTCATTATCTGCAGGAGGTACTCCCCCTGGATCAGCATTTGGCTCAGCGTCAACATCATTGGTTGGGAAGGGAACAGAGTTAGACTGTCCAGCCTTCTTGTACCGATTGGCATCTCCTTTATCTGTTGCAATGATAGTGCGAGATGAAGGTGCACGTGGAGGAGGTAATGGCCTAGGTTGACATGGACGGCGAGCGTGTTGATCAGGTTGTGGAGCAGGAATGTTGGGAACGTTTGGAACATGTTCCAGAACATTGGGAACAGGTGCAGGTGCAGGCTCTTGGATGAAAGTATCAGAAGAGGCAATGGGTGGTGTAGGTTCCAGGGTGGTGTCATTGTCATATAAGGAGTCATCAAGTTCTTGGAAGGAAGACTTGAGTGAATTGTACTGGAATTGAATCTCCCCCTCAGCCTGGAAGCTGTTAGCCATATTTGTGTTCACATCAAAGCGAACATGTACAGTGCAGATAACTGTCCTCTTCTTCGGTATGTATATCCGATAGGCCTTCTGTGTGTCTGCATACCCAACAAAGATGCCTTCGTAAGCATGAGGCGATAGCTTCTTGCGCTTGGGTGAATGGTCGTAGACGTATGCTTTACAACCAAATGGGCGAAGTCTTGAGATGTCTGGCTTTTTGTTAAAGCGGACTTCGTAAGGTGTAGTGTTGGTGAGTGCACTAGTGGAGTGGCGGTTTTTGGTGTAGACAATGTAATTGGCAGCTTCAGCGTATAGAAATAGAGGAAGACCTGCATCAATGAGAATGGTCTGAACACGATCAAAGATGGTTCGGTTTTGTCGTTCGGCGTCACCATTCTGCTCAGGGGTGTCAGGAGAAGTTGTTTCATGATGAATACCTCGGTCCTTTAAAATTTTTCTCCATTCCTTTGTCAGGAATTCCCCTCCATTATCTGTGCAGAAGATGAGTAATTTCTGACCAGTTTCCTTTTCCACAAAGGTTAGCCACTCCTTGAATGCAGCGAAGGCTTCACTTTTATGTTTCAAGAATGCGACCCATGTCCAATGGGACTTGTCGTCCGTGAATGTGATGACATAGCGGGTGCCGGTGATAGTCTGAACCGGTGCTGGACCCCACAAGTCAGAATGCACAAGGCCAAGGACCTTATCAGCATGTCCACTCTTAGAGGCGGGAAATGATGCTCGTGTGGCCTTGCCTTTGGCGCAAGCTGGACACATAGGAGGAGTGATACTCAACTCCTTGTTCGACAGCGTGATACCCTTGATCAAACCTTTGCGAACCATGCCTTTGATGGCATGATAGTTCAGATGTCCTAGTGAGTAATGGAGTTGTTCCAGTTTGGACATAGGTGATCGGGTGATTGAGTAGGAGGACTCTATGAACCGGCGTGGAGTATCAAGATGGTAAAGCCGGTCGGGACCCTTAGTTCCAGTGAGTATAACCTTTCTCTTGGTTAATGCATCATGGAAGAGTTTGCCATTGTCCTGGTTCTCAAAAGTGACACAGCGACCATTTCCAAAGAGCGTATAGCAGTCCGCATTGTCAAGGCGAGGGACAGAAATGAGTGTCGGTGTAGAGTCTGGCACGAGGCATGTACTCTGTAACTTGAGACAGGAGTGACCACCGGTAGGCAGTTGGGCAAGTAGTTGGGCTTCACCGCGACCTTCAATAGTCCTGCTGCCATCTCCAAATCCGTTGATAGATCCAGGGGAAGAGGACTTGAGTGATGTGAAATCAGCACGGTTAGAGTGGATGTGACTGGTTGTACTGGAGTCAATGATAATGGTAGGTGAGTTAGCGGCAGTACGTGCGCTGTATGCTCGAACCTCAGGGTTGTTGGGAGACTTAAGTGAGTTGCCGTCACACTGAGTATACTGAGAGAAGTTGACCATGGAGGTTGTGAGGCATTTTTCGAACTTAATTAAATGGGAGCCTTCGTCGTCACTACCCAAATCTCCTCCCCCTCCATCTATAGTATTGTGGGCCTTCTCTTTGCCCTTCTTTCCCTGCGACTTCTTTTTGGGCCACCTCTGCTTCCCTTTTGATGTACCAACACCACGACACTCGGAGGTGCTGTGACCTTCCATCTTGTGGTTGCGACAGTAGGGCTTACCATGATTATGTGCTGCCTGTTCAAGAGTACCAAGTGCTGACTCTTGCTTCTGTGCATCAGTCTTGTCGTCCTCGGTGAGTCGTCGTTTTTCTTCGAGTATGCCATTTACGACTGAAGAGAGGGTGGTGGTGTTTTTATCAATTTTGACACCAGCAACATGTTGGTTCCAGGAATGAGGATCCCCGGGATCGGATGGGAGTGTGGATAGAAGGATGGCAGCAGCGATGTAGCCAGGAATGTTGAATTCGGCATTCGCGAGGTAGCGGATAGCTTCCTGGAAGCCCGTGACATGAGTGGAGACATCACCACCGGAGGGGAGTTGCTTGGTCAGGCGTCTGAACCACAGCATAATCGACCCTGAGCCGGTTTTGCTGAATTCCAAGAGGAATGTGTCCCATGATTCCTTGGCGTGTTTTGCATGCGCGACCTTGATGACAAGGTCAGCCTTGATACATTGTGTAATCATGGCTTTGGCGAGGTTGTCCTTCTTGATCCAGATCCGACGTTTTGCTGCATTAGCAGTGTTGTCTGATGGTATGGTTTCGGAGCCGTCGACGATGTGCCACATTTCGCAAGTCTCGAACGCGTTTTTCATTTGAATTGACCATACGTAGTAATTTTGCTCGTTCTCAAGCCGGTCCGCTTCTGCCTTGGGGAATATGTGTGCCGAGGAGGATGGCATATCCCAGGTTTCCTCAGATTGAGTACTAGGAGACATAGCGGGGGCGAGTGAGGCTTATGGTATAAGTTATACGTGATGTAGTGGTCGCGTGAGTGCGAGTGAGGGCGATCGTAGGTCCTAGGGTCCGGGAGCGTTGTCCGAGGTGACACGTGCTATCAAAGCTGACGTGTAATATACGCGCCTTAAAGGCTGATGTGTAAGGTACGCGCCGTAACGACTAACGTATTGTTTT
>Ga0137418_10006168_pt1 | contig 11027 bp, 8 predicted proteins | sample CZODoug3_1_2_16f_FD_122242 | JGI IMG/M metagenome (GOLD analysis project Ga0137418, IMG submission 122242) | Vadose zone soil fungal communities from Angelo Coast Range Reserve, California, USA - CZODoug3_1_2_16fungal (Hybrid Assembly) | ecosystem: Environmental > Terrestrial > Soil > Vadose... | reverse complement strand
TCACAGAATGCACCTTGGGCTTCATCAGCCACGTTTCCCTTCGAGAGATTACCCGCCGAAGGCCGAACGTCGCAGAAGTCTTCTGGCGAGACACCCTAATCGACGCCGCCATGTTTCGCGATTGGATCGTCAATGTAGGACAGCGCCCGGCGCCAAGCCGGCTTGCTCACATTATCGTTGAACTCCGAGAACGCTTGAAAGTCATCGGGCAGGTTTCAGGCGCACGGTTCGAAATGCCTTTGACACAGGAACAAATTGGGGAAGCCATGGGAATCACCCCAGTCCATGTCAATCGGATTGTGAAACAACTGCGCGATGACAACGTGCTTGAGCTTCATCGCGGCTCCGTTACAGTTATCGACGAACAAAAGCTTTTGGAACTAGCCGACTTTGACGGTCTTTATTTGCATCAGAGGCCATCTCTCTAGGGCAAACGAATGCCACGGTTTCACTTCCACATCGTAGAGGACGGCCGCTTCATCACAGACGAAGAAGGGCAAGAGCTTACCGAAAGAGATGCTGTTCGCAGGGAAGCAGTGGAAGCCGGCGCTTCAATTGCCAGGGATGCGTTCATCCGAGGGAGCGCGAGCCAAGTCATCATAGATGTGCGAAAAGGTGACGAGCTGTTCTTAAAGGTGTCCATTTCCCTCACCGTCGAGGGGTGAAACGAACTTCAGGCCCTGGCGCTTTTGCACGAACGGAATCGCGACCAATCTTCCGGCAGGCGTGGGCGTCCTAGAGTTATGGCGCCGCACGCTTCCAAGCGGCCCTAGGAGCCCTGCCTATTCAGCTCCGTCAATCGTTGCCTGCTCAATCGCTGCCGGCATCTTGGCAACCGACATGAGCGACCGAGCGACTTGGTTGAGAAGCTGATCGGCGTTTTCTTCCTCTGCAAGGGACTTGGACAGCAGCGCGACGATCGCACTGTGCCGGAGTTGCTGCGCGAGGTTGCGGGCCGTGGTGTATCCGGAAATCTCGTAATGCTCCACCCGTTGTGCCGCGCCGATCAGCGCAAGATCGGCGGCGGCGGCGTCTTTCTTTTCGCCTTCCTCCATGACCTCCTGACCTTCCTCGACCAGACCCATCATCCCCTTGCAGGGTTTGGCCCGGGCCGTCTTGCCGAGTAGGTCAAAGCACTCGTTCAAACGCTCGATTTGCGTTTCAGTCTCCGCAAGATGTTGCTCGAACAATTCGCGGAGCTGGTCGAAGCGCGCCGCTTCGGCCATCTTGGGAAGCGCCTTGGTTAACTGCTTCTCGGCATGAAGGATGTCTCGAAGCTCTTCGATCAGCAGTTCGTCCAGGCCTTCCGGGCTTTCCGCAGGTGAACTCTCGGTGACAATGGCAGAGGCTGCGCCGGGTTCACCGCTCTGGATTGCGGGAGATTCCATGAACACCCAGTCGCCGCCCTCGTTCCAGGGACCGCGGGTGTCGATCTCGCCATGATCGCCGCCGCCTGTCGAGTCGTTGAAGAATTGGTCGACGAGGCCGGGCGTCGGCGCGACGCGGCCGATGCTAAAGGCCGGCTTGCCCATGCTCTCCAGCGCCAGCGCGAAGGCCTTCATATGCGTGATTTCCCGCGTCATCAGGAATTGCAGGGCGTCTTTGGTGCCGGCGTCGTCGCAGAAATTAATGAGCCGCTCATAGACGATCTTGGCACGAGCTTCCGCGGCGATATTGCTACGAAGGTCTACATCCAGCTCCCCGGTAATCTTCAAATAATCAGCGGTCCAGGGATTACCTTGGGAGTTGAAGAGATTCACCCCGCCGCCGCCTGCGATCGCGATCAAGGGATCGGCCTCGGCGGCCTGACGATCGAATTTGGATGGTTTGAGATGCATCCGCGCCAAGCATCCCACGATCTCGAGATGGCTAAGTTCCTCGGTGCCGATATCCATCAGGAGATCCTTGCGATCAGGGTCTTCGCAATTGAGGCCCTGGATCGAATATTGCATCGCGGCTGCGAGCTCGCCGTTCGCGCCCCCGAACTGTTCAAGAAGCATATTTCCAAAACGCGGGTCCGGTTCGTCGACGCGGACGGTGAACATGAGCTTCTTGACGTGATGATACATGGCTGGCCTCGCTTGAGTTTGGGAGAGGGTAAAGTTGCAACCCCAGACTAGCAGATGAATTTACGTTCAGTTCCTTAGCCGCACGGAAGCCGCCGAAGCGGCATTAACGCTGTTCTGGGCTGGCTTGTTCGTTTTCTTTTTGCAATTCTTGTTCAGCCTGGTGGTAGAATTCCTGATCTCTGCCATCAGGCTTTCCCGTCCGCTCCCAAAGTTCATAGGCGCGACGCACAATATCCATTTCAGCGGGCCTTTGCATTTTCGGCTTCCATAAACCCCTCGTTCCGCAACATCCGTTTGGCGCGAGCTTCATCGATTATTGTCACACTCCGGCGGTCTTCGATCGCGAGTTGCAGCCAAAGCACAACCAGGCCGATCCGGCCGTCCTATCCCTGCGATCGTGACGCTTTTCGAGCCAAACAGACGCGTGCTGCGGCGGGCGTCGCCGCGGGTCCATCTCATTGCGGTGCTTGCAGGCCGGGAGACGACAGCCATTTCTCGATGTTCGCTGCGGTCTCTCTCTGGCGAGCTTTCCGCAAGAGCGCCTGGCGCTCTTTGCCTGTCGGCGTCGTAAGGGCCTTTCGTCTTAGCCGCTCAGCCTCAGCCTCATGCGCCAAGCGGTCGCGGAATGTAATCGCTTCTGTGAAACGGTCTCTTTGCACACTGCAGCCTTTAATGTGGCGTGGGAGCGCACTCCGCGCTCTCCGGTGAAAACCATGGATCGAGACGTTATCTGCGCCATCCAGCGAAGGCGCCATAACAAAAGTTAAGTCGTCGGCTGCAAGGAAGGCATACAACGGCCTACCACGAGGAAGTCAGGAACAACATCGGACGTGCGGGCTTAATGGCTAACAACCAAATGATGGAGCCATCGATGGCACAAACAGCACGAGAGATTTTCATTGTTGGCCTGCGCAATGCGCACGCCATGGAGACCCAGGCCCGCGAGTTGATGGAGCGTCAGTCGGAGCGGCTTGACGAATATCCGGAGGTCAAGACGAAATTGACCGCCCACCTCCAGGAGACAAATGAGCAGCTCAAGCGTCTCGAGCAATGTCTTGAGGCCTGCGGTGAAACAACGTCCGCTCTAAAGGACACGGCCCAGTCCGTCATGGCAAACGCCATGGCAATGACCCATGCGATGGCTGGCGACGAGATCCTCAAGAACACCTTCGCCAACAACGCCTTCGAAAATTTCGAGATTGCAGCATACAAATCGCTACTGGCGCTTTGCGGGCCCGCCGGCGCCGACAACACACGGGCGCATCTCGAGGTTTCGCTGAGGGAAGAGGAACAGATGGCCCAGTGGGTCGCTGCCAATGTTGAGAAAGTGACGCTGGCCTACGTTGCCCGCGAAGCGCGGGCGGCAGCCTAGTCACCATGGGCCGGAAGCGGATGTATCTTTCCGGCCCCTCCACGCCAGGGCGTAGTTGAACATTCGCACCGTGCCGCGGCTCAACTGCGCGCTGGCCCCCGCTTGAACAGTTGCGTTCGGGCCTTTTGAGGAGCAATTCCATGAGCAAAGAACCAAATTAAGATCCGCGCCAGCAGACGGATTGGAAGAACACCAAGCAGACCGATCACCCCTGGAAAGGACCGGTTGAGAGAGAACAAAGGAACGAGGACAGGATAGACCTGGAAAAGTGGCACGATACCAACACGCACTGACCGGCCGTTGGATCGCCAGGCGCACGACAATCGGCTGTGTTCGGTTCTCCTCAGCGCCTTGCTTCCACAAACGATGTTACTCGCGTGTCGCGGATACGACGCAGACTGGATCAGGGAACCTGCCCGCCCAGCAAGGCGCGTGGGCCAATATCCCACCCAAACGCAATCGCAAAGACTCTATCTGCTTTGGCCCGTATCTGTACCGCGCGCGCAACTTGGCGTCTTGAAGGTCTGTGTGAGTCAGCGCTGACGGGGATGTTCCGAGCGGGCCGCGAAGCTCGACTACGCCGTCAGGAAGCTTTCGAAGAAATCTTCTGCCTGGATCACTGTGTGTCTGTTGTCGGAGAGCGAACCTCTGAGGTGTCGCCCGCTCCTCGACATGGAGAAGACCAGTCGTGCTCGCTGACGGCGACGATTGCCGCTTTGAAAAATCCTAGAGGTCATCCGAATGCGTCCGCGGGAACTAATGACACCTCCAAAGGTTCAGGCTTGAAATAAACCCGCCGTGAGGAAATGCGCCATGCCCCTTACCGACACCCGTTCGCTGCAGCAGATCAAACGCGAGACCGAACAAACGCGGGCCGGCCTGACCGATACCGTCGAGCAGCTAAAGACCAGCGTTGCGGAGACTGCGAGCGACATCCGCCATCGTATCAGCCCCGAGGCCATCAAGGCGGAGGTGTCGGGCTACATCAAAAGCAGGGGCGAGCAACTGTTGAACGACGTTACCTCCGCGGCCCGCAGAAACCCAATGCATGCGGTGGCGGTCGGAGCGAGCGTCGCCTATCCGCTACTCAGATTGGCGCGAGCTATACCTTTACCGGTGCTGATGGTGGGCGCTGGTTTGTTTTTCGCAGGCTCCAAGACCGGACAAGCCACTTCGCAGAAAGCTTCGGACGTAGCGGCCGATGTTCCGGGCGCGGTGGCGCGCCGCCCCCGCGAAATGGGTGGGATGCAGGAGACGGCGTCGGCCGCGAGAACTTCTGCGCCCGAACAGTTTGACCGCGTAAGCCCTGCTGTTGCAGATGGAACCAATCAGATGATGGGGGTGGCCGACGCAGCAGAGGCAGCCGTCGCTTCTAATTCCCAAAAGATTGCGGACGACGCTGGGTCTGTCGGTGCAATCATTTCCGAGCGCGCTGACAGTCTAAAGGACGACGGTGTCGGACTCGCTGGTTCGGCAGCGGCCACGGTTCAGAACATCGCAACCGGCGCGACAGCAGCCGCTCGTAGTGCGGCCAATACGGTTGCGGATAGCGGAATGGATGCCGCGAGGACGACAAGAAACAAGGCATCCGATGCCTCTGACCGGGCAGGAAAGACTATCTTTCAAACCATCGAACAGAATCCTTTGCTGGTAGCTGGGGTAGGGCTGCTTGTGGGTGGTCTGATCGCCAGCGCGTTGCCCCGTTTCGATTTCGAGGACGACCTGGTTGGGGGCGCCAGCACCGCGGCAAAGCGCCGCGCCCAAGCCGCCGCATCTCAAGGCTTCGATGCCGCCAAGACCGCCGTCGGTGAGGTTTACGAAGAAACGGCTCGGCAGGCAGAAGCGGAAGGTCTGACGACCGACGGCATAGGTAGGGCCGCACAAGACATCAGCCAGCGCGTCCGCCGAGTCGGCGAGGCTGCGATGACGACAGCTCTTGCGCCCTCAGAACAAGATCATCAACCCAACGCTCACGGAGAGAACGACCATGGCTGACAAAACTTCCAAGACTGGGGCTCAAACTGGATCCGGCTCGTCTCACGGCTTCGAGAAGGCCGCGACCTCTACCAAGAGCGTAGCGGACCAAGCGCTTTCCGCCGGCAGGGACATCAAGGATCAGGCTATCGGCCTCGCGGCGGCATCGTCCGAAACGATCCAGGATCAGGCTTCGGAATTCGTCGATGCCGCCAAGGATGTTGCGTCGCAGGCAACGGATAAGCTTAAACAGACGGTGGATGGCCAGAAGAGTGCGGGCGCGGAGTATGTCGGGAGCCTTGCCGACACGATTCGTCGCGCGGCCAAGGAATTTGATGGCGACCTTCCCATCGCCGGAACTTATATCCGGAAGGCGGCATCGCAAGTCGAAGGTGTAGCCGACACGATCAGGACCGGCAACTTTAACGATCTCGTGCGAGGGGCCCAATCCTTTGCGCGACGGCAGCCGACCGCATTTCTCGGAATGGCGGTCCTCGCCGGGTTCGGCGTCGTGCGATTTTTGAAAGGTTCGACAAACGAAGCCGAGCTTCCCACCTCGCATCAGCCGATCGGCGACAGACATTCCGGGACCAGCGTCAATCGGTCGCATGACAGCACAGGGTATCGTAATGAATTCACAAAGTAGCCGTTCGATACCCGAGCTTTTCAGCGACGCGGTAGGGCAACTTGCCAAACTCGTCGGCAATGAGTTCGAACTAGCGCGCGCGGAGCTGTCGGAAAAGGCGACTCAAGCAGGTCGCGCCGCTGCAATGATCGGGGCGGGCGCAGTGGTTCTGATACCGGCGTTGGTCTTGCTATTATTCGCCCTTTCATCAGCGTTGATACGCGGCGGGTTTTCGGAGCCGGTCGCGTATTTATTAACTGGCGCGGGCGCGGCGCTGGTTTCAGTGGCGTTGATCGTAACAGGTCTAAGTCGTCTTTCCGGCGATGCTCTCAAGCCGTCGGTCACGCTCGACCAGGTGCAACGCGATAAAGTTGCGGCAAAGGAGATGGTGCGATGAATGGTGTTTCGGAAAAAGGCTCAGATTTTATCCAGGATCTCGGCGAAGCCGTCCGCAAGAACCCGCTTTCCGCGGCGTTGATAGGGATGGGTGTTTTATGGCTTTTCACCGGTAGCCGACCTGTTGAAACGGCCGGTGACTTCGTTCGTAACGCTGGCTTGGACCGCATTCCGCACCCGGCAGGCAATGCTTTTGACGCCGCTCGTTCAACCGTCAGATCCGGCACCGACGCCATCGGCGAGCGCCTCACCCTGGCTGGTCGCGGACGATGCGCCGGATGACGAAGACGAAGCCAAGTCTCAGCTAACCAAGGTCGAAGAGGAATGGACGGAAGCGAATGTAAAAGGGGACAAGGGAGCGTTGGAGAGAATTCTGGCCGAGGAATATGTGGGCGGTCCCTCTTCGCACACGAAACGTGAGTATATCGATAAGCTCACACCCGATCCTTCGATCAAGTCATGGGAGTTGGAGGACTTGACGGTCGATCAAAGCGGAAATCGAGCCACGGTCCACGCTACTCTTAGAAACGAAACTGAAAAGGGAACGGAAGCTTATGAGTTTACCGACAAGTTTGTGTGGAGGGACCATCGCTGGCAAGCTGTGGCATCGAAGACCACTCGTGTAAAATAGCCCAAGAGAATTGCGAAATTCGAATTGCGGATTTCGAATTTCGACAATTAAGGGTCGCCGATGACGAGACTCAGTATGAGCTCGAAATTCGCAATCCGAAATCCGCATCGAAATTTAATAACGGCCGTCCTGCTTTTGTCAGTGGACGGCCATGGAGATGGCGAGCGCAGCGGAGATGCAAACCGCTGAGGCCGCTGATGAAAACAGCAGACTAACGCTTTGCTGAGAACGAACGCAGGAGAATTTGATTCATCATGTCCGATAAATTGCAGGGAATCGTCGATCAGATAAAAGAATTGACGTTGCTCGAGGCGTCCCAGTTGGTAAAACTCATGGAAGAGACCTTCGGTGTCTCGGCTGCGGCTGCTGCGATGGCAGCGCCTGCCGCTGCTACGGGTGGAGGCGAGGCTGCTGCCGCGGCTGAAGAAAAGACCGAGTTTGATGTCATTCTTCAGGCCATTGGCGGTAATAAGATCAATGTGATCAAGGTCGTCCGCGAGGTAACCGCATTGGGCCTTAAGGAAGCGAAGGATCTGGTTGAGGCGGCGCCGAAGGCAGTTAAAGAAGGCGTCTCAAAAGAAGAAGCCGATACCATCAGACAGAAACTGGCGGACGCAGGAGCAACCGTCGAAGTTAAATAATTAGGTTTCAGATGCGGGTTGTCAGGTGCCGGCTGTGGGTGTCGACATCTGACTCTCGATCCTGAGATCTTGCCACTTGGCTTTGACGGCTTGACCTTTCAATCCTGAGTGGTTAACTTAGGGGAGTATTGAGGCGCTGGCGTTACTCCCGGAAAATCTGGAAGCATGGAAGTCGCTTTTCATTACTGAAGCGGTTGGGGCATGGTGCGCTCTGACCGCGCACACGTCTGTTTAGAGCGATCATCTGCCAGTTTCTTGGGCTCCGGCGTTGTTGACCAGTAATTATGGCCCTCGCTTGCGAGGCGTAACCGAAACGATAGGGAACATTCATGGCTGCGAACTTGCTTGAGACGGTGAACACAGGATTGGGGCGGCGCACGAGCCAGGCCCCGGAACGTCAGGATTTTTCCAAAATCAAGACGGCGGTACCAATTCCGAATCTAATCGATATTCAGCGTGAGTCCTATAATCGCTTTTTGCAGATGGACCTGCTGCCCGAAGAGCGAGAGGGCACCGGATTACAATCGGTGTTCAAGTCGGTCTTTCCCATCTCGGACTTTCGCGAGACGGCCACGCTCGACTTTGTCGAGTATCACATCGGAAACTGGCAATGCAAATGCGGCAATTTGGAAGGGCTGAAATACCTCCGCTCGGCGTGCAAGAATTGCAGCGCCAGCATCAAAGTCGATCCGCTGCGTCCCGGCGAAACCCTCTGTCACGTCTGTGGCACTTTCAATTCGGTCCGACCCGAACTCTGCCCGAACTGCGGAGAGCCGGTAGGACTGAAACACAAGCACGATCAGCAGGAGTGTCAGGAGCGCGGCATGAGTTACAGCGTGCCGCTGAAGGTCAAGATTCGTCTCACTGTTTACGACAAGGACCCAGACACTAACGTCAAATCGATTCGGGACATCAAGGAAGAAGAAGTTTTCTTTGGCGAAATTCCTTTAATGACCGACAACGGTACCTTTATTATCAACGGCACCGAACGGGTCATTGTCTCGCAGCTCCATCGATCGCCGGGGGTCTTCTTCAAGCGCGGACAGATTTTCATCGCCAAGATCATTCCCTACCGCGGTTCCTGGGTTGAGTTCGAATACGATCAAAAGAACCTGCTCTATGTGCGTGTAGGCAAGCGCAAGTTCCTGGCGACAATCTTTCTGCGGGCTCTAGGTGTATGGCTGAAAACGGATCTGAAGAATAAGACTTTCGGCGGCGATGGCCAGCTCGAAGAGTTGGTAAAGACCGCCGTGTTCAGCGACGAAGATTTGCTGCGGGCCTTTCACGTGGTCGATGAAGTGCACCTCGAAGACGGGCGTTTGATGGTTCACGTGCCGGAATCAGGCAAGACGAACCTGGTGGGAATGAAAGTTGATTTTGACATCAAGGGCCGCGGCCCCGATCCCATCGTCCGCAAAGGAAAGGAAGTCACACGCACCTCGCTGGAGGGCTTGCGCAAAGCCAACATTGGGGAAGTTGAAATCGAGCCTACTCAATTTGAAGGCGCCTATGCTGTCGCTGACGTTGTCAACACCGAAACCGGCGAAGTGATTCTGGAGGCGAACAACGAAATCACGGCCAGCAAGCTTCAGGAAATCAGCGAGAGCGGAGTGAAGACCTTTTCAGTCTTCTTCCCTGAAAGCGATGACGTCGGCGTCGTGATCTCTCAGACGCTGAAAAAAGACACGATCAGCAAGCCGGTTGACGCCTTGCTCGAAATTTATCGAAAGATGCGCCCTGGTGATCCGCCGACAGTTCAGACTGCCTATCGTTTGCTGGAAGGCATGTTCTTCGATCCGCGCAAGTTCGACTTCTCGCGGGTGGGCCGTCTCAAGTTCAATATCAAGATGGGCAAGCCGGAGATGTTGCGGATGGAAGATCCGCTACTGGCGGCCGGCGACTTCTTTGAAGTCGTGTCTTACGTCCTGAAGATGCGCAAGAACCCGGTCGACGACGCGAAGAAACCCATCTATCAGGCTGATGATATCGATCACCTCGGCAATCGCCGGGTGCGGGCCGTCGGCGAGTTGCTGGAAAACCAGTTTCGCATCGGGCTGGAGCGCATGGAACGCGCGATCAAAGAAAAGATGTCGATCCATCAGGAAATGCAGACGACTATGCCGCGCGATCTCATCAACGCCAAGCCGGTCACGGCCGCGGTGCGCGAGTTCTTCGGATCGTCGCAGTTGTCACAGTTCATGGATCAGACCAATCCGCTTTCCGAGATCACGCACAAGCGGCGCCTGTCGGCGCTGGGACCAGGCGGTCTGAGCCGCGAGCGCGCTGGATTCGAAGTGCGCGACGTACACCCAACTCACTATGGGCGTATCTGTCCCATCGAGACGCCTGAAGGTCCTAACATCGGATTGATTTCGTCTCTGTCATGTTATGCGCGCATCAATCCATTCGGTTTTATCGAATCGCCATACCGCAAGGTTGTCAATGGCGTCGTGACTGAGTTTGTGCGTGTCATTAACGGCGGCGATACAAAGTTCAAGCCCAACGATCACGTGCCGCACGACGACGTCGACAAAGCCAACAAGCGCGTCAGCGCCAGCGGTGAAAAGGCGAGCTATGAGCCGTTTCCGTTTTATCTGACCGCCTGGGAAGAGGATAAGCACGTCGTCGGTCAGGCCAACATCGAGTTGGACGAGAACGGTTACATCGTTAACGAGCGGAACGCCGCACGAAAGGCCGGCGAGTTTATTCTGGCCCAGCGTGACGAGATCGAATTCGTCGACGTGTCGCCTAAGCAGTTGGTTTCCGTGGCCGCGTCCTTGATTCCGTTCCTGGAAAACGATGACGCGAACCGCGCCCTGATGGGTTCGAACATGCAGCGCCAGTCAGTGCCTTTGCTGCGGGCCGAAGCCCCTTACATCGGCACCGGCATGGAAAACGTGACTGCCCGCGACTCCGGCGCCGTGGTCATCGCGAAACGCGATGGCGTGGTCGACTACACTGATTCCGAGCGCATCATCGTCAAGGCCGATCACAACGTGGACGGCACGATCTCGCGCGAAGTAACGGCGGATATTTACACGCTGATTAAGTTCAAGCGTTCGAACCAGAATACCTGCATTAACCAACGCCCCATCGTGCACGTGGGCGAGCGCGTCGCAAAAGGTCAGGTGATCGCCGACGGGCCCTGCACCGATCGCGGCGAGTTGGCTTTGGGCCGCAACGTCCTGGTCGCCTTCATGCCGTGGCGCGGCTATAACTTTGAAGACGCGATCCTGGTTTCTGAGCGGCTGGTTAAAGAGGATTACTACACTTCGATCCACATCGAGGAACTCGAGATCGAAGCCCGGGACACGAAACT
>Ga0137418_10006167_pt1 | contig 11027 bp, 13 predicted proteins | sample CZODoug3_1_2_16f_FD_122242 | JGI IMG/M metagenome (GOLD analysis project Ga0137418, IMG submission 122242) | Vadose zone soil fungal communities from Angelo Coast Range Reserve, California, USA - CZODoug3_1_2_16fungal (Hybrid Assembly) | ecosystem: Environmental > Terrestrial > Soil > Vadose... | reverse complement strand
CTGGGCAGTGAATACCTCGCGGAGCTAGCTACGATGTTTCCAGGTCTGCCCGAAGCCGTTGCTGCTTCCTACAATGGCGGCGAAGACAACGTAGCCCGTTGGGTACGTCGCGCAAAACAGAAAGACGCCGGCGTGTTCACCTCGGAAATCGGTTTTGATGAGACAAAAGCATATGTGCAGAAAGTGATGAACAACTACCGCGTATATCAGCAACTGTACACCGCTGACCTCAAACGCAAGTAGGCAAACGGCAGTAGCAGACGGCAGAAGGTTAGTGTCATCGCTTACCGCCCACTGGTCCACTGTCAACATGCTGTTCTGTCTACTGCCTACTGCGGGTCTGCTGCTGCCGTCTGCCTACGCCTACTGCTTCTCACGGCTCCGGACTAAATCTTCGATCCTCGAAACCGCTCGCGCTTTCTCTTCTCCTTAACGGATCCGGACGTGGATAGTGGAGCGGCAAAATTCCCAAACGTACCAGCGTCGCATAATATTCGTAGCGGATTGTTACTTCACCGGCGGGCCTCGAATCCAGATTCATCTCGACCCACTGAACATCATTTCTTACTGAGCGTCCAATTCCGGTGGCCGCATAGTCGTCATCGCGCGCCAGCCCTCCTTTACTCGTACGATCAGTTGGCGCCTGTCGAATTCCGGCCCCGCTGTCCGGCGCGCTTGAGCTGCGTTCGCGTTCATCTCTTTCTTCATACCGCGGGCGGGGTGGCGGCGCAGGCGTGATCGGAACCGGAATGGGACCAAGTTCGCGAAAAAAGACTGCTGAAATGACGCCAAGGTTTGCAGTCTGTCCCAGCTTCGCCCCGTACGAATCCTGTTCAGAAGTAAAATAAAAACGACGCGCGCGTTCAGAACTCATTTGCCAACCATTGATGCAAATCGTTCCGTACGGTTCGATCACCCACTTGCTCGCATGCCATGCGGTCGTGTGGCGCGCGTCGATTGTGTTCAAGCCATCGACGGAGAGGGCCACCGCCACACGGAACGGGAATGGGTTGCGAATCCTGACCTCATACTCACTTCCCTGAATGGCTTCGACGTAGCTTTTCCCGCGAGCGTAGTATTCGTCCAGCGGACGGCCTCCAACCAGTATCTCCAGGTCGAAGTTTCTGGCGACCACATCTGATTGTGCGGCGCCCAGGACATTAACGGACGACGGTTCCATACCGGCATGCGCGAATAGCCCTCCCAGTCCAATAATCGCGGCCAGGCTCGCACAGCCGAATATCAACTCTTTTTTCATTGGTTATTCCTTTCCTCGAGAAAGAGTTCGCTGTTCAAGAACGAGCCAGCCTGGCGATGCTTGCAAACGGAGGGATACTTTTTTGAGAACTAAAAGGGTTTCGATGGTCTGGCAGAGGCCTCAGGCTGTTGAGTAAAAAAGCCGGTGACGCTACAATTACGCGCCAATCTTTGAGGCGCTCAATAGAAACTGTTTATTCTCATATTCGGCTTTTTAGGAGTAACAGATGGAATACGTACTGACCGCAACCAAAGACGAGGCACGCGCCGGCTCGTATTACGACAAGATTGCGGCTTTTTACGATCTTACTTTTAAGCTAAATGGCTATGGCCGTTCGCTGGATCAGTATTTTTCCAATTATCCATTACCGGTCTCGCGCGGCTCAAGAATTCTTGATGCCGGCTGCGGCACCGGCCTGTTAACGCTGGCCTTGCTGCGAAATCTGCGTTTCCCAGTCAACATCACAGCTCTGGATCTTTCCGCAACATCGATCAGCGCTGCAAAAAAAGCGCTCGCCGAGAGTTCCGGACGAACGCGCGATGTCACCTTCACCGAAGGTAACCTGCTGTCGCTTCCTTTTGCCGACAACTCGCTGGATTTAGTGGTGACGAGCGGCGCGCTTGAGTATGTGCCGCTCGGCGAAGGTATGGCTGAAATCGCGCGCGTAATCGCGCCGGGTGGACATATGCTTCATCTGCCCTGCCGGCCGACGCCGGCCAGCACATTCCTGGAAATCCTATTTCGCTTTAAGTCGCATCCGCGTCCGCAAATTCTTGCGGAGACTGAACGGCATTTCCGCATGATCCATGAGTATCGCTTTCCGCCATTGCACATCATTGGCTGGAGCAAGACCGCAATGTTGGCACAAAAGCGATAGTGTCATTCGCTCCACTCATTCCCGATAAGACGAATCCATTCGATCGAGTTTGCGCAGCAAACCCGGCCAGGTGAGTTGTGCGCCCTGACCAACTGTAACCGCTCCCAATTGAGCAGCGACACTGTGAAGTATTGGATCCGGCACCGGCAACAAGGCGCCACCACCCGCCTGAGCCAGAATCTGAATGCGACAAGCGCGCTCAAGCATGTACATCGACAGAAAAGCTTCGGCCGCACTTTTTCCAACCGTCAGAAGACCATGGTTCCTGAGAATCATTTCGCTTTTGTTGCCCAGGTCCGCTACCAGTCGTGATTTTTCATCTTCATTCAGCGCCAGGCCTTCGTAATCGTGATAAGCAAGCGACGAGAGCGCAAACAATGCTTGCTGAGAGATGGGCAGCAATCCTTCCGCTTGCGCGGAAACCGCGATGCCATAATCGGTATGCAGGTGAATGACGCACAACGCGTCTTCGCGCGCCGCATGCACCGCACTGTGAATGGTGAATCCAGCCGGATTAATGAAATATGGAGAGGGCATGGCGATCTCGCCGGCCAGGTTTATTTTGACCAAACTCGACGCTGTGATCTCTTCAAACATCATTCCGTAGGGATTGATCAGAAAATGATGTTCCGGGCCTGGTACACGCGCCGAAAGATGAGTGAAGATCAGATCGTCCCAACCATAATGCGCCACCAAACGGTAAGCTGCGGCGAGATCAACGCGCGCTTCCCATTCCTCTTTGGAAACCTGTTCGCGGATACTCGCCGGCTTTTGTGCAGTAGTCATTTTTGTCCTCTATTTTTCTGACTTCCGACCTCTGCCTTCAGTGCTTCTCCTTTTTCAGCATCACCGCCAAACTACAATTGAAATCAGACGGCAAATAAATCTCTGTTTGATAGTCGCGATAGCCAGGTGAAGATATTTTCAAGACGTACTGGCCCATTGGAATACTCTTCAAGTCGTATGAGCCATGCTCGTCTGTTTTCGCAGTGAAGACTTCGTGATTGAATTCGGTGTTGCCCCGCAGCTCGATGGTTGCATGCACTTTTTTCTCGCCGACCTCAAGATAGGAAAGGTCCTCGAAAGCAACATAACCGTGCACCGAGCCGCGTCCCGACTGGGCCATTGCTATCGCTCCACAAAAACCAGCCAACACAAGGAAGATTGTTGCGCGTGTGATTTTAGTTAGCGCAAGATTCATGGTTGTTTTCTGTCCTTCTCTTATTTGATGGGCGTCAGGCGAATGATGCGATCGTCATCGCTGGCCGGCGTCCCACGGCCATCACGGTTTGAGGTCGAGAAGTAGAGGTTGCCATCAGGCCCTTCGGCCACGTCACGAATGCGGCCATATTTTCCGGAAAGCAAATTCTCCTGACTAACAACCCGGCGGCCATCAAGGACGACGCGAATGATGCGCGTGCCTCGCAAGCAGCCGAAAAAGAAATTACCTTTGAATTGCGGAAAGGCTGAGCCGCGATAAAACATTCCACTGGCGGGTGCGCAAGCCGGTGTGTACTCAAGCAGCGGCGATTCAAGCCCGGCCCTGGTTTCGGTGTGATGAATCAGAGGCCAACCGTAGTTCTTACCTTTTTCGAGAATGTTTACTTCATCGCCGCCGCCTGGTCCATCAAAGCCACTTGGACCATGCTCGGTTTCGAAACAAAGATTCGAGCCGGGCTGAAAATCAATTCCCTGCCCATTCCGATTTCCATAGGTCCAAATCTCGGTACGCGCATTGGCCTGGCCCACAAAGGGATTGTCGGCAGGCACCGTGCCATCGTCGTTCAGTCTCAATGTTTTTCCGGCCAGAGAATCCAGTCGTTGCGCCAATTCACGTTCGGTCGCGTCTCCGGTAGTGATATAGAGTTTTCCGTCTGGTCCAAAGCGAAGACGGCAGCCGGCATGAAACTGTGCTGCGGGAATGTCTTCGATGATTACTCTTCGATCAACCAGGCCGGCGTCGCTTTCGCGGTAGCGCACCACGCGCACGCGTTGGCCATCGCCCTTGTAAGCGTAGGAAAGATAGAGCCAATGATTGGAAGCGAATTGCGGATGCAGGGCGACGCTCATCAAACCGCTTTCGCCGCTTGGCTCTACATCGGGAACCACAAAAAGCGGTTGCTGTTGAAGCTTTCCATTTTGGAAAACGCGAACCCGCCCGGGACGTTCGGTAAAAATCATACGGCCATCGGGCGCCCAAACAATCGACCAGGGCACTTCCAATCCGCTTACCACTGTCTCAACTCGAAACTTGACCGCGCCTTGTCCGGCAGTTTTATCCTGATTCTGTTCCGGCGGCACGGAACTGGATTCGATCTCACCCGCGCCGCGTCCTGGCGGCGGATGGCCACAGGCGAACGCCAGAATGATGAGCGCACAAAAGACCGCGGATAGAATTTGTTTCATTACCTTTAGTTGGCGAAACGCGCTCAAGAAAACTTTCATTCGTTTCAATTCGCGTGTCCGTTTTGGCGGGTGATCAATGATCTAATGTTGAATGTATTCGTGCAGCAGTTTGATCTCGTCGCCTTGCTCGCTTAACTCGACTCGCATCAGATCACGCATCGAGAGCATGCCGACCCAACGCTCGCCATCAACCACCGGCAGATGACGCGTGCCGATCAACTCCATCCGCTCGAGCGCCTGATGCGGAGTTTCATCGCAGTTGATGACTGCGCGCAATTCGCTGGTAACGTCGCCCACCTTTACCGATGCCGCATCGCGCTGCAACACGACGACACGCCGCAGCACATCACGCTCAGAAAAAACGCCCAGCAGCTTGCCGCCATCGTCAACGACGCAAACCGCGCCAACGTTGCGCGCTGCCATAAACTCGGCTGCCTCCTGGACCGACGCCGACGCATTCATCGAGTAGGGCTCACGGTCACGGATGACATGTCGAATTAACATCATGGGGAGAGCCTCCTAATTATTCGTCGAGCTGGCAGGGATCGATTCCCATTATAGAGAAACTGCGAAAATCTGTCTCTAGTGAAACAGACAACGACGGTCGCTGTTTAGCTGAAAAGATTTGCCTGGGCGGAAGGTCTGCGGAAAGTTGTCTGCGCGGCGTCTGCTCGTGGTGATCTCTTATTAAAGCCAAGCCGTTCTGCGTGAATCTTGAAGAGCTTGTGAATTGCATCCCAATATTCGCCCTTGCCACGCATGCGCTCGCCGAAAACGGCTGAGTTTAACTTGCCGTCGCGAGCCTCACGCACGCGATTCATGATGCGATCTGCTTTCGTCGGCAGTTTCTCGCGCAACTGTTCTTCAAAATATGGCGCGACGCTGCCGGGCAGGCGCAGCATGTTAACGAACGCCATTGTTGCGCCGGCCTCCTTTGCGCGTTCCAGCAGTTCGGGAATGTCGCTCGTCAAGCCGGGAATGATGGGTGCGATGCCGATGCCCACCGCAATGCCGGCAGCGGCGAGATCAGCCATCGCATGAAAGCGCGCGGCCGGCAGAGGCGCGTAGGGCTCAACTGCGCGTGCGGCTTCGCGGCTGGTGAACGGTATGGTGAAAAACACGCCGACACTTGCCTCGCGCGTCAGCCGTTGCAGCACATCGATGTCGCGTCGAATCAAGGCCGACTTCGTAATCACACCCACCGGATTGCGAAACTCGGCGCAGATCTCTAAGCACTGGCGCGTTAGTTTGTAATTCGCCTCGAGTGGAATGTATGGATCGGAAGTGAACGAGAAGACAATCTCGTCGCCTTTCCAGGAAGGCCGCATCAGCTCGTTGCGCAGCAATTGGGGAGCGTTGATCTTGACCACGATTTTGCGATCAAAGTCAGTGCCGGCGCCGTAGCCGAGATATTCGTGGGTTGGTCGCGAGAAACAGTAAGTGCAACCGTGAATGCAGCCGCGGTAACAGTTAATCGTATAGTCGAAACCGACGTCGGGACTGTCGTTGTGCGTAATTATTCTTCGCGTCTCAGTCTCTTCAAAGACTTCGAGCTTCGCTTCCGGCGGCTCACCGAGCCATTCAACCGAATGCGTCAGCCAGGGATTGGGAGGATTTTTAATGGAATGCATGACTGCAAGCCTGTCCTATCGATGCAACAAAGCTTAGCAGAACTGTTTTTATTTGGCGAGCCCAACTAGGGCGCGTCCGAAGTTTCAATGACAATTGATTCGATGGCGTCAAAAAATAAGAAGATTTGCGTTTCGTCTTCGCCGTCCCGGTCGGTGAGGGCTACATAATCGTTGGTGATCTCGCCGACGCGTCCTTTGTAGATGCCGGCAGAAACCGTCTTCACATTTACGAGTTGGCCTTTGTAACGGCGAAACAAATTTTCAGTATGCTGTCGTTCCATTTGTCCTCCCCGCCCACAGTTTTTCAGAACAATGGGCGCGTCAGCGCCGGTTGTCAGTCCAGGTAACAAAGAAGAGTCGATACTTGTCGGGATCCTGCAAGGTTATGAATCGCCCACCCCAACCTTCATCTGCCGGCGGGTAGACTTCGACGTCTTTTGAGCGCAGTTGATTGTAGTAATCATCGACGTCATTCACGCCAATGAAGAAGCTAACGCCGCGGCCTCGCTTTAACATCGTCTCCAGGTGCTGGGCTAACGAGATTCTCAAACTGCCGCCCTGCACCGTCGCCATTGGCGGTTCCGATTCCGGGCTATGTCTGCTGACTTCAAAGCCCAACAAGCCTTCATAGAAAGCGAGCGACTCCTCGAGATTATTGACTTCAAGGAACAAAAATTCTAAGCCGGTGATTTGCATTGCAGAAGTGCCGTCGAGGGCCATAGCCATTGGCGCCACCTAAACCGACGTCAAGAGAAGATAAATACCATAGCCGCTGCCCGCAACCAGACTCCAGAACATTGCTTCCTGCAAGCGCGTATGGCGCCGAATTCGACTTGATTGCGGCAAGGCATCGTTCATTGCGCGCATTGCGCTGCGGGCCATGACCACCCCAAAAAGAATCACGAACCCGGCCAGAATTGCCAGCGGCCACAAAAACCAGATCCATTGAAACCGTACCAGAAACAGTAAGAACAAACCGACCAGTAAACACATCAGCGCGCTCAAGCTGTGCCCGAGCACGCCAATGTCCTGCGCCACCGGCGCCGAAGCCGGAACAAACGCCGGCCGGCGAGCGGTAAGGCGCTCTGCATCATACTGCCGTCGTGACTCGTCATTTCGCAGCACACGATAGGCTTCGTTCAGCAATTTCATCTCTTCTTCACTGCCGCCCTTGTCCGGATGGCGGCGCCCGGCCATCCGCTTATACTGGCGCTCGAGCTCCCGACGCGAATCACCATGACGCGCACCGAGAATCTCGTAGTAATCCTTTGTTGAACCAGACTCGCTCATGTAGGTGCGGCGATTTTAGTTTTGCGTTTGCGGATTTGCAATGAAACTGCTCGGTTATGATCCTCGGCGGCCTTTGCGGTTATGGTGCGCGTTTCGTAACATCCCTTCCAAACCATGGCACAACAATTTGCACCCGGCGATGATCTGGTTTTCCAACTCGAAAGCGGTCTCGGCTTGCTGCGCGTGATCGCGGTTGAAGGCGAAGGAGCAGACACAGTGTGGCATTTGCTCGCCTATGACGAGTTTTTTCCTGACACCGAATCAGCCGAGCGAGCGCTTGCCGAACCCGGCTCGCTGAACATTCGAAACGCGCACCTGGCGCTTACCGATCGCGCTTTTGAACGCACGCCCGCGGCACGCCTCGGCAATCGAGCGGTGCAGGATGAAGAACTAGCTGGGTATCGCGAATGGCTGAAGAGTGAGCGCAGGGTTTCCGATCGTTCGGCGTTGCTGCTGTTGGGGATTAGGTGAAATCCCGCAGGATTCGGATCGTTGACAGAGAACGAGAGCTCAGGGAAATCGAATAGTGCAGTAGCCACCGAATGTTCATAGACTTAAGGCTGTGGCTTCAACTTTTCTCTGCGGAGTGAAAGGCGGCCTTTCACTCCGCAGAGAAAATATTTAGGGAAGCATTTGAGAGCTATAAACATTTCGCCGCTCTGCGGCGAAGGCAGAGGGTTCGGCCGTAGGTGCACTGACAACCACAATCGAGATTGAAAGGTGATGGACAGAATTGCATGGATACATTCGGGCCCGGCAAGCGATGCTTATCCGGGACGAGTACTGTTTACGGTTCTAATATCCGCCATTGTTCTCGTCTCCTTTTCGCCCGCCCGCGCCGCGCGCCACGAGCGTTTGATCGATTCGTGGAAACCGGTCAACTACAACATAACTCTCGCGTTCAATGATGCCTTAAGCGCAATCGCCAGCGCGCGCGTTGCCGTCACAGTCCAGGCAGTCAAAGATGTTTCGGTAATTGATCTCGACTTCGGAGACTTGCCAATTGACTCGGTAATGATTGATGCGATTGCAACACCATTTTCGCGCGCCCCTGGTTTGCTAAACATCAGGCTCGCAAAGCCGCTACCTCGCGACGCGCGTGCCATCATAGTTGTTGAATATCATGGCTCGCCCAGTGATGGCCTGGTGCTCAGTAACGATAAAGCCGGCAAACCTTCTGCGATCGGCGACAACTGGCCCGACCGGGTCCATCAATGGATTCCCTGCCTCGATCATCCATCGGCCAAGGCCACCGTCACATTCACCGTCACTGCACCAGCCCGCGATCTTGTTGTGGCTAACGGCAAACTCGATCACGTGGAGAATTCGTCTCGGGCAAATCGCACCTGGACTTACACCGAAGCCGCGCCCATTCCACCTTACTGCATGATTGTCGCTGTTGGAGAGTTTGCTGAAATCAAAATGGTAGACGCGCCCACCACGCCGTTGAGCTATTACGTTCCGCAGACGGATAAGGCTTACGCAGTACACGGTTTTGCAGCGGCTAATCCTGCGCTGAAATTTTTCAGCGAAACTATCGCGCCTTACCCTTATGAAAAGCTGGCCTTGATCGTCGGCGCCACGCGTTTTGGCGGCATGGAAAACTCCAGCGCGATCGTTTTTCCCAAGCGGCTGCTTGATACGAACGTGCCCGAGCCGCTAAGCAATGTCTTCAAAATTCGCGCCGGTCTGGTCGAAGTGGTCGCGCATGAGATTGCTCACCAGTGGTTTGGCGACTCGGTCACCGAATCGACCTGGTCAGACCTTTGGCTGAGCGAAGGTTTTGCTACGTACTTCGCCGGGCTGATGATCCAACGTTATGAAAGCGAGACGCGGTTTAAGGATTACATGGAGAGCGCCGCGAATACGTATTTCAGTTTTGAGAAAAGGACACGCATCCCAATTCACGATATTGAAACGGAAGATGTTTCCAACTTGCTGAACGCGAACAACTACCAGAAAGGCGCCTGGGTGCTGCACATGTTACGCACCGAGCTTGGCGATGAAATCTTCTTTCGCAGCATTCGCGCGTACTACAACGAACATCGCGCGTCACTGGCTTCAACCGAAGATTTGCGGGCTGCGTTTGAGAAGGTGTCCGGAAAAAACCTAAAAGAGTTTTTTGCGCGCTGGGTCTATGGCACGGGCCATCCGCGTTATGAGTTAACGTGGAACTGGAATGCCAAGACGAAACGGTTGCGCCTGGTACTAGATCAAACTCAATCCGAGGCTGCTTTTCCCAATGCAGTGTCGGTAGAGATCGTCAACGGCAGCAACAAGCGGCGCATTATCATTAACCCCGAAAGCAAACACGCCGTCCAGGAGATCAAACTCGACGCCGCTCCCACTTTGCTGATTGTTGATCCTGAGAATGCGATCCTGGACGAGTCGCATGTGATTAGAAAAGACTAATCGCCCTTTGCCGTTTAAGCTCGAAGCCTTTTAATGAGCAATCATTAATCCGCCGGATTACACAAATAGATAGTGCTTAGCGCTGACGAGAATATTCCTGGCAAAGAAGACGACGCAAAGGCGCCACCTTCCCTCATCGAGGGTGAAGACTACTACTTTGAAGGTTCAATGATGGTCTTCACTGAGCGCTTCTTACTGCGCCGCGGCTTCTGCTGCGAAAGCGGCTGCCGGCATTGCCCTTACGGCTTCAACAAAGAAAAGTAATCCGCAGATTACGCCGATTACACCGACAAAAAAGAAATTAAGGAGAGCTCGTCTCCGCTCTCCGCCGCCTGCCTACTGCCTACTGCCTACTGCCTACTGTCTCACCGGCAGCGATGTTTGCAATCGTCCTTGGAACGCTTAGCTGATTTTTCACAAAGTTTGCGTTCGTGCTTTAGCGGTATCGACCTGCACAGATCCTTCTTCAGACGATAAACGTCAGCGCACCGATCCTTGCAGCGGTTACTCGGGGCTGTGGCCGCGCCTGCGTGAACAAATGCGCCCAGGCATAGAACGAGTGCCAAACCCAATCGCAGAAGTTTGGCATGTTGTTGAGACCATAAACTCGAGAATTGAAACCCACGACTTCTCATTTGCAGTGCTCCCTTCGCAAAAAAAGCGCTTATACGCGGATGAATGGTTCCTTGATTATGAATCGCCGCCGGTCAGGGGATGTCCGGCTGGTTTGTGGAGGTGACAGGGTTAGCATACTCTCGATGTGCGCTTAAACAAAGTGCTGAGTGCTGAGTACTAAGTGCTGAGTGCTGAGTGCTCAATACCAGCGCCCCCCTGCCGAATGCTTTCTGCCTACTGTCTCCTGCCTCCTGCCTCCTGCCTACTGCCGTCTGCCGTCTGTTTTCAACCTTGCTCCTCACGAGTTTACTTCGTTACGATTGGTCGATGCCGACGCCAACTAAAACCGACGTAATCATCGTCGGCGCTGGTCCAACTGGACTTGCCCTCGCCTGTCAGCTCACCAGGTATCAGGTTGATTCTGTGATCATCGATAAGCGCGAAGGAGTGACGCCTTACTCGAAAGCTCTCGGCGTTCACGCCCGTACGCTTGAAATTTACGAACAACTTGACCTGGCAGCAAAGGCCGTCGAGCAAG
>Ga0137418_10006165_pt1 | contig 11028 bp, 8 predicted proteins | sample CZODoug3_1_2_16f_FD_122242 | JGI IMG/M metagenome (GOLD analysis project Ga0137418, IMG submission 122242) | Vadose zone soil fungal communities from Angelo Coast Range Reserve, California, USA - CZODoug3_1_2_16fungal (Hybrid Assembly) | ecosystem: Environmental > Terrestrial > Soil > Vadose... | reverse complement strand
CAGCGCCCCAACCACGTTCCATGCCCTCAGGGCGGAGGCCGAGCGCCAGATCATCGTCGCGGCGCTCGAGCACAACGACTGGCACATCACCCGGACGGCGCAGGCGCTCGGCCTCGCCGATCACGCCAGCCTCTTGAAGATCATGCGTCGGCATAACATCAGCCGGGGATAGCGCCGCGGACTCGTGTCCGCACGAACACGAGGGGCTCCGGAATCCTGTGTCCGCCCGGACACTCGACGTTCCTCCCCCCAAACGCAACTGGTTGATTTGTCGATTGATGCCTGACGGCTGACTGCTGGCCTCCATCCTGCCTTACGGCGGGCGTCCACCGCTGTTCGAACGGCGCTCTCCCGAGCGCCCCACCAGGAGGAGGATCTCATGCGGAAGCTCACCATCATCCCGTACGTCATCGCGACGTTCGTCGCCGGCGCCTGCGGGGGCAAGCACTCCAATTCGGGCGACGCGAACGCGGCCGAAGTGACGACCGTGTCGCCCGAGACGTCGAGCGTAGCGGCCCCGACCGGTCCCGTGACCGCGGGAACCGCTTCGTTCGACGGCGCCGAGGCGGCCTATACCGAGAAGCGCTACGACGAAGCAGTGCGGTTGTTCACCGGCTATACCAGCGAGCACCCGGACAATGTCTGGGGCTTCTACATGCTCGGCCTCTCGGCCTGGAAGACGGGTGACCGCGACGCGGCAGTGCGCGCGTTCACGCAGGCGCTCGAGAAGGATTCGACCCACGTAAAGAGCCGCCTGAACCTGAGCCGGGTGCTGATCGAGCAGGGCAAGGCGCAGGAGGCGCTCCCATACATCGAGGGAGTCGTCACGTTCGATTCTACGTCGAACGAGGGTTACCGCCTGCTCGGGCGCGTGAAGCGCGAGCTGGGCGACTCGAGCGGGGCGATCGAGGCGCTCAAGAAAGCGATCGTGCTCGACGAGCGTGACGCCTGGTCGATGAATAACCTGGCGCGAGTGTACATCGGTGAGGGTCGGTTCGAGGAAGCGCTCGGTCCGCTCGCCCGGGCCATCGAGATCGATTCGACGGTCCCAGCGTTCCATACGAATCTGGGACGAGCCCTGGAGCGCACCGCCGACCGGAGCCGTCTCGCCGAGGCTTTCGTGGAGGAAGTGAAAACCTGGCGGTAGGGAACTGCCGGATCTGATCGCGTCAGTAGGGGCGCAGCATGCTGCGCCCCTACGACGTTTCCACCGCCCGCCCGAGCGCGACAATTTCCTCTCGGATCGCGTGCCGCTCGGCCAGGAGCCGCAAGAACGCCCACCGCCGAAACACGAAGAGACTGAGCGCCCGCGTCCCACCGACGATGCGGTCGAGCCGCTCGAAGAACACCAAAGCCGCATACGCGGTGAGCGGCGCGATCGCGAAGGCCAGCACTCCCGCCTCGATGCCGCGCCACCTCCAGACGATCGCCGCCACGAGGGTCCACGTGAGGGGGAAGAGCAGCATCGCGGCGAGCACCTTGATGCTCGCGAGCGCATCCTCCGCTCCCTTGGCCATCCCCGTCGCGACGAACCCGACGGCTCGGTACGCCGCATAGTGCGCGACGACGCCCACCAGCGCGGCGGGCAGGAGCAGCAGGAGCACCAGCACCGCCTTGCCGACGTAACCGGCGACGCGGCCGAGCGTGAAGCGGCCGGGCGCGAGTTGGCGCGGATCGAGCCCCGCTGCGGCGAGCGCAGCCTCGTACCGGTCGATTCGCGTCGCCAGGGCCGCGAATCGCTCGGGCCACTGCGCCCGCACCACGTCGTAACCTTCAAGCAAGCGGCGTCGCAGCGCGAACTCGTCCGCCAAAGACGGGGGACTCGCAGGCGCATCGTCTTGCGCGCTGACGATACGCTGCGCCCGCTCCACCAGCGCGTGCGCCTCGGCCTGCTCGGCTTGGAGGGTCACGGCGGCCAACGCCTGCTCGATCCGGGCCGTCAGCTCGCGCACCGGACCCGCGGGCGGCTCTTCGCCCGGCGCGAGCACGACCGGTTGCACCGCGAACGGCTCTCCGAAATACAGCAGCGCAGCGCTCCGGAACGTGCGCTTCGCACGGTAGTACAGGCCCGCCGGCACGACCCAGATCGGCGACGACTCCGCGAGTCCTCCCGCCGCCCCGAATGCGATCCGGGCCGCGCCGGTCTTCAACGGCCGGAGCTTGGGATCCGAGTGCGACGCGCCTTCCGGGAAGATGGCGATCGCGCCGCCGCGGGCGAGCACGGCGCGAGCCGTGTCGAACGTCTCGCGGTTCTGTGAGGGGTCGGAGCCCGCGTCCTGACGCCGGTGCACCGGGATCGCATCGAACGCGCGACAGAAGAATCCGATTACCGGCATCCGGAACAGCGGGGCCTTGGCGAGCAGCGAGACGCGTCGCGGCGCGAGGCACAGAAGGAACGCCGGATCGATCAACCCGCTCGGGTGGTTCAGGACGAAAATCACGGGACCGCGTTGGGGGACGCGCCCGGCGCCCGAGACTTCGATGCGGCGGAAAAAGATGCGCAGGATGAGACCGAACAGCGCCCGGAAGAACGCCCTCACGGCGACGGCTCGCCGCCGGCGCGTCCCCCCTGCCAGGCGGCGTAAGTCCAGATGATCCCTCCGACCAGGACGGCCAGCGGAATGATCAACACTGCCTCACCCAGCGAGCGCGAGTCGGACAGCACCCCGACGAGCGACGGGGAGGGGACGTCGCCCAGGAGGTGAATCGTGAAGATGCTCAAGGCCACCGCTGTGGCCCGCATGTGCGGTGAGACGACGTTGACGATCGCGGAGTTGATCGGACCGGTGGAGGCGAACAGACACAGCTCCGCCGCGACGATTGCCGGCCAATAGACTGCGGGGTGCGGCGCGGCGAGCGCGACCAGGGTGAGCGGCGCGGCGGCGAGCGTGACCACGCCCGAGACCCAGAGGTACGCCTGCCGCGACACTCTAAGGAAGTAGTCCCCGATCCAGCCTCCGGCGTACGTCCCGATGAACCCCGTGACCACCACGATTGCCCCGAACTGCACGGTCGCCTGCGCTTTCGGAATGCCGCGCGTGCGCTCGAGGAAGGCCGGTGTCCAGAACGCCAGCGCGCCGATCGCAAACGTATAGGCGGCATAGCCCAGCACCGTGAGGACGTACGGACGGTTACGAACCAGGGCGGCATAGGCGGCGCGGGCAGCACCGCCGAGCGACACGGCATGGGCCTCGGCGGTGAGTCCACCGGCGGAGTCTTGGGCGCCGCGGGGCGGATCGTACAGCCGCAGCGCGAGCGCCGCGAGCACCAGGCCGGGCACGCCGGCCACGAAGAACGCCTGGCGCCACCCGAAGTAGTGATCGACCAGCCCGCCCACGATGTATCCGAGCGCCGAGCCGATGGGGATCGCGGCGAAGAACACCGCGAACACCCGGCCACGCCGCTCGCGTGGGAAGTAGTCGGCCAGCAACGCCGGCGAGATCGTGCCGTAGGCCGCCTCACCGACGCCCACCGCGGCCCGCGCCGCGAACAGCGACGCGTAGCTCGTCGCCAGGCCCGCGAGCGCCGTCGCAACGCTCCAGATCGCGACGCCCAGGCCCAGGAGACGCGTCCGGGATCGTGCGTCGCCCAGCGATCCGAACAGCGGCGCGGCGATCATGTACACGATGATGAACCCGGTCATGAGCGACCCGAGCTGCGTGTCCGAGAGCCCGAGCTCCGAGTGCTTCATGCTCTCGGCAAGCGCGGCGACGATCCACCGGTCCAGGTAGTTGAACAGGTTGATCAGCGTGAGGACCGCGAGCGCCCTCCTGCCGAGCCGAGCGAACCCGGGCCCTACAGGTGGGCCTTGAGCCACGAGGTGAACAGACCGTACAGGTTTTCCCGCGTGGTGCCACCGGCGATCGAGTGCGTCTTGTTGGGATAGATCCGCATGTCGAACTGCTTGTTCGCGGCCTCCAGGCGCTCCACCAGGCGCTCGCTGTTCTGGAAGTGCACGTTATCGTCGCCCGTCCCGTGCACCAGCAGGAAGCTGCCCCGGAGACTATCGGCATACACCAACGGTGCACTCTCGTCGTAGCCGGCTGCGTTCTCCTGCGGCGTGCGCATGTAGCGCTCGGTGTAAATCGTGTCGTAGAAACGCCAGTCAGTCACCGGCGCCACGGCGAGCGCCGCCTTGAACACGCCCGCGCCGCGGAACATGCTGAGGGATGTCATGTAGCCGCCGTAGCTCCAGCCCCAGATGCCGATGCGATCGGGATTCACGTACGGCTGCGCGGCGAACCAGCGCGCGGCCGCGATCTGGTCGGTCGATTCGTAGCGGCCGAGGTGGAGGTAGGTCTGTTTCATGAACTTCGCGCCGCGCCCGCCGGTCCCGCGGTTGTCCACGCTCGCGACGAGGTAGCCCTCCTGCGACAGCATCTCGTGCCACAAGTAGTTCGCTCCGCCCCAGGAGTCGGTGACCGTCTGGGATCCCGGCCCACCGTATACGTTCATCAACAAGGGATAGCGTCGCGTCGGATCGAATCCCTTGGGCTTGATGATCCACGCGTTGAGCTCCACCCCGTCGGGCGTCTTGACCGTGATGAACTCCGGACGGTTGAGCCCCAGCCCTGACACCTTCTCCCTCAGCTTCGCATTGCTGGCGACGGTGCGGACGAGCGTCCCGTCCGAGCGCCGCAGCGTCTGCACCGGGGGGACGCCGGCCTGCGAGTAGGTCTCGACGTACAGCGCGAACGTGGGGGCGAACGCGGCGCTGTGCGTCCCGGGGTCGGTCGAAATCCGCGCCAGCCCCTTCCCGTCCAGCCCGACGCGCAACAGCTGCCGCCCGAGTGGCCCCTCGATGGCACCGCTGAAATAGAGGACCCGGCTCTTCTCGTCCACGCCATACACGTCCTGGACGTCCCAGCCCCCCGGCGTCACGCGCCGGACCAACGAGCCGCCCCGATCGAACAGGTAGACCTGATCGTTGCCGTCTCGCTCGGAGACGAACAGGAACTGTTTTCCGCCGTCGATCCAGCGGGGCTGGTTCGCATCCACCCAGGCGGAATCGGCGTCGGTCATGATCACTCGCGCCGCGCCGCTGGTTGCGTCGGCCATCAGCAGATCGAGCCGATTCTGACGGCGGTTGAGCCGCGTGAGCCACAGCTGGTCCGGCCCATCGGCAAAGTCCATCGCGGCGACGTAGATGTCCTTGTCCGGGCCGAGCTCGATCCACGAGGTCCGGCCGGTGGAGATCTCCACGACGCCGATCTTCACTTCCGAGTTGGGCGTCCCGGGCTTGGGGTAGCGGACCGGTACGAGGCTCGGGTAGAGCGAATCCTGATTCAGCAGGTAGAACGGCCGGATCGCCGTCTGGTCCAGGCGCCAGAACGCGATCCGCCGGCCGTCGGGGCTCCAGCGAAACGCATCGCGCAGGTTCAGCTCCTCCTCGTACACCCAATCAGACGTGCCGTTGATGACGTTCTCTCCGCCGTCCCGCGTGACCGCCGTTTCGTCGCCCGTCGCGAGATCGGTGACGTAGATGTTGTTGTCGCGAACAAACGCGACCCGGCGTCCTTCGGGAGAAAACTTGGCGAACTGCTGGTAGCCGGGGCGCGTGCTCACGGGGGTGAGCCGGCGGGCGGTGAGGTCCCACACGAAGAACGTGCCCTTGGTGTTCTCCCGCCACACGCGGGCGGAATTCGTGAAAATGAGTAGCTTGGAGCCGTCACCCGAGAACTGGTATTGTTCGATGGTCACCGGCTTCACCGCCCCGGGCGGAACGAGGTCCGCGCCCCGTACGACCAAGGCCTTGGTGCCGGTCAGCGCGTCCACGCGGTACAGGTCGGTGTTCCCCGACGCGTTTTCCTCGATGGCCGTATACGCTTTGCCGTCGCTCGTCCAGGCGATGTCGACCAGATCGCTCACGAACTCCGGCGAGCCCCAGATGGCGTGCACGGTGAGGGGTGGGGCGTGGATGCCCTGCGCGGCGAGTGGCGCGATCTGGAAAACGGCGCACACGGCGATGAGTCGGCGAACGGCAGTTGAAACCATGTTGGCGTCCGGGGCAAGGGTTAGGGGTGCCCCAAACCTACCCACCGACGCCCCCCCCCGCCGCCGCTGGGACGGTGCAGCCTAGCGGAGCCGAGCTCCCTCGCCTGAGTGCCGCGCACTGGCCGACGGGCGCCTACCTCCGGGAGCATCTGCCGGAGCGGGTGCTGCAGTTCGGCACGGGCATGCTGCTGCGCGCCCTGTGCGCGGCGTTCGTCGACGCCGCGAACTCGGCCGGCGCGTTCTCCGGCCGCATCGCCGTCATCCAGAGCACACCGCAGGGCCAGGCACGCGCCATCAACGCCCAGGACGGCCTCTTCACACTAGTGGAGCGCGGGCTCGAGCACGGAGCGCCGGTCGAGCGGACGCGACTGGTCGGCGCGATCTCGCGCGCCCTGCTCGCGGACGCCGAGTGGCCCGCGGTGCGGGACCTGGTCGCGCGGCCTGAGCTGCAGGTGATCGTCAGTAACGTGACGGAAGCGGGCTTTCGCTCCGACGCGGGCTTCCCCGCCAGGTTGACGGATCTCCTGCATACGCGTTTCGTGCGCTTGCCCGACGGTCCGCCCGTGTTCGTCATTCCCACCGAGCTGCTGGACGACAACGGGCCGCGGCTCGCCGCCATGGTCGATCGCCTGGCCGACGGACTCGAGCGTGGGCCTGAGTTCCGCAGGTGGCTTGGCCGGCGCGTGCGGTTCTGCTCCTCGCTGGTGGACCGGATCACCACGGGCACGCCCGCGCGAGACGTGCGCGCGGCGCTCGAGCGGCGTCTCGGGTACGCCGACGCCCTCCTCACCGTCACGGAGCCCCAGGCCCTCTGGGCGATCGAGGCCGATCCCGCCGAATTGCGGGCGACGTTTCCGATCGACGTTCTCCCCGAGTCGGTGATCATCGCGCCCGACATCGGTTTCTATCGGGAACGCAAGCTGCGACTGCTGAACGGCGCACACACCGCCACCGCACCGCTCGCACTCCTGGCGGGGGTGCGGACGGTGCGGGAGGCCGCCGAGCATCCTCGCCTGGGTCTCTTCGTCCGCCACATCCTGTTCGAGGAGATCGTGCCCTCGACGAACCTGCCGCCCGGCGCAGCGCTGGCGTTCGCGGGAACCGTGATCGATCGGTTTCGCAACCCCTGGCTCGATCACGAATGGCGCGTGATCGCCGCGAACCAGACGGCGAAGCTGCGGCTCCGCGTGGTGCCGTCGCTCACAGGATTCGCCCGAAAGCGGGGGATCGCGCCGCAGGGGTTGGCTCTGGGCCTTGCGGCCTATCTGCAATGGGCCCGCTCACGTCCCGCCGGCGACGCCGATCTGCCGCTGATCGAGCGGCACTGGCGAACGGTGGAGCCGAATGCGTTGGAAGAACCGGCCAGGACCGCGCTGTCTGACACGGATCTGTGGGGCGCGAATCTCGCCGAACTGCCGGGACTCCTCGAGGCCACGACGCGCTGGCTGGTCCTGCTGCAGCGCGACGGCGTGGACGCGGCGCTCGCTGCGCTGCCCGGCTTGCCGGAGCAGGCAGCCACCGGACGCACCGGATCATGACCCTCACCGCGACGACCTTCCCGGGGCTCGATCCGCTGCTCCAGAGCGGTGTGATTGCGGTCGTTCGGCTGTCCGCAGCGGTCCGGCTGGGTCCGGCCGCCCGCGCGCTGGCGGCGGGAGGCGTGGGCGCGGTGGAGGTCACGCTGACCACACCGGGCGCGATCGCCGCGATCGCCGACCTCGCGTCCGACAAGGAGCTGGCGGGGTGCGTCATCGGTGCGGGCACCGTGCTCGACGAATCCGCGGCTCGCGAGGTCATCGTCGCCGGCGCGCGTTTCGTGGTGAGCCCGGCGCTCAACCCGGCCGTGATCCGCGCGTGCCGCGACCGCGAAGTCCCATGCATGCCCGGCGCCTTCACGCCCACCGAGCTGCTGGAGGCCTGGCGCGCGGGTGCGCCGGTCGTGAAGCTGTTCCCCGCGTCGGCGGTCGGTCCCGGCTACATCCGCGACGTGCTCGCGCCGCTGCCGTTCCTGCGGCTCGTGCCCTCGGGCGGGGTGTCGCTCGAGAACGCCGGCGAGTGGATTCGCGCCGGCGCCGCCGCGGTGAGCGTGGGAAGCGCGCTCGCAAGCTCCGCCGTACTAACGGACGAATCGACCGCTGAGCTCACGGCGCGCGCCCGGTCGTTCGTCGAGCGCGTGGCCCAGGCCCGGCGCCACCTGGGCAACCCCCAGTGACGCGGGCCGTCACATTCGGCGAGCTCCTGTTGCGGCTCAGCCCACCCGGTGAAGAACGACTGTTCGAGTCGAGCGACCTCGTGACGTGCTTCGGGGGCGCGGAGGCGAACGTCGCCGTCGCCCTGAGCCATTTCGGCGTGCGATGCGACTACGTCACGCGCGTGCCCGACAATCCCATCGGGGATGCCGGCGTGGCGGCGCTCGGGCGCGAAGGCGTCGGGACCGAATGGATCGTGCGCGGCGGCGAGCGCCTGGGGATCTACTTCGTGGAGCCGGGCGCCGATCTGCGCACTATGCGCGTCGTGTACGACCGCGCAGACTCCGCGTTGGCCCGCATCGAGCCGCGGTCCCTCGACTGGCCTCGGGTGCTCGCGGGCGCCGATTGGTTCCACGCGTCGGGGATCACCCCCGCCCTGGGCGACGGGCCGGCCGCCGCGCTCGCGGACGCGATCGCCTGCGCGCGCTCCCAGGACATACCCGTCAGCTTCGACTTGAACTACCGCGAGGCGCTGTGGCGCGACCGCGACCCCCGACCGCTGGTCGAGCCCCTGGCGCGCCAGGCGACGGTCCTAATCGCCAACCCGACGGCCGTGCGAGCCATGCTCGGGATCGAGGCAGACGAGACCTCGCTCGCGACACCCGAGCAGGCGCGGGAGCTTGCGGCACGGCTCGCGGACCGTTGCGGGGTCACGCGGGTCGCGCTCACGCGACGCGAGATCCTCGGGCCCCGCCGCCACGGCTGGAGCGCCGTACTGTACGATGCGGAGACCCGCTCGTTCGCGCAGAGCCGGCGGCACTGCGTGGACGTCGTGGACCGGGTGGGCGGTGGCGACAGCTTCGCGGCAGGGCTCATCGCGCGGCTCGTCGGCGGGGACGCGCCGGCCGGGGCGCTTGAGTTCGCGGTGGCCGCGAGTGCGCTGAAGCTCACCGTGCCCGGCGACTTCAGCCGCGCCAGCGTCCGGGAAGTCGAGGAGCTGCTCCGCACATGATCCCGAGCTTTCGCTGGTTCGGCGCCGCTGATTCGATCCCGCTCGCCCATATTCGACAGATCCCCGGAGTCACGGGCATCGTGACCGCGCTGTACGACGTGCCGGTGGGCGACGCCTGGAGCCGCGCGCGCCTCGGCGCGCTCAAGGCTCAGGTCGAGGATGCCGGGCTTCGCTTTGCCGTGGTCGAGAGCGTCCCGGTGCACGAGGACATCAAGCTGGGGCGCCCCGGGCGCGATCGGCGCATCGACAATTACTGCGCCAGCATCACGAGTATGGGCGAGCTCCGCATTCCCGTGTTGTGCTACAACTTCATGCCGGTCTTCGACTGGACACGCACCGACCTCGCCATGCGGCTGCCCGACGGGTCCACGGCGCTTGCGTACGACGATCGGGCGCTCGCCGCCATCGATCTGTCGCGCGGAACCGGAGAGCTCCCGGGGTGGGCCACCGCGTACCAGCCCGCGGATCTCCGGGCGCTGCTCGCCGCCTACCGCGACGTGGACGCGGAGCACCTGTGGGACAACCTCGCGTACTTCCTCGAGCGCGTCGTACCGGTCGCCGCGCAGGCCGGCGTGCGCCTCGCCATCCATCCCGATGATCCCCCCTGGCCCATCTTCGGACTGCCGCGGATCATCACCAATGCCCAAGCCTTGGAGCGCCTCGTGACGCTCGTGGACAGCCCGGCGAACGGCGTGACGTTCTGCACCGGGTCGCTCGGCGCGAGCCCCGAGAACGATCTGTCCGCCATGGTTCGTCGTTTGGGAAAGCGCATTCACTTCGCCCACTGCCGCAACGTCCGGATCACGGGTGAGCGCCGGTTTCACGAGACCGCCCATCCCTCCCCCTGCGGCAACGTGGACCTGTTCGAGGTACTCCGCGCCCTGAGGGACGTCGGGTTCGTGGGCCCGATGCGCCCCGATCACGGCCGCATGATCTGGGGCGAGACGGGGCGCCCCGGATACGGGCTGTACGATCGGGCGCTCGGCGTGACGTACCTCCAGGGCCTGTGGGAAGCCCTCTCGCGGAGGGATGCGTGAGCAAGACGGTCGCCGCCCCGCCCCGGCGCATCGGATACCGCTGGACGGTATGCGCGCTGCTGTTCGTGGTGACCACGATCAACTATGTCGACCGCCAGGTGCTCGGGATCCTCGCGCCCACGCTGCAGCGCGAGCTGGGGTGGTCCGAGGCCGCCTATGGCGACGTCGTGTCGTGGTTCACCCTGCCCTACGCCTTCGGATTCCTCGCGGCGGGGCGGCTGTTCGACCGGATCGGCGTGCGGCGCGGGTTCGCGGCGGCCGTAATCGCGTGGAGCCTAGCAGCCATCGCCCACGCGTTTGCCCGCACGACGGCCCTGTTTTCCGCCGCCCGTGCCCTGCTGGGCGTGGCCGAGTCGGCAAATTTTCCGGGCGCCATCAAGGCCGTCGCCGAGTGGTTCCCAAAGAGGGAGCGGGCGCTGGCGACCGGCATTTTCAACGCCGGGACGAACACCGGCGCGATCATCACACCCCTCCTCGTTCCCTGGATCGCGCTCACGTGGGGTTGGCAGTGGGCCTTCATAGCGACGGGCTCGCTGGGGTTCTTCTGGCTGGTCCTCTGGCTCGCCGTGTACCGCAGTCCCGAGTCGAACCGGCGCGTTTCGAGCGACGAGTTGGCGCACATCCGCAGCGACCCGCCCGACCCCGAGAACGCCCGCGTGCCCTGGATCCGCCTCCTCAGCTTCAGGCAGACCTGGGCGGTCGCGGCGGGGAAGCTCTTGGCCGATCCGATCTGGTGGTTCTACCTGTACTGGCTCCCGAAATTCCTGGACGCCCGGTACGGGATCAAGCTGGCGCA
>Ga0137418_10006163_pt1 | contig 11030 bp, 12 predicted proteins | sample CZODoug3_1_2_16f_FD_122242 | JGI IMG/M metagenome (GOLD analysis project Ga0137418, IMG submission 122242) | Vadose zone soil fungal communities from Angelo Coast Range Reserve, California, USA - CZODoug3_1_2_16fungal (Hybrid Assembly) | ecosystem: Environmental > Terrestrial > Soil > Vadose... | reverse complement strand
CCACTTACAATGCACGTTGGAAATCGGTAGTACATCTATGTATGCCTACATCCATGCCTGAGTGTCAGATTCGGCGCCGCCGAATCTGACATCGTCATCCACATATGCATTGTTAAACGCATACCAGGCCACGACATCATCTATAATCAACCTAAAATGCACGTTCGAAGCCAGCAGTACATTTATGTATGCCTACATCCATGTCCGAGTGTCAGATTCGGCGCCGCCGAATCTGAATTCGGCGCTGCCGAATCTGACATCGTCATTCACATATGCGTTGTTAAACGCATACCAGGCCACGATACCATCCCATAATGACTTACCGTGCACGTTTGAATCCATTACTACATCTATTCATGCGACTGTAATTGCACTAGCCGTGTTGAATGTACATAGAATACATCAGATCCCCATGGCCAACGAACGGATTCGAATGTATACAAGCTTCAATATTAGGTATGAGCCAAATGTGGCTGACCTCCAATTCTTTAGAATTTCATTGAGGTCCACACTGGATCCTCTGCTGCACAATTGCAGATCCATCTCACATACTGCCTGCACGGGAATTACGCATCGCATGTCCTGTATACAGAGTCCACGCCCTAAATAACATACAAAACAGACTCGGCGGTTCAATATAAACCCGTGATATATTTATACTCTGCAGATACACCCTATGCATGTCTGATCTTTGTACTCAAAAACGACAAGTCCAGTACCTTGCCTGGATGATCCCAGTTACCGTCCTCCCTTGACGTCAGCTCTATGTCTATCCGTTGCCATGTGAGCTTCAGGTTCTTCCTTATGGCTTCCACGATCCGCATTGCCGCCTTTGCCTCGTTACGCGTTTCCCTGAAAAGGTAGTCGCTGGAGCTCAATTTCAATCCAGCAGGCTCGTAGCTGGTGAGCGAAAACCTGTTGATCATACGCATGTGCGCAAGAACAGGAAACCAATAGAAATCTAAGTTTTCACGAATCAATTAGGATAATTTGGACGTGCGCCCAACTTCCAAAATATCTCACCTCGTTGAAAAACCAGGTCCGGAAGCGCCAACATCATACGAATGATTTGCCTATCTGCCACGTGTGTTTCGTTCGTAGAATAAGTTCCTCTGATGACTCCTTCTTCGTCCTCAGAGTCATCATATCCGCGGCTTAATTCTGTTAGATGCAGTGTTTCGTAAATCCACATATGTCCACCCGTAGTCATCCCTTTTGTAGGAGTGTACACTGTGTGCCATGCGCCTGGCGGCTGGATCCTGTGATGGCATCCATAAACGACCAATCATCATGATTGAACATTCCACCTACAGCATATCACCTTCCTCGAGGAGAATCGTTCCCATCACAAATCTGTCCCCAGACGGCATGGAGGTTTCATCCAGTATAGAATCAAACTCCTCGAAAAGATCTACTCTATTGTCCGGACTGTGTTCCCCTTTCACCTTGATGATTCCCCACATCTTCTCTCCCGAACGTGGAGTGACGAATGTCACCGCACCCGACACATCATGATGGAAATATGTCAGAAAGCCTCCATGGGTTATGATGTCCCATCCTTGACCACGCCACATATCATACAGTATAACCTGTGGACCTTGTTGAGTTTTATCGAGCGCACCCGTGGGTGTGTTATTTTTCATGTTGGCATAGTGATCGCGTCGGGTGATGTACAACGCATTGACATCATCGGATAGAACGCTGTTGGATAATATAAATGACACAACGGTATAGATAAAGAACATTAGTTGACGCACTCGACCCATTGCGGGGCGTCTTGTCGAAGCCTTTGGAGGTCGAGCACATTTCCACATGATTTCGTATCATGGGCATTTAATATGAATTCGGTTAAGTCCATGAGCTTCACGATATTTTCTTGTTTCTTCCTAGAAAAATTCTGTCCTCGCTCCATCGCATCTTAAATGTAGATGCATGCGAATCAACTGTAAATTGACTACTTAAATAGAGAGCAACAATTAAATTCACATACCTTGCCAATAGACTGAATGCGACATAGATGGTCGTACCATACCGATATCCTCCACACTGAAACCCCTACATTGACTGAAGCAAGACCCCTTGATAATTACGGCTCTGTTGTGGGATATATGCTTCCTGATCGCCTGCACGAACCTTTCTCTTGCCTCCAAGGCAACGGAAGATGGTCTGGGACGCTCTGAAATATGTTTGAGTTCTTCTGGAAGTTCCAATATGACTGCAATGGGCTCGTCTCCGGGAGTCTGAGTCGCATTATCTGCTTGGGACATGAAATGTACCCAATCGCCATCCTGTGTGACTGTTATAGACGTTGATTCTAAATGTTTGTACTGAACACGCACCCTGTCGCAATCGGTGAATGGCTTGAACGTCGCCACACCATGTGCGGGCCATTCCACCAATGGTGTTCCTAACGGGAACTCTATGCCTTCACGTCCGACGATCAGCCTATCATGTTCTATCACATCTATGAAAATTCAGCCACTGTGAATCATACATGTATCGCGTACCAGAGGATACGGTCAGCGCTTTCTGGATATTGTCATTTTGCACACGCATGATCCTGCAACGGTCTTCCAGATCTGCACGTAATTCCATCATTATTTCTGTATCGGTTTTGTTTGGAACGTTTTTGACTGAATCGGAGTCAATGATCGCTGATCCAGCTAACTGTTCTACTTCATCATCATCACCGTTAGAATCAGGCGAAGGTGCTCTTTCGGGTGACGGTGCCTCTATTTGTGGTGGTGGGGCTGGCTTTACACCGCGCTCATGATCTAGTATAATTCTGATATGGGTATCGGCGGCATCGATCCGCTTTCCCAACCTCAATTTCGTTTGGCGGAGGTAGTTATCATAGCCGGACATGGGTACCCACGAAAAGCGTAGACCAGTGGGGTAGAGAATTCGTTCCAGCTCGGGATGTTTGCAGTCCTTGCTTTCGGCCATGGATCTCCATTGCCTCCACCCGGAATCCGACTGATAGGCCCATACAGTATACGGTTGCTCTTTTAGATCAAAATACACATCGCCTGGAATTGCGGACGGTTTTCCCGCGACTGGCCTTCCCTCTCCCCTGTACTCTGTGAACTTACACCCCACTGCTTCAATTACCCTCGTTGTAGTCTTCACCTCGGCACCAAGAGTCGAAACGGAAGTTTTCGCGTTCATTATACGTAGGCGGTTGAAATGTAGATGATGAGAGTTACTGATGTAGATTGATTTGCAGCACTGCCATGAACATAAACATTCCGGATAAGGAAATGTATCGTGCCTCCTTTATGTTGTGCTGTATTTGTTGATATTCGACTGGAAATTCAGTTGATCATCTAGACATCGTTTAGAGATTATTTCAACAGATTCGGAAATGAAACATACACACAAAGTGTGCTGAGTGACCAACTGACTGCTCGAAAGACCATTTTCAAATCACACAGAGGCAGTTTTGGCATACAAAAAGGCATGTTTCATCAGGTTTTAACATAATGCAGCATAAGGCATAATCATAATAATGCAGTACTACTAAATAGATGACGGCGTATGAAAGAGGGATGCCAGCCGGGTCTATTAGGCATCCGGAAGACCGAGAAGCATAACCCACTTTATATTGAACGAGACGTTGACTGGGGGACCACCCCAAGTATTAGCAGTGTACGCAACGACGGCAACCGATCCAGTTGGAAGTTCCCGGCTGTAACGGGACATGCTGTCGAGGTCGGTGAGCAGCTTGAGGAAATCATCTTTGGATCTGGCATCGTAAATAGGGACTTGCGTCCGTTGTCAGCCCATGCCCGGGAAACATCACAGAAATAAACACGAAACCTACCCACGTCGTAGCAACCAAGAACACCGGAACCACTATAACCACTGGGACCACGTGAGAAAGAACTGGCAGTCCCAACGCGACGACCAATGGTGGAGGTAGAAGGCGAAGATTCTGGATGAACAGAAAAAAATATAAGTGTAATATAAAGAAGAGAATGATAAACGCACGATTTCCAGCCGATGCAAATGCAGTAGTAAATGATAAATTTCCGGCTTGAAACTGACCCTTAAACTCTCGTGCATGGATGATCTGACCGATGCATCCGACTAGTCTTTCCCATTCACCCTCTATGCAAGCACCTTCAATAAGCTTTTGTGTTTTACCGGCAGACGACGTTCTTGGATCGTCCAGATGACAGGCGTTGACTAAAATGAGCGAGGTAAACACGTAAGGGGTGCCTCCTCCGACAGCATGGAAATAGGTTGAACTTCCGACTCCGGTGGATATCGTTGCAGGATCGATGCGAGATAGGTTATGATAGCGTCCATTGCTTGAGAATACAACCGCCTGCATCATGAGACTATGAGAATGATCAGCTGTGCAGAATAAAAATGGCAAACACAAGACGCACTCTTTGTTGACTTTGGGTACATCGCAAACAATTCCGGTGTAACAAGGCAAAGAAGCCGCTTTGTTGGACCAGGATATCATGCAGGATTGCCTGCGTAGTGAACCGTCAGATATGAGTTATCATCGCAATATGTGACTCCACCTCAGATTTACAAGACCCTTATACGTATTCTTCAGCATTTTATCCCTCCTACCGGTGTTGCTTTCATCCACTTTGGGAGAGGCCTCGCTAAATGTATAGATTAGTATATACAATCCGCAAATTATTATTTTACAGAACGTTGGACGACCTAGTAACTTGATCGGCCAAGAAGACGGTTCCAAGGTCGTCTGGTTCATCATCCTGATCTGATTTTGCAGCGCTGTCAGAAAAACATACGCAATCAAAATATGTCGAAACCATAAAATAATAGAAATTACCTCTTGATCGATCGACGAGGATTAACATCCTCAAATGGGGACATGAGATCCTCATCGTCACTTCCAAGATCAATTCTAGACTTTGACCTGGAAACACGTTTTCCAGGCATCTTATATCCGGAGGCGATGTCGTCATTACTATTGCGTTCAAGAGTATTTCTGACTTTTGATGGGGATGCCTTCAGTTTATTGGGAGTACGGTTATCTTCGTCGTCGTTGTCAGCACCTGAATCGAGGACTGTGGCCTTATCGTTTGATGAAATATTGCGTTTCGATGGAGTGCTAGAAATGTGTAAGGAATCAACAGAGGTAACACAATAAAAGTGCATAAATGATACCTGAACACATCATCGTCATTGTCGAATCGATATTTCGATTTACTGTTGAAGAATTATTATTACATTCATGACACAAAAGGAAAAGTGCAATTACACAGGGATAACAACCTCCGGCTTCTTCAAGGCACTTTTAAGAGGCATTGATTCAAATCGAACCTTCGAAATGCTGGCACTTCTCTTTGTCGGACTTTGAAGTATTCTGAAAGCAATACGACTATGGATAGGGAAGAAACAGTTTATAAGCGACACACGCACTCAAAGCTATCTTCATCCGTTATTGGAGAAGTCATCTGAGACGCCGATCGTTTCCTAAAAGAAATTGAGAATTGAAGAGTTCAATTGAATCAAATATATATGAATACCTCGAAGAGGTGCGAGACGACACAGGAGTCTTAGGAACGATCTTGCGTCTGTTGATACAAACATGAAAATGTGCCTATGCAAAATGAGATGGGACATACCCTCTTCGAGGAGGAGTGCGCGCAAATTCTTCATCGTCAATGGACATAGCGCTAGATAAAAAATGCCATCAGCTTCATGAAGCGTGTCATAACCACAATATACCAACTCACCTTCTGGTACTCTTAATGCTAACAACACTTTTAGTGTCGTCTTCACTCGATATATCAATCCTAATCTAACGTGTCTCATAAAATATGTTAGAGGAATAAAGGTGTACTCACGCATCGTCCTTCCGTCCACGGTTGAGAGAGGCTTTAGGCGGTTTCCCCTTAGATACTGCACGTGGAAGAGGACGGATGGCGCTAGAACCAAACGGTATGAGCACAATGCACACAACAAATCAGAAATAGAATGACCTAGATGTGCTTCTTATGCTTTTCATGTCATCTTCAGAGACGTTGGCGCTATTCAAATAGACATGGTATAAGTAATAGATACAACCGAGAGACAAGAGCTAATATAACCCACGCATCATCAGAATCGTAAACCGTTGGTTTTACAGGTGATTTCCCTTTAGATGTAGCACGTGGACGGGGACGGGTAGCGCTAGAATCAGACGGTGTGAGCACAATGCACAGAAAAAAATCAGAAAAATAATGACCTGGACATGCTTTTGACGCTTTTCATGTCGTCGTCAGAGACGTTGGCACTATTCCAACAGAAATGGTATAAGTAATAGATACAACGGAGAGACAAGAGTGAATATAACCCACGCATCATCAGAATTGTAAACCGCTGGTTTTTCAGATGGTTTCCCTCTAGATGCAGCACGTGGACGGGGACGGGTGGTGCTAGAATCAGATGGTGTGAGCGCAATGCGCACAACAAATCAGAACAATAATGACCTGGACATGCTTTTGACGCTTTTCATGTCATCGTCAGAGACGTTGGCACTATTCCAACAGACACGGTATAAGTAATAGATACAATTGAGAGATAATGGTGAATATAACTCACGCATCATCAAGATTGTAAACCGCCGGTTTTTTAGACGGTTTACCTTTAGATACTGCACGTGGACGGGGACGGGTGGTGCTAGAATCAGACGGTGTGAGCACAACACGCATAACAAATCAGAAAACGAATGACTTGGACATGATTTTGATGCTTTTCATGTTGTCATCAGATATGTCGACACTATTTCAATAGACACGGTATAATTAAAAGATAAAACTGATAGATAAGAGTGAATATAAACACACGCATCATCGGAATCGTAAACAGGGGGCTCAGACCCCATTCCTCTAGAAATGGAACGAGGACGAGAAGAGATGCTTGAAATAATTATAATTATAAGCTATATCAGTTGAGAGGTGGTGGTAACGAGGACGGCATGATACGTTACCTAAAGGCACTTTTGATACTTTTCATATCATCGTCGGAATCCTCAGCGCTTGTAAGTTGTAAAATGAGCCACACAAGTATAAAAATTGATGTATGACGCTTACAATTCTTCAGCTTGATCGTCGATAAACTCAGCAGACTTCACCGCTTTCTTTCCAGGCGGTCGACCTCGCGGTCGTCTGTAAATATAAAATATGGAATAATGTATGCATAAAATTCTCAATCACGCACGGAGTGTTGGTACTGGCTTTAGAAGCGACAGAGTTCTTTTTAGGAGGCATTATTTTCAAAAAATAATAGAGGGAGAGATAAATTTGTGATTTGTTGAAGCAATCGAAACAATATCCAGAAGAACGCACAGGGTGTGTTTGTTGCGTGAACTCGAGAACTATGGGCAATATATATAGGAAATCGGATGCAACAGGTCTCCGCCCCAATGATGTGTCAAATTGGACAGGGAACGTAGCAAAGACCCTGCACAACGAAAGGCCCGCATATGTCACCCCAAAAACCAGTCGAAAAAAATGGAAGGCCAAAATGGACAAAGCGGCACGTTGTTTGACAATCTCCGAAGGTAAATAGAGTATGTAATAAAGACCTGAAACGAAGTCGATCTATCCCAAAGGACTTGACATGAAGATAAACCACGTTATCTCAGAATTCAGTATTTAAAAAAAATAGAAGACCGAAGTACGTGTGGGACACGTTGCCAGCGATTCCAAAAATGAAGATATGGACATGACACTAACCCAGGATTGCATAGGTTACCCCAAAACTCAGTTAAAAAATGGAAGACCAAAATGCATGAAGCGGCTGCCTGACAATCTCCGAAAACGATTTGAGTGGACTGATACGGAGTCAAACAATGTTCCCCAAGAACTCTGTTGAAATGGAAGGCCAAAGTACACGAGGAACACGTTGTGCGATGATCTAAAAAGTGAAGATATGGTCACGACACGATGCAGGGCTTGCATAGGTTACCCCAAAACTCAGTCTAAAAAATGGAAGGCCAAAGTGCATGAAGGGGAACGTTGTCCGACAATATCCGAAGCGAATAGAGTATGTGATAATGACCTGACACGAAGTCAAAACACGTTAACACAGAACTCCGTCAAAATGGAAGGCCGAAGTATATGAGATTATAGAGTTACGAAAGGGGCAGATACACACCCGAATTAAGGAAGCACCGACAGTTTCATGTCACCTGACGCTGTCATGCACCAGGTATTTGACGTAAAAGATGGATTTGTGTGGAATACAAGATCCGAATCTTGAAACAATAAACCAAAAACGGAGCGTACAGAAAGCCGGAGCGGTGAGCATACACGGCGACTTAAACTTCTGATCAAATGGCCATAATTTTCAGGAACAGATATGAGGCCGAAAAATAACGTCCAGCTAAATTCTGAATCCCCAAATATCAATATTGCATCTCAACAGACACACTATCGACCCCGAAAAATTACAAGTATGGACGCACATTACGACTTCAAGGGCGCAGGTATGTCTCTGAAATAAAAAGTATGTGTAAAGGCACAAATAGTAACAGAACGATGGTCGCAACAGCAGCAGCATTGAATACCCTGGCTAACGACAGGTCTGAACGAGACGGAAATGACCCGAAGACTATGGACTATGTGGGATACACAAGACGGACAACCTTTTCAGACTCGAAGCTGACCCGCATACATCCAGGTCGATGTTGTTAAGCCGGTATTCAATAACAGCCCACCAGGTTGGATTCTAACCGTTGCCAAATACGACGATCCAGAAAGTGAGGAACTGGTGGTCAGATTGCAAGGGGTGATTGTGCAGTCGGAGTTGCCACCAGTTACTGTACGGTGAGAGCAAGGACGAATCACGGTGTATGGATATTAACCATAATCTTAAATATGGAATCCAGGCCCGAGAAGAAAACACAACCGTTCATCAGACAGAGCGTCAAAATGACTGGACTAGGAACACCGGGATTCGAAGCGTCTATCGATAATATTCGACGCTTGAACCAGATAATCGCTCGTCAAGTCTCTGAAGGAACGATGGACCAATTCACACATAGCTTCTTTTTAGAACACTCGGCTTTAGATGTTGGGACCCGTTATTTCACGTCGCGCAAGGATGATCCAATGAGTCCAGCAGCACCGATCGACTACACGATAGACCCCAAAGGCATTCTGGCGTCCATGGTAGATGACAAGCACTTCTATGGCGTCGACAACACGGTTAAATACTATTCGGCCACCGAAGATCCATCGGACGACACAATCAGGTGTGGAAGCGATAACACATAGGGATTCAAACTTTAGATTCTTATATTAAATAATTAGATTCAAGAAGGTCGACCCAATACAGTTTAGGGTTGGCGACATAGTCGAAGCGCAGATCACACTTACGGGGGTACCGATCAAGAGAGGGCGTACCAAGATGGTTGTCAATTTGCGATCACTGGCACTATTGACTGGATCGTTTACAGAGGTATGCTTGATGCGAGACATATAGTATGAATGACGATGCAAAAGATGACACAAATGTTAGATGGCAGCCACCGCACGCACTAGGTCAACGGTGAAGAGGCCGACGTCAATCAGAATCATCAAAAGAAGGATAGGGTACGATGCCGAAGACGATGATATTCATGATATGCGTAAAGGAATAGTGAATATGGCGATGAATGAAGATGTAGGACGTACCAGATAGGGCATGGAATTGGAAATAGGTTATGGGCTGCTCATGGGATGGGTATCACAAATGTTATACACAGAATCTGTTGCTACATAATGTCTAGTCTTCTTTTACGATATTATACCGAGAACGTCTCAGAAATAACCCCATATCACAATGCCTATGTGGATGAAGAGTGGGCAGTTTTGTGACCTTATAATGAAGATGTCAGATTCCGTCGAATATAGAGTCGACATCGCTGCAGGCATACCGCCTTCCAACATGCGTCCATTACCAAATCTGGACTAACCACCATAGAAGTCACGCTTCCGCCCGACATCCTTAACACGAAACTTCCACCGAGTCATGAATCCTTCGACCAATTTACTCACCGACGACGAAGACAACATGGAATTAATGTATCCAGAACAGGATTCCGTTGCGGTAGGTATACAAACGAAGCCTCTGCCAATTGTTGACTAGTTTTCAGTGTGCAGAGACTGTCGAGGACCTGCAAACGCAGTTAGGAAAGGCACGGCTGGAGCTGGAACATTTGCAAGCCCAGAAAAAGAAGGTAGGTATATTATTTTCTTTTGGTAAATAAATCCATAGAACTGATACTTTAAAGATGGTAGAAAAACTACGCAACGCTATATCCTGCGTGGTGTGTTTAGATCCATACCGGCATCCCACCATGTAAGTTTTCTAAATGTGTCCATTGTTTTCAAGAATTCAAGGATTTCATGTTAGCTTCATCCCCCGCGGCCACACATTCTGCCAGCCTTGTGTATACGGCATAGAATGTCCTACGTGTCGCGCCAAGATCCTTTACGCCAACTGTTCCATAAACTATATTGTATCTAAAGTGGAAGGCGCGGTCGAAGAGATGGAGAGAACGGGATGATGAATACAGTAGTTGGATACCAGCCAGAATATAATTGCAACGGACACTGACAGAAATAAAATATGTGGAATGCAAAGGTCACAGCAGGAAGGACAGTGTGAAATGGAATGTAGAGATTTCCTGGTAAACAATCACTTGAATAAACTATTAAGATTCCTACTATGAGGCCTGACTAAGGCTAACCTCTACACGAATCTCCGAATCTGACACTAAGACATTGCTGCAAGCATACGCGACTCTACTACCCAATTTCAATGGGCATCGAAAGTGGCTATTAGATATATTTGAGGCTTAATATGCAAGTGGGAATGCCTCTGTGAATGAAAATGCCAGATTCGGCAGCGCCGGATCTGACACTTATGCATGGGTTTAGGCATACATAGATGTACTACTGACTTTCAACGTGCATTGTAAGTTGGTTTAAGATGTTTTCGTGGCCTGGTATGCGTTTAAGAACGCATATGTGAATGACGATGTCAGATTCGGCAGCGCCGAATTCAGATTCGGC
>Ga0137418_10006160_pt1 | contig 11031 bp, 12 predicted proteins | sample CZODoug3_1_2_16f_FD_122242 | JGI IMG/M metagenome (GOLD analysis project Ga0137418, IMG submission 122242) | Vadose zone soil fungal communities from Angelo Coast Range Reserve, California, USA - CZODoug3_1_2_16fungal (Hybrid Assembly) | ecosystem: Environmental > Terrestrial > Soil > Vadose... | reverse complement strand
TGAGGAACATGGCATCGAGGTCGGGATACCGCTTCGGCCCAAGGCCAAGCAGAGGAAAGAGCGCATCGTTGACGGCCGCTATGTGTCCCCAAAGGTAGATCAGACGGTTCCGTCCCGGCATGATCTCCTGCTGAAGCTGCTCCTCGGACAACGGCCGGAAGAACTTGTCAATCCGCTCCTCGTTGAACTTCCATGCGCGCAGGGCTCCATCGATCAAGCGTTGCTCGTTCGTCATCTCACACTCTCCTTAACCCCTTCGTTCGTGTGCGGTGAACCGTGCCCGAAGTCTTGGTGTCCGCGAATCGCGAAGGACTGCGATACCTCGCAGAAATCTGCACAGGCCTCGCGGACGATCAGCGCGATACGTACACCGCCACACGTCCATGTCGAACCGGCTCTCAATTCCGCTGAATCCGACTCGGTCCGCACGTCGCAGGTGTAGAATCTCCCCTTCGGCGTCAGGCTAAACGCAAGATCGATTCTAGATCTTCGTTCGGTCGCTGAAAGGAACGATCATGATACGACTCTTGACGGCGTCGGTCCTCGGTTTCTGTCTCGCTGCGTGTTCCTCCTCGACGGCCCCGTCGACGACGACATGCTCGGCCGCGGGGAGGAGCTCGAGGTGTACGCGATGCGCATGAAGGTCGCGAGTCTCGAAGACGTCCTGACACAGAAGGTGCTCGCCTTGAGCGGAATGCTGCTCGCGGTGCTCACCCCTACAGTTCTCGTGATCCGCGCCCGCTACCGTCACGTCGTAGCCGGCGCGCTCGTGCTCGCCATGCTGCTCGGCTTGCTCGCGGCCGCCGTCCATCGATACGGCTACCCGGCGACGGTTGCCTTCGTCGTCGGCCCCACTCCCTCAGCGATCGCCGACGCCGTCACCCCGCGCTGAACCGCCGTCCGAGCGCGCGGATCAGTCGTCCGTCCGCCTGTGTTAGCCTCTGGGGCATGTCGCCGGTCGACCCCGATCTGGAATCTGACGCGATCGAGAGCCTCTTCGCCCGCGGCGTGACCGACGGGCTCCCGGTCGTTCCGCCGACCCGACGGCTCGTCGAGCGAGCCGTGGCGGCGTCGGGACGCGATGGCGGAGAGCTGGTGGCGCTCGTCCCCCCCAACTACGGGCGCGCGACCGTCGAGAAGATCGCGATCAACGCGGTCATGGCCGGGTGCCGGCCCGAGTACCTGCCGGTCGTGGTCGCCGCCATCGAGGCCGTCTGCGACGAGGCGTTCGACCTGCACGGCGTGTCTGCGACGACCAACGCGCCGGCGCCGCTCGTGATCGTGAACGGCCCGATCCGCGCCGAGCTCGAGATCAATTCCGGTGCGGGCGTATTCGGCCCGGGCTGGCGCGCCAACGCGACGATCGGACGAGCGGTGCGGCTCGTGTGCGTGAACCTGGGCGGGGCGAGACCAGGCGACGTCAGCATGTCGACGCTCGCCCACCCCGGGCGCTACGCGTACTGCATCGGCGAGCACGAGGAAGCGAGCCCGTGGGAGTCGCTGGCCGTCGAGCACGGATTCGGCGCGGAGCAGAGCACCGTCGCGTTACTGGCCGCCGACGCGCCGCTCGGCGTCTACGCGCAGCGCAGCCGCACGCCCGACGATCTCTTGCCGACGCTCGCCGCCAGCATGGCCGTCGTCTCCCACCATCGGATGACGCACTGGGGCGACACCCTGCTCGTGCTCTCGCCCGAGCACGCGAAGATCCTCGGTGACGCTGGATGGAAGAAGGCCGACGTGAAGCGCTGGCTTCACGAGCGGCTGCAGTGGCCGGTGCACGAGCTCATCCCCGGCCGCGACGGCGGCGAAGGACTTCCCGAGCACGTGCTCGCCAAGTACCGCGATCCCGACCGCGAGACCACCCGGATCCCGAAGTTCCGCTCGCCCGAGCACATCAAGGTCATGGTGGCTGGCGGCACCGCCGGGCGCTTCTCCGCGATCGTGCCGGGCTGGACGTTCTCCAAGGGCTCGGCGCTCGTCTTCAGGCCGATCCACACACCGCCGCATTCCCGCTAAGGAGGCATCATGTCCGACTACCTCGACCCCACCGACTCCGTCGCCGTCCCCCGAAAGACGGCGCTCCGACCGACGAGCCTCGACGGCAAGGTCGTCACGCTGCTCGACATCTCCAAGGCCAAGGGGAACCACCTCCTGGACCGCATCGAGGAGCTGCTACGCGAGCGGACGAAGGCGAAGGCGATCGTCCGGAAGAAGAAACCGACGTTCGCGCGCCCGGCCCCCGACGGTCTCCGCCAGGAGATCGTGGGCGCCACCGACGTCCTGATCGAGGCGCTCGCCGACTGAGGGTCGTGTACAACGTGCAGTGTGCACGACGGCGTGTTCTTCGAGGACAACGGCATTCCGGTCGCGACGGTCATTTCGTCCGAGTTCACCCGCGCGGCGCGCGCGCAGGCCGAGGCGCTGGGCGCCGCCGACTATCGGGCGGTCGTGGTGGCGCACCCGATCCAGCCGCTGACGCGTGAGGAAGTGAGGGAGCTGGCGGACAAGGCCTTCGACGAAATCGTACGGAAACTGACCACGTGAGGCGCTGATGCTGGTCGGCGCGTTCGCCTGCGCCCACACCCCGCAGCTCCTGGCGCGGCCGGGTACCGAGGACCGCGACCTCGTGCTGCGGGTGCACGCGGCGTTCGCCCGCGTGAAGCGGCGGCTCGAAGCGCTCCGGGCCGACGCCATCGCGATCGTCGCCGGCGATCACGTCGAGGCATTCTTCCTCGACGCGGTCCCGGCGCTCGCGGTGTACGTGGGCGCCGAGTGCGCCGGCACGTTCGGCCACTATCGCTATCGCTTTCCGATCGACGAGCCGCTGGCGCGATCGATCGTGGAGCAAGGGGTCGAGCGGGGCTTCGATCTCTGCTACACGCAGTCGGCCCCGCTCGACTACGCGTTCTACGTCCCGCTCCATTTCACGATGCCGGAGCCGGCGCTCCCGATCGTCCCGCTGCACGTCAACGTGTACTTGCCACCCCAGCCGACGCCCCGGCGCTGCTACGAGTGGGGCGTCGCGCTCGGCGCGATTCTCCAGGGGCGATCCGAGCGCGTGGTCCTCATGTGCTCCGGCGGGATGTCCCACTTCCCGGGCACGGACCGGTACGCGTCACCGGAGTTCGAGTACGATCGCCGACTGCTCGACACGCTACGGGCCGGGCGCGGCCGCGAGCTGGCGGCGGTCACCGGCGAGGAGCTCGACAAGATGGGCAACATCGAGCTCCGCACTTGGGCGGTCGTGCTGGGCGCCGTCGGCGACGCGAAGGCGGACGTGTACTGCTACGAGCCGTCCTGGCATCACGGCAACGCCGTCGTGGAGTGGGCGCTGTGAGCGCGCCGACGGCGCTGTGAGCGACGCCGCGCTTCCCCACTACCGGTTTCCCCCGGCGTCGGCCTACCGCCTGAACCAGTGTCTGTTCGCGCTCAAGTCCGATGACGACTTCCGGGCGCGCTTTCTGAAGGACGCGCGCGCGGCCATGCGCGAGATCGGGCTCGGCGACGACGACGCGGCCGTGGTGCTCGGCGGCGATCGCGACACGCTCCTGGCCCGCGGCGCCCATCCCTACCTGGTTTTCATGGCGGACCTCCGGCTCCGGATGGCCCGCGAGCCCGTCACCTTCGAGTATTTCTAGCGGAGCCGTTGACATCGCCGACCGGCCCGTCATAACGTCGTGCCCTGCCATTATGAAGAACAAGATCTACCGGACCTTCGATGAAGCCGTGGCCGACATCCCCGATGGCTCGGTGTTCATGTCCCCGGGCTTCGGCGGCGTCGGTATTCCGCGCAACCTCCTCGCCGCGGTGAACCGTCAGGGCGCCAAGGGCCTCACCGGCATCTCCAACAACGCCGGCACCGTGGACGCGAAGGTGGACGTGGGCACGCTGATCGCCGCCGGGCAGGTGAAGAAGATGTGCTGCGCTTTCACCGCGACGCCCCATCCCTCCCAGGTGACGGCGTTCGTGCGCATGTACAACGCCGGCGAGGTCGACGCCGAGCTCATCCCGCAAGGGACGCTCGCCGAGCGGATTCGTGCGGCGGGCTCTGGCATCGGCGCCTTTTACACGCCGGCCAGCGTGGGCACCGAGCTCGCCGAGGGCAAGGAGCATCGCGAGATCGACGGCAGGGTCTACGTGCTCGAATATCCGCTGCACGCCGACTACGCGTTCATCCGGGCCTGGAAGGCCGACACGTTCGGCAATCTCCAGTTCCGTCTGACCCAGCGCAACTTCAACCCGATCATGGCGATGGCCGCCCGTGTCACCCTCGTCGAGGTGGAGAACGACATCGTGCCGATGGGTGAGCTGGACCCGGATCAGGTCCACGTCCCCGGAGTCTACGTGGACCGCATGGTACGCATCCCGCCCGACGGCATCTGGGACTGAGCGCATCGATGACCGAGCATCGGACAACGACGACCGACAAGCCGAGACTGGCGCGCCAGGCCATGTGCGATCGGCTCGCCATGGAATTCCAGGACGGATGGATCGTGAATCTCGGCGTCGGGATGCCGACGCTGTGCTCCAACTACGTCGACCCCAGCAAGAGCCTGATCTTCCACTCCGAGAACGGCGCGATCGGCTACGGCCCGCTGGCCACCCCCGAGACCGCCGACCGCTACCTCGTCAACGCCGGGGGGCAGCAGGTCACGGCGGTGCCCGGCATGGCCATCGTCCATCACGCCGATTCCTTCGCGCTGATCCGCAAGGGGATGGTGGACGTGACGGTGATGGGCGCGTACGAGGTCGCCGAGAACGGTGATTTCGCCAACTGGCGCGTCCCCGGACGCAAGGGCGGCGGCATCGGCGGCGCCATGGATCTGGCGGCCTGCGCCAAGCGCGTCTTCGTCGCGCTGGAGCACACCACCCGAGAGGGTGAGTCGCGGCTGCTCCAGCGCTGTACCCTGCCCATCACCGCTCCGGGTGTGGTCAAGCTGGTGGTGACGGATCTGGGCCTGTTCGAGGTGACGCCCCAGGGATTCAAGCTGAGGGAGCACGCGCCCGGCTGGACTCCCGGCGAGATTCAGGCCCTCACCGGCGCGAAGCTGGCCGTGGCCGACGACCTCCGGGAGTTCCGCGTTCGCGCCTCCCGCTGAGCCGCGCTAGCCGAGAAACTTCAGCAGCACCTTCTGTCCGAGGAGCCGGATCGAGCGCAACACGCGTTCCTGGTCCATGCCCGGCCACTGCAGTCTGAAGATCATCGTGGTGATCCCGAGTCGCTCGCGATAGCGGGCGACCTCGTCGACGATGCGCGCCGGGTCGCCGACGAAAAACCGGTCGCGCGCCAGCTGATCGAAGCTCGCGTCGAAGGTCTCACCGGCGGGCAGCGCCTTGTCCTGCTCCCACCGCCGGTACGCTTGATACTTCGGCCCGACGAACCTCGCCGCTTCGGCCACCGCCGTGGCCACGTCGGACGCGACGTAGCATTCCTTGATCAACGGGATCTCGGCGGGTGCCGGACGGCCGATCGCGGCCCGCTCGCTCCGGAAGAGCGCCAGCTGCCGCTCGAGGGTCGTGAGGGTGGTGTGGGGATTCATGAGCCAGGCATCGCCGAGGCGCGCGGCGCGCCGGACGCCCGCGTCGCTGTTCGCGGCCAGCCAGATGGGCGGGCGTGGGCTCTGCATCGGGCGCATCGAGATTCGAACCGACCGGAGGCTGAAGTGTCGGCCTTCGTAGTCGACGGGCTCGCCGCTCCACAGGCGCTCGAGGACCTCGAGCCCCTCGACGAGGCGGCCGACCCGCTGCTTGGGATCGTGGCCGAGCGCGGTGTTCTCGACGTCTCGGTAGCCGAGGCCGACGCCGCAGATCAGTCGTCCGTCCGAGATCACGTCGAGCGTCGCGAGCTGCTCGGCGATATCGACCGGATGGTGAAGCGGCAGCAACAGCACGCCGGTGCCGAGCGTCAGGCCTCGGGCGTCGGCGGCCAGGCGCGCGAGGGTCGGAATCGGCTGGAAGTAGGTGAAGGGATCGGAGAGATAGTGCTGGCTCGCCCAGATCGAGGTGAAGCCCACCGCGCGGGCGAGCCGCACCTGCTCGACGTGCTCACGAAACCGGACGGCCTGTGGTTCGTCGGGCAGGTGCTGGACCGAGAGCCCCAGGCCGAATTTCACCCGGGCAGCCGCCAGACCCGCCCCGGCGCGGGCTCGTCGCTCAGCGTGAACTGCGGCAGCGCCATGTGGTCGGCGAGATCCTGGAAGATCACGCGGACGCGCTTGCCGATCGCCACGTTCGCTTCCGGCTCCGGCGTGAAGTCCGGCTGGACCAGATTCGCGATGATCCGCAGCGCCTCGTCGGCCGTCGGCTTGCCGCGCTGCTCGTCGAGCTCGACCAGCACGACCGCGTACGGCGTGATCTCCTTGAAGCCCGGCTGGATCGCGTGCGCGACGATCTCGTAGGAGTAGATTGTCCCGCGACCGGACACCGCCTGCCACGTCCACCCGAGGTCCATGCACCAGGGGCAGGCGTGCGTGGCCGGGTAGCGCATGAGCCCGCAGGCGTTGCACTTGCGCACGACGAGCCGGTGGGCGCGCGCGTGCTCGTAGAATTCCTTCCACTCGCTGTCGTTGTCGGGAACGATCAGCGCCATGCCGCGGTACTGGACGGGTTGGGGCATGAGGGCTCCTTATTTGGCAGGGCACATCGCACGGCCCACTGGGCCGTGCGTCCCGGGCTGTCGCCACGCCCGTGCCCCGCCGCGACCGCGCGCCGCGGCGTCCCTTGTCCAGGATGTCAGATCTGTCATCGGCGCATGATCAGGGCGCTGCCGGTGGCGGGCATGGCCCAGCCGAGGTTCATCGTGATCTCGGCGTCCTTCACCTGGCGGCAGCGGCCGGGGGAGTAGTCGTAGGTGTGCACGCCCTCGGCGGCGCGCGGGCAGTAGTCGTCCACGGCGCCGCGGAGCTGGCGCACGTTCTCGATCACCATCGACATGCCGTGCGTGTAGCCCTCGCACAGGTGGCTGCCGGACGTGTTATTCGGACGCCTACCGCCGAGCTCGATAATCCCGCTCGACACGTAGGCTCCGCCCTCGCCCTTCTTGCAGAACCCGTACTCCTCGAGCTGCAGCATCGTGGTGAAGGTGAACGCGTCGTACGAGCCGGTGACGTCGATGTCCTCCGGCGTGACCCCGGCCTGCGGGAACACGATGTCCTTCGCGTAGTAGCCGGCGACTCGGGAGATCGGCCCGTGCGCCCAGTGGAAGTCGAGCCGCGGCTTCGAGACGCGGCCGGCGACGCCCATGATGTAAACGGGCCGGTGCTTCAAGTTTCGCGCGCGCTCGGCCGAGGTGACGATGACGCAGGTGGCGTTGTCCGTCTCCACGCAGCAGTCGAGCAGGTGAAGGGGCTTGCAGATCCATCGGGAGCCGAGCACGTCCTGGACGGTGACGCGCTCCTTCAGGAGCGCCTTGGGATTCTGGGACGCGTGCTTGCTGTGGGCGACCCGCACGCGGGCGACCTGCTCGGAGGTCGTGCCGTACTCGTACATGTGGCGCATGAAGGTGGGGGCGAAGGCCTGCCCCGCGCTGCGCATGCCGAAGGGCACCTGCGCGAGGTCGAGTCCGCGGACGGGCTGGGCGGCGCGGGCGCCCGTGCCCCCGATGCGGAAATCGGAGTAGCCGTTCATGGAGCGGAAGATCGCCACCGTCTTGCACATGCCGGCCTCGATGGCGCCCATGGCGAGCCCGACGAGGGCCTCCGTGGACGAGCCGCCGCCCACCACGTCCATGTAGAAGTTGAGCCGGATGCCGAGATCGGGCGCCACCCAGTTGGCGGGCGTCGAGTCGCCGCCCTGGTAGGACATCATCCCGTCCACGTCCCTCGCCGCCAGCCCGGCGTCGACCATGGCCTTCCGCGCGGCCTCCACGGCCATGGCCCGCGTGCTCCGTCCCGAGTGCTTGCTGTACTCGGTCTCTCCCACGCCGACAATGCAGTACTTGTCCTTGAGCGATGCCATCACGCCTCCTTGAGCACAGGTTCCACGCTGGTGAGCGACGAGCGCCGAGGCGACTTCACCGGGGCGGGAGGGGGGGAGGAGCGAGAGTTCCGGTCTTTTCTGGCTCGCTCGAGCGAACCGTGTCCAGGATGGGGGCGAGCGAGCCGGACGGCTCGGCGCTGGTGACGCGGACGAGGCTCGAAAGGCGCGCGACGGCGTCGCGGATGCGCTCGCCGGCCTTGACGGCGGCGGCCGTCCACTTCTGCTCCTGGCTGCCCTCGGGAAACTGCTCGAGCATGAGCTGGAGCGAGCCCATCACGATCGAGAGCGGGTTGTTGATCTCGTGCGCCGCCGCCCCCACCGTCAGGTGGGCCGCCCGCAGCTCGGCCGCCTCGCGCAGCGCCGACTCCGCCTGGAGCCGGGGCCGCGCGTCGGTCAGGAGCGCGATGATGAAGCGCCGGCCGCGATAGTCGACGAGGCGGTAGGTGATGTCGACAGGGATGACGCTTCCCGCTCGCGTGCGATAGCCGAGACCCAGGGCCTGCATGTGGCCTGTCTTGATGGCCTCGGCGAGCATGGCCTCTCGCTCCGGCCGCCCCGCGGGGCCATCGGGCCAGAACTCCCTGATGTTCCTGCCGATGATCTCCTCGCGCGAGTAGCCCGAGAGCTCGACCTCGGCGCGGTTGGTCTCGAGGATCGTCAAGGTCTCCGCGTCGACGATGCGCACCACCGCCGTGGCCGCGTCGATGATGGCCCGGAAGCGCTCCTGATCCGCCATCAGCCGCTGCTGCTCCCGCACATCCTGGAAGAGCCGGGCCATGAGCCCCACGCTCAGCATGATGAGGGTGGCGTAGCCGGCCCAGATGCGCGTGAACCTGCGAGTCGCCAAGGCCATCGGATTCGGAGGAGAGACTGGCCGCTCTGCCGAACAGCGCCCTGCTAGCGCGGGAGGCGCCACCGCAGCGCAGGCCTCGGGCAGGGGATTGGGTGGGATTATTGGCAGCCCGAAGGCCGCCCGGCGCTATAACTTGATCCTCTCGATGGCCGTTCAAAACCTGCTGAATCACACCAATCCAGGACCCATCACCGGCGATATCACTTCGCCTTTGTTTGGCTTCGCCAACAGGGTCGCCGGCGGGCCCAACGGCGAGGGGTTTTTCGAAACTGCGAACAATCGCAGGGTAGAGGCGCAGCTCCGATTCACATTTTAGCGATATTCCTGCCGTTCGCCAGAGCTCAGTCCGCGCTGCAATTCGCCGCCTCGCTCCATCGTTCTAATTCCGACTAGAATGCTCCCCAGCCAGAAATGAGAACTCGTGGCTGAAGAATATTTTGTTGCGGTTAGGTAAACTGACGTCCATTCTGTCATTCATCCCGTCCGGCCAAATCGGGGGACACAGCGGGAAGCGAGAACGCAGGCGCAGACTTCTCTTACGCTGATCTTCATTCAATGATGGTGCCGATATGCTGGAATTTGCGAACTTTAGATCGTCAGCCACTGGGCCCAAACAAGCAGCCGTCGTCTTCGTACACGGATTCACGGGTGACGTCAGGAAAACATGGCGCCAGATACCAGAGTTTCTTTAGTTCATGGACCGTCTACGCGATTGGGATCTCCTCGGCTTTGGCTACCGAATCACGAAATTGTTCGATCTCGTTGGATTGTGGAGAGCCGACGCTCAACTCGAAGAGATTGCAACCATGTTGTATTCGCGTCCAGAAATCGGGGTTGAACAGTACGCGACTTTGACTTTTGTAGCCCACAGCATGGGCGGGCTCGTCGTTCAACGCGCCCTGGTGAAGTACGAAGACCTTCGTGCTCGGACGTCGCACGTGGTTCTGTTCGGCACACCGAGCGACGGATTGAAGACAGCAAAGCTGTTCTCGTTTTGGAAGCGGCAGGTCCGTAACATGGCAACTGGTAAGCCCTTCATTACCTAACTTAGGAACGACTGGAAGAAATTAAGACTAGATACCAATGCTCCCTTTTCGTTCACGGCGGTTGCTGGTGAGCTAGACCAGTTTGTCCCACCCAACTCCTCGCTCGCCCCATTTCCGGAATCGGCCCAGCGCGTAATTCCTGGAAATCACGTGACCATGCTCGCCGCACAGTCGCCAGACGACCCGGGCGTCCAGATCATCATGAATGCGCTTACAAAAGGCACAAGTCTTAGCGAATCGCGGTCCTCCGCCAAGGTGGCAGTGGAGATGGGCAAGTTTCAAGAGGTGATTGCAAATCTGTGGCCGGATCGCGACAACGCGAAAGCGACGCTTCCCCACCAATTGGACGATGACGCTGCGGTGCAACTTGCGATAGCCCTCGAGCAGACTGGAAATCGCGAAGCCGCAATCCGCATATTGCAGGCGCACAAGCCTTCGGGCAGGGACGTACTCGGAGGACTCGCAGGCCGCCTTAAGCGCCGGTGGTGGGTGGGGCGCAAATCAGACGATTTGCTCGCAGCTCGTGAGTTGTATCGACGTGGCTACGATTTGGCAACTAGGAAGCCCCGGCCTAACCATGACCAGGCCTACTACCACGGAATCAATCTGGCTTACCTTGCCTTAGCTGGTGCACGCGATGTTGATGCATCTCGCGAAATCGCCCGCCGGCACGGACGCGCGCAAGCGCGTGCACTCGTTCCTGTTCGGCACGCGGCTGACCAACGTGACGCGCGCGCTGAAATCCAGGGACCCCGACGAGGCGCTCACGCAGTGTTCGGCGAGCGTGCTCGACTGGTCGGGCGGTACGCGCATCGCGACTTCGCTGCACGAGTTCAACAAGCGCTGGGCGCGCCGCGTGCTCACGCAGGGCGCGATCGTGCTGCTCATCACCGACGGGCTGGAGCGCGATCCCGACGACCGGCTCGCCTTCGAGATCGACCGGCTGCACCGCTCGGCGCGGCGTCTCGTTTGGCTCAATCCGCTGCTGCGGTTCGACGGCTTCGAGGCCAAGGCGCGCGGCATCCGCACCATCCTGCCGCACGTGGATGAATTCCGGCCGATCCATAATCTGGACTCGATCGCCGAACTCTGCCGGGCGCTTTCCGCCTCCGGCGGCCGGGCAGGCGATCCGAAAGAGTGGTTGAAGAAAGTCGC
>Ga0137418_10006156_pt1 | contig 11033 bp, 9 predicted proteins | sample CZODoug3_1_2_16f_FD_122242 | JGI IMG/M metagenome (GOLD analysis project Ga0137418, IMG submission 122242) | Vadose zone soil fungal communities from Angelo Coast Range Reserve, California, USA - CZODoug3_1_2_16fungal (Hybrid Assembly) | ecosystem: Environmental > Terrestrial > Soil > Vadose... | reverse complement strand
GTGGAGCCGGTAATGCCGGGCTTGGAAAACAGGAGATCGCCAAGCTGGGCGGTGCCCTCGCGGCGAATTTCCTCGTTTGGCACTACCGTGACCGTGGCAAACTGGTCGGTCACGATCGGAAGCACGCCCTGTTGAGGCGCGGCCGCGACCGGCGTGGGTTGAGGTTGCGCAGCGGGTTCACGATTGCGCCCGGGAACGACGCGGGAAACGCGCACAGGCGTTCGCGCCGGCGTAACGTTTCGCCGCACGATGGGGCTTGGCGCGGTCACCGTGATCCCGGGCAGTTGCGTGGACTGGGCGGCGTCTTGCGACATGGCGCTGCCGCACATGCCGCACAACAGCGAGCAACTCGCGGCGCTTATTTTGAGAGTACGTCTTCTAATAGATGTCATTGTTCCGATCCTGAAAAGCCTTGGCCGGATTCGTCACCGTCAACGAATTCGGAAACGCTTGCCGTCGAGGTGCGACGGACCGATTCGATTCATCTCCTTCGAAATCGGCCGCGCATCACGCGGCGATCCCTTCAGGGATGATCAATCGATGTCAGGAGGCGGGAGGAGCGCGGGGCTGAAAAGCGACCCGAGCGGAGTTCAGATGGGCGAACTCGGCATCGGTGGTCAGGTATAAAAATTCGATCGCTTGCGGCAGCAACAAGATCGGTGGCGTCGCAAACAGTACCGCGTTCGCGAGCGCCATGACGGCGCAGATCGCGCAACCGTCGCTCTGTTGCTGGTCGGAATCAGGGGCGGAAGGAGACCGCTGCTGAGCGGATTCACCGACCGCATCCGGCGCGGTGAGGCGGTTGGCGTAGGAAAGTTCGAACGGCGCAGCGTCCGGCTGAATCGCTTGTGCCGCGACCGCGTGGAAATGTCCGAACGACAATGCAAACTGGATCGCCAGCGCAAACAGCGCGAGCCGCGAGCCATGTTTGATGTTCGATCGGAACCACTTCATCCAGCGATGCGCCTTGCGTCGGAAGGCCGAGATATCCCGGCCGCCCGATGTTATAATATAACATCGCAGGAACCGGTGAAGAGTGTCAACCGCGGTCCATATGCGTGCCGGCAGAATACGCAAGGTCTGTGTGATTCATGCAACGCCAGGCGACGCGAGTTGCGATCAACGCCCCTCGCGCAGCCAGGTGGCGGCGAATGCGCCGAGCAGCAGCAGCAGGCCGATCAGGCCGGCGAATACCGGCAGCACGCCGACGCCTTTGACGACGCTCGCATCGCGCATCTTCACCCCCATCCAGCCGTCGCCGCGAAACACCCCGGATGCGCGCACCGGCACGATGCGGGGAAGCTCGATGCTGGAGCCATCCACGACGCGCCGGGCGTCGCCGCCGGTGGCCTGCGTCAGCGGCTTCAGCATTTCCGTGGTGGAGGTAACTTCCGAAAATTCCTTCGGGTTGGTCGGGCCGACATTGATCAAGGCTTTCAGCGTGCCATCGGTCGCCTGCCACAGACCAAGCTCGTTCGCGGGGATCGTCGAGCGCCACGTCCCGGGTTCGCTGGCGCTCAGCGTCAGCTCGCGCGTCGCACCCGACGGCGAAGTCACCGTCACCGGCGTGACGCTGTCGGCCATGGTCTGGCGCAGCACCACCAGGTCCTTGCCCTGGACCTGCAGGCGCAACGCCTCTTCGTCGAGATCGGGCTGCTTCATCAGCCAATGCGACATGCGCCGCAGCAGGTCGAGATGCGGTCCGCCGCCCTCATAGCCGCGTGCCCACAACCAGATGTGATCCGACAGCAGCAATGCGACGCGGCCCTCGCCAAACCGCGACAGCAGCAGCAGCGGTTTGCCGTCGGCGCCGGTCATGACCGGCGGGCTGGTTGCATTGCGCGTCTCGACAGTACGGAAGAACCGGCTCCAGTGCGGCGGCTCGCTGGCGGAACCGTCCAGCCCGCGCGTCACCGGATGGCGTTTGCCGGCGTCGCTCAGATGCGCGTAGAACGGCTTCTCGGTGACACCGACCGGTTCGGCCGGCAAAACCGAATCCAGCGGCGTGCGCCAGATACTGGTGGTCGAAGCATAATCGGGACCTGCCGACACCAGCACCGCGCCGCCAGCGCGAACGTAGCGCGCGATGTTGTCGAAGTAGGCGATCGGCAGCACGCCCTGGCGCGCATAGCGATCGAAGATGATCAATTGAAATTCGTTGATCTTCTGCTGAAACAGCTCGCGGGTCGGAAACGCGATCAGGGACAATTCGTTGATCGGCGTCCCATCCTGCTTCTCAGGGGGGCGCAAAATCGTGAAATGCACGAGATCGACGCTGGCGTCGGACTTCAGCAGGTTGCGCCAGGTCCGTTCTCCGGAATGCGGCTCGCCCGAGACCAAGAGCACCCGCAACTTGTCGCGCACGCCGTCGATCGCAACCACCGCGCGGTTGTTGACCAGTGTCAGCTCATTATCGAGCGGAGAGGCCTCGATCTCGACGATGTTAGGCCCGGCGTGCTTGATATCGATCTCGACGTTGACGGTCTGCCCGCTCTGCACGGTGCGTTCGTTGATCACTTCGCCGTCGCGACGCACCACAATCTTGGCGCGGTCACCGCTGACGCCTTGATCGTCCAGCCGGTAGGTGATGGTCTGGACTTGTCCGACGATGCCGAAGCGGGGGGCTGCGGAAATCGCGATGCGCCGGTCGCGCTCGTCCTTGCGTCCCGTGATCAGCGCATGCACCGGGGCCTGAAATCCAAGCCCCGCCGCGTTGGCAGGAATGTCATGCACCCGGCCGTCGGTAATCAGAAATGCACCAGCGACGCGATCGACGGGAACGTCCGACAGCGTCGACGACAGCGCGCCGAATAACCTCGTGCCATCGGTTTCGCCGTCGGCCTGGCCGGCTTCGACGACCCGCACCTCCAGCCCCTTGATCGTCTTGAGGCTATCGACCAATGCCTCCTGCGCTTTCGCGGTTTCGCGGTTGCGCTCGCCGAAATTCTGGCTGGGGCTCTTGTCGATCACGACAGCGGCGACCGACGACAGCGGCTCGCGGTCCTCGCGGGTAAATGACGGATTGGCCAACGCCAGCAGGATAAGCGCCAGCGCTGTCACGCGCACCGCCGCGCCGCGCGCGCGGCCGAGCAGGAGCAGGACGGCGATCACGGCGATGGCGGCCAGCGCGAGCCACAGCACCAGCGAGGGGACGAGCGGCGTAAACGCGATGCCGTACTGCATATAGCGTTCCTACTGTCCGAGCCGTTCGATCAGCGCCGGCGCATGCACCTGGTCGGCCTTGTAGTTTCCGGTCAGCGTATACATCACGATGTTGACGCCGGCGCGGAAGGCAAATTCGCGCTGCTTGGGCTCGCCCGGTGTCAGCGGCAGCATCGGCTGGCCGTCGGGGCGTATCGCCCAGGCACCGGCAAGATCGTTCGAAGTGATGATAATCGGTGACACGCCGTCTCCGCCCCGGGCCGGCCGGGAGGCGGCCTCTTCGTCCTCGTCACGCGGCAAGGTTTCAACCCAGGTCTGGCCGGAGTTAAACCGGCCGGGGAAATCGTGCAGCAGATAGAACGTCTTGGTCAGCACGTGTTCGCGCGGAACCGGTTCAAGCTCGGGAACGTCAAGCGAGGAGAGAATATTGCGCAAGGCCAGCATTCCCTGCGTCTGCGATGCGCCGCTTTCTCCCGGCGGCGCCTCGATGGCATCGCGCGTGTCGAACACCACGGTGCCGCCCTGTTTCATGTAGGCGTCGATGCGGTTGATGGCGTCTTGCGGCGGCTTCGCCGCGCCGGGCACAACCGGCCAGTAGATCAGAGGGAAGAACGCCAGTTCGTCGCGTGCAGGGTCGATGCCAACGGGGTCGCCGGCCTCCAATGCCGTGCGCTGCGCGAGAAACAACGTCAGCCCGGACATCCCTGCCTTGACGATGGAATCCACGTCGGTATTGCCGGTAACGACATAGGCGAGGCGGGTTTGCGAGACCGACTTGATCGCGAAATCATCGTCGTTGTCGGCACGGGACGGCGATGGCGCTGCCAACATGGTGGACAATACCAGCGCCAACGCCAGCGCAGCAGGCGCGGCGCGGCGCCGCAGCAACGCTGCGATGCCGGCGCCAAGCACAGCGACGATGATCGCGTCGATCAGGAACAGCGCCAGTGACGACGACAGCAGGATGCCGCGCAGATCGCGCGGTTCGGCATTGGTGTAGCTGGCACGCCGCGCGCGCAGGCCAGCGGTATCGAGCGGCGCGATGCGATCCGCCGCCGCCAGCGCATTGACCGCGAGAGGACCGTCGGCCGGGCCATAGAAACCGGGCGGATGGTCCGGTGCCGCCCGGTCCCGGAAGTCGGCCGGCAACGGCTTCGCGGTTGAGGGCGGTGGTCCGAACGCCCCGAAACCATCCAGCGTCCGCAGCGGCGCTACCGTTTCGACCTTGGCTTCGCCCGCCACGCCGGCACCCGGATTGGACGTATAGCCTGATGCGTCGACGATCCGCCTCAGCATCTCGACAAAGCTGCCGGACATAGGCAGATCGGACCAGCGCATGTCGGCGCTGACATGAAACAGGCTCACCAGGCCCTTGCCGCGATGTTCGCCCGTCACCAGCGGGGTTCCATCCTCCAGCGAGGCCCAGCTCTTGGTCGCCAGCACCGCGTCCGGTTCGGCGAGCACCTGCCGGCTGACGGTGATGTCCTTCGGCACCGGCAGACCGGCGAACGGTCCATCGGCCGCGAACGAGGCAAGGTGCTGCGGCTTTTCCCACGTAAGACTGCCGCCGAGGCTGCGTCCGCCGCGGCGCAGCTTTACCGGAACCAGATCGTCATCCGCCTGCGCCAGACGCGGGCCGGCAAAACGCACCAGCACCCCGCCTTGCTCGATCCACGCAGCTATGCGCTCGCGAATTTCGGGCGACAGCGTGCCGACATCCGCGAGCACGATCATCGGCAGCTTCTGGTCGAGGAATTGTGTGATCGCCTGTTGCGGCGCGCCGCGATCGCCCAGCCGCACGTCGGCGAACGGCGCCAGCGCCCGGGTGAGGTAGAATGTCGATGCCAGCAGCGGCTGCGCGGTATCGTTGGTCGATCCGCTGACGATGCCGATGGCGCGCCGGCGCCATCGCTTGTCGAGCAGTTGCACCGCGCCCGCCGATCGTTCGCCCGATATTTCGAGGCGCGCGATGTCGTTGCGCAGCTCCACCGGAAGATCGAACGCCGCTTCGGTCTCGCGATCCCGTGGCGAAAACGTATAGCGGGCTTCGCCGATCGGCGAGCCTTTTGGATCCATCGCCCGCACGATGCCCGCGGCAACGCCGCCATCGGCGCGCAGCACCTTCACAGTCATCTTCGCCGCGGCGTTCTCTGCGGCGACCAAAGCGAGCGGGGATGGAGTGCCGCCTTCAAAAACCGTCAATGCACGATCCCCGATTGTCTTGCTTAAGCCTTCGAGAAACTCCGGCCCTCGCCCGGTATCGACGCCATCCGACAGCCAGGCGATCTCGCTGTCGCCGGTGGCTTTGAGGAAATGCTCGATCGCGGGCAGGGTTTCGACCCTCTCGATCGAGTACGGCTTGGGCACAAGCTGGCGCAGCGCCACGCGCGCGGTGCCCCCCGGCATCAGTGTGATGTCGCGCGCGGGCTCGGACAGCGGAACCAGCGCAACGCCGCGCCGGTTGCTGTCGGCATTCGCAATCAATTCGTCCGCGGCCTTGATCCTGATGTCCCAGCTCGAGGCCGCGCTCCAGCCATCGTCGAGCAGGATGACAAGCGGAGCGCTATTGCCGGCAAGACCGGTTTGCGGATTCCAGATCGGCCCCGCGGCGGCCAGGATCACCAGCGTCGCGGCTGCGAGCCGCAACGCCGTCAGCCACCATGGTGTATGCGACGGGGTTTCTTCTTTCGGCGCGATGTCCAGCAACAGCCGCGTCGGCGGAAACTCAATGCGCCGCGGCCGCGGCGGCATCACCCGCAACAGCCACCACAGCACGGGCAGGCTCAACAGACCCAGCAGCAGAAATGGTTCGGCGAAAGTGAGAGGCAGCCCCGCGATCATGCGCTTCGCCCCGCCTTGACGGTCGCGAAGCGCGCGCTTCCCTTGCTCACCATCATGCCGCTGTGCAGGAACAGCAGCAGTTCGGCGGCAGAGCGGCTGGTGGTGTGGGTCGAGAACAGCCAGTCCAGCTTGTTGGTCTCGCTGCGAATCTCGTCACGGTGACGTGCGACGCGCGCAACGTAGTCGTCCGCCCATTTTTCCGCGCGGCCCGCGGTGATGACGCCGCCGCCTTCCGGCTCGACGAACTCGATCCGGCCGGAATAGGGGAAGCTTTCTTCTGCCGGGTCCACGATCTGCACCAGGGTGCCGTGCGCGCCGGATGCCGATAATCCGGCGAGCATGGTCCTGATTTCGCTGATCGGCGACCAGAAATCCGACAGCACCACGATTTCGGCCAGCGCCGACGGCACAAATGACGGCGGCAGGCTCAGGCGGGCTGCATCATCGTGCAGCATCGCTTGCGCCATCTTGTCGATCACGCTGCGGCTTGCGGTCGGGGTCATCAGGCCGGGAACGCCGACCCGTTCGCCGCCCGCGACCAGCAGTTCGGCCAGCGCGAAGGTCACGATCAACCCGCGCTCCAGCTTGCTGTCGCGCGCCTGTTTGGATGCGAACGCCATCGACGGCGAGCGGTCCGGCCACAGCCACACGGTGTGCGCGGCCTCCCATTCCTGCTCGCGGACATAGAGATGATCGTCGCGCGCCGAGCGCCGCCAGTCGACGCTTTGGGATGGCTCGCCCGAAACGAAGCGGCGATATTGCCAGAAGCTTTCCCCGGCGCCGGCGCGCCGCCGCCCGTGCAGGCCGTGAATGACGTTGGCGGCGATGCGGCGAGCTTCAAGCACAAGGCGCGGCAGCGATGCGGCGAGCGTTCGGCTTTCGCCGTCGGCACGTCGGATCGCTGTGATCTCCTGGGTTGTGTGCCTGGTCTCCGCGGCCATCAACCAATCCGCGTCTTCAATTGCCGGATCACGTCAGGAATGGTGCGGCCTTCGGCACGGGCGGAAAACGTCAGCGCCATGCGGTGCTTGAGAATCGGCTCGGCCAGATCGAGCACGTCGTCGATCGAAGGCGCCAGGCGGCCGTCGAGCAATGCGCGCGCACGAACTGCGAGCATCAGTGACTGGCTGGCGCGGGGACCCGGCCCCCAGGCGATCAGCTTGCCGGCCTCGCCGCCTTCCGGACCCGGACGCGCGGAGCGCACCAGCGAGAGGATCGCTTCCACGACCGAGTCGCCGACCGGCAGTCGGCGCACCAATCGTTGCGCGGTGATTAGGATATCCGCGTTCATGGCAGCCTTGGCGAGCGTCTCGTCCGCGCCCGTGGTTTCGAACAGGATGCGCCGCTCGGCGTCGCGATCGGGATAGTCGACGTCGATCTCCATCAGAAAGCGATCGAGCTGGGCCTCCGGCAGTGGGTAGGTGCCTTCCTGCTCCAGCGGGTTTTGGGTCGCGAGCACATGGAACGGCTTCGGCAAATCGTGGCGCGCGCCCGCAACCGTGATGTGCTGCTCCTGCATCGCCTGCAGCAGCGCGGACTGGGTGCGCGGGCTGGCGCGGTTGATTTCGTCGGCCATCAGAAGCTGAGCGAACACCGGTCCGGAGATGAAGCGGAACGACCGCTTGCCGGAAGTGCTCTCGTCCAGCACCTCCGCGCCCAGAATATCCGAAGGCATCAGGTCTGGCGTGAACTGGATGCGCTTGGCGTCGAGCCCGAGCGTAATGCCCAAGGTTTCCACCAGCTTGGTCTTGGCGAGGCCGGGCACGCCGATCAGAAGCGCGTGACCGCCGGACAGGATCGTCACCAGGGTATTTTCAATCACCCGGTCCTGACCAAAGATAACTGTGGAGATCGCATCCTTCGCGGCGCGGATTTGGCCGGCGACCTGTTCGGCCGAGCGGACGATCACGTCCTCAAGTTTTTCGACACTGTCTGCGCCAGCCATTGGTCACTCCTTGTCCAAACGCCGCCGATTGCGACGTCATGTCATGCACCCCTGCATAAACTTATGCGAAGGCCATGTATTCGTTGAGTTAAACTATCCCCACATTATCGGTATTTAGGGGTATGAACTGTATCACGATGTGGCGACTTGACCTCAAGGTTTCACCCGAGGGAACTCGCCTACACACACCGGAAGACGTGCACCAATCGTGCCAGATCGAGGCAATCAACCTCAGGGTAAACAATGGCGAAGCAAGGGCAGACCACCCATCAGGGCCTCGAAGGACTGACTGCTGCCGTCAGGAACGCTGCAAACGCCGGTCCCGCAAAAGGGCTGCCGCCCGTGCATTTGTGGAATCCGCCGTTCTGCGGCGATCTCGACATGCGAATCGCCAGCGATGGTACATGGTTCTACATGGGTACGCCGATCGGACGACCCGCTTTGGTCCGGCTGTTTTCCACAATACTCAAGCGTGAGGACGGCAAGCACTTTCTCGTGACCCCGGTGGAGAAGGTCGGCATCCGCGTCGACGATGCGCCGTTTCTGGCGGTTGAGATGCTCAAGGAAACGGATGATCGAGGCCGGCTGCTGCGCTTCCGTACCAACGTCGACGACTGGGTGCCATGCGATTCCGGGCACCGGTTGCGATTCGAGGCCGCGGTCGACGGCGGCCTCACGCCCTATCTTCACGTCCGCGCCGACCTGTGGGCCAAGGTCACGCGGGCGCTTTATTATGATCTGGTTGACATGGGCGAGGAGCGAGTGGTCGATGGTCGTCCAATGTTCGGGATCGCGTCGGCCGGCGAATTCTTTGCAATGGCCGATGCGGAGCAGGTGAGGGGCGCGCTTTGAACGAGCCGATGCTGAAGACCGACCCTGCCGCGATCGGCTCAGTGGAGTTCTTCGATCGGGCCCGCGCGCGGCTGCGCTTCGACATTCCCGCAGGGTTGACCGACGCCAGCGTGGTTCCCCCAAGCGGCGACGAGGGTACCGATCGGATGCTGCAGATCATCGCCCGCGAACAGCCGATTCGTCCCGCGGCGGTGTTGATCCCGGTGGTGGAGCATGCGCAACCGACCGTGCTGTTGACCCAGCGCGCGGCGCATCTCAACGATCACGCCGGCCAGATCTCCTTCCCCGGCGGCAAGATCGATGCGACCGACGCCTCGCCGCTCGAGGCGGCGATACGTGAGGCCGAGGAGGAGATCGGCCTTTCCAGGGAATTCATCGATCCGATCGGCTACCTCGATCTGTACGCAACCGGGTTCGGATATCGCATCCTGCCGACGGTTGCGCGGGTGAAGCCGGGCTTCAAGCTGCGCATCAACGAAGCCGAAGTCGACGATACGTTCGAGGTTCCGCTGGCGTTCCTGATGGACCCTGTGAACCATCAGGTGCACAGCAAGGAATTCCGCGGCATGGAGCGTTCGTACTACGCCATGCCGTTCGAGGAGCGCTATATCTGGGGCGCGACCGCGGGGATTCTGCGCGTGCTGTATGAGCGGATCTGCCTGCCATGATCCGGCCGGCCTTCACCGAGATCGGAATTTTCCTGATCCCGTTCGCGGTCTATGCGCTGTTTTTGATCGCGACACGTTCCGGATTGTTGATTCAGTCATCATGGCCGGTGCATATCATTGCCAAACTGGTGCTCGGTTCATTGCTGCTGGTGGTGCTCAGCTTCATTTTGCTCGCGCATTTTTCCGGCGCGCCGCCGAATTCGACTTACATCCCCGCGCATATCGAGAACGGCAAGTTCGTTCCCGGAGTTGAAAAATGACTAACGCGCGCGTGCTCGACGACGCGCCCTGGTTCAAATCCGGTCCGGCCGTCCGCGTGCTCGAATTGCTGAACGGTAACGGCGAGGAGGCGCGGGTGGTCGGCGGCGCGGTTCGCAACGCGCTCTTGAAGATTCCGACCGGCGATATCGATATCGCGACCACCGCCGTGCCCGATGAAGTGATCCGCCGCGCCAAGGCGGCCGGCATCAAGAGCGTGCCGACCGGCATCGAACATGGCACCGTGACGCTGGTCGTCGACGCGCAGCCGTTTGAGGTCACCACCTTGCGCGAGGATACCGAGACGTTCGGCCGCAAGGCGAAGGTCGCGTTCGGGCGCGACTGGGTTCGCGATGCGGAGCGGCGCGACTTCACCATCAACGGCCTGTCCGTTGACGCCGGTGGTGTGGTGCATGACCATGTCGGCGGGTTGGATGATGTCCTCGCCAAACGGGTGCGCTTCATCGGCGATCCGAGCCAGCGTATCGCCGAAGACTATCTGCGCATCCCCAGGTTTTTCCGCATTCACGCCGCCTATGGCGCCGGTGAGCCCGATCGCGCCGGCTACCTTGCCTGCATCGCGGCGCGAGCAGGCCTTACGACCCTCTCCGCCGAACGCGTGCGCATGGAAATGCTGAAACTGATGGTCGCGGAAGGCGCTCCCGGCGCGGTCGCAGCAATGGCGGATGGCGGGTTACTGCTGCCGATCTTCGGCGGTGTCGCCTATATAGGACCGTTTACAGCCATGATATCGGCGGAGCGCCTGCTTGGACTTGAACCGAGCGCGGTTCGCCGCCTCGGCGCGCTGGCGGTCGCCGTCACCGAGGACGCCAGGCGGCTTGCGACGCGCTTGCGGCTGACCAATGCCGAAACCAAGGCGCTCGATTCCATGGGCCATCGCTGGTGGCGGCTCGCCGGCATGGACGAGGCGATCGCACGGCGACGGCTCTACCGGCTCGGCGAGGGGCGTTACCGCGACCGGCTGATGTTGGCGTGGGCGCGGGCAGGAGCGGGCACCAATTCTGCGCATTGGCGCGAACTCGCCACCTTGCCACAGCGCTGGAGTGCGCCGAAATTTCCGCTGAAGGCAGCCGATTTCATCGCGCGCGGAATTGCCGAAGGTCCCGCGCTCGGGCAGGTGCTCGCGCTGGCCGAAGACGCGTGGCTGGCGGCGGATTTCCCACTGGATGAGCCTGCGCTCAAAGCCATTGCCGACCAGACCGTCGCCCGTTTCACCCGCGACCATCGGCCGTGAGCATCATTTCCGGCTTCGCCGATATTTCCGCGAGCCAACTCCTGCTGGTGGC
>Ga0137418_10006155_pt1 | contig 11036 bp, 8 predicted proteins | sample CZODoug3_1_2_16f_FD_122242 | JGI IMG/M metagenome (GOLD analysis project Ga0137418, IMG submission 122242) | Vadose zone soil fungal communities from Angelo Coast Range Reserve, California, USA - CZODoug3_1_2_16fungal (Hybrid Assembly) | ecosystem: Environmental > Terrestrial > Soil > Vadose... | reverse complement strand
GCTTGGCAACCGCGGACGGCAGCTATTGGCCCGACGCAGAAATGCCGGCCGCTCGCCGGGACGGCGGCTTACCGGGGCGAACCCGCCGCGCCCGCTTTTGGCCGGCAAGGCCGCCCGTGACCCGTTGCGGAAGTCGACTGTGCATCGCAGCATCCGAGACAACATCGATTTGTGCGGGGCGAGTAGCGATCCTCGTCTGCCGAGATCATTCCCGATGGCAAACTCGCTTACTATTTTGGCCGCTTGAACGATCACAAAGAGGGCTCGGGAGCCGAGCAATCGGCGATAGTCCCCGGTCAATGCGCCCCGATGTCTGAAACGCAACGCCTGAGTTCGGCGATCAGCTCCCTTGCTGTGGATAAGGTGAGGTTCCTCGGCGTTGAGGATCCGTTCAAACGCCCGCCGCTTCAGCCCGGGCACGTCGATTCCGTCGCACTGCACGCCGGCTCCGGCCGCGTCGCAGACCATGTCGACGAGGCGGTCGAGCGCATGCAGCCGGCCGAGCAGATAATCGTTCTCGCGGTAGCGCCGGGAAAAGAATCCAGCGAAATTGTCGAAGCCGTTTCCTTTCAAACTTTTCACGCCTTCGAAGTCTTTGAGCGTATGCACCTCCTGTGGACTGATGCGGTCGACTAGAATCTCGTGCAGTTCGCCAGCGTCGCGCCCCGTCGTGACCGAGAAAGTGAGCACATCCCAGAACGGAAAGCCGAGATAATTGACCAAGACCTCGCGACGTGCGTCGGGATGCCACTCGGCGGGATCGAGCGAGGCCAAGAGTTCGTCCACATCGCGCGTGCTGGCATTGAGATTGATTTCCTCACCTAACGCCTCCACGAGTCGGTCGAGGTTCTGGACATTATCACTTGCGATGAATTCGCGCGCATAGGATGCAATATCCCTTGTCTCCGCTGCCGAGAGTTCGTTCGGGAACAGTTTTGCCACCTGTGAATGGATTCTTTGGCTAAAGGCCTTCGCTTCTTCGCGTTGGCGCAGGACATCGAGCCGAAGATAGAACTCCCGCTTAAGCCGGTCGACGACCACCGGATCGAGCCCGGGAAACCGCTCCTCGTCGAGCAGCCGATAAAGTCGATTTTGACCCTCGATCAGGAAATGTAACCGGCGCTTTCGATAGTCGACATCGAAGGTGAGAAAAAATTCGACCCAGGGCGGCAGCTGCGGTACCTCTGCGCTCTCACGCTTCAGCACCTCGCCCTCGGCCTTCTGGTAGACGATGCCGCGATGGACCGCCCAGGCGTTGACAACTTCCTCGATAGCGCGGGCGAGCGGCGAGTTCAGAGGTCTACCCCCAATCTTCACGAATATGCGGGCGACGAACTGTTGCACCGACGCGAGTTTCAAGCGCACATAGCCCTCGTGGGCAAAGCCTGCTTCACGGGCGACGCGTGCATTAACCTCCTCACGCCAGCAGCGGATTTCATCGGCTGTGAACCGGCGGTCAAGCGGCTTATCGATAATGTTACCAACGAATTCGTTGACGTGGGGTCGGGCGCCTTCGATGATCGATTTGATCCCCCGGACCTGGGCGTTGAGGTTGATCACCCACGCCAGTTCATTCGCGATCGGCTGAGCGGAGGGCAGGTCCGAAAGCGCTCCCTTCAGCGTCGAGAAAAAACCTGGCAGCTTGCTGTGGGTGCTGGACGCCACCGATGCCGGATTGGCATCAATATAGACTAGCCTCCGGTCGACATCGCGATAGGCAGGACGGCCGTGGATCGCCGAAATTGCTTCCCGGAACGGGCGGTTGTTGAGCACGGCGCCGTCAATGAACGCAGCGGTCGCGGGATCTACATTCGCCCTGAGGTAACGTTCGAAATTGCGCGTGATGAACTGCTTGCGGCGCAGCCACTTTACGCCGCGGCTCGCCACCAACTCATCCATCTCCACAAGCTGCGCCGGCGGAAACGCGCCGGGGAATGAGGAAGTCGCACGCGCGGCGAACGCAAGCGCCGGTACGTTTTCGAGATCGAAGTCGCTTTCCACCTCACCGCCTGGCCGGCGGCGATACATAAAATGCAGGACATGGCGATGTTCGAGTTCATAGACAAAGGGAGGATCGTGAATCGGCAAAAGCTGTTGGTAGCCGTAGTAATCGGTGAGGGTCACGAACAAATCGAGGCCCTGCCCGGTCGGCAGGAGCGAAGCGGTAGGCGTTTTCGCATCACCCATAGCGGTGGCCGCGTCGTACATTAACCCGGCCATTCCGGGGCCATGGAATGGCGGTTTGAACCAGCGCGAGCGTAGGAAGAGCGATAGTTTCCGGCGTAGCTCGTTGTCCCGGACCGCATCGAACAGGCCGGTCGCTGCCGCACCCCAGATGAATGGTCTCAGAATCCACTTGCTCCATCTTCCGGCGCGCGCTTCGGGTGCGAGCAGGACAGTGACATCGGCATTGTCGAGCCACAGATCACGCAGTGGCAGGGTTGGCAGATCATGGCTCAACGCACGCGCGAGCATAGTGGCGTTGATCCCGCCAGCCGAGGCGCCGGCGATGATGTCGACGATGACGCGCAGCTCGATCTTGTCGCCGATCTTCTGCAAGAGCTCAAAATAGTCGGACTCGGTATCGTATTCCGGGTCACTCGGGTCGGCTTGGTCGAAGAACGCGGCCTTGGCTCGACGAGAACGGTCGGTGATCCGGTGCAAGGCGCTTGAGGCGCGCACGAGTTTCAGGATCTCTTTGCAGATGCCGTGCATATAGACCGCGAGCGAAACGCCGCCGAAGCAGACAAGTGCGATGCGGAGTTCTTTTTCGCGCAAGAACAACCCCCGCGACGGGAATGATCCTAAGCGGATATTGGTCTGGATCGGTCGTACCCTTTTGCCATTGCGAACCTTACGCGTCTCCTCGAATTTGAGCTCGGACAGCTCCCCAGCCGTCGCAGGTTCAGCGGCAAGCCGGCGCGTCAACCCCTCTTCATAGTTACCACAACGCTGCGGACGTCGTTTCCTTCCGGGATGATGGTTACGGACTGACTGTTACCTGCGGTGTTCACGGTCAGGCCTGCTGAAAATCCCAGTGCGGTCACCCGCGCCTGAATGGAGCCTCCGCTCGCGCGTCCTGACAGCGTGCCGGTCACGTTGCGAGTCAGTTCGGTCCATGTGCCGGACAGGGAACCTCCGTCGCTCTGAGATGTGCTGTTTACGTCAATCCGGTAGCTGTCGCTGGCGCAGCGCAACTCTTGCAAAAGCACCTCACCGGCTTGGCTCACGGAGTACCGGGCATGGCAGCGGATACGCTCGCTGGTGCCACTCTGCATATCTACTCTGCCGCTCCCGTTCCACGCTCCAGCGAGCCCTGCAAATGGGCCTACGGCGCGTTGGGCATGACTGACAGGCGCAAATGCTGCAACCAGAAAGGCGACGCCTGCTGCCAAGGCCAACGCGTATGCTGTGCGGGAAATCGGCGATCTGTGATCACCTCCGGAACACCTCGACCCGGCTAACGAGTAGCATTGCGATCTTGACTGCTCTCCCGAGATGCTCGATTGAATGACAAGAACGTTGCTCATGGTCCGCTCCTTTCAGTCGCCTATCAGCGCATAGTCCTCGATTCGAAGTGTCATTGCATTCCGCTCGATGATCAGCGGTCGGTTGGCCAGTCGCAGCTTTCGACATGGATTGCATCGGCGTGCTCGCCGCCACATTCAGTGTCTCATCGAATGTGAGTGCGGTTTGCTGCCACACGTGCGTGATGTTCTCGGTCGCTCCTCTCTCCGCGCGTCAGGACGATCCAGATCGACCAGTATGAAGCAAGCGAGACCCGTGCTGTTGAGGTCCAGCCGCACTCCGCCATATCCGTCAAGTACTGTCTTGATAAGCCGTGACCTGAACCCGCAATGTCGCGGATGCTTCACCTCCGGTCCGCCGTGCTCGGTCCAGACGATGGCGAGTTTGCGAGGGGCGCCCGGAACGTGCTGAATCTTCCATTCGATGTTGACGCCCCCGAGGGGCGAACTCAGTGCACCGAATTTGCTCGCGTTCGCGGCAAGCTCGTGAAACACGAGGTGCAGCGCGAGTGCCAATGGCGGTTCAAGCTCGATGTCAGGTCCGGCCGCTAGCACTTGAGCGCCATTTGCAGAGTAGGGACGCATGCTCTGCTCAAGCAGCTGAGCAAGCCCAAGCCTACGATCGTAGTGCCTCGTGAACTCGCAGGAACTGTAAAGGCCGGTAATCCGGGCTATCAGCTTAGCCCGGTAATCTTCGACACTCGTAGACTGCGTTTGCTTGACCGCTGCTTCGATCCTCATCAACAAATTTCGAATTCGGTGATCGAGCTCGGCGACCAAAAGAGCCAGGCCGTTTCCGTCCAGATCGAATTGCGCAGATTTCCTTCGCATTTTTCCCTCCGCCTGTGACTTAGCGAGACGCCGAAGAGAGCTCCTTACTCACGTCCGTCTGCGGCGAGGTCGAAAGTAAGGACGCCTTCATGATTGGTCGGCCGCTCAACCACTCCGGGATGGCGCAGGGTACGGACTACGTCGTAATACCCGGCACGCCAGTGGTCCTCCATGCTCCCACGCGAGAACTCGTAATCCTTCGCAGGCCCCTCATAACTCTTGGCGCGGTAGATGAGATGTACGATGTTGTAGACCTTTCTATCAGCCACATTCCGGAGCAGCGCGGCCTCCGGACTGCGGCGGAGCTCGTCCGGCAACTTATCAAGCAAATCGGCGGTGACGCGGCGAAGTCGCTGTATGCGCTTGAAGGAGTCAGTGCTGGCGCGTGTGCGACTCGAATATTGGATTTCTTTCTGGCGCGTCGATACCTCCGCGAAGCTGCGCGGTAGCTCGCCCCGCGCGCTCCAAAGATCGACTTGAAAGGCCAGAGTGTCGAGACGAGGTTGGCTTTCGACCACCCACTGGAGTGGCGTATTGGAGACCAAGCCGCCATCCCAATAGTGCTCGCCTTCGATCTCAATGGGGGGAAAACCAGGCGGCAGTGCGCCGCTCGCCATGATATGCTCCGGACCGATCGTGTGGGTTTTGGTATCGAAGTAGACGAAATTGCCGCTTCTCACGTTGACTGTGCCGATGCTCAGGCGGGTGGCGCCCGCATTGAGACGATCGAAGTCGACAAGTCGTTCGAGCGTGGCCCTAAGTCGGCTTGTGTCGTAGAGGCTTGTGGCACTTGTGGTGCCGGGGGGACGCAGCCAGGGCGGCGGATATCGCGGCGCGAAGAATCCTGGCGCGCCGGCAACCAATGCAAAGCCCGCATACAACTGGTTCAGCCACTCTCGCGCTGCATCGCCCTTCGGCACGTTCGCCCAATCGCACCAGCTGTACGAGGTGGTGATGCCCTCCCAGAACGCGCGCAGCCCGTCGACGCGCCTCTCCGGCGGATTCCCGGCAATCAGCGCGCAATTGATGGCACCGATCGAGATACCGGCGACCCAGTCGGGATGGATGCCGGCCTCGGCCAGCGCTTCGTAGACTCCAGCCTGATAGGCGCCGAGTGCGCCGCCGCCTTGTAGCACCAGAGCGATGCATTCGAAGGGAAGACGTCGCTCCGCCGTTGTGGCACGCGGCCGGACCTGAACATTCATGGTGCTCTCCGTGTCCGATCAGGATCCCGATGGCAGTCTCGATTGCGAAAATCACGAGGACGATCACGGTGATCAGCAGTTGCCGCCCCGCAATGAAAGCATCGTCAGTAGTAGAGGTAGGTCACTGTCACTGTCGCCACAGCCAAGAGCAGCAGCGCGATTGCGCCAACAGGCGCCTCTTGCCGCCGAAGGCGCCGGCCAAGCTCGTCCGCGGTCTTCCAGCCGTCTTCGTACCTGGGCAGGAAATCGACGAGGAGACGTTTGGCGCGGAGCCGTCGCGGCGCCGGCCCGCGGGCGCGGACAGAGTCCGTCCTGGGTTCCGCGGTGGTGTGGTCATTGTGGCCAACGGCGCGCGTTCGCACCGCTAGTGGCCGCGGGCGCTCCAGCAATGACGGCTGGCCTCGCTCTTCTGTCTTTAATGCCATGATGTCGCCTCCCTGGTTTGAACGAAACCGTTTTGTTTCTTTCTTACACCTAGTGCTCGCGCGGTTTGAGTCAAGTAAGTTGAACGAGACCGTTTCGTTTATTTACTTTTGCCCGGGGACGCGCTAAATAGGAGAACGGGTTCGCGTTTTGCCTCTCAACCGGCAGCGGAACGAGTGCAATCAAAAAGATGTGAAGGCCGTGCAATGCGCAGGGTTACGGTAACAGAAAGGCAATCCAAGCAGCGCCGCGCGGTACGCGCCGGCCGCCCGCCCCGGGAACTCGCCGGAGAGGTGGACGCCCGCATCCTCGACGCGGCGCAACGCTTATTTCTCGAACAAGGGCTCGCAGGTACCAGTGTGGATGAGATTGCCAGTCTGGCACGGGCCGGAAAGCCGAGCATCTATTGCCGATTCCCCAGCAAGGAGACCCTCTTCACCGCCGTCGTGATGCGCGGTCTCCTTGCCAGCATCGAACGGTTCGAAAGCGATGCGCCGACCGGAGCGAGCGTCGAGGAGCGCCTTGAGAGCGTAGGCGTTACCGTCCTGAAGTGGGTACTGGTGGGCGGGACTATCGGCCTGGCCCGGCTGGCTATCGCCGAGGCTCGTCGGCTGCCGGCTTTGGCGAGCCGGGTCAATCGGATGGCGCGCGAACGCGGAGAGGAAGCCGTCGCTCGGCTTTTGGGCGAAGTGGCTCAATCTGATGAGCTTGGCAAAATGCCGGCATTCGCGCCAAAGCGCCTCCCGACAACAGCGCGCATCTTCCTCGATCTCGTCGTCTTGCCCCTGTTCTTGCGGGCGCTGTTCGGAGAGAAGCTCAAGGTCTTGCACGCGGAGATCAGGCCGCACGTGGCGCGCAGCGTTGCTTTCTTTGTTGCGGCGTGCCGGCATGCCGGCGTTACCTGATTTTACCGACTCACTCTGCCGGGCTTGGAAATTCGGTAGCGCCGGATTGCGCATCCTCGGTCTCAGCGCTCGCGATGCCTTTGCCGCGCCAACGATCGCATCTTTATCGAGATGTGTGATTGTCCCAATCTACGGACAGTTGACGCCGCGCATACCCGCCGGCTTTTCATTGTACTCAACGGGCGACTCGACGCCGAATGGGAGACCGTGGAGCTAAGCCTCTTGAAGATCGCTGGGCGATCACTCTCATCTTTGATAAAATATCAAGGCCGTGGTGATCTTGATCGCATGTATTTCGAGAGCCGTCGTTACAACGTCGAATCAATCTTGCTTCGATCCCGGATTCATTCACGCACAAAGAGCCGGCCCCCTTTGACCTGACGTACATGAAGGCGCTTTTTGAAGCCGGATATATGAGCGGGCGGAACGGCTACCGCTGGCGCAAGAAGCCACCCGACTTATAGACTTGTGCTCGCCTGTCAAAGTCCCTCGCTCGCTCATTCTCCGGTGAAAGGGTTCTTGAGTGAACTCCTGGCCGGCGCCGAGCCGCGGGCGGCGCGGATCATGTCAATGAAGGCGCGCACGCCGGTCGGAACCTGCCGGTGCCCAGGATAGTAGACGAAGAATCCCTCGAACGATGGCGACCATTCCTTTAGCACGCGGACCAACTGCCCCGAGCGCAGGAAGGGTTCGGCCAGAGCTTCTGTCGTGAGTGCTATGCCCAGCCCGTCGACTGCCGCGCGAGTGGCCAAATGGGCATCGTTGACCGTGATCTGGCCATCCACTGAAATCCGCCGCGTCTTGCCGTTGCGGACTAACGGCCACGCAACTACACGGCTGTCCACGGTCTGACGGTATTGAACGCAGCTATGGCGGGCGAGTTCATCGACCGTGCGCGGCGGGCGTCGCCGCGCGAAGTAGGCCGGCGCGCCAACGATGGCCAACTTCATCGGCCCCATTGCCCGGACCGCAATCATATCGGCGGCCGCGTGTTCCTGCGAACCTATTCCAGCGTCGAAACCCTTCGCCACGATGTCGATCGGCCCGTCGCCCACATGAAGCTCGAGCTGGACCTCCGGGTAGGTCGACAAGAAGCGTTCCCATACCGGCACGATCACCGCCGCAGCAAGCTGGCTCGTCGCGTAGATCCGCAGACGGCCCACAGGACGGAGCCGTTCTTCGTCCAGATTCTCAAGCGCGCCGGCAATTTGATCGATTGCCGGCCGCAGCCGATCGAGCAGACGCAGGCCCGCAGCAGTCACCGAAACGCTGCGCGTCGTACGGTTTAGCAATCGCACACCGAGACGCTCTTCCAGCTGCCGCATCGAGTGGCTGAGCGCCGATGGCGTGACGTCAAGGCGCGATGCGGCAGCTCGAAAGCTCCGTTGATCGGCAACAGCAACGAATGCGGTCAGATTGGCCAGGTCACCCCGATCCATTGCTGAGCTCCCCTCAACAGCGAATGCAATAGATATACGATTTTCTCTTCTGTCTTGCACTAACACTTAAGGAGGAGCGCCGCCCAACGAAAAGGAAAAGCCATCATGTGCGTTCAGAATATTCTGGATCGCAACCGCGCCGAGGTCGTCACAATCAGCCCGACCGACACGGTCAAAAGCGCCGCCGACCGGATGCGAGCGCACGACATCGCCGCACTGGTCGTGAAAAGCGGTGCGGCAATCACCGGCCTCATATCAGATCGCGAGATCGTGCATGCCGCGTCACGGCATGGAGAGGGCGCTCTCTATATGGCGGTTCTGGAGATTGTGTCCCATCCCACGATCACAGTTGCCCCGGACGATACCCTGAAGCGCGCCATGAGTCTGATGACGCGTCATCGCGTTCGGCATTTGCCCATGATCTCCAACGGAGATCTGGTCGGCATTGTCAGCATCGGTGATGTCGTCAAGCACCGGCCGGAAGATCTGGAAACCGAATCGAATGTCCTGCGGGACGCATACATGGCGGCGCGCTGAAATCCCGAGCAACCCGCCATGGGCCTGGTAGTCAGTATGGCGGGATCATTTTTAAAGCGATCTGGGAAGAGGCAGTGGCCCCTTGAGCCATCGGCAGCACCAAGCGGCCGATCGCCGAGGACCAAGACATCACCGCGAACAATTACTGAATTTCATTCAGTATCGAATGCAATAGGCATGGCATTTTCATTTACGTCAACAGCCCACACGTTAACGACGCACGGATCTGGAACGCTGAAGGAGGTTGTATGCCCGCCAACGCGAAATTGGCTTTGCTTACTGCAGAAACGGCCGAGCCGCCGATTGCGAGGCGCGATGCACCGCCAGAGCAGCCGCGGCAACCGGAACGCCCCGTCGAGATGCCCTCCGCCCCGGAGAGCCAGACGTCCTCCGCGCCCGACGAGACCCCCGGGCGTGAAAAGACGTCACGGTCGCCACGCCGGCGATTGGTGCGCTGGGGCTTCTTCGCGCTGCTGCCGTTTGCCCTGATTGCTGGAGCCTTCTGGTACGTTACCGGGGGCCAAGTGATGTCGACGGACAACGCATATATCCAAGCCGAGACGGTTGGCATCTCGACCGACGTATCCGGCATCGTCCAGGGCATCGATGTCGCCAACAACCAGCCCGTCGGTCCTGGCCAGGTTCTATATCGCCTCGATCCCCGCCAGTTCCAAATCGCCCTCGACAACGCCAGGGCCAACCTCGCCCAGACGGCGCTGACCATCGACGCGATGAAGCAGGACTATACGCGCATGCTCAGCGACGCCGCCGCGCAACAGGCGCAGGTCGAGCTCGACCAGGCTACCTATGACCGCTACGCGGCGCTGATGCCTTCGGGCGCTACCACCAAGGCCAATTACGACCAGGCACGTTTCACGCTCGACCTCGACAACAACAAGCTCAAATCGCTCCGCCAGCAAGCCGCGGTGCAGCTCGCAAGACTCGACGGCAACCCGGATATTGCGGTGGCGCAGCACCCGCAGTACCTGCAGGCCAGGGCACAGGTCGACGAGGCACAGCGCCAGCTTGACCACACGGTTGTCAGGGCGCCGTTTGCCGGGATCGTGACGAATGTGCCCTCGATTGCACCCGGCAAGTATCTCGCGGCCTCGACGACGGCCTTCTATCTCGTCGACACCGATCACGTCTGGGTCGACGCGACCCCGAAAGAAACGGAATTGACCTACGTGCGGCCTGGGCAGCCCGTTACAGCGACGGTCGACACGTATCCGGACGCGGAATGGCACGGCATCGTCGAGAGCATCAGCCCGGCGGCGGCGCAGCAGTTCTCGCTCCTGCCGGCGCAGAACACCAGCGGCAACTGGGTGAAAGTCGTGCAGCGGATCACGATGCGTGTCCGCATTGATACGAACGACAAGAATCTGCCGCCGCTGCGCGCCGGGATGAGCCTTGAAGTCAATGTCGACACCGGTCACGCGCGCGGCTTGCCGCACTTCCTGACGGCGCTGTTCGGCCGCAATCAGCGGGGGGCGTGATGGCTACGGCGCGCCCTGCGGATGGTGTCAATCGGACAGCGATCACCGTCTGCGTGATCCTCGCCACACTTATGCAGGCCCTCGACACCACGATCGCGAACGTCGCGCTACCCTATATGCAGGGCAGCGTATCGGCGAGCCAGGACCAGATCGCCTGGGTACTGACCTCATATATCGTCGCCGCCGCTATCATGACTCCGCCGACTGGCTACCTCGCCGCGCGGTTCGGGCTGAAGCGCCTTTTCCTCGTCTCCGTGGCCGGCTTCACCGTCGCCTCGATGCTCTGCGGCATGTCGCAATCCTTGATGCAAATCGTGCTCTTTCGAATCCTGCAAGGCTTATTTGGTGCGGCGCTCGTCCCGCTCTCGCAGACCGTGTTGATCGACATCAATCCGCCGGAGCGGCGGGGATCCGCAATGGCGCTATGGGGCGTCGCGGTGATGGCCGGTCCCGTTCTTGGGCCGGTGCTCGGCGGCTGGCTGACCGAGGCCTATAGTTGGCGCTATGTCTTCTACATCAACCTACCGATCGGTGTCCTTGCCTTCGTTGGCATGACGACATTTCTGCCCGAGACGGCGCGGAACGCCACGGCGAGGCTGGATTGGTTCGGTTTCGGCACCCTGAGCCTGACAATCGCCGCCCTGCAGGTCATGTTGGACCGCGGCGAAGAGCT
>Ga0137418_10006154_pt1 | contig 11036 bp, 7 predicted proteins | sample CZODoug3_1_2_16f_FD_122242 | JGI IMG/M metagenome (GOLD analysis project Ga0137418, IMG submission 122242) | Vadose zone soil fungal communities from Angelo Coast Range Reserve, California, USA - CZODoug3_1_2_16fungal (Hybrid Assembly) | ecosystem: Environmental > Terrestrial > Soil > Vadose... | reverse complement strand
CCTGGCGGCCTGGGGCCCCTTCACCTCGCTAGGAAGCACGACCGTGAACTCCGATCCATCGTGCGCCGCAATGCCGGGCGGAATCGTCGTTTGTTCGGCGCGCAGCTTTGCCAACACCCTGATGGTGAATAAATTCGACGGCTCGACCTGGACAGGATGGACGAAACTGGCCGGGGCGGTCACCTCAACTCCCAGCTGCACAAGCGACGGCGTCAGCAAGGTGATTTGCGCCGCCCGCGCCACCAGTGGCGGGATGGTCTACACCATTTTCGACGGCACAACCTGGTCCAACGAAGTAAAGATCACAGGGCAACTGGCCACCGGCCCCAGTTGCGCCACACTCGATGCAGGACGCGTGCTCTGCGCCGCTCGCAGTGCGAGTGGTGGCCTCACGTCAAGCGTGTTTAGCGGAACGGCCTGGAGCTCGTTCGATAATCAGGCCGCGACCAGCACCAGCCCTCCCAGTTGTACACGTGACGATAATCACCAGGTGGTCTGTGCCATGAGGGACACTACTGGGAAAATCATCGTCAATCGTTACAACGGGTCCACATGGGACGGATTCCTGAACATCGGAGGAACCTCCAGCAATGATCCCATCTGCTCGGATTTCGGGATGAGCGCTCAGGCAGTGTGCTTCGCGCGGGGTACCGATCTGGGTCTCTGGGGCTCTCGCTTTACCGGTGGAGCTTGGGGCGTCGCCCAATGGACCGCCTGGGGATCGATGGGCGGGACGGTGTATTCGAAGGCCAGCTGCGGCCTAATTGCTGCAGGCCAGATCGTTTGCGGGGTCATCGGCCTCACCGATAGCGGTTTTTATGTCGATCAGTTCGACGGAAGCAGCTGGGGCGGTTTCGTCGGCCTCGGCCAGACATTGATTGGCAACCCGAGCTGTACCATCCTGGCGCTGCCCAAAGTGATCTGCACTGTCGTCGGCGTGAACAACAAGGTGCAGAGTACAGTGGGGCCATAATTTCACTCAGCGGCGGGTGGAAGTGACTGACTCCTCCGTAGCCGGGATCTGAGGCGCACTCAGCCCATTCCTCGCGACGCAGCATTGCCAGCGAGGGAGATGTTCAGCGTAATCGGATCGCAACGTATACTTGCTGTTGCGATGCTGTGTCTTTGCCGGGGAACTCGCATCGCGTAGTTTTCCGTGGCGAGCCCGGCTCCTTCCCTAACCGATTACGGAGGAACTATGAAGCAAGTCGTGCTCTTCGTTCTGCTAGCAGTCTCGATCTTTGTGTGGGCAGCACCGAACCCGGACGAGCATCCCATAAACGTACATGTAATCTCTTCGTATTTTGTAGCGTCCACCGGCATGTTTGAGAAGTCTGTGACGGTTCAAAAGTTAAGCGTTCTTATCGATGGGAAGAAGTATGAGCTCAGTGCGCTAGCCACCAAAGCAGGATTATTGGCACCCGGCGACTACAAGGCGAGACTCGTCCAAGATGAGCACAAGACCGCGTATGAGTCTTACCAAGCCTACGAGTTTGTGTTCCCCGACAAGAACATCAGGAAGTTCTTCGTGACGGGACAAACCGAATGAAGTCGATTCGGGGCCAACTCAGCTAAAACTGGCCTGCGCTGGCATTTCATGTAAACACGCTAACATGATGTCTCCCAGCGAGCACCATGCCATGATCGAGCGCTTCGCCTTCTCCGATCTCCGCGACCTGTTTGCCAAAGCCAACGAGGAAAAGTCTGGCGACCAGTTGGCAGGTATTGCCGCACGATCGGAACGGGAGCGAGTTGCGGCGAAACGCAAGCTGGCGGACTTAGCGCTGGATGAAATTGTCCGCCACCCCCTGATCGACCCTTCCGAGGACGATGTCACCCGCCTCATCCTCGACACCTTCGACCAGGAAGGCTTTCGCTCCATAGGAAGCATGACAGTCGGTGAATTCCGAGAGTTTCTGCTGGACGACGGAACCACCGAAGCCCAGATCCGACCGCTGCAGAACGCCATCATCCCTGAAATCGCCGCGGCCGTAACCAAACTGATGAGCAACAAGGATCTGGTTCTCGCAGCCGCCAAGATCCGCAACATCACTCGATGCCGCAATACCATGGGAGAGCGCGGCGTGCTCGGCATCCGCGTGCAACCGAATCATCCAGCTGACGACGTCGGAGGAATCCTTCTGGCTGCGTTTGAAGGACTGCTTTACGGCTGCGGAGACGCGGTTCTTGGCGTGAATCCAGCTACTGATTCCGTGGAGACGGTCAGCGCGATTCTCACCGCCCTGAATCGCCTGATCGACGCGTATGAAATCCCGACGCAGACCTGTTGCCTGGCGCATATCACCACGCAACTGGCGGCTCTAAAGCGCGGCGCCCCCGTGGACCTCCTTTTCCAATCCGTAGCCGGCACGGAAGCCGCCAACCGCAGCTTCGGAATCACGTTGAGCATGCTGCGCGAAGGCCGCGAACAGGTTCTCGAGCATCATCGTCAACGGGACGTCCGCTGGGCCGGGGATCACGCGATGTACTTCGAAACCGGCCAGGGGAGCGCTCTTTCGGCCGAAGCGCATCACGGAGTCGATCAACTGACGCTCGAAGCGCGAGCCTACGGAGTCGCGCGGGCCTTCCAGCCATTTCTGGTCAACAGCGTCGTCGGCTTCATCGGCCCGGAGTATTTGTATGACGAGCGGCAGATCATCCGCGCTGGCCTCGAAGATCACTTCATGGGCAAGCTGCTGGGCCTGCCCATGGGCTGTGACGTCTGCTACACCAATCACGCGGCAGCCGATCAGAACTCGGCCGACAATCTTCTATTGCTGCTCGGCGCTGCGGGTTGCAATTACTTTATGGGAGTTCCCTGCTCCGACGACGTGATGCTGAACTATCAATCCACCAGTTATCACGATGCGTTGGCCGTTCGACGTCTCTTCCAACTCCGTCCCGCCCCGGAATTCCTGGCATGGTTGCAAAGCATGGGAATTTATCGCGACGCGGAGCCGGTCAGCCTTGAGGCCTCGGCACGGCGTCAGCTCTTGCAGGGGTTGGAGTCATCGCTGGCGAAAGTTGTCTGATGGCAACAAAGCAAGACAAAATCGTCGCGCCCTCTGACTGGCCTGAGATTGTGCGGAAAGTACGGGCGCGCACACCGGCCCGTCTGCTGGCGGGCCGCAGCGGAGCTGCCTATCGAACCGATACCCAGATGGAATTGCGCGAGGCGCATGCCGCCGCTCGCGATGCGGTGCTTGCGGATCTGGACTTGCACAGGGACTTCGGCCCCGCTTTCGTCCAGCAATGGGGTCTCTTTGAAGTGAGCACTCAAGCTCGCGACAAGGACGAATATCTCTTGCGCCCTGATCTGGGCCGGCGTTTGAGCGAAGAATCCAGAACGCAATTATCAGCACGTTGTTCCAGCGGAAACGATCTGCAGATCGTGATTGGAGATGGGTTGTCGGTCACGGCGGTTGTGGCGCAAGTCCCGACGCTCCTGCAGCTCTTGTGCCAAGGAGCTCAGAGCAAGCAATGGAGCATGGGGCAGATTCTTGTAGTTCGCCATTGCCGGGTAGGGCTTCTGAATGAAATCGGAGAACGGCTGGATCCGAGGGTTGCGATTTTGCTGATAGGAGAACGTCCGGGCCTTGCGACAGCCGAGAGTTTGTCAGCTTACATGGCGCATCAGCCGAGGACATCGCACACGGATGCCGACCGCAATCTCATTTCGAATATCCACGCTCGCGGCACAAGTGTGCAGCACGCGGCGGTTCGTATTCTCAATCTTGCAACACTGATGATGAAGACTCGCACTAGCGGGTACCTGCTCAGGGAGGAGTCCTCAGCACTCAAGGGCTGATTGCAGACTCGCATTTCGGACCATCCACTGCCTGAGGAAGCTGCGCAACTCGCAGGCAGTCTCGCCAATGTAATCGTTTGCATTGGCGTACAATCGCATCGCCGTTTGGCTGTGACTGGAGGGATAGATGAACAGAGCACGACGCTCTTACCTGGGACTTGGGATTTATCTTGCCGCACTTCTTCTGCTGCCAATCACTCTTACGGGTCAAACCTCAGTTCCCCAACCTCCGCCTATTTTGCTGGGAACCGCCTGGTATCCGGAACAATGGGCCGAATCTCGGTGGGAGGCGGATCTTGCCTTGATGCAGCAGGCCGGTATCCACATGGTGCGGGTCGGCGAGTTTGCATGGAGTCGCATGGAGCCGAGCGAGGGCCGGTACGATCTAGACTGGCTCGATCGTGCGGTTGCCGCTGCTGCAAAGCACGAGATCTACACAGTGCTGGGCACACCTACGGCGGCTCCACCGGCGTGGCTCACGCAAAGATATCCCGATACCCTGCGCGTGGATGAAGAAGGGCACCGCGCCGAGCACGGCAACCGACAGCAGTTCAATTTCGCCAATAGCAAGTATCGGGACCTGGCTCGCAAGATCGCCGAGCAGATGGCAAAGCACTTCGGCCACAACCCGTTCGTGATCGGATGGCAGATTGACAACGAATATGCGGACGTGTCGTTCGACGCCGAGACCAAAGTACAGTTCCAACAGTGGCTGAAAATGCGCTACGGAACTCTCGACCACCTGAATGCTGCATGGACAACTTCGTATTGGAGCCAGACATATTCCGACTGGAATCAGATTCCGATTGAAACCCGCTATGGAAATCCCGGCCTGTTGCTCAGCTGGAAACGCTTCGTCAGTGACACCTGGCGCAGTTATCAGAAGAATCAGCTCGACGTGATTCGTCCGAATTGCGACTCAAGGCAGTTCATCACAACGAACACAATGGGCTGGTTCGACGGCTTCGACCATTACACGGTGGAGCAGGATCTGGACCTTGCTGCATGGGATGACTACGTCGGGCAGGGTCATCTCGATCCGGCCAAGAATGGCGCGGCCGACGATCTGACGCGCGGCTTCAAACGCAAGAATTTTTGGATCATGGAAACCCAGCCCGGCTTCGTCAACTGGGCGGGAGTGAACACCTCTCTGGACAAAGGCGAAGTGCGCGCGATGGCGTGGCACAACGTTGGCCACGGCGCCGACACGGTGAGTTACTGGCAATGGCGCAGCGCGCTCAACGGTCAGGAGGAATACCACGGGACTCTGGTGGGAGCCGACGGAACGCCAGTTCCTTTGTATCCCGAAATTCAGCAACTGGGCGCCGATTTCGCCAAGGCTGGCTCCGTGCTCGCGGGTACTTCCCCGAAGTCCGAAGTCGCGGTCTTGCACTCTTACGACAGCCGGTGGGCCCTTCAATGGCAGAAACACAATCGCGAGTACGATCCGGTGGCCGAGTTGGTGAGCTATTACCGGCCTCTGCGTGCGATCAGTCAGTCGATTGATGTGGTTCAGGCAAGCGATCCTCTTACCGCGTACAAGCTGGTGGTGGCGCCGGGGCTAAACGTCCTTTCCGATACGGCGGCCAAGAACCTGGCGGAGTACGTCCGACAGGGCGGCCACCTCGTTCTGGGCCAGCGCTCGGCCATGAAAAATGACGACAATGGTCTGCAGCTGGAAGGGCAGCCCGGCCCGCTCGTTGAATTGCTTGGCGGCCGAGTGGAACAGTATTACGCCCTCGTCGATCCTGTGCCGGTTACCGGCAGGTTTGGGGCGAGCCAGGGCAAGCTCTGGGCTGAACTTCTAAATGCAAGCAGCCAGGACGTGGAAGTCCTCGCGACCTACGGCAAAAGTAACGGCTGGCTCGACGGCAAGCCGGCCGCCATAACCCGCCAGGTTGGCAAGGGACGCATCACCTACTTCGGCGCTTGGCTCGATGATGCTGGAATGGCCGCTGCCGCGAAGTGGATGGCGCAGACCAGTGGCGTCAAGACAGCGCTTGGCCCGGTTCCAGAGGGTGTTGAAGTGTATCCCCGTTATGGATCGAATGGAGCGGTCTACATCCTCGTGAATTTCTCGAAGACGCAGCAGACCGTTCCCCTACCGTCCCGTATGCAGGACGTTCTGGAAGGGGGAGCGAGGCAGTCAGTTACGCTGCCAAGGTATGGAGTTGCCGTTCTGTCTGCGAATCGATAGAGCGTCGAGCCTCACACAGGGCTCATGGGTTCAAGGTCAGATCCTGCGCCCCTTCATAAAGCGAGTATTCGCGTCCTTTCCAGATGAGCTTGCCGGTCAGGGCGGACGGTAGCTCGATGTGCGCTTGAACATCTTTGTTGCTGACCGTGTAGGTAGCACGGATCTCTCCCTGACGATATGGGAAGACTGCGGAAACGCGTTTCAACGGACCCAGATGGGGCTCGATCGTCACGCTGTGGAAGCCGAAACTGTTGGGCCGTATCCCGGCAACTAGGGTAAGCAAATCGTAGTTCGGATGAGCGCTCCACGCGTGGGAATCGGAGCGCGTCGGCTCGGGAACCTCTGCCCAAGTGGTCAATCCCAAGGCGACCATTCCGCGCCAGGGTTGAAGCAGATCAAGATAGCGATCTGCTAGACCCACTTGATCCAGGGCACGTGCCAGGTAAAAACGGAAATAGTAACTGGCCTTCGACATGGGCGGCAGATGCGCATCTGTTTTGAAGCGGGCATCGCTAGTTGCGAGAATCCTGGTCAACACATCTCTCTGTTGATCCCCTGGAATCACACCCAGCCACACGGCCAGAATGTTGGCTTGCTGGCTGTAGTGTCGGTGCTCGGGAGTGTCCGCGATCAAACCGGAAGTTTCGTCCCAGCATAATCTTCGTACCGCGTCCGACGCGCGGCTGGCCGCTCGTTTGTAGAGTTCGGCGCGAGTTGGATCGCCGTAGGCCCCCTCCAACTGTGCGCCGTCGAGCAGGGCCTCGACAAACTGCAGCGTGATCGGCGATGAATCGCCTGTCGCTGTCTGGGGCGGAACCCCGAAGGGAAAACCATCGGCCCAATCGATAAATGCCCACCACGGGAGCTTTTCGAGGAGACCATTGGACTTTTGATGTGTCAGGAACCAGTCCAGTGTGGCGCGCGTTCCCGGCAGGTGCTCACGCACGAACTCGGCATCGTCGTGATACCAAGCGAAATCCCTGAGCAGACCGACCCACATCAGCGAAAAAGTAGGAATCGCCTGGAACAACGAGGTGGGATAACGGCTGAGCGTGATGCCGTCGGGAATTCGGGAATTGTCAAAAGCTGCGATCGCCTGACGCGCGAGTCGGTCGTCGCCGGCAACGGTATACGAGAGGAGAGCCTGGATGCGCGTGTCCCCGATGTACTGGAGTTGCTCCCAGTATGGTGTGTCCATATAAGTATCGTGCGCATCGAGACGCGCGGTTCGCCAACCGATTGACCAGATTGCCGACAATTCAGGATCGTCCGACGAAAATTTGGCCCGCTCCTCAAACGGGAATGCTGTAAACCAGCTGCGAAACTGGGTGATATCAACGCCCTGATCCCGGGTGGTTATGTCGAGCTGCAGGTAGCGCCACGTTCGCCACACCAGCGGCGAGAAAGTTCTTCCTTTCGCACCGTCCGGCAGGAAGTCATCGTAAATACCACTGATCTCTTTATCGGCGATTTCGTTTCGGTTGCCTTTCTCACCTTTCGCGTCCTTCAGGGCTTCGGCATATGTGATGCGAATCGACGCCTCTTTACCGCCACTAACGGTTAGCTCTGGATATGCTGTCGTCAACTCTCCATTGTCGAAAAGAATGCTGGCATGGGAATACGGCGGAACCATGAGCGCGGTCGCAGGAAATTGTTCCGCGTGAGGGACACCATTTGTTCGCACAATCTTCACAGCATGAAGCAGTTTGCGCTCCATTGGCGGAAGTGGATCTGCGATGAGTTGCCAGTTATTCAAGATCAACTCACTGCCACGAAGCGTGGCATTTCCCTCGGAACGGGCCTTTGTCCAATGCGACCGCGAACCCGGAGATGGAGCGTCCCACGACCAGTCGAACACAGAACCGTCGAAGCGCTCGATAGGCTCCGCAGCATAGTATGAATTGGGAAGAACATTGAAGGGGGTGGGCACGGCTCCCACGCCTTCCTCGTGTTCTACCTCCCAGTTCTCGTCGGTGCTCAATTTGGTCTCAACCTTATCTTCGCTTTGAAGCATGAAGCCTAGCCGGTCGCTGATCTGCGCGGCGGCGGCGTGCTCTCCAAAATTCCAAACCGTTGCCGCTATGACATTTGGTCCTGCACGCAAGAAAGGTGCGAGATCGTAAGTTTCGTATCTCCAATGTGCCAGGTCGCCCCGGCTGGGCCCGGAACCCACATACTCCTGATTCACGTGCAGAAGGAACGCATTGTCGGCGCTTACGTGGACCACAAAATGGTCGGGCTTGGACGGAAGATCGAGTGCTTTGCGAAAATGCACCACGGCCGGCGCTCTTCCCGATAAATCTGGAAATGTGATCCATTGGGCGTTCCAGGAACGCGGTTCCTCGTCAGCTGGCTTGGCGGCGGCCAGCACCAAGTTAGCCAAGATAAAAATAATGGCAACAAGCTTTGCCTGATTGCAGAGTTTCATTTGAAATCCTCGCCGCAAAATAGTACAAGAGCGCTGGCGCTTCCAACGCCTTCGAACGAACTTTAGGCGGTTGAAGCTCCGGAAATCGGGCACACAAAGAAACGAAAGCCTGGGGAACTGAGGAGATCGCAATGAAGAAGAGCTCAGTAACTCGTCGCAACTTTATGCGTCTCGGCGCCGGATTCGTTGCCGCAGGCGCTGCTGTGAAGGCTACGGTGTTGGAACCCACACGGCTGCGGGCCGCAGGAATGCTCCCGCCCAGCGATACGGTGCGATTCGCAGCGATCGGTACCGGCGTCCGTGGTTGCGAATTGCTGAAGGCGTCGCTACGGGTGCCCGGCGTCGAATGCGTTGCCGTGTGCGATTTATATGACGGCCGACATATAGCCGCTCGTGAGTCAGTCAAGAAGGCCGAGGTGCCGGCTACTCGGAACTACAAGGAGATTCTGGACCGGAAGGATGTTGACGCAGTCATTATCGCGGTCACCGATCATCAGCATCGCAAAGTGTTCGAAGATGCCTGCGCAGCGGGCAAGGACGTATATTGCGAGAAACCCATGTCGCATACCGTCGAAGACGGGATTGCCATGGTCGACGCCGCGCACAAGGCGAATCGCATTGCCCAAATCGGCAGTCAGCGCGTCAGTTCGATTCTGTACGCAAAGGCGAAGGAGATTTACGACTCCGGAAAGCTGGGAGACGTTTTCTTTATCGATGCATACTGGGATCGCAATTCCGCGAGTGGTGCGTGGGTGTACCCGATTCCTCCCGATGCCAGCGAACAAACGATCGACTGGAATGCCTTTCTTGGTAGCGCCCCGAAGCGGCCGTTTGATCCGGTTCGGTTCTTCCGGTGGCGCTGCTTCGTGGACTATGGTGAGGGACTCGCGGGAGACCTGTTTGTCCACCTGATTTCCGGGATCCAGTTCATCACGAGTACGAACACCGTCGCTCAAAGAGCGCAATCGACGGGCGGCCTATTCCGCTGGAAAGATGGCCGCGATTTTCCCGACCTGATCGATACTTTCTATGATTACCCGAATTTCCGGGTTGCTGTGCGCTGCAACCTGAACAATGACGGCGGGGAGTTCATTGGCTTTTTGGGAACGAAGGGCACGATGGTGATCAAGGATTCGACCCTGACGTACACCCCGCAAGACACTCGACCGCAACCGGAGAGCTACTCGATCTACGGGTGGCCCGAGCGCCTGCGGGAACAGTATCTGGAGGATTGGCACGCCAAACACCCGTTACCCACGCCGCTAGCCTCTGCCGTGGAAGACCAGTCGGAGACGTTCACCGTGCCGCCTGGCTACAGTGATCTCGCCGATCACCAGGCGAACTTTTTCAATGCAGTTCGGAGCCGTAAACGCACGGTCGAAAATGAAGAGTTCGGCAACAATGCTGCTATTGGCTGCCATCTTGCCAACTACTCCTATTTCAATAAGACTGTCGCCACCTGGGATGCAGCGGGGAAAAAGATCAAAGGGTAAACCTGCTTGCGGGGGGCGGAGACCGGTTGCCATGAGAGTCCGAGCGGATCGCTCGGGCTTCGCACGGAATCTGATTCCGAAATCAAGAACGTTGAGGTGCGGTCAACGATTGATCCAGAAAAGGGCATCTTCGCTGTCGCCTATCTCGAGCGAGATCGGATAACTTCTCAGCCACTGAAGAAAGAGATATCCGCCGACACCGGGCTGTAGAGCATGGAAATTGCTCGCCACCGCGAGGCTTATGGGCCGGATTGATACTCACATGGCCGGGTTTCAATTCCGATTGAACCTTGCACGGTTCCGGAATCATCCAGAAACAGGTAGAGACTGCTGGAGTCACGGCTGGCATAGTCGTAATCAACGAACGGACGGTGACGAAGGCAGACGTTGCCCTTAATCTTGTGGGCAGCTTACTGAAGGAGTTCGAATTGTTTAGGCGTGTATCGGATGAGTCGCAACGCAGACCTCTAGTGAGTCAGACGATGGGGCCGGCCTGACGCAGACGTGGCCGGAGACGGACATACGGAACCACACCCTGGTGCAAATCGCTCCCCATAACTGTCCACGACGCCCCATCACGAGCCATTCGAACCTCGCCGAGAGGCTGACCGCTCATTCACGTAGTCGAGGATGGAATGGAAAGACACCAGCCGCGCAAGCTCCTCAGGCTCCGTTTGAATCTGGAATTCTCCTCGATAAGAGCGACCAAGTTAATGGTCGCCAGGGAGTCCCAGTTGGGCACACTACCCAGGCTCGCGGAAGAAATCTCCGTGGCTGGAAGGTCTGGAAAGACCGTGGCAAAACATCTCGTCAGCTTGTTGTGGACGGGGATCCATGAATTCTCTTCTTCCACCTTGAAATAAAGAGGAGGACAGTTCTTCAACACTGTCCCGCTGCTGGCCAGTCTCCGGGACGAAACCTGCCGTCGCGAGTTGCAGGATCCTCCCGCAAACACTTGAGCCAATTCGAGCACACGATCAAGATGGCAGGGTCGATTCCCCACCGAGTCGTGTCCGGGCGAATGCCGCCGGGAGAAACTAAGCGAGACCGCTCTGCCGTGCGAGTTTTAAGGCTTCAATGGCAGCACCCCTCGCTCCGGCGGTATCGACA
>Ga0137418_10006153_pt1 | contig 11036 bp, 8 predicted proteins | sample CZODoug3_1_2_16f_FD_122242 | JGI IMG/M metagenome (GOLD analysis project Ga0137418, IMG submission 122242) | Vadose zone soil fungal communities from Angelo Coast Range Reserve, California, USA - CZODoug3_1_2_16fungal (Hybrid Assembly) | ecosystem: Environmental > Terrestrial > Soil > Vadose... | reverse complement strand
CCGGCGCTTCCGGAGTTCGCGCGCATGACGCGGTAGCGGTCCGCATAGCGGCTGCGCAAGTCGCGCTCAATGGCCCGGAGCACCTCGGGATCGTCATCTACGGTCAATAAGACTGGCTTAGGCATAGCCTTCAGATGAAATGGAGATCAAATTCGTTGCGTCCGAAACTGAGACGCCCCGGCAAAGCTTCTCTTGTTGGCATCCTCACGCTACAATTCCTTGCGTATCCATGTCCAGTCCTCTCGCTTCAGCGATCACCGGGCTAGCGTCTGCCGATCCCTCGGAAAGAAAAGGCGCTGCGAACACTATTTATCACGCTGGCCGCATTTCTGCAGACGAGGCCGTTTCCTTATGGTGGAAAGATGCCGAATTGTCCGGCCTGCTTCTGAAGCCGAGCCCTGTCGTCACAGTTGGGCTGGCGGTCGAACGGGCGACATTTGGACGAATTCGCGTCGCGAATGGAACGCCGGGACTTGCGGAGGTGCCCGCGGAGCAGGATGCGGAAGAGTTCGAGCTTGATTTTCCAGACGGCGTTCTGCTCGACGTGCTCACCACGCGGGAGCCAGGAGGTTCCGGAGCGATTGCGCTATATCTGGCCAAGTTTGGGGAAGGCGTGCAGCAGGTGGAATTTCGCTGCGAGAATGTGGATCGCGCGACGGAAATTCTGAAAGAAAAATTTGACGTCAAGCCCGTCTACTCGGCAACCCGGCCGGGCGCTGACGGTACACGAGTGAACTTCTTTCTGGTGCCATCAACAGCCGCCGGGAAAGTGCTTATCGAACTCTATGAAGTTTCCGCGGCTCCGCAGGCGCCAACAGCATCCGCGCGCTGATCACGGTTCGGCTGCGAGTTCTTGCCAAGCGCGGAGGACTTCCGCGACGGTCCAGGCCTGGGCGATGCAACCGCGTGGACTGAACGGGGCGTCTCCATCAAAGATTTCGTTGAGGGTGCCGAGGCCGCTCGCGTAAATCTGACGTCCCAGGGGCTCCAAGAAACGCAATGCCGCCTCGCGGTCCCTGTGAACGCGAAAGTGCGCCAGCGCAAAGGGGCCCAGCAGCCAGCCCCAAACCGTGCCCTGATGATAGGCGCCGTCGCGGTCGCGGGGGCCGCCGCCATAGTGACCCGTGTAGCCGGGCTCACCGGGAGCCAAGCTGCGGAGGCCGTGTGAGGTGAGGAGCTGCCGGGCGCAGACATCCACCACGGACTTTTGCTGTTCCTGCGTGAGCAGATTACCCAGAAGCGAAACGGCGAAGATCTGATTGGGGCGGAGGGAGCCATCGTTGCCCATGCCCGGAACGCCAATCACGTCGTAACAACAGCCGCGCTCCGCATTCCAGAATCTCTGAAAACTCTTCGTGGCTTTGGCGGCCAGAATCTCGTAGCCTTCGCGCGGGTTTCCGAGTCGGCGCGCAAATTGCGCCATCGTTTCGAGCGAATTAATCCACAAAGCATTGATTTCCACGGGCTTCCCCGTACGCGGCGTGACGACCCAATCGCCGATCTTGGCGTCCATCCAGGTGAGCTGCACGCCGGGGCCGCCGGCGAAGAGGAGACCGTCCGCGGGGTCCACGTGAATGTTGTAGCGCGTACCCTTCACGTGGGCGTCGATCATTCCGGCAAGAACCGGATAAAGTTTCTCGAGTGTCGCCGTATCTTGCGTGGACGCAAAATATTGCCGGATGGACTCAAAATACCACAGCGCGGCATCCACGGTGTTGTATTCCGGCTTGCCTCCAGCATCAGGGAAATTATTGGGGAGCATGCCGCCATCCACGTAGCGGGAGAAAGTCAGAAGGATCTGCTTCGCAACCTCGGCGCGGCCCCCAGCCAGCGTCAAGCCCGGCAAAGCGATCATCGTGTCGCGGCCCCAGTCTCCAAACCAGTGATAACCAGCAATGATGCTGCGGCCGTCCGGCTCTTCCGGCAGGCTGCGCTTCACGATGAATTGGTCCGCGGCGAGGATGAGCTGCCAGAGCCAGGAAGGAGCTTCTGCAGCGAGTGATTCGTGTTTTTCCTGCCAAGAGGCGAATGACTTCATTTCGCGATTGGCGCGCTCGGCTGCGGCTGTTTCTCCATCCAGCAAAGCGTTCGCCTCCGTGGTCGCAACGAGCGTCACGCTTGCGCCAACTTGCAATTTTGCGCGGCACAGCGCGGCAAACAGGCGATCTTCGCGGTCCTCGAGGCCTCGTGCGGTTTCTTCGCCGAAATAACAGCCAAGGTACCACTCGTGGCGGGGCTCGCAGGTTCCTGAAACACTGTTCAGATAGAAGGGAGTTGCGCCGTCAAAGGCCTGCACCTTGATGCCATGCTCTAAAGGCTCGATATTCATGCGCCAGCCGCCGGCGTGCGTAAGCGAATGGAAGTCGCGATAATTGACGAACGCCTTCAGATCCAAGTCGAGTGCGCTGCTTCCGCGAACGAGCGTGTATTGAAGGTAGGTGGTGTTTTCGCCCTGGCGCATCCAGATGCGTTTTTCGAGAAGAGCATCGGTCAAAGCGTAAGACCAAACGGGTGTTGTGCCTTCCAGATGAAAATCTTCGACGAGGAGAAATCCTTGGGGATCGACCGCGCCGCTGGCCCAGCGGTGCGTGGCGAGGGAATAATCCATTCCCGCGTAGTGAACGATTTCGTCGACAGCGGAGACGAGCTGGGCACGGCCAACGGGAGGCTGCAAGGCAGCCACGAGGAGACCGTGATAGCGGCGGGTCTGGCTTCCGGCAACGGTGCCGGAAGCATAGCCGCCGATTCCGTTGGTCACCAGCCATTCGCGGGATTCGGCCAAGTCCAGATCGCCGCAGATCTCACGGCCAAACTGAATTTCTGCTTGATCCGACACCGGGCGCTCCTCTCATTCGAATCGTCGGGTCTGGCTACTTCAAACGAAATGTGCCGGCTTCTGCTTCCACCACGGATTGCCGATTTTAGCTGTCCCCGTAAACTGGGATGGCGGCGCCGTGGATAACTCTGGCATCGTCGCTGCAGAGAAATAGAATGACGCGCGCGATATCCGCGGGTTTCGGCCACGTGGAGAAGTCTGCCGCCGGCATGGCCTTGCGGTTGGCTTCCGTATCGATAATGCTCGGGAGAATGGAATTCACGCGAATGCCACTGTCCTTCAGGTCCGCGGCGAGCGAATCTAGCAGAGCCACTGCGGCCGCTTTTGAAGCCGCATACGCTGCCGCTCCAGCGGCATGGTCAATCGCCGCCTTTGACGCTACGTTTACGATGGCTCCCCGGCCCTTTTTCAACATGGCCCGCACGGCAGCACGCGAGAGGGCGTACCCCGAACGCAAATTCAGCGCCAGCATCTGATCGAAAGCTTTCGTCTCCAGTTCCCATAACTTCGTGCCGCCCGCGTAACCGCCTACCGTGTTCACAAGAACATCCAGACGGCCGTGCTGTGCGAGAATTTCTTCGACGAGCTGGCGTACGGCAGCTTCTTCCGTGACATCAATTCCAAATCCCGCAAGCCGGGCAGCATCGGCGCCCGCCGCGATCTTCAAAGCATCCAGCGCTTCCTGTTTTCGATAGGTGACGACAACCTTGGCGCCTTCCACGAGAAATGCGAGACTCACGGCGCGTCCCAATCCACCTGTACCGCCCGCAACAAGGATCACTTTTTCATGGAATTTCCCACTCATCACAAACCTCCGCACTCAATGATCCTTTCTGTTCAGCCACTTCGTCATCAGGAATCGACCGTGGTCCTCGTATCCCGAGCGCCGATACAGCTCCAAGGCAGGCTCGTTCCCTCGATCAACTTCGAGATGGAGGGCATTCACGCCCATCTCGCGTGCTTTCTGCTCCACGAAGGCAACAGCCTGCCGGCCAAAACCACGGCGTCTGTAAGCGGCGTCGACGTACAACTCGTCGATGAAAGCGTCATGGCCGTGAAACTCAAAGCTGAACCCTATTGTCAGCACAATGTATCCGACTGGCTTGCTTTCTTCAAAGAGCAGCCAGGTCCGCCCGAACGCGGGGAGCGAGAGGAGTCGCCGGAACGATGCACGCGCTGCCGGCTCGTCAAACTTGATCTTTCCTAGTTCCTGTTCGGCGAGAACGCGCATCATGCGAAGCAGTTCAGCTTCGTCCTGGAGGGCCCCTTCGCGAATCACAAGCGCGGACAAGTCACTCACCGCTTTGTTCGATCAGTTTTGCGACGAGACCAGTCCAGCCGGTCTGATGGCTGGCGCCGATCCCGGCCCCATTGTCGCCATGAAAGTATTCGTAGAAGAGGATAAGGTCTTTCCAGTGCGGATCATTCTGGAAGATCTCAAGTCCGCCGGCGACGGGACGGCGGCCACTCGAATCGCGAAGGAAAATATGAATGAGCCGGCGGGAGATTTCTCCCGCCACCTGCCACAGATCGGATTCCTCCGGCGAGTGTGTCGGACACTCCACCTTGAAGTCCTCGCCGTAGTAGTGGTGAAACTTTTGCAGCGATTCGACGAGCAGATAATTTACGGGGAACCAGATGGGTCCACGCCAATTCGAATTGCCTCCGAAGAGGCCCGTCGTGGATTCCGCAGGCTCGTAACCGACGCGATTCACATTTCCGTTCACGTGCACTTCGTAAGGATGATCCTTGTGGTAGCGCGAAAGCGCGCGCACGCCATAGGACGATAGAAATTCCGTCTCATCCAGCATGCGAGAGAGAACGCGCTTGAGCTGCTTGCGATTCACGAGCGAGAGAAGACGGCGCACGCCGCGCGCCGAACGCTGCGTCATTTCGATGTGCTCCGGCACATCCGGATGATTGTCGATGAACCATTGCATGCGGCGCTTGAAGCCCGGCAAGCGATCCACAATTTCCGGCTCCAGCGTTTCCACCGCAAAGAGCGGAATCAATCCCACCATCGAACGGATTTTCAGAAAGTGTTCTTCACCGTTCGGGAGCTTCAGCACATCGTAGTAAAACCCATCTTCGTCATCCCAAAGAGAGCGCCCGCCGCTGCCGAAATCATTCATGGCCCGCGCAATGTAGACGAAGTGCTCGAAGAACTTGCTGGCGACATCTTCGTAAGCGGTGTCTTCCTTAGCTAATTCCAAAGCGATTGCCAGCATGTTCAAGCAGTACATGCCCATCCAGCTGGTGCCATCGGATTGCTCGAGATGGCCGCCTGTGGGGAGCGGCGCTGAACGGTCAAAGACTCCGATGTTATCCAGTCCCAGAAAACCGCCTTGAAAAATGTTCGCGCCGTCGGGATCCTTGCGGTTCACCCACCAGGTGAAATTGAGCAACAATTTGTGAAACACTTTTTCCAGAAACCCGCGATCCGCCACGCCGCGAAGGCGCCGTTCGATTTTGTAAACACGCCACGCAGCCCAGGCATGCACCGGCGGATTTACATCACCAAAGGCCCATTCATAGGCGGGCAACTGGCCATTGGGATGCATATACCATTCGCGAAGCAGCAAGATGAGCTGGTCCTTCGCGAAATCCGGATCGACGAGCGCAAGTGGGATGCAGTGAAACGCCAGGTCCCACGCGGCGTACCACGGGTATTCCCACTTGTCCGGCATGGAGATGATGTCTTCGTTGTAGAGGTGCGTCCAATCCTTGTTGCGGCCGTTCCAGCGCTCCTCAGGAGGTTTGGGGCCAGCAGGGTCGCCCTCCAGCCAAGTGCGCACATCGTAGTGATAAAACTGCTTAGACCAGAGCATGCCGCCAAATGCCTGCCGCATGATGACTTTCGCGTCGTCCGAGAGGTCTTTGGGAATGCGCGAAGCGTAGAATTCCTCAGCTTCTTCCTGGCGTGTGGTAAACATGCGATCGAAACCTTCGGCAAAATCATTCGTGCCGGGAACGCCCTCGGCACGCTCCTGGGTACCAGGAGAAATGACTCCCCCCACCGTGCCAGCAGCCGTATCCATCCCCCCGAGGGGTTCGAGATCGGTGAGACGCAGTTTTAGCGTGACGGACTCGCCCGCGCCAAGCAGCAGCGGGTAATACGCTCCCACCTTCGTTCCCATCTGCTCGGGATTGACGGCTGCCTTGTTGCCGTGAATCAAGGCCTCGTGAAACGCGTCCTTCACATAACTCGACCGGTTTTTCCCGGCGAAGAGCCGCGCGTTGTTCGTCTCGTTTTCCGTGAAGAGCAAGTCGGGCTTCCCGGCGCACAACAGCCAGCGCTTGCCATATTGCCAGTGCTGCAGCTCGACGCAAGCACTCCCCGGCACACAGGTCCCTTTACGCGCGAGCGGGCGCCGCAAATCCTTGCCCCAGGACCAGGTGTTGCGGAACCAAAATTGTGGCAGCAGATGCAACGTGGCCGCTTCCGGCCCTCGATTCACAGCCGTAATCTTAATGAGCACATCCTCGACGTCAGCCTTGGCGTATTCCACGAAAATATCGAAATAGCGGTTTTCGGCGAAGACTCCGGTATCCAGGAGTTCGAATTCCGGCTCGCTGCGGCCGCGGCGGCGGTTTTCTTCCACCAGATATTCATAAGGGAATTCCGCCTGCGGATACTTGTAAAGCATGCGCATATAACTGTGCGTGGGCGTCGAATCGAGGTAGAAGTAGTATTCCTTCGGATCTTCGCCGTGATTGCCCTGATTTCCTGTGAGGCCGAAGATGCGCTCCTTCAGCATCGGGTCGCGCCCGTTCCAAAGCGCCAGCCCGAAACACATCATCTGGTGGCGGTCGCTGATGCCCCCAATGCCGTCTTCTCCCCAGCGATAGGCGCGCGAGCGCGCGTGATCGTGCGGAAAGAATTCCCAAGCCGTGCCTCCGGGGCTGTAATCTTCGCGGACGGTTCCCCACTGGCGTTCGGAGAGATAAGGTCCCCAGCGCTTCCAATATTTTTTTCGGGTGCGCGTCTCTTCAAGCCGGCGGTCTTCCGTGGTCTGGATTCGTGACATGGTTGGCTGGTCCTCTGCGCGAGAGTTAGCTATGGTCGCATTTTTTGCGAAATGCCGCACCATCGCCAGAGAAAACCGTGCTCGTTCCAGCACGTTCTACGAAGAGGAAGAAAAAATGGCGCTGACAGTTACGGAGTGGACGGCTGGGCCGCAGGCTGCGCTTCCGCTGGCGCGTGATCCTGAGCCGGAGCCTGAGATTGCTGCTTAGCCGAGCGCAGAAGAGAGATTTTAGTCCCCATGTCGTCCATCGTAAGGCAAACAAGACGAACCTGTTCTCCGCGTTCCCCTACAAAAATGATGTCTGCCTCGGTGATAGGAGATTCCTGGAAGGCTTCCGGCAGGTTCTTGGGGCCGGGATCCTGGCGTACAAATTCCGGACTCAAATGCCCCAGATACCAGTTGGCGACATATTCGCGAGAGGAGTTCGTGTGATACGTGCTGGCCAAGACCTGGGGCTGATTATCGTTGGCGGGAAGGCGCACCGGTGCTCCGCCGGGAAGCACGAGTGACGCCTGTGGATAGACGGGCAGGCCGGGACCAACTTCCTTGGCCTTTTCGACGCGGTAGTCACCGAGGGGCGTGCGCACAATCGACTTGTCACCCTCTGAACGCAGTTGCAAAGCATGAATCACGCGCGAAGTCATCAACAGTCCTGCGCTAAGGAGAATGCCAAAGCCGCAGAAAATGGCTGCCATCATGAAGAAGAGCGATTTAGAGGAGGAAGACTCCCCTGACGATGCGCTTCGTGCCATAGCTTGCCTCTCCCCAAGAACGGGCCCGCGTGGCCCTGAATTGTCCCCCCGAAAAACGCGGCGCCCGGGACGGGGGACGCGCTGCATGCAACGTAAGGTGCGAATTACTGGCTCGGCAAAAGCAATTGTGTGAATCCCGTTGTGTTGATGGTGCGGAACATTGGTGTTCGCGGCGGCAACAACAAGGGATTCAGGAAGTTCGAGTCAAAGATATAACCGCGGTTAGGCGGGCTGTAGTTGTTGTTCCCAGAGTTGTACAACCCTGTGGCCTGCCGATTGTAGTACAAGCTGACGATTGAGCCCTGGTAATTTAGCTTGCCATTCCAATTTTCCAGATAGCGCATGAAGTTGTGCACGCCGCCATCGGTTCCAAAGTCCTGGCTGCCGTCAATCGCTGGGGTGTCCCAGTTCGGAATGGGAAAGGAGATTCCCTTTCCGGCGACGACTCCAAGTCGGTACCAGTTCCCGGCTACGTTTGCGTCGCGGCTGATGGGGCAAGTCGCCGAAGTACCGGCACAGAAAGGGGCGGAAAGGGAATTGACATCATTCCAATCGCCGGAGAGAAGTGTAAACGCATCGGCAATCACCGAGGCTGCAACGTTGGGATCGGCCCATCCGCCGCCTGCTGAATTGGCGTTGAAATCGCCCTGAACATATGCGGGATTCTCCGTAGCGATAGTCAGACCGCAAGTGATCGCTCCCGGGCACAAGGGAAGACTAATAAGGCTCCCATTGACGAGCTTCACGGCCCTGCGGAAGAGCGCCGGCGGATTCTCGCGGGCCTCGTTGGGATAGAGCAGGAAAGTGCGAGGCCAGGGAAATCCACCGTTTGGACCCACGCAGAGTGGATCCGCGCTCGTAGCGGTGAGCGTGTTTCCAAAGAGTGTGGCGGCGGTCGAGGCCCCGGTGCTGTCTATCAGGCCGTTAGGAAATGAGTTCGCGCCATAGGTGTAAACGACGCCCTTGCCATCCAAATCTTCTCCAGCGTCCAGCGTATTGTTGGGACAGCCCTTAATGTCGGCGGGGTTCACGAAATCGGTGTACCCGTATTCCCCAGACTCATTCCCGGTAGGTGACAGTGGCGGCCAATTAACGGCAAAGGGTGCCACTGGAACATAATTGCTCCGGCGGTCAGAAACATAGACAACGAAGTTATTGGGGGCCACGTTCGGGTCCCTGGTGCCGGGCCCGGCTGCGCCGATGGTTCCCGAGAACCACCGTGCGAGGTTTCTCACGTCCAACTCGACGTAGCTCATGGCGCCGCCCAGGGTGATGCGGTTGAGGAAAGCACCCGTCGGAGCAACCTCCCGGTTATAGCCTTCACGAGTGTCAAAGAAAACGTTGGGCCAGAAGTCTGAAGGCTGCGGAGTCCACGCCGCACCGGTCCCAGGAGGCAATCCGGGGGCAAGTCTTAGGTTGGCAAGGAGTTTGCCAGTAGCTGGGTCCACGCCGCAAACTTCCGCCGTGGTGGATCGAACGGGCAGATTCGCGGGCGGTGCTTTCCATTTGCCAGTGGCGACGTTAACGGAAGAAGGATTGTCGCGAATGCGCTCGAGACGGATCACCGCGTTGGGATGTGGGTCCAGACAGGTGCCTTTGTTAAACAAGGCGGCCGTGAACGTCGCGCTGCCAAGTGCCGCTCCACTTTGAGAGGCCATCTGCACCGCTCCACCGGTATTGGGGTCTATCGGCGGAAGAATCGGGAGTGGCGGAGCCGCGGAGAGGCCTTCCATTTTCGCGATCGTGCCTCCCCAATTCGGATTAAGGTTGTTCCCGTCGAAGGATTGGGGCACAGGATTGATGTTCCTCCCTGCGTAGCCAAGGCTGAGAATCTCTTGGGTTACGTCTATCCAAGCGCCACAGGGGTTGCCGTAGGCGGTCTGAGCGTCGATCTTGATGTAGCCGGTGATGACTGGGGTGGCTGGCTTGGCTCCTGCGCCTGTAATGACACCCGGCTGCCAGTAGCCGTCCCCTCCGGCTGTCCCAGGGACATACGCCGCAGCGTTCTGGGCTGCCCCGGAAGCCGCCAAGGGAAGCGGGGTCGTGCCCGCAGCCGTCATTGCCGCCTGCAGAGCGGTTGCCTTCGGGGTCACCCAGGAGGCAACTGGCCTCGCAATGTCCGCTAGGTTGAAGGGAGCGCCACCACTGACGCACGGCAAATTGGTGATGTCGGCGGCGTTATCTGAGAGCAATATCTTCAGGCTCGCCTCGGCAAAATAGCGTTCGCCAAGCACGCCAGGGTTGGTGGCGTCCTCGCCCCGGACCGGGCGGCGAATGAGGTCGACCGGCTGAGATGCGCCGTTGCCAAGAAGCGTGATGGCCAAGTCCAGGCGAGGCACATGGGCGCGCAAGTTGCCGTTATAGGAATCCGAGATGGATTTCCAGCTCCCGTTGGGCGCCGAAGCCAAGCACGAGGTCAGGCTTCCCTGTCCGAATGCCAGCGCCTGGAGCGCGCCGCCGCCCTTGGTGATTTCCACGCTGCCGGGGTGGTTTCCTGTCGGGGACTCGGGGTGCGTGTTCGAGAGGCAGTCCCGAAAAATGTCTTTCGCTACCGTCACGGGACTTCTCAGCCAGAGTTGGTTCGTGCCCGTATTCGTGGGTCCTGCACCAGCTGGTCCTCCGCTGTTCAGAAACAGGTTGCCATTGGTGTGCACGCGGCCGCCAAAGTCGAAGTTCGGACCGGCGAAAAAGCTGCAATCTCCTTCGCAGTAGATGCCGAACTGGAACAGCGGGATTCCCACGGTCTGCAATGTTCTCTGCAGCTTCACTTCGGCGCCGCTCGCGGTGCGTGCCCCAACCGTCAACGTGTAGGGGGTCTCCAGCGCAGTCATGCCTTGAAATTGGCTGGAACCCGAAGTGATCTGCGCGAACGATGCCTTGGGATTGCCGTTGTTGTCTGGAATGTACGCTATCTGATAACTGCTGTTGCCTTGGCTGTCCACAAATGTGATCGGTGAGCTCGAAGGAAGGGCCGGTGGAAGCGTTGCGATCGCATCGACTTGTGGGCCCGACGGTGCATACGTGGCGCTGAAGAGCGCGCCGAGATCGGCCGTGAGCTTCTCCATGCCGGCTTCCGCGCCATAGAACGCCCGGCTCTGGTCGTTGTTCATGCCGGACAGGCGTTGTCCTTCCGTCACCAGCAGCACGAAGCCCACCACCATGGCGGACATCAGCAGGAGCAGGAGGAGCGTCGTGATGAGCGCAATGCCTGATTGTTTTCTCATGATTGTCTTCCCCGATTTCATCGTACTGTCCCTCTAAGGAGCAAAATCATTGAAGTAGGCCATGCTGCGGAGGGCCACTTGCGTCGACACGTTGGTGCGCACATATTTTCCCGGGTTTGCCGCCGTAGTTGTCGAGCGCGCCCCCATATACACATTCACGGCGCGGATCTGATTTTCGCTGTCCCCGGTCGGAGCC
>Ga0137418_10005748_pt2 | contig 11036 bp, 9 predicted proteins | sample CZODoug3_1_2_16f_FD_122242 | JGI IMG/M metagenome (GOLD analysis project Ga0137418, IMG submission 122242) | Vadose zone soil fungal communities from Angelo Coast Range Reserve, California, USA - CZODoug3_1_2_16fungal (Hybrid Assembly) | ecosystem: Environmental > Terrestrial > Soil > Vadose... | reverse complement strand
CAGATGGAGCCGCTGAATGACGAGCGGAAGTGGCTGCTCCACCAACTGGCTCAGCGTGAGGTCTGCGGGTACGAGGCGTGCCCCTCGCGCGTGCTGGCCCGTCAACATGCCTTGACAAATCCGTTACCGGAGAAGAAGTCGTGAACGGCGCTGCTGAGCCCGGGGTGGTTTATCTTGCGGGGGCGGGGCCGGGGGATCCCGGTCTGCTGACGCTCCGCGTTCTTCGGCTTCTTGAGACCGCCGATGTGATCCTTCCCGACGATCTGGTCTCTGAGGAGATACTTGCGCTGGCCCATGCGGGGGCGGAGATTACGCCAGTCGGCAAACGATGCGGACAGCCTCGCATTACGCAGGCTGAGATTCATGTCCTGATGCTCGATGCGGCGCGGGCGGGCCGATCCGTTCTGCGGTTGAAGTCGGGCGATCCCCTGATCTTCGGCCGTGCCGGTGAAGAACTGGAGAGCCTGCGCAAGGCCAACGTGGACGTTGAAATTATCCCCGGGGTTACCTCCGCGCTGGCGTCGGCCGCGGCCCTGGGCGTTTCTTTGACGCATCGGGGAAAAGCTTCCGCCGTGACATTCCTGACCAGCCACCAAGCGACTCCGTCCGCGATGGACTGGCAGCCCTACGTTGCGTCCGGTGCCACGCTGACGATTTATATGCCCGGGTCTGACTACGAACAAACCGCTGGCCAGCTCATCTCCGCGGGTCTTGGCGGCGCGACCGCCTGCGCCATTGTTTCTCGGGCCAGTTCGCAGGACGAGCAGATTTATCGGACCACGGTTGCCGATTTGCCGAAGGCCCCGCGGCTGCCCGCGCCCACCCTGTTGTTGGTCGGCGAGGCGGTGCGCGCAGCCGATGTGGGGGAGGCAACCAGCCCTCCAGATGAGTCGAGGATTCATCCGGACGTTTTGCCTTCGCTGCCGACCGAGCTTGACGTTTACATGGACGACCAGGTGATTTGGGGTGACTAGGAGCCAGACCGTGATCGAGAACTTGGAGGGAACGCAGAAGTTGGCCGAGACCTGGACCGCGCCCGAGGTGTTGAGCTGGGCTTTCAAGACCTTTGGCAGTCACATCGAGATGGCTTCGGGTTTCGGCGTAGAGGGCATGGCGCTGATTGACATTGCGACGCGGATCAATCCCGATCTGCGGGTTTTCACCATCGACACCGATTTTCTGTTCGCCGAGACCTACCACTTGATCGAGCGCGTCGAAAAGCGCTACCGGATCAGGATCGAACGCGTGAAGTCACGGTTGACGCCGAAGGAACAGGAACAGACTTACGGGCCCGACCTGTGGGCCATGAATCCCGATCAGTGCTGCGCGCTCAGGAAGGTCGAGCCCTTGAAGGAGAAACTGGCCGGGTTGCGCGCCTGGATCACAGCGATTCGGCGGGGGCAAACCTCCGCTCGGGCACACGCGCACAAGGTGGAATGGGACCAAAAGTTCCAACTGGTGAAGATCAATCCGATCGCGGATTGGAGCACCGACGACGTGTGGGAATATGTCCGAGCGAATGATCTTCCCTACAATACACTGCACGATTTCAACTATCCTAGCATCGGCTGCACCCACTGCACGCGTGCGGTTCGTCCGGGTGATGATCCGCGTTCGGGCCGCTGGGCGGGCTTTCAAAAGACCGAGTGCGGGCTGCACCTTCCCGATCCTCCAGCCGCGTCCTCTCCCCTGGTGCAGCTAGGCGTCGAGGGGAGTTCCTAGACCGCGCCCGTAGCGGGGGCCGAGTGAACTCGCCACCCCGCGGACCGATGCGCCCATACCCCCTGGCCGCGCCCGAAAAGAACTCAAACCTGTAATCCCGCTTGGATCCCTGTCCAGAGACCGAACGTGACTGCCTGTGGCACACTGTTGGCCGGAGGCGCGATGAACATTCTGGAGTTCACCGTTCTGGTTGGACTGGGATCGTTCATGGCGGGATTCCTGGGCGCCCTTACCGGACTCGGTGGTGGAGTGGTTCTGGTACCCCTGCTCACCCTGGTATTCAAGGTTGATATCCGCTATGCCGTTGGCGCATCGCTGGTGTCTGTCATCGCCACCTCTTCCGGCGCCGCGGTCGCCTACCTGAAAGAGGGCTTCTCCAATATCCGGATTGGCATGTTTCTCGAAATTGCCACCACGCTGGGAGCCCTTTTTGGCGCATTCCTGGCCGCAAGCGTGTCCACCACCGCGATTGGTGTGGTCTTCGGATTGATGCTGCTTTACTCGGGCGCCATCTCCGGCAGGACTCCCACCGAAGCCGTGGACGATAAGCCGCCGGACCCTCTGGCCACTCGTCTGGGCATGAACGGGACTTATCCTTCCCTGAGCGGGCCCAAGCACTATAGCGTCCACCGGGTGCCCGCCGGCTTCAGCCTGATGTTCGGGGCGGGCGCGCTGTCGGGACTGCTGGGCATTGGTTCGGGAGCTGTAAAGGTTCTCGCCATGGATCAGGCCATGGGGATCCCGTTCAAAGTCTCTACCACGACCAGCAATTTCATGATCGGTGTCACCGCCGCGGCCAGCGCAGGCGTGTACCTGAGCCGAGGTTATGTCGATCCGACTTTATCCATGCCGGTCATGCTCGGTGTGCTTGCGGGGTCTCTGGTGGGGGCGCGAGTGCTGGCGCGCACCAAGACTCAGCAGTTGCGGTTGGTTTTCGCTGTGGTGATCGTCGCGCTGGGCGCCGAGATGATCTATGGCGCCCTGGCAGGAAAGATCTGACCATGTTCAAGAAGGCTGACTGGACCGACCAGAACGTGGAAGTCATCATCGCGAATCTGTTGCGCGCCGGTGTGACGCTGGCTGCTGCAACCGTGTTAGCGGGTGGCTTCGTGGTATTGGCTCGGCACGGATTCAGCTCTGCGAACTATCAAGTCTTCGCCGGTGAGCCGACGGATCTGAGGAACTGGAAAGGCATCATCCGCGCGGCGCTTGCTCTGCGCGGAAGAGGAATTATTCAACTTGGACTGTTGTTTTTGATCGCCACGCCCGTGGCCCGAGTGGCGTTTGCTGCCTTTGCGTTTGCGATTGAGCGGGACTGGCTTTACGTTTCGATTTCGACGTTCGTGCTGATTGTCCTGCTCTACAGCCTTCTCGGATCCGGGGTGTGAGTCAGGCAAGAGGGAGTGTAAAGTAAAACACCGATCCGTGACCCAGTTGGCTGGTAACGCCGATCATTCCTGCGTGCGCCTCGACGATCGCCTTTGCGATCGCCAGCCCCATGCCGGTGCCCTGAACCGAGGTGCGCTGGTTTCGACCCCGGTAGAATTTGTCGAAGATCAGCGCCTGTTCAAAGTCGTCGATGCCGGCACCCCGATCGGACACGCTCGTCATCAAGGTTCGATTTCGTACCTCACCGGTAATCTGAATCGGCGAGTCTGGCGGTGAATATTTCGCCGCGTTCTCAAGCAGGTGCGTGAAGACTTCCTTCATACGAATTACGTCCATGCGCACGGGTGGCAGATCGTCGGGCAGGCGTATCTCGATCGCGTGTTTGCCGAGCAGCTTGCTGCAGTCTTCGATCGCGGCCTCGAGGGCCTCCTGAATTCGGTGGGGCGCCAGGTGCAGTTCCACCTGGTTGGCATCCAGTTGCGCCATCTCGGCCGCTTCACCAACCAGGCGATTCAGGCGGTCACTCTCTTCATTGATGACGGTGAGCAATTCGTGTTTTTCCGGCTCCTCCAGGTGCCCTTCGGACAGCAGCGCGGTCACGGATGCCTTGATGGCGGTGAGGGGCGTGCGGAACTCGTGCGTGACCGAATCGAGTAAAACGGAGCGCAGCTGCTCGCTTTCGCGTGCGGCCTCGGTGCGGCTCAGGCTCTCCATGGCACGCGCGCGTTCGATCGCGATCGCGATCAGACTGCTCATCGCATCCAGGGTCTGCCGGGAAAGGCGGCTGCCTGAGACGCCCAGGCTGCCCACCGTGCGCACGCCCATTCGCAATGGCATGAAGGCCAGCTTTCGTTCAGGATCGATCCTGGGCTCTCCCCGACTGCAAACCAGTTGCAGGTCGTGCGCTTCGAGCAGGCCGATATCGGGGCTCGACCGATAGATGTCCGGGCGTTCCGGCAGGGCAAGAGCTGCTGCTTCGACGCCAAAAGCGTCCACGATGTAGCGCGGCAACGCATTCAGCAGTTCTACGACATTGTCGCTGGAGAGCAACTGTTGGCTAAATCCGTAGAGCCGTTCAACGTCCCGTCGGCGGTCGTTCGCGTTCGACGCCTCGCGTTGTGCCCTGGCTGAGAGCTGACTGGCGATGACGGCGGTGACCAGAAATGCGAACAGCGCCACCCAATTCTGTGGATCCGCAATCCTGAAAGTACCAACCGGAGGCAGAAAAAAATAGTTGAAGGCGAGGGTGGCCACGATTGCCGTAAACACCGAGGTGCGCAGTCCCCAAATCGTGGAAACGACCAATACGGCGAGCAGGAACGTCAACGCAGCGGTGGTTGGATTGGTGACATGCAGGGCGCGGAACACGAGCACGATCGCGAGGATCGCAGCCCCGGCCGTCGCATGGCGACCCGCTTTCATGAACGGGGTGTCTTTCACGAACGCGATTGTAGCCGACGTTCGACAATTCCATTCCACTAAAGCACAATACTCGCAATGACGAAGACTCCCGAGCAGTGGCTGGAAGAAGCGACTCCCGTCAAGAAGGGAGGTGTGTTTAAACTGTTCCTCGGCTATGCCCCGGGAGTCGGGAAAACCTTCAGCATGTTGAGTGAGGCGATCCGCCGCCATAGCCGCGGGGAGGACGTGGTCGTCGGGGTGGTCGAGACCCACGGGCGGAAAGCGACCGCCGAGCTAGCCGCCCAGCTTGAGCAAGTCCCCCGCAGGAAAATCGACTACAAGGGCGCGATCTTCGAAGAAATGGACGTCGATGCCATCCTGACCCGCAAGCCTCAGGTTGCGATTGTGGACGAACTGGCGCACACCAACATCGAGGGCAGCAAACACCGCAAGCGTTACGAGGACGTCTACGAACTGCTCGACGCGGGCATCGATATTCTGTCCACCATGAACATCCAGCACCTCGAGAGTGTGACGCCGACCGTCCAGGGGATCACAGGAATTCAGGTGCGGGAGACCGTTCCGGACTGGGTGCTGAAGCGGGTCGACGAAGTTGTCATGGCCGACCTCACGCCGGAAGCGCTGCAGAACCGCATGCGGCGAGGCGATGTGTACCCACTGGAAAGAGTCGAACGTGCTCTGGGAAATTTCTTTCGTCAGGGAAATCTGATTGCCCTGCGGGAACTGGCGCTGCGGCAAGTCGCCCACGCGGTCGATCGAAACCTGGAAACCTATCTCGACAAGCAGCCCACGCGCCGGAATCTGGGAGTTCGGGAACGCATTGCTGTATGCATCAGCTCCAACCCGGCGGCTCAGCAACTGATCGCGCGTGGCGCCCGCATGACTCAGGCTCTGGATGGTGAACTGTATGTGGTGTACGTCGACATGGGGCAGGACGAGGACGAAGGCAACCAAAAGACGTTGCAGGCCAATGTCCAGTTTGCCGAGAATGTGGGTGCGACGGTGGTACGCGTCAAGGGGGACACGGTGGCAGAAGCGGTGGCTGAAGTGGTCCATGAAAGGCACATCACGCACGTGGTTTTTGGCCGGTCCGCGACCCGCGGCTGGCGACGTTATCTCTACTTTTCGGCGATTCACCGGTTTCTGCGGGACGCTCCTGCAGTCGATGTCCACATCGTGACCCAGGAGCCCGCGTAGCTTTCCATCATGACCGAACATCGCAGAATTCTGGTGGTCGACGATGAGCCCCAAATCACGAGGGTTCTGCGCACCAGCCTATCCAGTCATGCCTACGACGTGCGCGTCGCCAACGACGGAGAAACCGCGCTCGAGATCATGAAGGATTGGATGCCCGACTTGGTCGTCACCGACCTCTCCATGCCGAACATGGACGGTCTCGAGCTTACCCGGCGGCTCAGGATCTCGACCAAGATTCCGATCGTGGTGTTGTCGGTGCGCGGGGAAGAGCGAACCAAGGTGCAGGCGCTGGACGCGGGCGCGGATGACTATGTGACGAAACCTTTCAGCATGGAAGAATTGCTGGCACGGGTGCGAGCCTCGCTACGACGGGTGCCTTCTGTCGATGGATCAGAACCAGACAAAATCGAAGTCGGCGACTTCCACATCGATCTGGCCGGACACAGGGCGACCGTTCGCGGAAAGGAAGTTCATCTCACCCCGAAGGAATTTGATCTGCTCGTCTACCTCGCGCGTCACCCCAACAAGGTCATTACGCATCGCGTCCTGCTCGGCGCCATCTGGGGCGGGCAGAGCACCGAGCAGGTGGAATATCTGCGCGTATTTGTTGGCCAGCTTCGGAAAAAGCTGGAGCCCGCCAGCGGTTCCCCTCGCTACATCGTGACCGAGCCCTGGGTCGGCTACCGTTTCGAGCCGGGCAAGTCATAACCACCTCCCGGCCAAATTCTTGCGCCTTTACGAAATCCTTAGGAAAGTCTTACTCCGCTTTTACGGTGCCCGCCGTCTACTGTGGTGTCGGCCGTGAGAAACATCGGTCAAGACCATGGTGAAAAACATGGCGACTCGCTGGATTTTGCAAGCCTTGACCACGGTTGCCACCCTGTGCGGTGCCGCTCGCTGATGCCAGGCATGGCTCTCCACAAAGCTTGCTTGCACGTCGTGCTGTAGAGGCCACCGCAGCAGGATGCGAGGGATACAGGATGATCGACTATGCATGACTTGCTGTTCGTGATTGTGACCATCGCATTTTTTGCAATTTCGGTTGCCTACGTTCGTTCGTGCGACCGTTTGCGTTGAGGAAGGCCTGCATGAATCTCGAATCTGGCGCCATGCTCGTGCTTTGTTTCTTGTTGCTGATCTACCTGGTGTGGGCGCTGTTGCGGCCGGAGAACTTTTAGCAATGACTGTCAATGGATGGTTCCAGATCCTGCTGTTTCTGGGAATTATTCTGGCGATCACGAAACCGATCGGCGTCTTTCTGGCCCGGGTCTTCAGTGGCGAGAGAACCGTTCTGGATCCGGTCCTCCGACCGGTCGAACGGCTCATCTACCGCCTGACCGCTGTTGACGATCAGCAGGAAATGAAATGGACCGAGTACGGGATTTCCATGCTGTTGTTCAGCGCCGTTTCCATGCTGCTGCTCTACCTGATGCTGAGGCTCCAGGCCCATCTTCCCTGGAACCCGCAGAAATTTGGCGCCGTTTCACCCGACCTGGCCTTTAACACCGCGGCCTCGTTTACCACCAACACCAACTGGCAGGCGTACTCCGGCGAATCCACCATGAGTTACCTGACGCAGATGGCAGGGCTGGCTTACCACAACTTCACGTCGGCGGCAGTGGGTATCGCGCTCGCGATTGCGTTCATCCGGGGAATTGCTCGACGCGAGCGGGAAACCATCGGGAACTTCTGGGTCGATATGACTCGGACCATTTTGTGGGTTCTGTTGCCGGCTTGTGTGGTGGGAACGTTGCTGCTGGTTTCGCAAGGTGTTGTCCAAAACCTCCGGTCCTACGACACCGTAAAACTGGTCGAGCCACAAACCGTCGAGGCCACCGGCGCGGACGGCAAGACGACGAGCAAGCCAGTGAGCGAGCAGGTAATCGCCCAGGGCCCGGTCGCTTCCCAGGAGATCATCAAGCAGTTGGGCACCAATGGAGGAGGATTCTTCGCCGCCAATAGCTCGCATCCCTTCGAGAATCCCACCCCCTTCAGCAATCTGATCGCAATGCTTTGTATCTTCGCCATTCCCGCGGGTTTGACCTACACCCTGGGTCGAATGACCGGCTCTCCCGCACACGGCTGGGCGGTGTGGACTGCGATGGCCTTCCTGTTCCTGGCCGGCGTTACCACGGCGTACTGGGCGGAAGCGAAAGGCAACCCTCTTTTCAAGGGAGTCGATCAGCACGCCAGCCTGACGCAGCCGGGCGGAAACATGGAAGGCAAGGAGGTTCGTTTCGGAATCGCGAACTCCGCGCTGTTTGCAACGGCGACCACCGACGCGAGCTGCGGCGCCGTAAATTCCCAGCACGATTCCTTTACCCCGCTGGGAGGCATGGTCCCGCTGGTCAACATCATGTTGAGTGAAGTGGTGTTCGGAGGCGTCGGTTCCGGGCTGTATGGCGTTCTGGTTTATGTGGTGTTGTCGGTCTTCATTGCCGGACTGATGGTCGGACGTACCCCGGAGTATCTGGGAAAGAAAATCGAAGCTTACGACGTCAAGATGGCCATGCTGGTCACACTTGTGTTTCCGCTGGTCATCCTGGTGCTCACGGCAATTTCGGTGCTCCGCGGTTTTGGGACCGTCAGCATCTCCAATCCTGGGCCGCACGGGTTTTCACAAATTCTGTATGCATTTGTTTCGACTGCGGGGAACAACGGGTCTGCCTTCGGAGGCCTGAATGCGAATACCCCGTGGTACAACTCGTCGACCGGGTTGAACACGATGATCGGCCGCTTCTTCATGATCATCCCCATGCTGGCGATTGCGGGCAATCTGGCCCGTAAGAAGGCCGTTCCGCCTTCGCTGGGGACCTTCCCGGTGACCACTCCGTTGTTCAGCGTGCTTCTGGTGTCGGTGATCCTGATCGTCGGGGCCCTGACCTTTTTCCCAGCCCTCAGCCTGGGGCCGATTCTCGAGCATTTGTTGCTGTATGCGGGGAAGACGTTCTAAACCTATGAGCACGAAAAGCAGGAAGAAGGCAATCTGGGATGCGCGCATTGTACGGGGCGCGGTCTGGGACTCGGTGCGCAAGTTGAATCCTCGCATCATGATGAAAAATCCCGTGATGTTCGTGGTCGAAGTGGGCAGCGTGGTCACGACACTGCTGTTGCTCCGCGCTCCGCATGCGAGTTTCGGCTTCAATCTGCAGATCACGCTCTGGCTGTGGTTCACAGTGCTGTTTGCGAATTTCGCCGAAGCCATGGCGGAGGGTCGCGGCAAAGCCCAGGCAGAAACTCTCCGCAAAGCAAGGTCCGAGACCCAGGCGAATCGTCTGCTCCCGAACGGACAGACCGAAGTCGTGGCCAGCTCAAAGCTCCGCTCCGGTGACCAGGTGATCGTGATTGCGGGAGAGTTGATCCCGGGCGACGGCGAAATCTACGAGGGAGTGGCCTCGGTCGACGAATCAGCGATTACGGGTGAGTCAGCCCCGGTGATTCGCGAAGCCGGTGGTGACCGGTCGGCCGTTACCGGCGGCACGCGCGTGCTCTCGGATCAGATCAAGATTCGCATCACATCAAATCCGGGAGAAACGTTTCTTGACCGCATGATTGCGCTGGTGGAAGGCGCGGAGCGGCAGAAAACCCCGAACGAGATTGCTCTGAACATCCTGCTGGCGGGATTGACGATCATCTTTTTACTGGCGGTGGTCACGTTGCAGCCGTTCGCCATTTATTCGGGCTCGCCACAAACTGTGTTTGTGCTCGTGTCTTTGCTGGTCTGCCTGATTCCCACAACCATCGGCGGACTTCTCTCCGCGATCGGGATCGCGGGTATGGATCGACTGGTTCAGCACAACGTGCTGGCCATGTCGGGTCGCGCGGTAGAGGCTGCCGGCGACGTGAATACGCTTTTGCTTGACAAGACCGGCACCATCACCCTGGGGAATCGGCAGGCTGCGGAGTTCATCTCGGCGCCGGGGATTGTCGAAGGCGACATGGCTGATGCCGCCCAGCTTTCGTCGCTTGCGGACGAGACCCCCGAAGGCCGCTCGATCGTCGTGCTGGCGAAGCAGCGCTACAACCTGCGAGGCAGGGAACTTGCTTCCCATGAAGCGGTGTTCGTACCGTTCACGGCGCAAACCCGGATGTCGGGGGTGAATCTGGATGGCCGGGAGATTCGTAAAGGGTCGGTCGATGCTCTTGCCAAGTACCTAGAGCAAAACGGCACCGTGCTGCCCAGGGAAGTGCAGATCACGGTCGACCAGATCGCGCGCTCCGGAGGGACGCCGCTGGTGGTTTCTGAGAACTTCCGTGCTCTTGGCGTGATCCATCTCAAGGACATTGTGAAGGGCGGCATGCGTGACCGCTTTGCTCAGCTTCGCGCCATGGGCATCAAGACCGTCATGATTACTGGCGACAACCCGCTGACCGCCGCCGCCATCGCCCGCGAAGCGGGCGTCGACGATTTCCTGGCGCAGGCAACACCCAAAGACAAAATGGATCTGATTCGTCGCGAGCAGGGAGATGGCAAACTGGTTGCGATGACCGGCGACGGCACCAACGACGCGCCCGCCCTGGCCCAGGCCGACGTCGGGGTTGCCATGAATACGGGAACGCAGGCCGCAAAGGAAGCCGGCAACATGGTGGATCTGGACTCCAACCCCACCAAGCTCATCGAGATCGTTGAAATCGGCAAACAACTGTTGATGACCCGTGGCGCCCTCACGACATTTTCCATCGCGAACGATGTTGCCAAGTATTTCGCGATCATTCCCGCGATGTTCGCCGGAACGTTTCCAGTCTTGAAGGCTCTGGACATCATGCACCTCAGCACGCCGCAATCGGCAGTCTTGTCCGCGGTCATCTTCAATGCCTTGATCATCATTGCCTTGATCCCGCTGGCGCTGCGGGGTGTGAAATACATGGCGATGAGCGCAGAGTCGTTACTGCGGCGAAACTTGCTGGTCTACGGCTTTGGCGGCATCGTGATTCCCTTTATCGGAATCAAGCTGATCGACATGCTGATCACGCGGATCGGGCTGGCCTGAGGAGTCTATGCTGAAAAAACAACTATGGACGTCGGTTCTCATGACGATCGTGACCACGGCTCTGCTGGGGCTGGTCTATCCGCTGGTGATGACCGGGGTCTCTCAGGTGCTGTTCCCCCGCAAGGCGAACGGCAGTCTGCTGCACAAGAAAGACGGGACCCTGGCCGGTTCCGCGCTGATCGGTCAGCCCTTCACCGGGCCCGGATACTTTCATTCGCGCCCTTCGACGGCCGGCGATGCCGGCTACGATACGACCTCATCGGGCGGGTCTTATCTTGCGCCCACCAATCAGAAGCTCATTGATCGCGTCCAGCC
>Ga0137418_10006152_pt1 | contig 11037 bp, 11 predicted proteins | sample CZODoug3_1_2_16f_FD_122242 | JGI IMG/M metagenome (GOLD analysis project Ga0137418, IMG submission 122242) | Vadose zone soil fungal communities from Angelo Coast Range Reserve, California, USA - CZODoug3_1_2_16fungal (Hybrid Assembly) | ecosystem: Environmental > Terrestrial > Soil > Vadose... | reverse complement strand
ATCAGTGAATAGGCGGCTTCCCGCACCCGGTCGTGGATGAACTTGTAGGAGCCCTCCAGACGCTCGATCATCTCCTGACGGACGGCCTCCCATAGAGAGGCGTGGACCTGCTCCTCTGGCGCCCCGAGAACGATCGAAAGCGTCGTGATCCCGGCGATGTTGCCGAGACAGGCCAGCTGTTGCAACGCCGTCTGCGTTTCGGCCGGCAGGCGGGTCAGCTTTCCGACCATGAGGTCCACCACATTGTCGGTGTAGCCCTTGGCGTGGATGCGATCGAGATCCCAGGACCAGCGCGCCGCCTCATGATCGAAGGTCAGCAAGCCCTCTTCGGCGAGCGCGTAAAGAAACCGGATCGCGAAGAATGGGTTGCCGGCGGTCTTGTCATGCACGAGTTGCGCGAGCGGCTTGGCGCGTGCCGGTTTGCAGCGAACAGCATCCGCAATCAACTGCTCGAGGTGTTCACGAGCGAGAGGCGCAAGCGTGATCTCCTCTAACTTTCCACCGGCGCTCTTGATGGCTTCGAGCTTGCGCCTCAGTGGATGAGCGGCATCGACCTCGTTCTCCCGATAGGCGCCGATCAGCATCAGATGATGCAGATCCGACTGGGTCAGCAGATTTTCCAACAAGTCGAGCGTCGCCGCGTCCAACCATTGCAAATCGTCGAGAAAGAGCGCCAGGGGATGTTCCGGCCGGGCGAAGACGCCGATGAACCGTCGAAACACCAGTTGGAAACGGCTTTGTGCCTGCTGTGACGGCAGCTCCGGGACCGGCGGCTGGTCACCGATGATGAGCTTCAGTTCAGGCACCAGGTCGATCATGAGTTGGCCGTTCGGGCCCAACGCCTCCAGAAGCGTGTTGCGCCAGCCAGCCAGCTCAGTGTCGCTCTTGCCCAGCAGCGGGCGGATCAGATTCTGAAAGGCTTGCGCAAGCGTCGAATAAGGGATGTCGCTCTTGTAGTGGTCGAACTTGCCGGACGCGAAGAGGCCGCGCGGCGGCACGAGGGCCTTGTGAAGCTCATTCACCACCGAGGATTTGCCGATGCCGGAAAAGCCGGAGACCAGGACCAACTCGGGAGTTCCGTCAGCGACGACGCGGCCGAACGCCGCCAGCAAGGTGTCGATTTCGCGCTCCCGCCCGTACAGCCGCTCCGGGATCAGCAGACGGTCCGACGCATCTTGCGTACCGAGTGGAAACGGGTCGATCCGCCAGAACGCCTCCCATGCGGCAAGGCACCGCCGTAGATCAGCCTCGACCCCGGCCGCGGTCTGATAGCGGTCCTCTGCGGTCTTGGCGAGGAGCTTCATCGCGATCGCCGAGAGCGGCCCCGGGATGTCCGCGACCCGCTCGTCGGGCGGGACCGGTTGCCTTGCGATGTGGCAGTGCACCCATTCCATCGGATCAGCGGCAGCGAAGGGCAGCGTCCCCGTCAGCATCTCGTAGAAGGTGACGCCGAGCGCGTACAGATCGCTGCGGGAGTCGACCGAGCGGTTCATCCGACCGGTCTGTTCCGGCGCCATGTAGGCGAGCGTTCCGGCGATCACCTCGGGCGGCTCGGGTCCCCGATGCTCGCGGGGCAGCCGGGAGGCAATACCGAAACCGGTGAGCCAAGCGCAGCCGCTTTCCATATCCACCAAGACATTCGTGGGCTTGATGTCCTTGTGGATGAGGCCCCGCTCATGGAACCGGCAGAGTGCAACCGCGAGCGAAATGGCGATGCGGAGGAATTGTGTCACGTCGAGCGGCCGGCCCAGCAATCGATCGAGCGGCTCGCCGCCGGGATCCTCGAGCACCAGCGACATTCGACCGTCGCGAGGGGCGAGTGCCACCGGCCGCGCTGCCCAGTCAGGGTCGAGGAGCGCCCTGAGCGCGTATTCGTGTTCGAGCCGCTTGAGGGACTCGCGCGCAGCGTGTTCCCCGGTTGGCGCGACCAACAGGATGGGATCCAAGCCGTCGCCGGAACCTCGGTACAGGTTGACCTCGCCCTCCCGAAACGCCGAGAACTCGTACTTGGAGAGCTCCGTCATGGATGCGTCATCCTGATCGCGGCGGGACCTGGCGCTTTGGGGCTGAGGCGTCGGCGAGACGACAGGACCGATGGAGGCGCGATCCGACATTTCGCGGTCCTTTCCTTCACTGGACCGGGCGTCGCGGTCCTACTCGCAGCGATCTATGCGCCGCCGCCGCGGTGAATTCAAGGTGGGCTCGCCGCGCGAGTGCGACATGGGTCCGACCATCGGCCGACTGCGAGGCGCGGAAGCGGCCCAAGATCGGCCTCAGTACCGGAAATTGACTGACCTCGCTGCGCGGGTCCCGCCGTCATTGGTACCAAGAAGACCCATGCCAGACAAACGGCCGGTGTGTCACCGGTTGGATCAGTGCATGACTGTTCGAGACAGCGCTGTCCCAAGAAGGGACAACTAGCCGACGAAACGGACATTCGACGAGCAGCTGATGGGCGAGGAAAGGAAGCTCATCGAAGCTGCGCTCGCGGAGAGTGGCGGGAAGGTTTCGGGGTCCTCTGGAGCTGCGGCGAAGCTGGGAATGCCTGCAACGACGCTCTACTCCAAGATCCAGAGTCTCCAGATCGATCGGCAGCGCTTCAAGCGGCCTTGAGACCTGCACGGTTTCAGGCGAGCGCGTTCGTTACGAAATCCGAGACTTTTTCACGAGTGTCCGTAATCGCCATTCGCTCCCGAAGGGAACGGACCATGGACGCAGCCGCTGGCACAGGCGTTGCTCCGTTGCGCAGGGATGAAAGCGGTAGGCTATTACGAAGACGACAACCTGGTGGATGTCGAGGTGCCGGTCCCACAGGCAGGACCGACGGATCTTCTGGTCGAGGTGAAGGCGGTCTCCGTCAATCCCGTCGACTACAAGGTGCGGCGGGCGCGGAAAGGGGAAGGGGGACGGCCGGTGATCCTCGGCTGGGACGCGGCGGGCGTCGTGCGGGAGGTGGGTCCCGGCGTGTCGGGATTCCGGCCCGGGGACGAAGTGTTCTACGCCGGAGCGTTGCTCCGCCCCGGAACGTACGCGGAGCTACAGGCGGTCGATTACCGCATCGTCGGACGCAAGCCGGTACCGTGAGCTTCGCCGAGGCGGCGTCGCTGCTGCTAACGTCGCTGACCGCGTGGGAGGGGCTCTTCGAGCGCCTCGATTTTCCGACGTCGGGAGGAGCCAGGATCCTCTTATCGGCGGCGCGGGCGGCGTGGGCTCGATCGGCATCCAACTCGTGAAGACGCTCACCGACGGCCAGCTCTACGCGACCACCGGTCGTGAGGACTCTTACCGCTGGCTCGAGCAGCTCGGCGTGGACGGCCTCGTCGATCGCCGCCGTCCGCTGGTCGAGAGGGCGAAGGGGCTCGGGATCGACGGCTTCGACGCGGTCTTCTCGACCACGCACACGAACGAGTACTTTGCGCAGCTCGCCGACGTGGTGCGGCCGTTCGGTTCCATCGTCGCCATCGACCGACCCGGGCCCGCTCGATCTCGCGCTCCTCAAGCCGCGCGCGCTGCGGTTCGCCTGGGAGTTGATGTTCACGAAATCGCTCTTCGGGTACCGGATGGAGACGCAGGGGAGGATCCTCGATCGCATCGCGGCGCTCGTCGACGCGGCCCAATGCTCGACGCAAGAGCCGTGCAAAGAACAGCGCACCAAGTGATCTGATCATGGACTTCGCGCTTGGCGACAAGATCGCCGTGGTGACGGCGGCCAGCAAGGGCGTTGGCCTCGCCGTCTTCAGGTTCTGATCGGGGAATGCGCGCGCGTGGTCCGGGGCGTGCTGCTCCCTCGCCCAGTATCGGCCGCTGCGGCACACGGTGATGTAGCTCGCGGTCGGTGTCACCAGAAACAAGATGGCGGCTGCTGTGCAGCCACCTCCTACCGACGAGCACGGTGATGCGCTCAATGATGAGCCGTCACCTCGGACCGGAGAGCCCTGCATGGTCTCCGGCGGGCGCGTCCGCTACGAAATCTCGAAACCGCTTTACGGCAGCTCGTGATCCCCATTTCGCTCCTGCCGGGAACAGACCATTGGTGCAGCCTCTCTGGCGTACCTTTGCGGGTGAAACGCCGACAGCGGGCGTCAAGGCCAGACGGGTCGCAACTGGCCCGCAACTTGCTCCAGTGTGCGGTCATGGCTTCCCGCATCTCATTGGTCGTTCTCGCGCTCGTCATCGTGACCGGCTGTCAGCAAGCCAAGGCACAAGACAAGAGCAGCTACAACGGGCTCGATCTGCTCGACAAGGCCGGAAACATCCGCAAGCCGGCAGACTATCGAGACCGTTACCAGGCGCTCGGAACGTATGCGGTGGTCGATCTCAAGGACGACCACGAGTTGCACTACACGTACGCGTCGCCGGGCACGGCTGAGCAATACCGCAAGACGGGCAAGTTCCCGGACGGAACCGTATTGGTGAAAGAGGTCTTTGGGACGGATCACGCCCAGCTGACGACCGGGGACGGATATTGGGCTTCGGGCACACAAGTGTGGTTCGTGATGTTCAAGGATGACAAAGGACGTTACCCCGGCAATCCGCTTTGGGGCGATGGTTGGGGGTGGGCACTCTACAAGTCCAACGCCCCCGACAAGCAGATCGCGACCGACTACAAGAAAGACTGCCTGGGCTGCCACGTCCCCGCACAGGCGACGGACTGGGTCTACGTCCAAGGGTATCCAAGCCTCCACTCGAAGTAAGCAGTCCCCCGAAGTACGCAGTTCAATGTGAAGTGATTACCGAAGAACGTCTCATAGGAGATTCAATGACGAAGAGATATCTGTCCGTAGTCGCCCTTGGAGTTGGCCTGGCTGCCGCCGTCGTGACCGTGCTGCGCACCAGCCCTGCCGGCGCGCAGACGCGCCAATCGGGCGCGCTGTATGAGCCGGATGGCAGGGCAAAGTTGCCGACCGGCTTTCGCGCGTGGGTTTTCGTCGGTGCTCCATTGACGCCCAATGGCCTCAACAATGGCAAGGCGGGCTTCCCCGAATACCACAACGTCTACGTAGAAAAGAACAACGTCGACGTGTATCTGAAGACAGGCACCTTTCCGGAAGGAACGGTCCTCGTAAAAGAACTGACCCGGGTCCTCGATCCGGTCTTTCCAGACGGCTCTCGGAAGGAACCATCCGGACGCGGATATTTCAACGGCGAGTTCAACGGAATCGACATGTCGATCAAGGACAGCAAGCGCTTTGCCAAGACCAATGGCTGGGGCTATTTCACTTTCGGGCATCATCCATTGCCGTATGAGCAGACCGCCGCGGAGTCGCCTGTGACCGAATGTGCAGGGTGTCATATCGCCAATGTCGCCAAGACCGACATGACCTGGATCCAGTTCTATCCGCTCCTTCGCGACAACCAAGGGTATTAGGTCACAAAGGGTATTAGGTGCTGAAACTTCTCGCAGATTGGCTGAACCACAAGAAGACTCGAATTCAAACTCAAACGACCAAAGGAAGCACAAACATGACCGCGGAAAAGCCTACGGAAATGGGGATGAGTATGCAACCGAATGAAATGAATATGCCCAGGGAGACGGGCATGAAGGAGATGGGGATGTCGCATCAAGCTGGCGGACACCTCTACATGCAGACGAACGAGACTCGGAACTCCGTCGTCCACTACCGACGGTCTGCGAATGGCGCGATCAGCGAAGTGGAGCGTACTGCCACTGGAGGCGCCGGTTCCGGGGTTTTCAAGCCGATCAGCGGCCAGGAGAGCGCGCCGAACGCCTTTGAGGGGGCGAGCAGCATCATCCTGACGCCGGATCGGCGGTTCCTGTTCACGACGAACGGCGGCGACAATTCGGTCTCCAGCTTCCGCGTAGGCGAAGACGGCCGGCTGACGCTGGTGGACGTCAAGCCAACGGGGAACCCAGTCGAGGGACGAAGCGGCACCGCAAAGTCGCTGGCTTGGTGCGGCTCGAACACCACGCTCTTCGTGCTCCACTCGTTCGGCCCCGACCATGTCCGGCTGATGTCGTGCGACGCCGAAGGCAAGCTCACGGCGCGGCCGGAGCGGTACACGGTCAATACCCATGACAAGCCCAACCGTGTGTCCACCATGGTCGTGGTCTCGCCCAACGAGAAATTCCTCTTCGTCGGCACCACCTTCGACGAGCCAGCGAGCGCGAATCCAGACGGTTCGCCGATTCTCTGGGTCCGGCGGCCAGGCGGTTCGCTGAGATCGATCGCGTCGAATGCGCCCGACCCTGACGGACTCGTCGTATTCCCCATCGGAGAGGACGGCGCGCTCGGAACACCCCGGTTCCACGACTCCAAAGGCGGTTCTCCTTTCTATATCGCCTTCCTGCACAACAGGCTGGATACCTTCGTTCTCGGAGAGGCCGTTGGTGACGGATGCGTCCTGGGCACCATCGATGACGACGGCAAGATCAGCGTCGGCACGGTGGTGACGATCGATACCAGCGCCGGAAAGCCCTCGGAACTGTGCTGGCTCGCCGTGTCTCCGGATGACCGATCGGTCTACGCTACGAACTTCGGCTACAGCAACATCAGCAGCTACCACATCAATGGGAAAGGGCTGGAGCTCGCAAAGGATCCTGCGTGCCCGAAAGTGCCGGGAGATGGCACCTTCCGGGCGCTGAATGGAACCGTCAGCAGCGGCCCGAGCGACAACTGGCTCACGCCGGATGGCGCCTATCTCTACCAGATTTACGGGAATGCCTCGAAACTGGTGGGCTACGCCACCCAGCCGGACGGTTCGCTGAAGGAAGTCACCAGCGCGACCATCCCCTACAACAGCCCGCAGGGCCTGGCGGGATTCTGATCGCGCTCGAGCGGGGACGCGGATGATCCAGCTTCGGAACATTGCCGGCCTCTCCGACACTTCACGCCCTTCCGGTTCGCCGGAAGGGCGTGAAGAGGGTCTGGCCGACCAGGACCTGCAGCGGGCTGCAGGTTCCTGCCGGATCGTCCTGGGTGGCTCGGAAACCGGCACCCGCATCATCGACGTTTTTCAACGGTCTCCCATTCGCGTCATGTTCCCAAAGGCCGGGGGCGGTGCCGTGGAGGAGGCTGTTCTCATCAACACCGCAGGCGGCATCGCCGGCGGAGACCGACTCGAGTCTACGGTGACGGCGCTGGCCAATGCTTCCATCGCGGTGACGTCACAGGCGGCTGAAAAGGTCTATCGAGCATTGAGCGAACCGGCGCGCATCGTGACGAGGTTGAAGGTGTGCGAAGGCGCGAAGCTCGCCTGGCTGCCCCAGGAAACCATCGTCTTCAATTCGGCGCGGTTCTGCCGCGAAACGGAGATCGAGCTTTCCTCTGGAGCCGAGTTGATTGCCCTGGAGTGGCTCGTGCTGGGTCGTGTCGCACATCGCGAGACGATGGTTGCGGGCCATATCACCGACAGCTGGCGGGTCAAGAAAGACGGCCGGCTGATCTGGGCGGACGCTTTGCGCGCGACGGACGAGACGTTTCCGCATCTTCACCGGAAAGCGCTGCTTTCGAATCGCAAAGCAATTGCAACGCTGATCTATTTCGGACCCGATCTCGACACACGGCTGGAGCGCTCGCGCGAGATGGAGTCCTCCCTGGAATGCGATTGCGCCGCGACGGCCGTGGGTGGGCTCATCGTCGTTCGCTTTGCCGCGACGGCGCCTTCCTGCCTGAGGCTCGCCTTGCGCAGCCTTCTCGAGCGATTCGAACAGGAGCTCGGCCCCGGCCCTTTCCGTGTGCCGAAGATGTGGTCGTGCTGATGCCCGCCAAGGGACGGAGGAGCTCATGAATCTAACGTTGCGTGAAAGAGACAAGCTGATGATCGCGCTCGCGGCCATGGTCGCCAGGGAGCGACTCACGAGAGGCCTCAAGCTCAACCATCCCGAAAGCGTTGCGATGATCACCGATTTCGTCCTGGAGGGAGCACGCGACGGCAAGTCTGTCGCCGAGCTCATGTCGGAGGGGGCCAAGGTCCTGACCCGCGAGGAGGTCATGGAAGGCGTGCCCGAAATGATCCAGGAGATGGAAGTGGAAGCGACGTTCCCCGACGGCACCAAGCTCGTGACCGTCCACAACCCGATTCGCTGAGGAATCCATGATGCGATTCATCTTCATTTGCATGGCTTTGACTGGAGCGCTCGTCACCCCTGCCCTCGCTCATACCGGCGTGGGACAGACCAGTTCCTTCGCATCCGGCGTTGCTCATCCTTTTCACGGGGCGGACCACATCCTCGCCATGGTCGCTGTCGGTCTATGGGCCACGATCCGCGGCGGCCGCGCGATCCGGGCCTGGCCGATGGCCTTCGTGTCAACGATGCTGGCGGGCTTTGCAGCAGCGACCTGGGGCTTGCGGGTTCCGTTCGTGGAGCCTGCCATCTCCTCGTCCATCATCGCGTTGGGGCTGTTCGTTGCGCTCACGGTGAAAGCACCGGTTGGGCTGGGTGCAGCAATCACCGGACTTTTCGGATTCGTTCATGGCCACGCCCATGGGACCGAGGTCATGGGGGCTGGTCTCATTCCGTATGCGGCGGGTTTCGCTCTCGCCACCGCTGGGCTTCATGCGGCCGGAATCGTGCTTGGGCTTTTCGCCGAACGCGCGATCGGGAAGGTCGTCTGCCGCGCGATGGGCGGACTGGCTGTGTTGAGCGGAATCGCTCTGATGGCGGGCTGACATGATCCCGGGCGAGATCTTTCCAGCATCCGGCGAGGTCGTCCTGAACAAGGACAGAGCGGCCATTTATCTTGAAGTGGCGAACACAGGCGACAGGCCGATTCAGGTCGGCAGTCATTACCATTTCGCGGAAACCAACGCGGCCCTCTCCTTCGATCGACACGCTGCCCTCGGGTATCGCCTGGACATTCCTGCGGGAACCGCTGTGCGCTTCGAGCCGGGCCAGTCCCGTGAAGTGTCGCTGATCCCCTACGGGGGCGCGCGGCTGGTTTACGGCTTCAACCAAGCCGTCATGGGAGCACTGCCGCCGGGGCAGCGCCATGACGTTCTTCCCGAATCAGTGAGCTAATCGAGATGCCCCACACCATGAGCCGTGCCGCGTATGCGCAGATGTTCGGCCCGACGGTTGGCGACAAGATGCGGCTGGCAGATACCGAGCTCGTCATCGAGGTGGAGAAGGACTTCACGACCTATGGCGAGGAGGTGAAGTTCGGAGGTGGGAAGGTCATCCGTGACGGCATGGGTCAGTCGCAGCGTTCTCGCAGCGAGGGCGCCGTCGACACGGTCATCACCAACGCGCTGATCCTCGATCACTGGGGAATCGTGAAAGCCGACATCGGGATCAAGGACGGGCGGATTGTCGCCATCGGCAAAGCTGGCAATCCCGACGTGCAGCCCGATGTCAGCATCATCATCGGACCGGGGACCGAGGTGATCGCCGGCGAAGGCAAGATCGTCACTGCCGGTGGCATCGACACGCATGCCCATTTCATCTGCCCGCAGCAGATCGAGGAGGCGCTGTATTCAGGCCTCACCACCTTGATGGGCGGCGGGACGGGGCCGGCGGCCGGCACGACTGCCACGACCTGCACGCCAGGACCCTGGCACATCCAGCGGATGCTCCAGGCTGCCGATGCCTTCCCCATGAATCTCGGGTTTTTCGGCAAAGGCAACGCAAGCGGTGCGGCGGGTCTGGTCGAGCAGATCGAGGCCGGGGCGTGCGGTTTCAAGCTTCATGAAGACTGGGGCACGACTCCGTCGGCGATCGATCGCTGCCTCTCCGTCGCGGATGAAATGGACGTGCAGGTCCTCATTCACACCGACACTCTGAACGAGAGCGGTTTTGTCGAAAGCACCATCGCTGCCTTCAAAGGCAGGACCATTCACACGTTTCACACCGAAGGGGCAGGCGGTGGCCATGCCCCCGACATCATCAAGGTGTGCGGCGAGTTGAACGTCATTCCATCATCGACGACTCCGACGCGGCCCTACACGGTGAACACGCTCGAAGAGGCCCTCGACATGGTGATGGTGACGCATCACCTCGACCGTCGGATCCCCGAGGACGTGGCCTTCGCCGAGAGCCGGATCCGCAAGGAGACGATTGCAGCGGAGGACATCCTGCATGACCTGGGTGCGTTGTCGATCATGTCGTCCGACAGCCAGGCCATGGGCCGCATTGGAGAGGTGATCATCCGGACGTGGCAGACCGCCGACAAGATGAAGAAGCAATTCGGGCGACTGCCTGGGGAAAAGGGCGAGAACGACAATCTCAGGGTGCGGCGCTACGTTTCGAAATACACCATCAATCCCGCCATCGCTCAGGGGATCTCCGCGTACGTCGGCTCCATCGAAGTCGGAAAGCTTGCCGACCTCTGTATCTGGGACCCGGCCTTCTTCGGCGTGAAGCCTGACCTGGTGCTGAAAAGCGGCTCGATCGCCGCCGCCGTCATGGGAGATCCCAACGGCTCCATTCCCACACCGCAGCCAGAATATTACCGGCCCATGTTCGCCGCATTTGGCCGCTTGCTGACTGAGAGCTCGGTCACGTTCGTCAGCCAGGCCGGACTGGAGAAGTGCCAGGAGCTCGGGCTCGCAAAGAGGCTTCTTCCCGTCATGAACACGCGCAAGATCGGCAAGCGTTCGATGATCTTGAACAGCGCGACTCCGCGCATGGAAGTGGATCCCGAAACTTATGAAGTGCGGGCTGATGGCCGGCTCCTCACCTGTGAACCGGCAAAGGTGCTGCCCATGGCTCAGCGTTACTTCCTGTACTGACATGGCTGCCGATACCGCTTCCATTCACCGCGCTTCGACCCATCTAACCGCCGGGCATTGGCCGAAGGAGAAAGCGGCGGGCTCGATCACCCTCGATTTCGACGCGCGCCATCGCCGTCGCATTCGCTTGATCGCCGATCATGGCGAACATGTCCTGCTCGACCTCCCGAAAACGGTTGCAATGGCTGATGGAGACGGCTTGCAACTCGAGGATGGCAGATGGCTCAAGGTTCAAGCCGCCGCCGAAATCCTGATCGAGATCGGGCATGAAGACCCCGGTCAGGATTTCGGCGGCGGCTTGAACCTTGAGCCATCTGCCATCCTCGAGTTGCAAGCCGTCTCCATCAG
>Ga0137418_10006150_pt1 | contig 11038 bp, 10 predicted proteins | sample CZODoug3_1_2_16f_FD_122242 | JGI IMG/M metagenome (GOLD analysis project Ga0137418, IMG submission 122242) | Vadose zone soil fungal communities from Angelo Coast Range Reserve, California, USA - CZODoug3_1_2_16fungal (Hybrid Assembly) | ecosystem: Environmental > Terrestrial > Soil > Vadose... | reverse complement strand
TGCTTGATCGTGGCCCATTTTGAATGCCCAGACATGAGACTTCCTCGTTTTGATTTGCGCGCTCGACGGCGCGAATTCTAGCTGTTTCGACCTGCTGCCGTTTTTCGTTGGTACCTTGGCTGGTAAAAGTTCGCCCGCCGCGCGCCCTACCCGAGCGCATGGCCGGCAAGCAGATCACGATGCGGAGACCTTCAGTGAACTGCAAAACGCCCCGGAACCCAAGCAGTTTAGCACAGGCCGCTACCTCGCGAAACGAGTATACTTTTGCTTGGGTCGTCCTGATTGCATCGAACGGGTTGCATCGTCAGAGTTCTTTCTGCGACCGGCAAATTGCTTCGCCCCAGGGATTGTCATGTCTGAGCGCCGCTTTCGCGTCCTAGCCATCGCTTCGCATCCGGTGCAATACGCCTCTCCGATTTTTCGGCTGATGGCGCAGCACCCTCAGCTCGATTTCCAGGTGGCCTATTGCAGCATGCGCGGAGCCGAAGCCGGTCACGACCCGGAATTCGGCCGCAGCGTAAAGTGGGATGTGCCGTTGCTCGACGGCTATACCTGGACTCACGTGCCGAATCGCGGATCGGATTCGGAATCTTTCTTTGGGCTCTACAATCTCGGCCTCTGGAAATTCATACGCCAGGGCCATTTCGACGCGCTGCTGTGCTACACCGGTTATCTTCGCGCCACATTCTGGATCGCCTACCTTGCCGCAAAATCCGCAGGCGCCGCTTTTTTGTTCGGTACGGATGCCACTACGCTCGTTTCCCGCCAGGATCGCGAATGGAAGCGGCTGGCGAAGCGTACGGCGTGGCCGCTGCTTTTTCGACTGGCGGACCAGGTGATCGTCCCCTCCTCTGGCACACGGAATCTGATTTTTTCCCTCGGTCTTCCCCGCGAACGCGTCACGCTCACACCTTACGTCGTCGATAATGACTGGTGGACAGCTCAGTCTGCCAGGGTCGATCGCGGAGCTGTGCGTGCTTCGTGGGGAGCAAAGCCCAGTGACACGGTCATTCTTTTTTGCGCGAAGTTGCAACCGTGGAAACGCCCGGCCGATCTCCTGCGCGCTTTTGCGAAGGCCAATCTTCCAAATGCGCTACTGGTTTTCGCGGGCGAAGGACCGCTGCGTCAGCAGCTTGAGACGGAAACTGTGGCTCTCGGTGTCGGCCCGCGCGTTCGTTTCCTTGGCTTTGTCAATCAGTCGCAGCTTCCCACGGTCTACACCTCGGCGGACGTCATGGTGCTGCCATCCGAATACGAGCCGTTCGCCGTCGTGGTCAATGAAGCCATGCTGTGCGGGTGCCCGGTGATTGTCAGCGATCTCGTGGGCGCGGCGCAGGACCTGATTGCGCCTGTCTGCCGTGAATTCATTTTCCCGTGCGGTGATATTGCCGCATTGGCCGCACTGCTTTCGACAATTGCCAAGGATCGAGCTCTTTTGCAGGGTATTCGTCACCTTGGGCTGGCACATTTGCAGACTTGGACTCCTCAACGAAACGTTGCGGCTACCGTGGACGCTATCGAGCTGGCCGTATCGCGTGCCCACGGTAAGAAGCCGACCGTGAATGAATTGCAGACCGGCGCTTCGAAATCTTCTGTCTCAAGCGCGAGGCAATCATGAAGTGGCTTCTGCAAAATATGCGCCAGCGCGCGGCATTCGCCTTGAAAAATCCGCGGTACACGACCCACGCGATCCTTCGAGAGATAATCCAGACAGATGAGAAATTCCTCGGCCAAGTTACTGGAGTGTTGCCCAGGCAGATTCGCAGCTATTTGAGTGAGCCGATTTCGACGCCCGCATTTGCGACGCTCCTGCGAAACGCCGAATCTAAATTCCGCAGGTCGTCAGTGGAGAGCGCCGACCTCTTCGCGAAAAAAATTCTTGTTCAATATGCTGCTGTGCGCGCCCTCAACCCGCGGTGTGTCGTGGAAACTGGCGTCGCTAATGGAGTTTCTTCATCCTATCTGCTTCTTGCCTTGCACAAGAACGGCGGTAGCGGCCGCCTGCACTCGATTGGCCTCGATGATCCCGCCTTTCTGCCTCCTGGCGACAAACCTGGTTGGCTCGTTCCCGACTGGCTGCGTGAAGGATGGCGGCTTCATATCGGAGACGCGCGTCAAATTCTTCCGTCGCTGCTGTCGCGCCTGGGAACTGTCGACGTCTTCATTCACGATAGTCTGCACACCTACGAGCACATGATATGGGAATTTGAGACTGCTCATCCTTTTGTGCGTTCTGGAGGACTCATCTTTTCCGACGACGCCTTGTGGAATAATGCGTTCCAAGACTTCGCGCGAAAGTTCAGAGAGCCTGACGCGAGAATTATTCGTGGTGTCGGCCTTCTTCGTAAAACGCCGGAATGAAAATCCTGATTTACTCTCATTTTTTTGCGCCCAGTGTCGGCGGTGTGGAGACGGTCGTTTTGTCCCTCGCTCGCGGTCTTGCCGATCTTCGCAAGCCAGACGGCAAGCCCGAATTTGAGCTAACGGTGGTAACAGCCACTCGCGCAGACGATTTCGACGATCGTGTGCTTGCTTTCCGAGTCGTCCGCCGACCGAATCTGTTGCAACTCTGGAATCTGATTCGCTCGAGCAATATTGTTCACATCGCCGGCCCCGCGCTTGCGCCTTTGTTTCTATCAAGGCTTGCCCGCAAGCTTGTTGTGGTCGAGCACCATGGGTTCCAAACAATCTGTCCGAACGGCCAGCTCTTCATCGAGGCATCGAGCACGCCCTGCCCCGGCCATTTTATGTCCAGGCGTCATCGGATATGCCTGCGTTGTAACGCGAAAGATGGATGGCTACGTTCCGTTCGACTTTGGCTTCTCACCTTCGTGAGACGGTTCCTATGCCACGGCATTGCAGCCAACATCGCACCCACGGGGTGGTTTGCTGGAATTCTCCAGCTTCCGAAAGTTGTTCACATCTCGCACGGCTTGGCGTGCGCTCCCGAGAGTCAGCGTCCATCCGGGTTGCCCGCGACACCTGTGGTGGCATTCCAAGGCCGTTTGGTCAGCACAAAGGGAGTGGATGTACTTCTGAGGGCCGCGCGAATTCTGCGTGAGCAGGGCCGATCATTCGAACTTCTGATCATTGGAGATGGCCCCGAGCGTTCGCACCTTGAAGAACTGGCCAAGCACCTCGGGCTCACGCCCTGGGTTAATTTTGCCGGGCGTTTACCTGCGGCCCAACTTGACGCGGCCCTCGATCGCTCCACGCTCTTGGTGGTTCCCTCGCTTGGTGGTGAAGTGTTCGGCCTGGTTCTTGCAGAAAATATGCTGCGCGGAATTCCCGTCTTAGCTTCGGACCTTGGCGCCTTCGTTGAAGTATCAGGGGGTGTAGGCGCCATTTTTCGGACCGGTGACGCGGCCGATCTAGCGTGCGAGGTCTCCAAGCTCCTTGACAATCCGCATGCTGCGGCTAGTCTGGGTAGGCAGGGACGGCAGCGTGTGCTCGATTTCTACAGCGAGCGCCGTATGATAGAAGAACACGCTCGGCTTTATTAAGCGTCACCTTCTTATGAGCAGTGCACCACGTTCGGCAGTCCCATGCGCCGCATATACAGCGTGAAGAATCTTCTCGTTCAATTCAGCTCGATATCGCGTGCGGCGAAAAAGATAGGATGGCCTGCTGCTATTTGGTTGTTTTTCTGCGACCTTGAGCGTCGCGCTGGCATCGCCGGATCGACCGAATTAAAACTAAAAAATGTTTCATACCCTCTAGTAATGAGAGTTGGCAGTAGCGATCGGGAAGTGCTCACCCAAATTTTCATTGAGGGGAACTATGAGCCGATCGGACTGTCGCAGCCACGAATAATTTTTGATCTCGGCGCGAACGTTGGATATTCCGCTGCATACTTCTTATCTAGGTACCCGACTGCCAAGGTCTTGGCGCTTGAGCCCGACCCAAACAATTATGCAGTTTGCTGCCGCAACCTAAAGCCCTTTGGTGAACGAGCCAAGGTCATCCACGGAGCGGCTTGGCCAGAGTGCACTCAATTACAACTCGCCGTCGGCGTTTATCGCGACGGGCGCGAGTGGGCAACTCAGGTAGTTTCAGCTAGGGACACCACTATCGGGTCCGTTCAGGTTCGTGGCTATGACATGCGAACTCTGATAGGTATGTGCGACTGTCAAGCCATAGATCTGCTCAAAATCGACATCGAAAAAAGCGAATTGGAGTTGTTCTCTCGAAATACTGAGAGCTGGTTACCTCGAGTGAAAAATCTGTGCATAGAACTCCACGGCTCGGACTGCGAGGAACTATTTTTTCAGGCTCTCTCCCCTTTCACTTATGATCTCAACCATTGCGGTGAGCTGGTGGTGTGTCGGAACCTCCAGATCCGTTAGTTTCCCCGACGTCTTCTCTTGGTATGTTCTCTGACGAGTCGGTTAACGAAGCCCATGCCACCAGGCTCCTCCAATTCGGCGGGAACGGAACGTACGTACCGTGGCCATCCACAAAGCTGTTGCCCAAAGCGCCGCGTCAATTGGAATGAATGACAGACGCCCTTTCAGGAGGTTGCGCCCCGCCCTAATCAACGTCCACCTGCTGAGATTGAAATACAGGTGAGCAAGCGAGCTCTCACCCGGCGAGTACCACCCACTATCACGTAGCTGCTTCCCGGCTAGCAACTTTAAGGAGTCCTCTTGTATTGAGACACACCGACTCTTTGCGACATAGTGCGTTTCCCAGCCGGACTTCCTCATTCGATGGCCAATGTCCGAATCCTCATGATGTCGCCGATAACGAACGTCGTATCCACCGACAACATCGACTGCCTCCTTCCGAAACAGGACGGCGTGGCCCGGTGCGAACAGGGAGGGGCCGGACGATTCCCCGTACTTTGATTCCTGGAAACGCAAACGCCAGCGCGTCAGAATCCGAGTCGAACTTTGGGGCACTGTTCGTGTGAAGCAGGCGCCCACGCCGGGGTGACTCGAAAGATATTCTTCGCACGTTGCGAGCCAGTCTGAGTCAGGGAGAATTTCCACATTAATGCATGCCAGAAGGGGCGCTTCGGAAAATGCAATTGCTGCGTTTCTGGCAGCCGAGATTCCCGAATTCCGGGGAGCGCGAATAAGGCGGAAGAGGCAAATTGGGGCGGAGGATTCCGCCCACTCGGGCAGAGAGACCGGTTTAGGCGAACCATCGTCGACGACAAAGATCGTAGAGACGGGATATGTCTGCTTGAGGCACGCAGAAAGAGTCGCCGCCAGAGCCTCTTGACGCTCACCATAAACTGGGACAACGACATCGACCGACACTCGCCCACCACGGTCGATCATCTGAAGATCCCCTCGACTGTCGCGCGAGCAGAAAAGGTAAGAACGGGCTCATCTCGCTTCTGCTTCCTACGTTCCGTAAGGCGAAGCCATCCGAAGCGCAGAAAACGCCAGAAAACTCGAAAAGGAAAGCATCAACATTATAATGACTTCCAGAATCCACTGAACTCAGTAATAATTTAAGAACCCGCCTTCGGGCGAACCATGCGCTTAGCTCTCGCCTCATCACCGAGCCGTTTCCGAGTCCGGCCTCTGACAGTTGTAATCTATGTTGTCGGCGCAGTCCTCGCTTACCAATGCGCTCAGTACTTGATAAATGGAAATTTTGTCGGCTTGGCTTACGCAGGCATTGTGTGCGTATGCGCCCTAATCGTTATCGGAATTCTGAAGAATTGGCGCAATGGAGTCTATTTTTTCTTAGGCTGGCTGTTGTTTGAGGATTTTATCCGGAAGTTTCTTGGCAATAACATGGCGATTTATTTCGCCAAGGATTTTCTAGCGCTTGTGGTGCTGATTTCCTTTGTGGCCGCCCAAAGGCAAATAACGGAAAGGAACTTTAGGCCGCCCTTTCGTATGGCCTTGTGGATCTTTGTTTGGTTTGGCGCCATTCAAGTTTTCAACCCGGCCTCTACTAGCATCTGGTTCGGCCTTATGGGTTTCAAGATATTCTTCTACTACGTTCCGCTACTTTTTGTGGGCTATGCGCTTCTCAATTCTGAGGAGGAATTTCGCCGCTTCTTCAAAGTCAACATAAGTTTGGCCCTCGTGATCATGTCGCTTGGTATCGCCCAATCCATCCTTGGGCAGGGTTTCTTGAACCCCCCGCAGCCCGCGGACGACCTTCGACAGCTAAGCACCCTGTATCGGGTGTCGCCACTGACCGGGGCGATCGCATACCGGCCGACATCGGTTTTTGTCAGCTCTAGCCGCTACGCAAATTTTGTAAACGTCGCTTCACTGCTTGTCTTCGGTTTCGGCGGGTACCTATTGCTCCGACAGAAAAAAGGGAGGGTGCTAACATTTATTGCCATTGCGGCGGCCGCCACAGCCGGATTTCTCACTGCGTCTAGGGGTACGTTCCTCTGGACCATAATCAATCTGATAGCCACCAGTGTTGCATTCATCTGGGGCGCCCCCTGGAAGCAAGGGGAGGCTTTGCGCGTATTACGTGCCGTCCAGCGTACCGCACTAGCTGTAGCCCTGGGCATCGTATTGCTCTTTATCACCTACCCCGAGTCCCTGCTGTCGCGGCTTGCGATCTATCAGGAAACCCTTTCTCCAAGTAGTACCGGAAGCGAGCTGACGCACCGAACCTGGTCTTACCCGATTCGAAATTTTCTAGGAGCCTTTGACTATGACCGTTGGTTTTGGGGCTATGGAATCGGGACAACCGCTCTCGGGGGGCAATATGTTGCCCGCTTCTTTCGAGTTAAACCACCTGTGGGGGGCGTTGAAAGTGGATATGGCACGCTGGTCGTCGAAATGGGTATCGGCGGGCTCATTTTATGGATTACTGTTAGCTCGGCGATCTGCATCTCCGCTTGGCGAGTGGTAAAATTGCTGAAGGGTTCCCCTTTGTTTCCCGTAGGCTTCGTCCTTTTTTGGTATTCGTTCGTCTTACTTTTTCCCTCGACCTTTGCAGGAATCCAGTCGTACGAAGATTACCTATTGAATGCCTATCTCTGGCTCGGTCTCGGCTTGTTATTTCGGCTTCCAACCATAGCCCTTTCCTCTCACTCCGAAACCGCCGCGAGAGCAGGTCAGATTCAGGCCAATTGGATCCGCTGACTTGCGCCTCGCGGTGGTATCGCCCTTTTTGGATCGCCGCCACGGCACTGAGCGTTGCATTGCCGAACAGCTCGAACGCTTTGCGAAATATCCCGATACGGAGATTCATCTCTATGCTCAGCACGTTGAAGATTTGTCGAACCTGGTCCGCTATCCCGCCCGGGCAACCGGCACTATCGTTTGGCACAAGGTGCCGCGCCTTCCCGGGCCACATCTTTTCGGCTATCTCTGGTGGTTCCTGGCCAATCATCTGCAGCGTTGGTGGGACGAAAAAGTTAGCGGTCTCAAGTTCGATTTACTCTATTCGCCGGGCATCAATACATTTGACGCTGACGCGATTTCGATCCATGTCATCTTCAACGAGTTCTATCAGCGAGTGCGTCCCCGGTTGGTGCGCAATCGCAATCTCACAAATGTGCATCGGCAACTTTATTACAATCTCATCTGTCTGTTGGAGAAGGTGATTTACCGCCAGCGAAACTCCCTTACAACGATCTCTGCGCATTCCTCCGCCTGCCTGCTGAAATTCTTTCAGCGCAGCGACGTGCCTGTTATTCGTTATGGAGTCGATACCGAAGCATTTAGTCCAGCTAGCCGCGCTAAGCGCCGCGATTCCGAACGTGCTTCCCTGGGCATCGAAGCAACGGATTTCTGCTTGCTTATGATTGGCAATGATTGGAAGAACAAAGGCCTGGACACTCTGTTAGACGCGCTAAGCGGCTGCCGTGAAATTGGTTTTACTCTGTTGGTTGTGGGCTCCGATGATCGGCGTTCCTATGACGAGCAGATTCGCAGACTTCATTTGGAATCCAAAATTCGATTCCCCGGATCGTCTCCGGACGTGATGCGATTCTACGCGGCCGCTGACGCTTATGTCGCTCCTTCGCTCGAGGACGCCTACGGCCTGCCGATCTTGGAGGCCATGGCATGCGGATTAGCTGTCATTGCTAGCAGCCGCGCGGGCGCAAGTGAAATAATCCTCGATGGCCAGAATGGATTTGTGCTTCGCGACCCAGAGGATCCGCGCGAATTGGCAACGCTGCTCCGCCAGATCTATTCCGACGCTGCCCTGCGCATCAAGATTGCCAACGCGGCTACGCGGACGGCAATGGAGCACACTTGGGACCGCAATGCAGCCGCCACCTGGGAGTTTCTCACCGCTGCTTTGGCGCAGAAGGGACAGAGACAGACAAAGTAACCGCTTTGCGGGTGGCTTGCAGTGTAAACGTCAAGGTTTCCTTCGGGATGCTGTTCACAAATGGGCCAATGAGCCAGCCCAAACCCGCCGGAATATCTCGCGTCAACGAAACCACTTCGCTTTGCACGTAGACTCCGCCATCGCGCTCATCCATCCGCCACCATGTTTCCATTCGCCACAGATACCCGCCGTCGTCGCCCGGTGCCTTCTCCCGCTCATTGGCTTTGCCGGCGTTTTCCACTTCCGCGATGCGCATGGCGGAGCTCCGGCTGTGTTCGCGTGTGTCGGAATCGGGGAAGTAGCGCACGTCGTGTTCGGTGTTGAGCACCACCGTGATCACTTTGTGTCGCCGAAAACGCAGGAATACCAGGAAGTGATTGCCGTCATGCGATTCGATTTTCGACTGCTCCACATCGGGCGCGTAGTATTGCGCGTGATGGTCATAATCCTGGAGCACTCGCAGCACGTCCTGCATTTTTGCCTTGGGAATAAAGGCAACGCCAACCCAGTGGTGGATCATCCCGTCGGGACAGTGGATTTTCTCACCGTTCGCCCGCGTCTCCAATTTTTGCACTCTTACTTCGCCGCCCTTGAGCGCCTCATACGCCTGCACTCGTTCGTTCTCCTTGAGGCTGTCGATCCACAGCAGATTTGTCCCGCTCTGTAACTCTTCAGCGTTACGCGCTCCGGTCAGCTTCACGTATTGCTCGAAAGCCGCTACGGTATTCGGCTTCAAGGCCGGCGCGCCAGCGCCTGCTGCCTCCCTTCCGGACAGCCATGGCGCCAGTATCAGCAGACCGCCCAATAGGAATATGCCGGCTCGGCAAGTGTCTGGCACCCTCGTCACCTGTCTCGCAAATCGGTCACCTAGCCAAAGCATCTCGCGTCGCAACTCCATGAAAACGCTGGTCAGAATTTCGCCCAAGCAAGCCTGAAGTCATCAGGATGGCATTTGACGTTCCCATTTTTCCACGAATGCGCTGTCACGGTGTTTGGTTTTGCCGGGCTTCACGCCAGCCCTACGGCTGGCGTGAGCATTTGGGAGGGAAGAAATTGGCGGGTTGGGTAGCTCGCACACGACCCCTTGCGGGGCCGCTGTCCCCGCGCGGCCCCCAACCCGTTCTACGCACATTACGGACCCGGCTTGTATTGCTCAATGGGCCAGGGGAGCCACCGCGCAGGGTACGCGGGTCGTGGTACTAGTGCTCTACTAGTCCTTCGGACAGCCTCGCAATAGATTGATAATGAAGAACTTATACAATTTAACTGCCATTGATCCCACTCAAGAAACCGCCTAGGTGCGCAGTTAAACCTATCGCCGCCACCGCCACGCCTTCCAGCATCCACAGGGAGCCGTGCGCTACTGCATTGCGCTGCCGCGCCTGAAAATGCAGCCACCAAACCGACCAAATTAATAGGCTCGATACACCAGCCATGATCAAGTGGAGCAGCAGAATCCCCTTCAGTTTTTGCCCCTCCAATTGAAACCGCCACGCGAGCAGGCCGGTCACCAGCACGGGCAAGGTAGAGATCGCTGCGATCAGAAGGTTGTAATAGGCCGCTTCCCCCAACGCTCTTCGCCTAGTCAACCGGCTAGACCAGTCAAAAGCTACTCCGGTAATGAACAGCGCGATCGGGAAGTGCACCAACACGACGTGCTGCGCGTGCTTGGCGAGCAAAATCGTTTCCGGGTCAAATGCCTTCCCGACGCTGGTCACTGCACCACCACTTTGCCGGTCATCTTCGGATGGACGGAACAGAAATAGGGGTACGTCCCGGGCTTGGTGAAGGTGAAGGAAAACTTTTCGTCGGTATCCAGCACCTTGGACTTGAAGACTTTGTCGTCGCTGACCACGGTATGCGGGATGTCGTCACGATTGGTCCACGTCACCATGGTTCCCACCGCTACGGTCAACGTCGTTGGCCCAAAGCTGAAGTTGTCGATCTTGACTTCCGTGCTGGATGCCTGCGTCTGTTCCGCTCTGGCGGCGAAAGTTCTTGAATTGCCTGCTAACAGCGCGGCTATAACCAGCGGCGCCGCCGAAACTAAATTCCACACACGTCTCCTCATGACTTTTCTTCCTCTCTGTTTTTTGCAAATGAAAACTTCGTCGCCGCGTTCGTTGTCGACTATGCTAGTGAAGAATCGACCACCGCAAGGGCATGCTTCCCACGAATGTAGTTCACGTCAGTAATTCCCAATATGCTGCGCAACTGCTCCGCAGGTACTTTCATTGGTCCCGGCGAATCGGCCTTGCCCGGCTGAGGTTGCGGAAACGCCGTGGAAGCCGCGGTATGAAAGGTTACATTGCCTTCCACCTTTTGCATCGTCTGGTGAATGTGCCCGTTCAATACCGTGACTGAGCCGAATTTCTTGAGATACGCCAGTGCTTGCGCGCTGTCTTCCGTGCCCCAGCCCCATTCCGGATACACAGACCACAGCGGAATGTGCGCGAAGACCACAATTGGAGTGCTGCTCTTCAAGTGCTTCACATCATCTTCCAGCCATTCGAGTTGATCGTGTCCCAGCGTGCCCAGGCCGCCAGCTTTCAGGTTCATGACGTTTACCAGGCCGACGAAATGCACGCCCTTCTTATCGAAGCTGTACCATCCGCTGCCTTTCGATTGCTTGCCATAGCGCTCGTGAAATTGCGCGCCGTCATCATTCAAGACGTCATGTTCGCCGGGCACGAAGAAGACTTCCTTGCGCGTGGCCTTCAAAATTTGATCGACAGTGTCGAACTCTTCAGGCTTGGACAAATGGCTGATA
>Ga0137418_10006148_pt1 | contig 11039 bp, 8 predicted proteins | sample CZODoug3_1_2_16f_FD_122242 | JGI IMG/M metagenome (GOLD analysis project Ga0137418, IMG submission 122242) | Vadose zone soil fungal communities from Angelo Coast Range Reserve, California, USA - CZODoug3_1_2_16fungal (Hybrid Assembly) | ecosystem: Environmental > Terrestrial > Soil > Vadose... | reverse complement strand
CCCCTGTGCGGCATTCCACTCCGCCGCCCCGGTCATCGCCAATGTTACCGGCCGCTTCGCCTGGATGATGACGTGCATGTTCCCGCCGTCCGGCCCTGGCCGGTAGACGCGGCCGGTGTGGTAGTCCGCCGGATCAAGTTGCACGATTTCGTCGCTGGCGCGTACCCAGTCGAAGGTTCTCGATTGTTGTGCCCACGCGGAGCCCACCAGCACGGAGACCACGGTAATGACAAAAATAAGCCTTGTTCTCATGGGGTTTTCCCGTTGTCCAGCAAGGTTCAGGTTCATTGTGGAGAACGCGCAACCGGCAGACCACGTCAATCGGCAACGGAACGTTACAGAGGTAATGGCGTGTCGTGGAGTCTAGGTCGTACTACGACCAGCCGAGGTGGCTATTTGATAGTCATTCCGACCGCGGGGAGGAATCTGCGCTCGCGTGCGATGCCCCGAGCGCAAATTTCGGGTAAAGGCGAAAACCACGGATTAGGCATCCTGAGGATCAGGTTCGATCGGTTCAGAAATGCGCGTCCGTGGTTCGCTTACAACAACCGCTGCTGCTATGAATCTCTACTTACGCCCTGACTTCTCCGTCTTCGGCTGCACGCCTTCAAAGCCTTTCTCAAACTGCGTGAACAATGGCGTTTCGCCAGCCTGCAATCCATCGCGGCCCATCGCGCGCCACAGATACATCCCACTCGGCAGCTGGTGCGCATCATAGACGGCCAGGACGTCTTCTGAGGGGCGGCTCTCGACCAGCAAGACGATATCTGCTTCGTCCGGCCTGTACACCAGCGTCAACCTGCCCCACTTGCGGATGGCATCCTGTACCGCCACGATGGCATCGCGATCCTCAGGCAACAGGTGGATATTGAATTCGTCGCCGTCGTAAGCCGCGACATAGACGTAGCGCGCATTGCGCAGCGTTCCCGGGAAAGGCTGATTCGATTGCGAGCTCGGACTGGGCTTTGGCGCCGCCAGCGCAATCGCTGACAGCAACAGAATCATGGTAACGGCGCCCCAAAGCTTCCCCATAGTTTCCCCTGACTTCCTCAAAGTTTGATGCGGTTGGCAGGGGTCGGGTTGCCGGGTGCTCCAGGGCTCTGGCCTCTAGGCAGTGGGCTCTAGGCTTTGGGGGTTCAGGCTCTCGGATCTAGGTTCTAGTTTGTCGGCTACGTGCTATACGGGAAGGGACATTGCATCCCAAAGCCCAAAGCCCAAAACCCATTTTGTTGTTGCCCAAAACCCATTTTCTATTCACTCCTGGTCCTCTGATAGACTCCAAACCCGATGTCCAGCTCCCGCTCTCACATCACCGGCGGCACCGTAATCCCGAGCACGCTCAGCGTACGAATTAATTCGCGGCGTACCACGGCGACGGTCGTCAGCAAGAAGCGTTTTCGCCCTTCATCCGCTTCGTGCAGGATGGGATGCCGGTGGTAGAAAGTATTAAACAACTGCGCCATCTGGAAGGCGTGCTTTGCGAGATATGCCGGTTCGGTAGTCGCAATACATTGATCCACGACATAAGCGGTTTTGGCCGCAGCCAGCCACAGTTCCCAGATTTCACTTCCTGATTCGCCTGACAGATACTTGCCGAGTTCTTCGCTCGACGGCTGGCTCGCAGGATCTTTGCCAAACGCCTCCGGATCAAATCCGCCCTTGCGGAAAATGTTGATGGCCCGCACGACGGCATATTGCGCGTAAGGTCCAGTCTCGCCTTCAAAGCTGAGAGCATCTTTGAAGTCGAATGCAATCACGGAGGGCTTGGTGTACTTCAGCATGAAATAGCGCAGGGCGCCGATGGCGATCTGGGTGGCAATTGAGCGCCGTTCGTCGTCGGTGAGTTGTGGATGCCGCGAATCGACTTCGCTTTTGGCCGACGCAATCAGGCGATCGATCAGGTCGTCGGCCTTTACACCAAAACCTTTGCGGCCCGAAACTTCAATATAGGATTTTGCTTTGTCTTCTTCCGACAGCTCATAGCCAAGTTCGGCAGCGCAGCGCGGTGTGAGCGCAACCATCTCGTAAGAAAAGTGGGTGTAGTGGTCAGCCTCATCGTTGTGTCCCAGACCGCGCAAAGCTTCGATGACGGTGTTTTGCGCCTCGGACTGGCGGGCGTCGATGACGTTGTAGATCTCGGCTACATCGCCGAAATGGGGATGATCTTTCTCACCCTCGGCCGCCGAAATCCAGCACTGGTGTTGGTTGGGATAGAGAAAGAACTTGCGATAACCGAAGTCGCGCCCGAGCAACCCGAACTTCCACATGTGGTAGGCGATATCCTTGCCGACGTAACCCACGGTGCCGTTCGAGCGCACGATAACTTTCTGGTCTTCCTCGGCGACGTCGTCATCAGCTCTGACTTCGATCTCTTTCGCGTTCTCCGTGCCCTCTGTGTCCTCTGCGGTTGATTTGGCTTTGCCTGTCCCCGCGCGCCGCATGACCCAGCAACCCTTGTTCTTGCCTTCCTGCTCGAAGAACAGCACACCGCCTTCTTTCAGCTTGGTGAAGGCTGCATCCCAAAAATGCAAGTGGAGGATCTCGCTCTCGCGCGGCAGGAAATCGTACTCGATGTCGAGCCTCTCCATGGTCTCCAGGTGCCTGCGCAACACCGCTACCGAGATCAGGTCCGCAATCGCGGCGATCTCGTTCCCGCCCGATTCGATTTCATGCAGAGTCTTCAGCCGCGCCTGCAGATTCTGCTTGTCCTGCGCATACCACTGCGAAACACGCGCGTAGAGATCCCAGCAGTAGAAGTCGAAGCGCGGCTGCGCCGCCAAGCGCTCGATTTCGGCGCGCGATTTCTTCTCGATATACAGAAAGCCCACGACCACGTCAGCGACCTGTACGCCGGTATTGTCGATGTAGTTCTGGATATCGATTTCGCGTCCCGCGAAGCGCAGCAGGCGCACGAACGTGTCGCCCAAGATGGCATTTCGCAAATGTCCGATGTGGGCTGCCTTGTTTGGGTTAATGCTAGAATGCTCAACCAACACTTTACCGAGCGACACGTCGACGTGCGGCTTCTGGTCAGCGGCTAGCGCGGCGGCCACTGCTCCGCGCTGCACACGTGCATTGATGTATCCGGCGCCTGCAACTTCCAGCTTCTCAAAGCCCTCGATCGGGCCGACGCCATTGACGATCTCCTCAGCAATTTTGCGCGGAGCCTTGCGCAGCTTCTTGGCCAGTTCAAATGCCAGAGGCATGGCGTACTCGCCCAGTTCTACTTTAGGCGGCTGTTCGACAACGATCTTGGGAAGGTCGAGATCGTAGGTAGGGCGCAGAAAATCGCGCACCTGTTGGGTCAGACGACGTTCGAGAATGCGATACAAGGAGTCCCTCTAACTTGTTGAAGAAAATAGTGATTGTAACAAACGGCGGGAGAGGGCTGCGTTTGACGGAGAAAGGCGGCTTCCCTATGATGAAAATCAGGCGGTCGTTAGCTGTTTAGTCGTTTAGCAGAATCCCAAGTTTCAGCAGAAATCTGACGATCGACGGTTTCGTCTTCACTGCCCAGGATTGTCGCCGGATGTGCTGACGACTGGAAACTGACAACTGGCGACTGCGTCTTTGCCAACGACCAAGGGCTAACAGCCAACGGCCATCCATGAAGATTGCATACCTTGAGTGTTTTTCCGGCATGAGCGGCGACATGTTCTTGGGGGCGCTGATAGATGCGGGAGTGTCTCGAGCCTTGCTGGAGCAGACCGTCGCGGCACTGGGCATCGGGGCTCGGTTGGAGATTTCGGGGGTTAACCGTTGCGGGATTGCGGCGACAAAAGTGGATGTGATTGTTCACGGCGAGAAAGAACTGCCACGCGAAGAGTTCTTGGCAGCGGTTGAGAAGGAACCTGATCATGCTCACGAGCACGGGGATTCGCGTGGGCATTCTCATGGAGAGGCTCATGCACATCGGCATTCGCAGACGCAGCCTTCGTCGCGGACAGGAGTGTCCGCGCCGCACTCGGACGAACATTCTCATCCGCATGAACATTCGCATGGGCGCGGGCTGAACGAGATTCGGGAGATCATTCGCAAAGCCGCTATCAGCGAGCCCGCGAAGAAAACGGCAATTATGATCTTTGAGGCTTTGGGCGCGGCCGAAGCCAAGATTCACAATTCTGACATCGAGTCGGTGCACTTCCACGAGGTTGGCGCGGTCGATGCCATGGTCGACATCGTGGGTGCAGCCGTGGGCGCGGAGGCGCTTGGCGTCGATGAATTCGTGTGCTCGCCGCTCGATGTTGGCGGCGGGATGGTGAAGTGCGCTCACGGAGTGTTTCCTGTTCCCGCGCCTGCGACCGTCGAGTTGCTGATGGGTGCACCTGTGTACTCGTCGGGGATCCAGTCCGAACTGGTGACGCCGACCGGGGCGGCCATTGTGAAGACTCTGGCTAACCGTTTCGGCGGGTTTCCGGAGATGAAGATGGAGAGGGCTGGATACGGGGCGGGCACGCGGGACTTCCCCGGCCACGCCAACGTGGTGCGGCTTGCGATCGGTGAGGCGATGCCAACTCTGGCCGGGAAGACCACGCGGGAAACGATCTCGGTGCTGGAAGCCAATCTCGACGATCTCAATCCGCAGATTTTTGGCTACGTGTTGGATCGGTTGCTGGAAGACGGGGCGCTGGATGCGTTTGCCATGCCTGTGCAAATGAAGAAAAACCGTCCAGGGACGCTGCTGACTGTTCTGTGCAGGCCGGAGGATGCGGACAAGTTGACGCAACTCATCTTCACTGAGACCAGCACCCTCGGCGTCCGGCGACGCGATGAACAGCGCCAGACGCTGGCCCGGCGCTGGGTAACGGTTGCGACCCAATGGGGCGAAGTCCGCATGAAGATCGCCAGCATGAATGGGACTGTCACCAACTACGCGCCAGAATACGAGGATTGCCGGAGGATCGCTGCCGAGCGTCACCTGCCGCTGAAAACCGTGATGCAGGAGGCTACTCAGCAGTATTTGCGCAGCGGCGAAAAGCATTAACCACAGAGGGCACAGAGGTCCACCGGGCTCTTATCGAACGACGGAAGAAGCTTTTAACCGCGAAGGACGCAAAGTACTCGCGAGGTTCGCGAAGCAAAGCTGGATCGAGGTAAAACCGCTACACTGATAGAGAATTAAATCCTTCAGTGAACCTTTGTGCCCTCTGTGGTTGAGAAAAAGTGAAGATGAGCAAGAAGTTTTACATTACGACTCCGATTTATTACGTGAATGCGCGCCCCCACATCGGGCACACCTACACAACGATTGCCTGTGACACCATCGCGCGCCGGCATCGCATGCTGGGTGACGATACCTACTTCCTGACCGGCACCGATGAGCACGGGCAGAAGATCGAGCGGGCGGCGCAGGCCGCGGGAAAGACACCGCAACAGTTTGCCGACGACCTCTCTGGCGAATTCCGCGCTTTGTGGAAGCGGATGGGCCTGACTAACGACGATTTCATTCGTACCACTGAGGATCGCCACAAGAAGAGTGTGCAGGCGCTGTTTCGCACGCTGCGCGACAATGGCCACATATACAAGGGAAGTTACACGGGGCAGTATTGCGTTTCGGACGAAATGTATGTCGACGTGCCGCCGGGCGCGCCCTGCCCGGAGTGCGGACGTATCACCGAGACCGTGCAGGAAGAGAATTATTTCTTCAAGCTCTCCGCCTTCGCGGAGAAACTGCTGAAACTCTACACGGAGAATCCTGACTGGATCCGGCCGGAGACCCGGCGCAATGAAGTCATTTCGTTCGTGCGTGGCGGGTTGAAGGATCTGTCCATTAGTCGAAGCACGTTTTCCTGGGGCATTCCGGTGCCGGACGATCCCAGGCATGTGATCTACGTGTGGCTGGATGCGCTCGCCAACTACATCACGGCTCTGGGCTACGGATCTGCGGACACTACTAAGTACGAGCGCTACTGGCCGGCCGACGTGCAGATGATTGGTAAGGAAATCGTGCGCTTTCACTGCGTCTATTGGCCCGCGTTCTTGATGGCTGCGGCTCTGCCCTTACCGAAGGGCATCATGGCGCACGGCTGGCTGCTGTTTGAAGAGAGCAAGATGTCGAAGTCGCGCGGGAACATCGTGCGCTCGGAGACGATTCTCGACGTGATTGGAGCGGACGCACTGCGTTACTTCCTGCTGCGCGAAGTGGTGTTCGGCTCCGACGGATCGTTTTCGTTTGACGCTCTGGTGCAGCGCTACAACTCCGACCTGGCGAATGGACTGGGCAATCTCGCCAGCCGAACGCTGACCATGATTACGCGTTACTTCAAGGGCGAGGTGCCCTATCCGTCGCACACTGCGGCGCGCGCAGCCTCCGATGATGCGATCGCCGAAATCGCCGCTGGCGTAATTTCCGATTACAACGCGCTGTTCGATCAGTTCCAGTTTTCCAAGGCGCTGGAGATGGCCTGGGGGCTGGTGGGTGCGGTCGACAAGTACATCGTCGAGAACGAACCGTGGGCGTTGGGGGAAAAACAGGACGAGAACAGCCGGTCGCGGCTGGCGACCGTGCTCTACACCTCGGCCGAGGCACTGCGCATTGTGACGGCGCTGACGCATCCGGTGATTCCCGATTCCACCTCGCGTATCTGGACGCAGCTGGGGCTGGGTGACATCCGCAAGTTTGATCTGACGTCGTTGAAGTGGGGACAGCTTCACTTGGGAACGAAGCTGGGGGAAATTCAGCCGGTGTTTCCGCGTGCCGACAAGAGCGCGGTGGAAAGGATGCAGAAGATGGAAGAGCAAGGACGGCCGACAGCGGTGGCAGTGGCGGAATCTAAGCCGGAAACGCCCACAGCGCCGGTCGCAGTGAAGGCTCCAGCGGTAGCGCCCGACGGCAAGATTGGCATCGAGGAATTCTCAAAAGTCGAATTGCGCGTTGGCCTGGTCAAGGTCGCGGAGAAGGTGAAAAACGCCGACAAACTGCTGCGGCTGGAAGTCGATATCGGCAGCGAAGTGCGACAGATCGTGGCGGGGATCGCGGAGGCTTATGCGCCGGAGACGCTGGTCGGACGCAAAGTGGTGATTGTCGCGAATCTGGCGCCGCGCAAGCTGCGCGGGTTGGAATCGAATGGCATGATCGTGGCGGCGTCGCTCGAAGGCGGACAGCCGGTGCTGGCTGGGTTTCTGGAAGATGTCCCGGTGGGGGCGAGGCTGAAATGAGGCAGTCGTCAGTCCTCAGTCGTCCGTCGTCAGCTGAAAACGGTGGCTGGCCCTTAGCGACCCTACGATTTGCTACCTTTGGATTTCAGATCTCAAGGATTTGTGCAGATTGAAAACCACTGAGTTTCTGCCGAGCTGTCGCTCGGCCTGGACGGCCGGGGGCGGCCGTCCCGACGCGACTTGTGCGGGCCGTCGGCGGTGCGATTGCTGACGAGAAATGTTCGGTGACTGTTCTTGCCAGCGACTGACGACTAACGACCGACGACTGGTTTCCGTGTTCATCGATTCTCACGCTCATCTCGAAGGACATCGCTACGACTCCGATCGCGAGGCCGTCGTCACTCACGCTCGTGAAACTGGGGTTGAGACGATTGTCGCGATCGGGAACGGCGACGGGCCCGTGAATTTCGATTGTGGGATTCTGCTCGCGGAGAGGTATGAGTTCGTTTACGCGACCATCGGCATTCATCCGCATGAGGCGAAGCTGGCTGACACGGCAGCTTTCGATCGGATGGCGGAGTTGGCAAAACGACCCAAGGTCATAGCCTGGGGCGAAATCGGTCTCGACTACTTCTACGATCATTCTCCACGCGACGTGCAGCAACAGGTATTCATCCGGCAGATGGAGCTGGCTCGCACGGCAAAGTTGCCCATCGTCATCCATTGCCGGCCTTCGGACAACAGCGAAGACGCTTGGGACGATTGCCTTCGGTTGATGCAGCAGGAGTGGTCTTCCAGCGGATTGGGCGGGATCCTGCATTGCTTCACAGGCAACACTGCGCAAGCCAAGCGGGCGCTCGACATGGGATTCATGGTCTCGTTCGCCGGGAATGTCACCTTTCCGAAGGCACAGCAGATTCGCGACGCGGCGGTCGAATTGCCGCTCGACCGGATGGTGATCGAGACCGACTCACCGTTTCTGGCTCCTGTGCCCTATCGTGGGAAGCGCAACGAACCGGCATTCGTCAAGGAAGTGGCGCGGCAGCTGGGCGAATTGCGTGGCCTTTCTACCGAGGAAATCGGGGCCCGGACCACAGAGAATTTCTACCGCTTCTTTTCGCTTCACGAAAAGCGCACGACCGTTTAGCTTGGTACCTGCGACCTTTGTGGGATTGCCGGAATCTGATCAGGTAGGCTGAAAGCCATGCCGGAGAATACTTTCGACATCGTGAGCAAGATCGACCTGCAGGAGGTTTCCAACGCCATCCAGCAGGCCATGAAGGAGGTCACCACTCGCTTCGATCTCAAGGACTCAAAGTCGTCGATTGCCATGGAGGGCAAGGACGCGATCGTCCTGCACTCGGCAGACGAGTACAAGCTGAAGGCGGTGAACGACATTCTGCAGCAGAAACTGGTGAAGCGCGGGGTCACCCTGAAGGGACTCACCTACGGAGCCATTGAACCGGCCGCGGGCGGAACAGCCAAACAGAAAATCACCATGCAGCAAGGAATTGCGATCGAGAAGGCCCGTGACATCGTGAAGTTGATTAAGGATTCGAAGAAGAAAGTGCAGGCATCGATCCAGGGAGACCTGGTGCGGGTGAGCAGCAAAGACCGCGACACGCTGCAGGACATCATCGCGCTGGTAAAGGCGCGCGATTTCGGGATCGATGTGCAGTTTGTGAATTACCGAAGCAATTAGAGATTCAGTTCACAGGAGGCACAGAGACACGGAGAAAGGCGTTTGTGGGCGGCGATCTCAATCGGAAGGTTGGGAGCCATGTCGACGTCATCCATGGTTGCTGAAGGTTTTCTCTGTGCCGGCGTCACTCCGTGGTGAAAAGGGTTTAGGGACGATTGAGCACACCGACGGCCATTAACGGGAAAGAGATCTTCGAACTCCTGCACGACGATCTGCTGGCGATTGAGGCGGAGTTCGGGCGGGACACGGTTTCGGATGTGTCGGCCATCACCGAGATCGGTGAATACCTGCGGGAAGGCGGCGGGAAACGCATCCGGCCGGCCCTTTTGCTGCTGGCCGCGAAGCTCTTCAACTACCAAGGACGGGGCGCGGTGCGGCTGGGTGCGGTGGTCGAGATCATTCACACGGCCACACTCGTGCACGACGATATCATTGACGAGGCTCAGACCCGGCGCGGCCGTCCGGCGGCCAACACCCGCTGGGGAAATTCGCAGTGCGTGCTTGCGGGCGACTGGCTGTACATGCAGTCGTTCAAGATCGCCGTGCAGGAACGCAACTTCCGCGTGCTCGACACGTTGATCGAACTCACCCAGCAGATGGTGGAGGGCGAACTCCTGCAGATGGAAAAGCTCGGGAAGCTGATTTCTCTGGACGAGCATTTCGATCTGATCTTCCGGAAGACAGCCTGCCTGTTTTCGGTTTCGATGCGGCTGGGCGCCATTCTTGGCGGCGCGACCGCAGAGCAGGAAGACGCGGCCGGTTCTTACGGTCGCAATCTCGGAATGGCGTTCCAGATCGTGGATGACGTGCTAGATCTAACCGCCTCGGAAAACGTTCTGGGCAAGCCGGTGGCCAGCGATCTGCGCGAGGGCAAGGTCACCATGGCGGTCATTCACGCACTCGAACGGTGCACTCCCGAAGAACGTGAAAAGATTGCCACGGTGCTGCGCGACCGCGCCTTCAACGGAGTTACGCACGGGGATATTCTTGCCATTCTGAACCGGTACGGATCGCTCGAGGCTGCCACCGCGCGTGCGGCCCAGTATGCAGAGGGTGCGCGCAAGGCCATCTGTACATTCGCCGACAGCGAGATCAAGCGGGCGCTGTTGTGGGCGCCGGAGTTTGTGGTGGCGAGAGAGAAGTAGTCGTCAGTCGCAAGTCATCATTCCTCGATGTTCTTCGCCGAACTCCTCTATCGATAATCGGATCCGTGTTGGGTTTTCCTGACGACCTGCGACTAGCGACTGCTCAGCCCTTCACCGCAATCCCCACCATTTCGAATCTTCCCCCACGCAACAGAGGTCCCGAACCGATAAACGCCCGTGCGGGCAATCCCTGCGAGAACCGCTTCACATAGGCCACGTTGAAGCGATCCCACAAGGACAAATCGGGCGAGAATATCTGCACCGAAACGAGGTCATCCATACTCATTCCAGCCTCCGCAAGAACCGCCTGCACACCGTCCAGCAGCAACTGGATTTCGGCGTCAACATCTGCGGGCGCTTGCCCCGTGACGGGATCAATACCAATCCGTCCGGCGAGATACAGCGTATTCCCTACAAGCACGCCGTCGCTGAACGGCAAGGGAGACGTGCGGCTGGGCAGATTGATGTAACGGCGGGTAAGGGTTGGCTCCAGCAATGACATGAAAACCTCGGAGATTTCGGGAATGTATATTCGTTTTGGATGCTGGGAACAGGCTACAGATTCGGGGTTTTGGGCTCGACCACGGGTGGACGTGCACTGCAAAGCTCGATAGTCTGAATTTCAAGCCATGACCGATCTGATTTCACTTATTTCGCGACATGGATACAGCATCGTCGCGGCAGTCGTGTTCGCCGATGTCTGCGTGGCAGCCAACGCTGTCTGCATTTCTTTTTCCAGTTTGCGTGCGAGCTTTGGATCGACAGTATTCAGTTTCTTCAGTTGCTCGTTTGCCAGATCGGCTTTGCCCAGTCGTGCATAAGCCTGGCCCAGACCGTAATACGCCTCTCCGTAATCCGGCTTAATGCGGATCGCGCTCTTCAGAAAACTTATCGACTTTTCAAAGTCTGCGCCCCTCAGATATGCGTAACCAATACCGTAGTAAGCTTCGGCAAAGTTGGGATCCAGGCTGGTAGCTTTCACCAAAGGAGCAAAAGCCTCACCGTGGCGACCCATCGCGTTATAGAAGTAACCAAGATCATACTGTGCCGTCGCGTCATTTGGCGCCAGCCTCACTTGCTCCTGGTAAGCAACC
>Ga0137418_10006147_pt1 | contig 11039 bp, 6 predicted proteins | sample CZODoug3_1_2_16f_FD_122242 | JGI IMG/M metagenome (GOLD analysis project Ga0137418, IMG submission 122242) | Vadose zone soil fungal communities from Angelo Coast Range Reserve, California, USA - CZODoug3_1_2_16fungal (Hybrid Assembly) | ecosystem: Environmental > Terrestrial > Soil > Vadose... | reverse complement strand
AGATGGCAGCCACGGCGCTTCCGTCGTCGACACTCCACGGTACGACTTGCTGCTGAAGGGAGGCCATGTCATCGATCCCGCGAATGAGCGCGATGGAAGAATGGATGTTGCCGTTTCTCTCAGCAAGATCGCAGCAGTTGAAAAGGATATTCCCGCCGATCAGGCGGCGAAGGTGGTGGATGTCTCAGGTCTCTACGTCACGCCGGGGCTGATTGACATTCACTACCATATCGGGCACGGAGGCGCACCGCTGAATTGGTTTGCTCCCGATTCTCCAGATCTCGAAGTTCCCCTCGCCACTGCCTCGTTCACAACTAGTCCACGCTCGCAACTTGCACCGCTCGGAGTTCCAGCGGACTTAGCGCTGCAGTCGGGCGTAACGACAATAGTTGATGCGGGGACGGCGGGGGCGGACACATTTCTCGAGGAAAAAGAAGAAGTGATCGATCAGGCGAAGGTGCGTGTGCTGGCCTTTCTGAACATCGTGGCCAATGGGATGAAAGGTGGATTGGAACAGAACGTCGATGCGATGGATGTGAAGCGGTGTGCTGATACGGTTCTAAGATATTCGGACATCATCGTGGGTGTAAAGACGGCTCATTACTGGCCTCAGAAACCCTTGGACGAACTGCATCCCAGTTGGGCGGGTGTGGACCGAGCCATCGCCTGCGGAGAAGCAGCAAAAGTTCCCGTGATGTTCGATTTTTGGCCGCGTCCAGAAAGGTCCTATGCGGACCTCATTCTCCAAAAAGCCAGACCCGGAGACATTCATACTCATGTTTTTGCGCAGCAGTTTCCGATTCTACTGCCCGATGGGAAGATCAATCCCGTCCTGCAACAAGCGCGAAACCGTGGAGTGATTTTCGATGTGGGCCACGGAGCGGGGAGCTTTTGGTTCCGAAATGCCGTGCCTGCGGTTAAACAGGGGTTTGTTCCCGATTCCATGTCCACCGACTTGCACACCGGCGATTTCACCATTCTCAGCATGAGTAATGTGATCTCCAAGTTTCTGAATATGGGCGTGTCGCTGAGCGATTTAATCCGGCGTGCCACGGCGAATCCCGCACACGAAATTCACCGACCAGAATTGGGAACTTTGTCCGTTGGCCGGGAGGCGGACATCGCCGTTTTGGAAGAGTTGCGCGGCCATTTCGCGTACATTGATTGCGGTTACGCCAAGATGGATGGAACCCTGCGGATCGTGGCGCAAATGACCATTCGCGGGGGGAGAATCCTCTACGACCCTTCGGGCCTCAGCATGGTCCAATGGGAGAAAGCCCGCCCGCAGTATTTCAATATTCCGATGTTACAAGGCTCCCTTCCGGCGACCGCCGACAACTACCCGAGAAACTAAAAAAGGAGGAAGCGTGCTGGAATCTATTAGCCGTCGAAAGCTTCTGCGCAAGGGGAGTCAAATTGTCGCCGGAGGCGTCTGCATCGGTCGCGTATTGCCCGCGAACGCCTCTGCGCCTGCTGCCAGCGCCGTAGATTATTACCAGAGACTTGGAGTAACGCCCTTCATCAACGCGGCTGGCACCTACACGATCCTATCCGCTTCAACCATGCCAGATGAGGTGCAAGCGGCCATCGGCTTGGCGGCAAAAAGGCCAGTTCATCTGATGGAGCTACACAAGGCGGCTGGCGAGTACCTGGCCAGGCGTCTACGCTGTGAGGGCGCATTGGTAACTTCCGGTGCTGCCGCTGCAATCAAGCTGGCGACAGCAGCTTGCATTACTCGGGGCAACAAATCTGCGGTTATAAATATTCCCACTGAAATGCAGGGATTAAAGAACGAAGTCATCGTCCAAAAGGCGCATCGCTATGACTACGATCACGCGATTCGAGACTGTGGCGCACGCCTCATCGACGTGGAAACGCTCGATGAATATGAACGAGCCTTCTCGGAACGCACCGTAATGACACAGTTTTTCAATGCCGCCGAGGGAGGCCGGATCAGTAGGGAAGATTGGGTCCGCGTAGCCCACAAGCATGGAGTTCCGTGCTTCAACGATGCGGCGGCCGATGTTCCGCCTATTTCAAATCTCTGGAACTATACGGAGATGGGCTTTGATTTGGTGGCCTTTTCGGGTGGAAAGGGTTTGCGTGGGCCGCAATGTAGCGGGTTGCTCTTGGGGAAAAAAGATTTGATCGACGCGGCACAGCTAAACAATTCACCCAACTCAAACACAATAGGTCGCGGAATGAAGGTGGGGAAAGAAGAAATCATTGGTCTGGTTGCTGCCGTGGATTGGTTTCTTGAGCAGGACGATGCCGCAATGGAAGCGGAATATCGCAAGCGGGCCGCGCTAATCGCAGAGCGCGTTAAAAGCGTTTCTAGCGTAGAAGCAAGAGTTTTTATTCCTCCCGTTGCGAACCATGTCCCGCACCTGCTGATTACCTATGACATGAATCGAATCAAGGTCTCGGCACTGGAGGTGATGCAAAGGATGCGCGAAGGGACCCCGCGTATTGAACTGAACCCATCCACTGGCGGAGGCCCCGCCAGCATAGGTCTGCCGGGAGGCAGCAATGTAATCGTTGTGGGAGTTTGGATGCTGCAACCCGGTGAGGATGAGATCGTAGCGAGGCGTCTAGAAGAAGTCCTGCGGGGTGCAATGAAAAGCTAGAACCACTAAGGAGGGGCCGTGAAACAGCGAGTGGTGCTGTGGATGCAAATGCATGTGCTGTTCCTGTGCTTTCTGGCTGCAATTCCTTCCCGCGCCCAGGTCGCCAACAACACGGCGTTGGTTGGCACAGTGACGGACGCGAACGGGGTGGTAATGGGAGCCAAAGTTACAGCAGTCAACGTGGGGACCAACGACACTTATTCCGCAACTACAGACGAGCAGGGCAACTATTCCATCACCTTCGTCCTGGAAGGCACCTACACCATAACCACGGAGCAAGTCGGCTTCAGAAAGTCCGTGCAAAATGGAATCTTAGTTGAAAACAACCGGACGGTACGCACGGATATAAGGCTAGAGGTAGGGTCAGTAAGCCAGTCTGTAGTTGTGAATGCCGCCGTTCCCCCTATTTCCACAGATGAAGCCACCCTTGCGGAGACGATCAACAAACGATCTGTGGTGGACCTCCCTTTGAATGGCCGTGACACGCTAAAGTTAGCGGCCACCACGTCGAATGTCATCATTGGTCCCAAATCAAGCCAGACAGGTGTCCCTCCCGGTGAAGATTTCATTGGAGCAGGACAGCGTGAGATCACTAATAGCCTGACGCTGGACGGCATCACCATCATGAACAACCTCATCACGGTTACGCACGTTGTGCCGAGTGCTGACGCCGTTGAAGAAGTGCAGGTACAGAACGGGAATTACACGGCGCAGTACGGCAGCTACATGGGCGTGCATGTAAACCTTGCGTCGAAATCAGGCACCAATGGACTTCACGGCGCTCTCTTTGAATTCGTGAGAAACGACATGTTTGACGCCCACCCGTTCTTCGACAGTCCGGGGTCGCCGAAGAAGCCTCTTCACCTCAATCAGTTTGGAGTGGAAGCAGACGGACCCGTGTACCTACCAAAATTGTACAACGGACGGAACAAGACTTTCTTCACTGCTTCCTATGAAGGGCTACGCCAGATAAAGAGTCCGTCTCAACTGGGCACAACGCTGACGCAAGCGATGCGCGGCGGCGATTTCTCATCGCTCTGCACGGGTGGCTTTAGCGCGTCCGGTTTGTACACCGACGCCCAGCCCAGCCACCAAATCCATAACCCCGCTACACAGGCTCCGTACCCGGGCAATATCATTCCGTCGAACCAACTCTCCTCTGTCTCGCAGGCGTTGCTGCAGTATTACCCGCTGCCAAACATCGCGGGCACAAACACCTTCTCCGGCCCAGTAGCGTCAAACGTTTCAACGAATCAGACCCTGGAACGCATTAACCAGAACTTCGGCGAGAAGATTCGCTTATTTGTCCGTTACGACTGGCAAGACACTAACATCTTTGGCGGCAGCGTCACGCCCACCGGAGGAAGCTATGGTCCGGCCAATAACCGGAATATTGCCATTGGATATACGCACATTCTCACGCCGAGCATGGTCAATGATTTTCGATTTGGCCGAAATCATTTGATGACGAACAACTTGGACTATTGGACCGTGAATGGCCTGTTGAACGCCGGCACTCAACTCGGCATCCCCAACTTCACGGGCGACACAACCTTCCACAACCCCGGTATCCCAGACGTTACCGTTAGCGGATTCATGACGCTGGGCAACGCCGGAGCAAATTGGTATCAGGATGACACGACATGGCACGGCTACGATCAGGTGAGCTATCGGCGTGGGTCGCATAACGTCATGGCGGGAGTCGAAATTCGCAAACTGATTACGGGTAGGGCTGCCGCTAACAATCCACGCGGCCTGTTCAACTTCAGGGAAAGGACAACTGCCTATGCATCGTCGTGAGGTTTTGAAAACGTCTGCCGCTGCCTTGGGAACCCTCTTGGGCGCGGAAGCAATCGAAGCATTTCCGATGGGCGTCAACACCAGCTCACGGCCATCCAAACTGAAGATCACCGACCTTCGCGTGGCGACTATTGTGAAGCCCGGACCAAGTCCTTGTCCGCTCGTTCGCATCGACACCGATCAGGGAGTGTATGGATTAGGAGAAGTTCGGGACGGCGCCAGCCCAACTTATGCCTTGTTTCTAAAGAGCCGCATCCTGGGCGAGAATCCACTGCAGATTGACAAAATCTTTCGCAAGATCAAGCAATTTGGCGGACACGCTCGGCAAGGTGGTGGAGTTTGTGCCATCGAAATGGCCCTGTGTGACATCGCCGGCAAGGTATACGATGCCCCGGTCTATGCGATGCTCGGCGGAAAATTCCGTGACAGGGTTCGCATTTACGCCGACACAACAGAGTCCAAGGACCCGAAGGTATACGCCCAGCGTATGAAGGAACGCAAAGAAAAGATGGGCCTCACCTGGCTCAAGATGGACCTTGGCGTTGAGATGGTATCAGACACTCCGGGCACCGTTACCGCGCAATCAGACCTCAGCCAGTGGGACATGAGCCAGCTTCCGCATCCCTTGCTGGCAATGGAGGTCACTGATAAGGGTATCGCGATGCTTGAGCAATACGTCGCCGCCGTGCGCGATGCGGTAGGCATGGAAATCCCGCTCTCGATGGACCACTTGGGCCATCTTGGCGTGAAGTCGATCATTCGGCTTGGCAAGGCATATGAAAAATACAATTTGTCCTGGATGGAAGATGTGATTCCGTGGACCTATACGGACCTGCTCAAGCAAATTGCCGATGAGAGTCCCACTCCGATTCTCACCGGCGAAGATATTTACCTTAAAGAGCCGTTTCGAGTTTTGTGCGAGAGTCATGCTGTCGGCAAGATTCACCCGGACCTCGCCACTTCTGGGGGGATCCTGGAAACTCACAAGATCGGAGACATGGCCGAAGAATACGGCGTGCCGATGGCCATGCACTTCGCCGGCACGCCTGTCAGTTGCATGGCGAATGTCCACTGCGCCGCAGCCACGCAAAATTTCCTCGCCCTCGAAAACCATTCCCTCGATGTGCCCTGGTGGTCCTCAATGGTTCAAGAAGGAGCTAGGTCCCCCATCGTCGATCACGGATGGATCGACGTTCCTGACAGGCCCGGTCTCGGAGTGACTCTGAACGAAGATGTGGTCCGGCAGCACTTACAACCCGGCACTGGCTATTTCGAGCCAACTACCCAGTGGGATCACGAACGCTCTTGGGATCGGCTGTGGAGTTAGAAATGATTTCGATAAGACGCTTGGCTTTTCCACTGCTGGCTGCCTGCATCCTTGGCCTGTTCGCATCTGTTGCGGAGGGCCAAGTATTTACCTTGTCGAAGCAGGAATTGACCGACTACACCTCGCAAAACCCCTTTGAGCGTTTCCCGGACGGCAGACCGAAGGTGCCCGATGAGATTATCGACCGGGCTCGCGGGCTTTCATCTGAAGAAGTCTGGGCCGGGCTTCTTAATAAGAAAGGGTTCAACAATCAGTTCGTGGACGGATTCGAAATCGTTCATGCCGGCAAGAATTTGGTCGGACGCGCATTCACCGTGCAGTTCATGCCGCTGCGCTCTGACGTTGATGACGTTGCGGAAGCTAAGGCCAAAGGGCGCGGCATCACGCGCCTTACAAATCAAGCTGCCATCGACATGGTACAGCCCGGGGACGTGTTGGTGGTTGACCTCTTTGGGAAGAAGGTCAACGGAACAATTGTTGGTGACAACCTCTTCTATTATCTTGCCAAGGCTGCACACGCAGCGGGATTGGTTGTAGACGGTAGCATCCGCGATCTGGACGGAATTTCGGAAATCGAGATGCCTGCCTATTACCGTCACGCCGATCCGACGCCCATTGGCAACGTGATGCTGACGGGAATAAATATCCCAATACGGATTGGCAACACCACGGTAATGCCCGGCGACCTCGTCGTCGGTGACCGAGAAGGCGTGTACTTCATTCCTCCGCAGTTCGTAAAGTCAGTGCTCGATCAAGCCGACGAAATTCATATCCACGACGAATGGACGAAGAAGAAGCTCGCTGAGGGAAAATACAAGTCCAGCGAAATATATCCCAGCCCAAGCGACCCAAAGCTGCAGCAAGAATATAAGGAGTACTTGAAGAAGGAATTGGAGGAAATCGCCAAAAAGCGAAAAGCCCAATAAGCCCGCCCTCGAAGCTGGTTAAACCGGGCTTCCTTTTAGCAAAAGGAGCGCAAACCATGAACGTTTCCCGCGACATTTCTGAGTTCTCTTGGAGGCCATTTTTGGTTTTGCTTGCATGGCTGATTTTGGGTCTGCCTTCGGCGGCGCAGGTTACGTCCGGCACAATCGCGGGGACGGTCACTGATTCCTCGGGGGCACCAGTACCCGGCGTCAAAATCACTATTACCAACATTCAGAAGAACGACGTGCGAGGGTACACCACTGACGAAACGGGCGGTTACAACGCTCCGTTCCTGCCCCCTGGGACTTACCGGGTTGCCGCAGAAAAGGCTGGTTTCATGCGCGTCACTTCAGTGCCCGTCGTCCTCAACGTGGATGACAAAGCCCGCGTCGACATTACCCTCCGAATTGGTGACGTGAAGGAAGTGGTCGAAGTTGGCGTCAGTGCGCCGCTCGTTCGCCAAGACAGTTCCTAACTCGGCGATGTGATCGGAGAGAGGTCGATCCGAGAGCTGCCCCTCAATGGCCGCAATTTCGCACAACTGGTCTATCTGGTCCCCGGCGTAACTCCTGGCCAGGCCGGGGAGAATCTCTCGGGCGCAAGCACATTTAATCCCCGAGGTGCGTCGAACTTCAATGCCCTGGGCAGTCAGGCAAATACCAATGCATGGCTTGTCGATGGGGTTGACGACAACGAGTACACTTTTAACACCGTCATGGTGCAGCCCTCGGTCGAATCCATTGGCGAATTTAAGGTGCTCACGGGGACGTTTTCTGCGGAGTTCGGTCGCGGCGCTGGGGTCGTGTCGGTCTCCACGAAGTCCGGCGACAACGAGCTACACGGCAGCGCTTTCGAATTTCTGCGCAATAACTATCTCGACGCGCGCAACTATTTCAATGCAAAAAGCCAAGGGCAACCTCCGTTCAGGCGCAATCAGTTTGGAGCTTCTCTCGGCGGTCCTGTCGTCCTTCCGAAACTGTATAACGGCCACAGCCGGACCTTCTTCTTTGCGGATTACTACGGTTTGCGCGAGTTAAAGGGCCTAACCTTCGTCAACTCCGTGCCCACCGCTGCAGAGCGCCTTGGCGATTTCAGCGGCCTGACAAGCCTCAAGGGGACTCCGATACAAATTTACAATCCGTTCAGCACGCGGATGGTCGGCACGCAAGTTGTACGTGATCCGTTCAATTGCAACGGAAGTGTTCCCGTGACCCCCAACGCAGATGGCACGCAAACGGGCGGAACTCCCTGCAACATTATTCCAAGTCAACTCATCAATCCGGTCGGAGCTAACGTGGCGAGCATCTACCCGCTACCCAACCTATCCGGAAGTTTTAACAACTACGTGACCGCTGCCAATCGCGTGGTGGGCGACAATGGCGGCAACGTGCGGATCGACCACAGGATCGGCGTCAACGATTCACTCTTCGTTCGCTACAGCTATGAGAAGTACTCGCTCAATGCCCCTCAAGGCCAGTCGCAATGCTGCCTGCCGACTCCGGTGTCTGCTGCGCAGCGGTTCGATTTGGGACCGTTTGTGGCCGGCATCCAAAACACGAACCTCACCGCGCAGGGTCTGGCTATCAACGAAGCGCACGTATTCAGCACAAATCTGGTCAATGAGTTTATTGGCGGGTATTCACGTACTATCCCGTTTACAGTGCAATCGGACTTTGGGCACAATTCTGCTGCTTCTCTCGGTATCCAGGGCATCAATGTCTCAGCATTTACAACGGGCCTGCCGAACCTAAACATTCAGGACTTCACCGGCCTGAGTGGTGGTCCAGCTTTTCTGCCTGCCAATCCCCGCCAGACCAATTTTCAATTGAGCGACAGCGTTTCGTGGACTCTCGGGCGCCACCACACCAAATTTGGCTTCCGCTGGGTCCGACAGCAGATGTCGCCTTTTACAAACACGAACACTCGCAGCTCACTCAACTTCAACGACAACTTCACAAACGACCCGACCGCGAATACGGGCGGCAATGGCCTCGCCACGTTGTTGCTCGGATTTTCGACCGGCGGCACACGCGGCTTTTTATTGCAGCCATATTATCTGCGGAACAGCGAGTACGCGGCATTTGTTCAGGATGACTGGAAGTTCAGCAATCGTCTCACCCTCAATCTCGGCCTGCGCTATGACGTTTTTACGCCGGACACCGAGATTAAAAATAGAATTGCCAACTTCGACTACCAGAACTTGCGTTTAATATACGCGGGAGTGAATGGTGCCTCCTCAACGGCTGGTAAGTCGGCGCAGTACGGTGATGTGGGACCGCGTCTGGGTTTTGCCTACGATCTTGCTGGTAATGGGCACACGGTCATTCGCGGTGGATACGGCATTTCATACTTCCCGGAACAACAGTCGGCGTCGAACCTGCTGGGACAAAACGTGCCCTTCACAATTTCGCAAAACTTCTCGCCTGCAACAAATCCACTCGGCACCCAGATGAGCACTATCCCCGCGATTAACAACCCATTCCCGCCAATCACGCCTGTCATGCCGCTGACCACGGCAGCGCTCAACACAGCGAATCCGAGCGTCATCGGCCACGCCTTCAATAACCTAACACCTTATATGGAGTCGTGGAACTTGGACGTTGAACGCCAACTTGGCACCAACACCGTGGCCGAGATCGCCTATGCCGGAAGCCGTGGCATTCACCTGATGTTCTGCTATAACGCCAACGAGATTCAGCCCGGTGTCGGTTCGCAGGCATCACGGCGCTTGATCCAGGCGCTCTCGAACGTAAACACGATTTTAGAATGCGATCCGCGCAATATGTCTAACTTCCACAGCCTTCAGACCAAGCTGACAAGGCGCATATCTCGGGGACTACAGTTCCTAGCGAGTTACACGTTCGGCAAATCGCTCGACTACGGCGGTTCGGCTGCCAGCGGCGGCGGTGCCGTAGGCAACCCGCAGACCGTCACGAATCTCAGGGCGGGTTACGGCTCATCCGGTTTCGATGTGAAGCAACGATTTGTTGGGAGTTGGGTCTACGAGCTTCCCTTCGGCTCCGGAAAACGGTGGCTGAACGGGGGACCCGTTTCACGTCTGATCGGCGGATGGCAGGTGGCCGGAATCACAACACTATCGACCGGACGCCCGTACAGCGTCACCCTAAACCAAGGCGTCAACAATGGCGCGCCGAGTTGGCCCAATAGAATCTGCGATGGGAACCTGTCAAATCCTGGTCCCGCGTTGTGGTTCAACACCCAATGCTTTGTTGCGCCCCCTGCCAACACATACGGAAACGTCGCCCGTGGTGTCCTCTACGGACCTAGCACCGTGGACTGGGACCTCTCCTTAGTGAAAAATACGGTGATTCGCGAACGCCTTCGGGCACAAATTCGGCTGGACGCTTTCAACGCCTTCAACACGCCGAACTTCGGCTTCCCGAACGCTGCCATTGGGTCGCCCTCGGCGGGACGGATAACCAGCACCATCAACGACAATCGTGACTTACAGTTGGCGTTGAGACTGGAATTCTGAGACTAAAACCGGAATCCTGCCGAACGAACGCGCAGCGACCCTGAACCCCTACCGACGAAGCAAACCACAACGCGATGCCGTTGGAACAAATTCTGCGCGACTTCCATCTTGAGAGAGAGACTGTTGATGCATGTGGAGGAATTAGACCCATAGCTATTCGTTCGCCAAGCCGTTCACCCGCGTCTGAAAACACCGATGCGGCTCGTAGACCACATGTATTTTGTCGCGGAACACGACGACCATCACCTCGCGGACGCCCATTCCCGCCAGCGTCTCGATCTTATGATCGCTCTCGGTCAATAACCGCTTCGCCCTCTCGATCCGCACCCGATGCAACTCCTGTCCCGGCGTTCGGCCCAAATGCTCGAGAAATGCTTTATGGAGGCCGCGACGCGACATCGCGGCCACACTTACCAGGTCCTTCACGCTGATCGGTTCATGACAATGGTCCCAAATAAATCGCAAACTGCGCCCCACTCCCGGATGTTCCACGGCCAGCAGGTCACTGCTCTTACGTGTAACCAAACTCGCCGCCGGCACGCGGATTGGCTCTTTCGGGGCCGCCGCCTTCCCACTCATCAGCTTGTCCAGCAGTTCCGCTCCGCGATACCCAAGGGTCTCCAGATTTGTATCTACGCTTGAAATGGGCGTGTGCAACGCTTCCGGCGCAAGCAGATAATTTTCTGCCCCCACAATTGCCACGCGCTCGGGCACGGCCAGGCCTGCGCTTTCGCACGATTCGAGCACATCCATCGCTTGCTCGTCATTCGCGGCGAAAATTGCCAGCGGTTTGGGCGCCTGCTTCATTCGCGCGGCCAGCCAGTTCCGTTTCCGTTTCCACTGCTCGCGATCGGTCCGGTAC
>Ga0137418_10006146_pt1 | contig 11040 bp, 14 predicted proteins | sample CZODoug3_1_2_16f_FD_122242 | JGI IMG/M metagenome (GOLD analysis project Ga0137418, IMG submission 122242) | Vadose zone soil fungal communities from Angelo Coast Range Reserve, California, USA - CZODoug3_1_2_16fungal (Hybrid Assembly) | ecosystem: Environmental > Terrestrial > Soil > Vadose... | reverse complement strand
TGGTTCCGAAATCTCGTACTAGTTTGTAGGACTCTTGGTGCTGAAAATCTTTACGTTGGTTAGCGACGTGAGCGTGCACTTTTTGCAACAGCAGGATTGCTTTACGACGCCGTTGCGACTTCCTGTTCAGGCGGCGTGCTACTCTGCGTTGGGCACGACGGAGTTTTGCTTGTGCCTTCCGATAGTAGCGAGGGTTTTCGATGGGCACTCCATCGGAGCGTCGGGCCAACGTCTCCAAACCCATGTCGAGACCGATGCTCTTGGTATTCGAAGGAAGGTGTGTGGGCTCAAACTCGACCGAGAAACAGGCATACCAGCACCCCGCTTCCCGACGGATGGTCAGCGTTTTTACTTGGCCAACAATTTCGCGGTGTTGCTTGATCTTGAGGTTGCCGATTTTAGAGAGTTGTAATCGGCCGTGGAGTGCGAAGCCGCTCTGCGGATACGTGAAACTAGCGTAGCGATGGGGTCCCTTGAATCGAGGAAAGCCTGCTTTCTGTCCACGCTGGACGCGACCAAAGAATGCTTTGTAGGTCTTGTCGAGACGGCGCAACGTGTCTTGCAACACTTGGCTGAAAACGCCAGCGACATCTTCTCGAATCTGTTTGATAGCGGGTAGTTGATTGATCTGGTCGTAGCACTTGACAGGCGTTCGATTCTTCCATGCGTCGATGCGTTCTTGCAGTCCGGCATTGTAGAGTTCGCGGCACACGTCGAGCGTGACGTGCAACTTATCCCGCTGTTGGCGATTGGGATAGAGTCGGAACTTGAAAGTCTTTCTAGCCATTTGTTAGAACCTAATGTAGTCTTGGTCTATGACATTGTCAAGTGAAATCCGGCACGGCAGGCATTGCGTATTCGAACTTCATGTCCACTTGGTCTTCGTCACAAAATATCGCTACCGGGTCTTGGACGGAGACGCTCTCGAGCGACTTCGTGCCATCTTCTCCAAGGTCTGCGTCGACTTCGAGGCAGAACTGGTGGAGCTGGACGGTGGAGACAGCCTCGTTCACCTGCTTGTGAACTACCCCCCAAAGCATTCGATATCCGCTTTGGTGAACAGCCTAAAAGGTGTTTCCAGCAGGATGCTGCGATGGGAACGCCCCGACCTGGTACGCCGTTATTGGAAAGGCGTGCTGTGGTCACCGTCGTACTTTGCTGCCAGTTGCGGCGGGGCACCTAGCGGTGTTCTGAGAGAATACATCGAACAGCAAAAGACGCCGCTTTAACAGGTAAGCGGTGTCTTATATCCCCGCCCTAGAGGGCGAGGTTTTACGGCACCACGGATAAAATTGTAAATGGAATGTGTGGGGCGGACCTTGCGATCCGCCGCACACGTTAAGAGTTAGCTCTTGGGCGCCCAGGCTGAAGCGACCAAGTCATGATCAAAGGCCGGCGGCACCTGCTTGAAACAGGCATAGCGATAGAGCGCCGCGTTGAAGATACCTCCCACTGCGGACATGAAAACCGAGAGCACTAGGAAGTAAATAATCATCAACACCGTGCCGACGAGCAGGCCCTTGATGCCGCCCAGAAACATGGCAGCAAGCCACAAACCGATGCCGGGCAGCATGAGAACCATGGAAACAAGGCTGAGGCTGAAGCCCCCGACGACTTTTTCTCCCCAGGTGTCGCGGAAGAGCTTGGAGGAGCGCTTCACCGCTTCGAAGGGGGTAAGGTCTTCAAATGCCAGCACGGGAACGACGAAGTAGCAGGCCAGCGTCCAGACGATGCCAATGATGCGCATGATCAAGCGGCCGATCAGGCCCAGGCGCTCTTCGAGAGTGCGCAGGATGACGCCGACGGTGGCGGCCACGAGCGCCCACTGAAGAATGGTGCCCTTGCGCTCCCAGGCCAGCTCGATGCCGTCGCGGAACGTCCACGTGCCGCCCATCAAGCGGCTATTGGCGACGCCGACGAGGGCGACGTTGAAGAACACGATCACGAAATAATTCACCACGTACAAAGTGAACATGCCGAGCAGGAACATCGGCGACTGGTTGGGATTGAACCGTTCGCCGGCAGCTATAGCCGCGGCCCTCGCCGGCAGCAGCAGGAAAGCGCCGCCAGTGGCAATCATGGCCGTGACAACAAAACACGAAACAGCCGAGAGCACCGGAAACAGCATCAATTGTTTGTCGGAACGAAGAATGGCGAAGCTCTGCATGACGAGCTGCCAACTACGAGAGAACTTACCCATCACACCCTCCCCGCAATCGCTAACGACGTAACTGTGGCCTGAGGAAAGTTTGGCGGAGCGGCCCGCCGGTTCCAATAGTACGTTCGATGCACTCCCTCCGGACAGGTAACGCTTCTGACAAACGCGTGGTTTGTTCGTGGATAGTGAGTAGGGATCGCGGTTGCGTGGGGAGACCCAGCAGGAGGGTACATACCCCCCATCCCATGCATGAATGTGAAAAAAAAGGAGTTGCGAAATGCTCTTGGTGCAAAGAGTGAAAAGAGAAGAGAAAGAATGCGGCGAGGAACAAACTGTTCGCGGTCTCCACACGAGCGAGCAAAGGACGGGCGTGAGGCCATGTCACGCGAGGGCCGGACTAGGTGGTCCATAGGATGTCGAGCTTTTTTTCGACGTGCGCGAAGTCTCTGTCGCTGGTGGCGAGGGAGGCTTTGCGATGGGCGGCGAGGGCGGCGGCGAAGCTGTCGACGTAGGGAAGCTTGTGCCCGGCGCGAAGTTCGGCGGCGGTGCGCGTCAATTCGAGGTCGGCGTCCACGATTTCCAGGGGGAGTTGGGCGATGTCCTCGATGACTTTTCGGGCGACGCCGGGGCCTTTGGTGCGCCAGGTGGAGTAATACACTTCGCCCCAATTCACCACGGACATCAATAATTGGCGTTTGCCTTCGACGGCGAGGCGAATGAGCTCCTCGACCTTTTCCACGCCGGGGCGGTTTTCGAAGAAGATCATGAGGGCGCTGGCGTCGAGCACGATACGTTTCATAGTTCGGGGCGCTTTATAGCTCGCGATCGCGCTTCCTTTCTTCGAGCAGGTACTTGAGAGCGGATGGTTCGCCGCTAAGCGACCCGCGGAGACTGCGGATAAATTCCGGAGTGAGCGGTTGGAGAATGAGACGATTTTCCTCTTCGAGGAAGGCCACCTGGGTACCTTTTTTGATGGAATACTTGCGGCGAAGCTTTGCGGGGATGACGAGCTGGCCTTTGGTGGTGACGGTGGAGACTTCAGTCTTCATGCGAACTCCAGGGAGCAGAATTGGGAAGAAGTATACCGCGTGGCAGGATGTAAGTCAAGTCGAAATATGGCTTACTTTCTGCTCAATGTACGACATACTGCGTCTATGACTCTAGCGGTCGAGGAGGGTATATGGGATCTGAGCAAACTCAGTGCCGGGAGTGCGGAGGAGAGATGGAGGCCGGATTCATTGCTGACGTGAGCGAAGCAACTGTGTTGCAGCAAACATGGGTGAGGGGCATTCCTCAAAAGAGATGGATTGGCGGTTTAAAAGTCGACAGGAAAAACTGCGTTCCCGTGCGGGCAAATCGATGCAAGAACTGCGGCTTTCTGAAGTTCTACGCCCAATGAGAAGGAGCTTCGTTCGCCGCCATGGCGGTGAACGAAAGGGGAAGGTTAGCGGAGGTGCGAGCCAAACCACGCCACCGTTCGCCTTAAACGATCCCTTTGGCGGGCGCGGGTGACGAAGTGGCGGCCGTCGTGTTCGCAGACGACTAGCGGGGCTTCGAAAGTTGGTTGTTGCGGGCAGAGTTCCCGCGTAGAATCCGCGCAACCCGCTCTGTGGAGGGAACCATGATCGATCGCCGTGGCTTCTTGTCTTCATTTGCAGGCGTTGCCGGCGCTGCCGGTGCGCTCGGCTTGCCGCCGAAATGGAGCGCGCTCCTTGAACAGGAAGCGCCGAAGCTGCCGGACAGTGCGCTTTACGGTTCGAACGAAGAAGCGTATTGGACCGCATGGCGCAAACAGTTCCTGATTCCCGCGGATGAGGTTTACCTCAACAACGGGACGGTGGGATCGTGTCCCCTGCCGGTGTTGCGCGCGGTTTTTGATGGCTACAACGATACGGAAAAGATGGCGCAGAGCGATCCGGAAGATTATCCGATCTGGGGTTACGGCGCGTGGAACGAATTTCGCGATCCGCTCGCGGAGTTTGTCGGCTGCACGCGCGATGAGCTGGCGCTGGTGCGCAACGCGACGGAAGCGAACAGCTACATCGCCAACGGGCTGGACATGAAGCCCGGCGACGAAGTGCTGATGACCGACCAGGAACACCCCGGAGGCGAGCATCCCTGGAACCTGCGCGCGAAACGATACGGGATTGTGGTGAAAAAGATCACGCTGCCGAAGCCGGTGCCGAATGCGGCGGCGGCGCTGAATCTTATCAATGATGCGATCACGCCGCGCACGCGCGTGCTGTTCTTCAGCCACATCACCACGGTTACAGGCGTGGTTCTGCCGGCCAAGGAACTGTGCGCACTGGCGCGTTCGAAGGGGATTCTCTCCGCGGTGGACGGCGCGCACGTCGTGGGAATGATGCGGCTGAACGTGCGCGAGTTGGGCTGCGACATGTACACATCGAGCCCGCACAAATGGCTGCAGGCGCCGAAGGGCACCGGGTTTCTGTATGTGCGAGACGAGGTGATCGACCGGCTGTGGAACACCATCGTCACCGCCGGCTGGGACGAGCCGAAGCTGCGCGCGGAGCGCTTCCAGCGCATTGGCAGCTCCAATGTGCCCGCGCTCTGGGGCATGCGCGCGGCGGTGCAACTGGCGAATCAGATCGGGATGGAGCGGATCGAACGGCGGCACCGGCAGATGGCGGATCATATTCTGAAAGAGATGGTGCAGCGCGGCGCGGAGTCCTGGACGTCGCCCGATCCGGCGTTGCGCTGCGCGATTGCGTCGGTTAACGTTGCGCCGATTCAGATCACGGAGATCGAAAACTGGATGTGGACGACGAAGAAAATTCGCATCCGCGGCGGGGGGCCTTCGAAGATTCGGCTGTCGACGCCGTACTATCTGCTGCGGAAGGATGTGGACCGCTACCTGGCTGCATACGATGAATACCGACGCGAGAAAAAGCTAGCCTAAAGTGGGACTCAGTCCCCGACTCGTTTCAGATCATTTTGAATCAGTATCTCTGGAAATCTGAGGTCAAATCGCTTGCGCCAGACGGCTCACCATGCGAAGCGAAAACAGAAGGCTTGCTTCGTCGAGCCAAGATCGTAGCGCGAAGGTTAATTCCTGTCGGAAAAGAAACGGATCGACATTGGGAACAGGGCGGAGACCCCAGTATGCTCGATCCCAACATTCAGACATATGGTCCGTCAGGAAAATTTGCGGTGGCCGACAGTTTTGAACGGAAAGAGTGGGCAAAGATCGGAATCCGGCGGTTGATGCGAGCGACCAGGCTTACGCAGAGGACTGTCTATTCCATTCTTTCCGGCAAAGGCGTCCGCCGGCAAACGATGGCTATGTTTCGAACCCGTATAGATTCGCTTAGAGCCTGAGTGAGCAGGACTTTTCCGGTAATGCGAACTTACCAGGAGTTGACCTTGCCCAGGAATCCCGCAAAGAGTTTTTGCGTTTAGCACGGTCGGTCAACCCTTCGGAGCGCGCGCTAAGACTGGGACGATGAGTACATGCCATGCCAGCAGAAATGAACCTAGCCAAACGAGCCCCCACAAGAGGAGCCAACTCCATCGAGTGAATGCGATGCCAACGATGATTTCGCCAAATCGTACAGTCAGAAGCAAGCCGAGGTCCATTAGGACGGCGGTGCCAACACAAAATACGCAAGTCAAGGCCACAAATTTTGTGAAGATGAACATCGGCCCTCCTGACCAGCACAAGGTTCTTGTGTCAATTTCTCTGGGAGAGTTTACATTAACCGAAGCAGGCTAAATCCCGAACTAGATTCTTTGCTCAGGAGGAATGGCTCTTGGCCTCTCTAGCGCCTGTAAACGCTAGCGCTTATCGGAAAAGTAAAATTCAGCGAGTAAGCCTCCATATGCCCCAGCCAAAAACAACGAGAAATAGCAGGCCAGCTAGAAGGGAAACCCAAGGATACGAAAGGATAAGATAAACTTTCCCCGAACGGGCCCAAAAATTAGGAATGTCGATACCAAGCCCCAAAATCAGAGCAGCGACAGGAAGCACCATACCCACCAAAACGGCAATTGAAGCGATGGAAAGAAGAACGATTCCTAATAATTTCATGACATTCACAGTTTAACTCGACGCCCTGCTTAAGACTGAGCAACACCTTTCCTATTGCCAACTCCTGATAAACGTTAGTGTTTTATCGGAGGCCGCATTTGAGGAGGAAGTACGCTTGGGCGCGATGCTCTGGCGCGCGTTCGATAAAACCGTGGGGTTTCTCTCCCGCTGAGGACCAACACCTTTTCACTGCGCACCCGATTAAGCGACCTTACCGGGTGTTTGAAAGCTCGGGGCAAATTTCTATTTGGGTTCCCTGGATTGTGTGAATCACTTTGTGCGGCGCGTTTGTTGATGTTTACAGCGACGAGGGTTCTTCCCGCAACCGATGCACAGACCCCTCGCGCTCCGCTCACCCAGGACTTGATTACATATTCTGCCGGTTCTCGACAATCTAGAACGAGATAGCTATCCTCCCTCACATGACAATAAAGCCTCGGGAAGTTCGTTGGGCGATTAGCCTCTTCTGGGCCAGCCTAGCCGTCGGACCCATTAAGACCGCGATGGAGTGGCGGCATCTAAAGACTCTTGGGCCTATTTCATTCGTTGTCTTCACTCTAATCATCACGATTGGGTTTCTCTCTTTTTTGGTTTGGAAGCTCGCTATCGGCAAGGATTGGGCGCGCATTACCTTTATGGTGCTTTTTGTACTTGGTTTGCCGTTTGGTGTGCCCCTAATCAGGGCAGAGTTTGGTCGCCAACCAACGGTCGGCATTCTTGGCGTAATACAGACTATGATGCAAGTGGCAGGATTGTGGCTTGTGTTCACGGCACCGGGAAAGAATTGGTTTAAGACAACCACCATTGTTGAGATTAAACAGAACTAACGAATTGACAGGCAATTCCAGCCGTGTGTCCCGATTAACGCTTACCGTACAAGTGAAATCAGCCCAGAATTTCAACGGCGTTGCAGTCCTAAGAAGCGTGTGAGAGGGGTGTATCACTTTTCCCATCCCTGTAACCATACCCCATCGTTTCTTGACCCTGCGCGCAGGGGTCGAATACACTAAGTAATTCGAAACCGGCCGCTGAAGAAGCTAGTGAGTTGCTCTGCCGTTGCGGGTGAAAGGGACTGCCCCGCGATCGCGTACTACAAAGGGGGATTGTTTTGCCAAAGCGCACATTTCAACCGCGCCGACGCCGACGCGCCAAGACGCACGGCTTCCGCGTACGCATGAAGACAAAGGGTGGCCGCAAGGTGCTGGCGGCGCGCCGCAAGAAGGGACGCCATCGGCTCACCCCCGAATAATGCGGGGAGCCCGTTGCCCGCGGCCGGTTCGAGTGGGCGCGGGAATCTGTTTCCGCGCGAAGCGCGGCTGGTGCGGCGCGGAGAATTTGATGCCGTCTACCGCGCCGGAAAGCGCCGCTCGAGTTCCCACTTCACAGTTTTTTTTCGCGCCAACGAACTGCCGCAGAGCCGTTTTGGCTTCAGCATCAAGAAGGCCCTGGGCGGCGCGGTAGTGCGTAATCGTATCCGGCGGCGCTTGCGAGAGGTCGTGCGCTGCCACCGGCTGGAGATACCCGCAGGATGGGACATCGCCATACACCCAAAGAGTTCCGTGGCGCGCGCGCCGTTTGCAGCGCTGACGGCGGATTTGTTGCGGCTGCTGAAGAGCGTGTAGGGGCGCACTTTAGTGGGCCCTCTGTTGCGGCAATGGACGCTGGCGAAGAGGGCGGACTGAAGTCCGCCCCTGCACAAATGGATGATACAAAAATCGCCGGTACACAAATAAAAGACCGATCCATTCCCGCACGCGTGGCGCTGCTCGCGCTGCGGTTCTACAAAACGTATTTGTCGATCTTGTTCGCGGGAAGTTGCCGATTCGAACCGACGTGTTCGCGCTATGCCTACGAGGCGATTGAACGGTTTGGCGTGGCGCGCGGCGTTTGGCTTGGACTGAAGCGGCTGCTGCGCTGCCATCCGCTCTCGCGCAAATTTGGTTACGACCCGGTTCCGGAGAAATGGGAAGAGATGCCAACCAGTTCAGCCGCACGGAAAGATCTGAAGACTGAGGCGCACTCATGAGCGCGCCGGGACAAAAGGACAAGTTCACGCCGGAGCTACGAATTCTCGTGGCTTCACTGTTGTCGTTTGCGGTGATCATCCTCTGGGCGAAGTTTTTCGGGCCGAAGCCGCCCCTCCAGCCGACGCAAGCCAACCGGCCAGCGCAGACCGCTCCGGCAACACCCGGTCCGGCGACGTCACCGGCGGCGAATCCATCGCAAGCCACTGCAGCGCCGGCAACAATCGCCCCTCCGACAGCGGCCAGCGTCGCAGTAAAAAACGATTCGCAGGAACGCACGGTCGTCGTCGAAAACAGTCTTTACCGCGTGGAAATCTCGAACCGCGGCGCGGTGGTGAAGAGCTGGCAGCTCAAGAATTATAAAGATGACGCGAAGCCGCAGCGCGTTCTTGACGTTGTGCACCCGGACGCATCGCAGCAAACAGGCGGCTGGCCCTTTTCCGTGGTGCTCGATGACGAGCAGTTGCAGAATGCGGCGAACGGCGGACTTTATCAGCTCTCCTCCCCCGAGACCGCGCTGCAAGCACCGGCCGATGTTGCATTCACGTGGAGTGATGGCCACCTGGAAGTCACTAAGCATTTCCGTTTTGATCATACATATGTGATTCGCGTGGAAACCTCCGTCAAGTTGAACGGCAAGCCACTTACCGCGGGGCTTGGATGGCTCGGCGGCTTCGGCGATTTGACGGTAACAAATCCGGCGCCGGTGGAAACGGTTTCGACGTACTACAGCGAGGGCGGCAAGATCACCAATTTCGCCCACAAGAAGCTGGAAGGACTCGATAAGTGGGGCCCGGGTCTTTGGCAGAGTGGAAAAGATTTCGTGGGCATTGAGGACCGTTACTTCACCGCCGCGTTTCTCCCCGCAAACGGCGCCGCGCCGGGCACGCTGGAGACGCGTTATTGGAAATCTTGGCGGACTGTGAAGGTAAATGGTCAAGACACGCCGGAGCCGGTGCCCCAAGTGGCCACGGCGACCTCGGCGCAGCCGCTGGCCTTGCGTGTGTACGTCGGTCCGAAAGACTACGACGACTTGAAGAAGATGAACCCGCCGCTACACGGGCTTATCAATTTCGGCTGGCTGGAATTTATTGCCGAGCCGCTCTTTCACGGGCTGAAGTGGCTGCACAACTACATCGCCAACTGGGGATGGGCCATCGTTGTCCTCACACTAGTGATCAATATGCTCCTCTTTCCGCTGCGCATCTCGAGCTACAAGACGACCTTGAAAATGCAGCGTGTGGCGCCGGAAATCAAAGCGATCCAGGAAAAATACAAGAAATACTCGATGCGTGATCCGCGCAAGGCGGAAATGAACAAGGAGGTCATGGCGGTGTACAGCCGCGAAGGCATCAACCCCATGGGCGGCTGCTTCCAGATGTTCCTGCAAATGCCGGTGTGGTTCGGCTTAAACACCGCTCTGCGTTATGCCATAGAAATGCGTCACGCGACTTGGCTGTGGATCACGGACCTCTCTTCGAAAGATCCCTACTACGTTCTTCCAGTGCTGATGGGCGCATCCATGTATCTCGTTTCGAAGATGACGCCGATGACGGCGACGGACCCGCAGCAGCAGGCCATGATGAAGATCATGCCTATCACCATGGCGGGCATTTTCATGATTTCGCCGATTTCGAGCGGCTTGGCGGTGTATATTCTCACCAGCAGCGTGGTCGGTATCGCCCAGCAGTGGTACCTGAACCGCACGCATCCGCTGCCCGCACCTGCAAAGATCGTGCGTGGGAAGAAGTCTTAAGAAAAAATTTCAGAGAGGCGGACGCCGCTCGCAACGTTCGAACGACCAATGGCTCAAGAACTCATCCGCGATGGGAAGCTGGACCGCCAAGCGGCGGCCGAGGCCTTGCGACATTTTCTGGAGACTATGGTGCGTGTTTCCGCGCTCGAGTTGAAGGTAAACGTACACCCGGTTTCAGCTGATGGAGAAGGCCCCGGAGGGGACGCGGAAGTGCTCGCCGATCTCGACGGCAAGGACAAAGAGATTCTCCTGGAGCGCGGCGCGGAACTTTTGAAAGCGTTCGAACACCTCGCCTTCAGGGCGCTGCGGCTGGAACCTGCCTACCATGAAAAGATCCACATCGATTGCGGCGGCTACCGCGCGCTGCGTTTTGAAGAATTGCGCATGACGGCGCGTGTTGCCGCCGAACGCGTGCAGGCTTCCCGCCAGCCATTCCGCCTGAATCCGATGTCCTCGCGCGAGCGCCGCATCGTGCATATGGCGTTGAAGGATATGAGCGGAGTTCGCACGGAAAGCTCCGGTGTGGGCGAAGACCGCCAGGTCGTCATCCACCCCGCGGACAACAAACCTTCCCGGTAGTTCCTCTTTGCCTCCAGCAGAATGACAGGCAAGAATGCCTGTCCTACCTCGTGGCCCAGCCTTGCGACAGCACGCTGCCGTCGGTGCCAAAGCGAACGCGATACGTGAAGGAAGGGGGGCGGTCGCGGCGCGTTTGCACAAAACGTATGTCGGAAATCTCGACGACGGCTACATCGCCTTCCTTGTGGAAGCGCGTCACGGGAAATCGCGAGAACCACAGAACCTTCTGTACTTCAGGCAGGTGTTTGGCAATCTCGATGTACGAATTCGGCGGGGCATCGGGGTAATAGTGGTGCTCGAGCGCGAGCAATTCCACATCGTTTACGGGCTTGTCGGCAAGGTCCATGCGCAGTTCGTAGACTCCTCGCGCCGTCCGAACCAGACCGTCCCAATGCCAGAGCGATGGCGGGAGCGGTAACGCTCCGATCGATTCGACCTGCAAGTGGTCCAGTTCAGCGAACTTCTGAATGCGCGA
>Ga0137418_10006145_pt1 | contig 11042 bp, 9 predicted proteins | sample CZODoug3_1_2_16f_FD_122242 | JGI IMG/M metagenome (GOLD analysis project Ga0137418, IMG submission 122242) | Vadose zone soil fungal communities from Angelo Coast Range Reserve, California, USA - CZODoug3_1_2_16fungal (Hybrid Assembly) | ecosystem: Environmental > Terrestrial > Soil > Vadose... | reverse complement strand
TCTATGTGACGAAAAAGGGCCAAAAGCTTTCAGAAGTCGATCAAACAATGCTTTTGGACGAACTGCAAAAGGCACTCGTTTAGGCGCGGGTCAATTATCAACACGGAATCGTCGCTACAGGCCTCAAAGGGCATGACCTCAATAGCGCCCTTGTCCCGAAGATCCACCCAATGATGACGAAAAAGTAGGTCATAGGTTCTCCCGGTCAAGGGTGTCCGCATTAGGACATGGTGTCTTACGGCTTGGCACTTCACACGGCTCGGCCATGCGAAGTCAGCGCCTGGTTTCAATCACTTGCAAGCTCAATAGGATTGGCAGCCGTGTTGCCTGTTCTTGTTGTGTCATTCAAGACGCCGAAGCTGTCTTTGACGATTTATCTGAAGAAAGAGCGCTGTCTTCAATGAACCCGGCAAAAATAGGTTAAGGAGAAAATCATGAAACACCAAAAATTTCGTCGAGCTAGCGTGGCTTCTGGCTTGATCGTGAGCACAACGATGCTGGCAGCGCTGCTCACCTTCCCCAGTGCCCAGGCTCAAGATAAAACGACGGGAATCGCGGATGTCCCTCGCGGAACCATACTGCCCGTCCGGCTGAATCAATCTATTTCATCATCGAAGAGCCAGCCCGGCCAGATTATCACTGCCCGGATCATGCAAGATGTGCCGCTGGCAAATGGCGGCAAGATTCGCGAAGGCAGCAAAGTGATTGGTCACGTGGTGAGTGTGTCGTCTCCGGCAGAAGGTGATGGCGGCAAACTTTCCTTGCAGTTCGACAAATTGATTTCTTCAGGCCGAACAATTCCCATCAGAACCAATCTGAGGGCGGTTGCGGGATTCATGGCGATCATGCAAGCAGAAACACCCACCGACGGTCCCGTATCCATGCCGATTGCGAGAACGCAGGTGGGTGGCGACGTTGCCTACACCTCGGCAGGTGAGGTGACCACAACGGATGGTGAGGTGGTCGGAAAATCCGTGAACGGTGGCGTATTGACTCAAGTGCACACCAATAATCGGCAAGGCAGAGATTGCCTGGCCGCAATTGGTGATAACGACAGTCGGCAGGCCATGTGGGTTTTTTCCGCGGATGCGTGTGGCACCTACGGTTTGTCCGAGATTAGCATCGCGCATGCTGGAGAAAGTGAGCCTGGCGGCGTCATTGTCTTGGCCTCCGAAAAGGGCCAACTCAAGCTGCCGCGTGGTGCCGGGATGCTTTTGCGCGTCCAAGAGTAGCCGAAGCCGACGAGAAGCCGAGAGCCGCGTGGGCAGAAGTCGAGTCAGGGAAGCCGCGTGCTTCCCTGACGCATGAAATCCGGAAACCAATCACTTTACGCCAACGAATGCGTTACACCTTCCAAGAGCAGCGAACCGGCAGCCACAACAGCCGCCGCGCTCGCGCCGCAAACAAAATACGATGATCGTGCCAAAATGTAGCGTGCGGTGACACATGCCAGCCCCAGAGACCGGAGGATGTTATGGACGTAGGACTGATTGGATTAGGCAAGATGGGAACGGGAATCGCGAAGAGTTTGCTGCGGGCGGGGCATCGCGTAACGGTCTACAACCGGACGCGTGAACGCGCCGAGGCGTTGCGTAAAGACGGCGCTACCGTTGCGGGCTCGGTGGCGGAAGCTGTCGGTGGAGACGCGGTGTTCACTATGCTGGCCGACGATGCTGCGCTGGAGGCGGTGGTCTTCGGCGACAGCGGCGTGTTGAAAGCGTTGCCGCGCGGCGGCGTACATGCATCGCTGAGCACGATCAGCGTCGCGCTGAGTGATCGCTTGGCGACGGAGCACGCGCGGGCCGGGCAGGACTTCGTCGCAGCGCCTGTATTTGGCCGCCCAGAGGCCGCCGAGGCGGCAAAGCTAGCCATTGTCGCTGGGGGACCAAAGGCGGCGATCGAGCGTTGCAAGCCCTTGTGGGACGCCATGGGACAAAAACTGCTGATTATTGGCGAGCAGCAGTCCAAGGCGAACGTCGTCAAGCTGACTGGGAATTTTTTGATCGCTACCGTGATGGAATCGCTGGGCGAGGCTTTGGCATTCGCGCGCAAATCCGGCGTGGACGGCGCGGCTTTGATGGAATTTTTAACCAGCACGCTTTTCAACGCGCCAGTGTACAAGACCTACGGTGCGCTAATCGTTGAGGGCAAGCACGATAACGTCGGCTTTGCTCTGCCGCTCGGACTGAAGGACGTGCGATTGGTGCAGCAGGCAGCCGATGCACAGCGGGTGCCCATGCCGATAGCGAGCGTGCTGCACGATCGCTTTGTGACCGCGATGGCGCGGGGACATGAGCGGAGCGATTGGTCCGTGATCGGCCAGGTCGCCGCGGAGGACGCTGGCTTGGCTCGCGCAACATCCGCATAGCCGGGCATCTTGCTCATTTCTCAAAATCTGGCGAACGCGAAAGGCGCTCTGGAAACCACAACCGCGCATCATGATAGGCTCGGAGCCTGTTTGGGAGAGGCTAATGGGCGGACCTTGGGCAGGAAAATGGGCGCTGGTGACCGGCGCTAGCGCGGGAATCGGCGTAGCACTGGCGCGCGAACTGGCGGCAGGCGGGACAAACCTGGTGCTGACCGCGCGACGCAAAGATCGATTGGAAAAATTGGCGCAGGAGCTGTCTTCGGCGCACAAGATTGGCGTGGAGATCTTCGCCGCCGATCTGGCGCAAACGGATGCGCCGCAACAAATTTTCGCCTACACGCAGGCGAAAAAGATCAACGTTGATCTGCTCATAAATAATGCGGGGTTCGGTGCGTATGGCGCGTTTGCCACCGTGGAAACGCAACGCTTGCTGGATATGGTGCAGGTAAATTGCGGTGCGGTGGTGCACCTTACACGGCTGTACTTGCCGCAAATGCTGAAGCAACGCCGTGGTGATGTGCTGATCCTGGCTTCGACGGCTTCTTTTCAGGCGGTGCCATTTATTTCCACGTACGCGGCTACCAAAGCATTCGATTTGCTATTTGCCGAAGGACTCGCGGAAGAGGTGAAGCCGTACGGCGTTCGCGTTTGCGCGCTTTGCCCCGGGTCCACCGAATCGGAGTTTCACGAAGTCGCCGGGCAGTCCGGATTGGCGGCGGCGAGAAAGAACCGGGAAACGGCGGAAAAAGTGGCGCGCGTCGGGTTGCAAGCGCTGGCCGCTGGAAAAAGCTATGTGATTTCCGGGACTGGAAATTACCTGGGTGCGCACTCGCAACGGCTGGTGCCGCGTGGCGTAGTCACACGTATCGCAGGCAAAATGTTCCGGCCGCCGGCGAGCGACCCCGCCTGATTCCGTGTATCGCCAACGCCGGCTGACACGCAGCCGCAACCGCAACCGTCCAACAATACATAACCTTGCTTTGTGAAGCGCAATGGAGATTTGCGCGGCGCAATGGACCGGGGCGTGCGGGAACTTTTTCCCACGCATCCGGGAACTATATAAGAGCGCAGGAAAGGGTACCTGAGCAAACGCCGTGCCAGGAGGGATGAGTATTCCCGAGCAAGATAGGGACGACGTGTTGCTGCGGCGTGCCGCGAAGGGCGATGAGGAGTCTTTCACCGCGCTCTATCGCCGGCACCAGGCTGCGCTGTACCGGTTTGCCTTGCGTATGACGGGTAACGCCTGGGCTGCCGAAGAAATTGTGCAGGACGTGTTCATGACGCTGATGCGGGAACCGAAGAAATACGATTCGGATCGCGGACCGGTTGGCGCTTATCTGTACGGCATTGCGCGCAACCGGGTGATGAAACATCTGGAGCGATTGCCGCGGGAGCTGCCCCTGGAAGAAACAAATGATGATGGCACTCGGACGAGTGAAATCGCCGTGAACCCTTTCACGCCGGCGCAGTGGGCCGAGCAACAGGAACGTAGCGCCCGGGTTCGCGCGGCAGTATTAGATTTGCCGGCAGAGTTTCGCGAGGCAGTCGTGCTTTGCGAGTTGGAAGAACTCAGCTACGAAGAAGCCGCGCAGCGCAGTGGCTGCCCGATCGGCACGATTCGTTCGCGGCTGCATCGCGGACGGGCGCTGCTGATGGCCAAGCTGGAGATTTTGCGGGATACGCCGCGGCGGGTAAATGCGGCAACACGAAGGTAGAAGGAAGGGCGTTATGAAGTGCGAAGAATTTGAAGCCATCGGCCTTGAGCGCAGCGGCCTTGACATGAGCGAAGTCGAGGCGGGTTTGCGGGATGCCGCGGCCGTGCACGCCGCGCAGTGCCCAGGCTGCGCGGCGCTGCAGGAATCGTGGCAAGAGACGCGTACGGCATTGCAAGCGTTGCGAGAGACAACGCGTGATGCAGAAACTCCGCGGCGAGTTGAAATGCAGCTTCTGCATGAATTTGGCCTGCGGCACCGCGCGAGGAAGGCCCGCACGGCTTCGATTTTTGCGGCTTGGGCGCTGGCTACGGCGGCAGTGCTGTTTGCTGGCGTGAGTTGGTGGAATTCGAGATTGACACAAACTCAGGGCGGCCCTGTTTCGGCTGGAAATGGCGTGAAGCCCAATGCGCCGGCGCCGGCCGTGCCGCCGAGCGATTCGTTCGACGAGGCAACTCTCGTTGCCGACAATTTTACGTTGTTGCCTGGCAGCCTGCCGCAAGAGGTGGATGATTCGGCCATCGTGCGGGTGGGCATGCAGCGCGGCGCACTCAGCGCGCTAGGTTTGCCGGTGGATGAAGAGCGCGTGAGCGATTGGATTCAAGTCGACCTGCTGGTTGGGCAGGACGGACTGCCGAAAGCAGTGCGTTTGCCGGAACAGGCGAATTAGTTTTCAGCGAATTATTTTTCAGCGACGAGTTTAGGATGTCGGGAGAGAAGAGGAGAAGATGACAATGAATCGCAACCTTTTGACCAGTTCCCTTCTGGCTGCGGCGTTAGTGTTTTCGTCAGGAACGGGGAAAGCGCAGGACGCCCCACCTCCGCCCGCTTTTGAACACGCAGAGGGAGGCGGCGAGCCCGGACCTGGTGGGCCATTTGGCGAGCATGTGGAGTTGCTGGGTTTTGAAGGATTGCACCCGGGAAAAGTTGTGAAGGGCGCGCCGTTCTCTGCCACAGCAAGTTCAGAGAGCACGCAGACGCTGCAGGATGGGACCAGCATTCATCGAACTACATCAAGCACCCTTTACCGTGATAGCCAAGGACGTTTCCGCCGCGAAGTCACGCTTTCCGGATTTGGACCGCTGCAAGCATCGGGCAAGCCGCACACCATGATTACGATCGGCGATCCGGTGGCCGGTGTGCATTACATGCTCGATCCGGCGCAAAAAGTGGCGCATAAGATGACTCCTCACCAGGGCGGCAAGGGTGGAGCGTCTTCGGATGGAAGGGCGCAGGCGTTCGAGCAAAAGATGGAAAAGCGACTCGCCAAGCAAGAAGCTGACGGCACGGTGAAAAAGGAGTCGCTTGGCACGCAAGCGATTAATGGCGTGAATGCGGAAGGTACGCGCATCACGCACACTATTCCGGCTGGGCAAATCGGAAACGATAAGCCGATCCAAATGGTGTTTGAACGCTGGTACTCGCCAGACCTGCAAATCGTGGTGAAGAGCACGCGGAACGATCCGCGCTTTGGCACCACTACTTATGCGTTGAGCAATGTGCAGCGCACTGAGCCAGCCGCAGCGCTATTCACCGTGCCTGCAGACTACACGGTGAAGGAAGGCGGGCCGGGCGGACCGCGGAATCATCGGCGCGGGTTTCACGGAGGTCCTGGAGGCGGCGCGCCCGCAGATGCACCTCCTCCACCTTCGGGCTTGTGATTTCATAATTTATTGACGGCCTTCTCTCCTGAAGACGGACGCGCCCTTTCTGCGGTCTCCCCAACGCCGCAGGGAGGGCGTCGCCGTTTTCAGCGGAAGTTGCCGAATCTTGCATAGAGGTCAGTCTCCGACAATCCGACGCAAGATAAAAGACGTTGACAACTTGACTACCGAACAAATCGAGGCCGAGGATTACTTCCGCCAGCTACGTGTTTGTCTATGGGGGTGAGAGCTGATTCAGCTTCTGCCCCATTTGCAGCCGTGCGTTTTCCACAGCGTTGCCATGCGGGTCACGAGGCCAGTTGGTCCAGGTCCAACTGGGGTAATTCGACTGGAGCGTCGCGTTCACGAAAGCGTCTTGCCCCAGAGTATGAAGAAGGTGAGCGTATTCGTAGTCTTGGACGCCGTCTCGGATGGCCTTAAGGCGGATCCCTGGCGCCGACTCGCTCGAAGCAATCGGAGCGGGCGGATAGAGGAACATGCCGTCCCCCGGTCTGGAATTACCGAGGCAAGCGGTCACATTCAGATTATTCCAACTGGCAAGGGTGTTCCCGGCGTTCCATCCGTCAACGCGATAGTAAAGGATTCCCGTTGCGCCTTCTGTCCAGTTCACGAACCCCGCTTGGATGCGCTCGTTGATCGGCGGATAGTCGGTCATCCATTCGGGAGTGTCGCCTGATCCAGTATTGCAGGACGTGTAGCTCCACAAATCTCCCGGTCCACTCCACGGCAAGGGAGGCCACCCTAGCTGGGAATCGAGCAGCACCCAATGGTCGATGGCGCTCCGGCCGTCGCCCTCGTCATATAGATTGGGGTCGGGTGTATTCATCGTTATCGTGGTCTTCACGCTGGGATTGGCCGCGTGGGCGTTAGTGCCCATGGTTTTTAGGGGCGTGTAAGCCGCCGGACAGTTATTCAATTCGTCTCCGACGTAGAGGTCCAGCGGCAAGCCTGCCGGAAAAGGGGACGATTCCAGGTTGATTTCACTTGTCGAAGGGATGCGATTATAGCTGCCGTCACACTGAATGCGAACGTCGAAGTAGTAATCGAGGCCCGAACGATTCAAACCAAAATTCGTGATGTCCGAGGCGGCTTCAGTCCTCAGATCCACCCGGTACATCATTTTGTTTCGCATCAAGGCCTGTGCCAAGTTTTTTATATCATTGTCACTACCGCCTGTGGCGGGCGGCCAAAGCGACCAGAGGGAAAGTTCGGAAGGCTGAATGGGAAGTTCAAAGCTCCACACCGTGAGTGCGACTGGAATCGTCGCACTACCCTGGTCGGTGGTAACGGAAACATTACCCGTATAGGTGCCTGGCGGGCTATTCGTCGCCCCTCGCTGCACAAAGATGTCGATCCAGTAGGGTTGATTCTGCCCTGTGAGGACGCTCGCGTTACAGGCCTTTAGCGCGGCTGACGTTCCGCACAACGGCGACCCGGTCTGCGGATCATTGAAGGGAATCAGGGGCTCCGGGTAGGTTCCTGAGTCCATGGGTTTATTGCTGCCACCACCGTAGTTCGTCGTGCCATTAACGGTGACGTAGAACTCGCGGTAGAGGGTTATGCTGGAAGCGGGGATTGTGGCCCCATTGGGACCTGTAAGGGCGGAGGCGCTTAGGTTCACGTTGCTCAAACCACCAGACGGGGCCTGCACGATAACCTGGCTGGCCACCGTCTCCCCTCGCCCGCTGTATAGACTGATGGTAGTAGTCGTGCCTGGCGCATCGGTCTGACCCACCCTATCCAGCCTCGGTGCTACCCACACGGGGAACGTCTGGCCTGAGGCCTGGCCGGCTGTTGTGAAAATCATAAGGACGACGAGCACTGCTTTTGCCGACGGCAGGGCCATAACGCGCCGAAAAGGGCTGTGCGCTGCCTGTTCCGTACTTCTTCGACCATTCGATTTGTCGCGGATAGTCGCTTCTTGGCTTACTTGCGTGTGCGTAGAAGCACGTAAACTGCGATTGCGAGGTTTCATGGCTATGCTCTCAAGTTATTAAATTATTGCTAAAATAGGAACGTACCCGCGAACTAGCAAAGGATGACCCGGGCCGCATTGCACCGTAGTCGACACGGAATCTTCTCGCAATCCGGTCTTACCTCTAAATCTGCATCGGAGATTACCGGCAGGGCGTTTGTCGGTACTAATCCGACGCAAGATAGAAGACGTTGACAACCTGACCAGCGAACAAATCGATGCCGAGGATTACTTACGGTTGGCTCAGAACGGGTCTTGTGGGGCCTCGTAACCATGTTGGAGCAGCTGAGGAAGTTATGCGTGCGCCGCGGCCGTGGCGGGCAGAGTGAACTGAAAAGTTGCACCGCTGCCCGGGACACCTGTGGCCCACAAGCGACCGCCATGCGACTCGATGATCGACCGACTAATGGGCAGGCCCATACCAGTCCCGGTATCCTTGGTCGTAAAGAATGCTTTGAAGATCTGTTCCACCTGCTCCGGGGACAATCCCACACCGGTGTCGGTGATTGAGATCAGCACTTGACCATCTTCGGCTTCCGACTTGATGGTTAGCTCACTTCCGCCACTGCCTTCCTTCATGGCCTCGATGGCATTGAGCATGAGATTCATGAAGACCTGCTGAAGCTGCACAGGGTCGGCCATGACTTTGGGAAGATCCTCCGCAAGCTCGATACGGATTGAGATTGAGTGGCGCGTCGCCTCGCCGCGCAGCAGGACAATCATTTCTCGAATCACGTCATTTACATCGACCAGCTCTCGCTGCAGCGCGCCTTTCTTGAACAGCAGGCTGATTCTGCTAATAATGTCCGCCGCACGCGTTGCGTCTTTGACGATTCTCGATGCGGCTTCACTTGCCTCTGCCACGTCGGGGGCCTCGCGACCAAGCCATCGCAAGCAAGTTCTAGCGTTTGTTACTGCTGCGGAAATCGGCTGTCTGATTTCGTGCGCTAGCGATGCTGTCAACTCGCCCATGGTGGTTACCCGGCTCATGTACGCGAGATCCGCCTGCGCCTGGCGCAAAGCGGCTTCGGCGCGTTTGCGTTCGGTTATGTCCCGTGCCAGTTTCGATGCTCCAACAATGGCACCCGCGGCATCCTTCATCGGTGAAATTGTGAGCGCAACGTCGAGCATGCTGCCGTCCTTGCGCATGCGGACCGTCTCAAAGTGGTCTACCCGCTCGCCTCGCATCAGCCGTTCAACAATCGCTCTCTCTTCGTCACGACGGTCGGGGGGAATAATCAGCGTGATATTCTGGCCGACCGCCTCTTCCGCAGCATAGCCGAACAGTCGTTCTGCGCCCTTATTCCAACTGGTAATGACGCCATTCAGTCTTTTGCTGACAATCGCGTCGTGCGACGATTCCACAATCGCAGCCAGCAAAAGGGTCGCCTGCTCTGCCCGCTTGCGCTCGGTGATGTCCGTCGAGCTACCCACAAATTGCACTAAATCTCCGGATGCGTTCAAAACAGGATGGCCGACGGTACGGATGTGTTTGACAGAGCCGTCTGGAAGAAGGGTTCGGAATTCCACTTCGTATTCCGACTTTTCAGCGATTGCTCGATCGATTGCCCCTTGCCACTTAGCGCGATCCTCCGGATGAGTGCGCTGCCGACATTCTTCAAAGGCCGGCGGGCCATTTTCTGGATCGAACCCATAAATCCGGTACCATTCCTCGGATAGATGTACGGCGGCTCCCCCCGCTACCCGCCAGGCCCAACTCCCTGTGTGGGTGAGCCTCTGCGCTTCCGCCAAGTACGCCTCGCTTCGCTGCAGCTTCTCTTCCTGCAGTTCCAATTTCTGGGCCGCGAATCGCCTATCCAACCAGGACGTCAGCAGAGCCAGCCCGAGGACGATCCAGGTGACGGCGGCAATTCCTATGGTGCCAAGCGTGGAGATGCTGATGGCGCGAGACAGGTCCGATGGCATGCTTGAGGGCGTGAAACTGGCGGCGGCCATGCCGGTGTAATGCATAACGGGAATGGCGGTACCCATCAGGACAGCTCCCGCTGACTTTCCCCAGTCGATCCCCTTTTTCTCATCTCGAAAGTGAAACGTAATCCATAACGCGACGAGAGAAAACAGGACCGCGAACACGACGGACAGGACGACGAGAAAGGAATTAAAATGGCATACGGCAGATAAACGCATGGCGTCCATGCCGATGTAGTGCATGCTCGCAATGCCCCCACCCATCAGGACACTTCCGGCGAGTGCTCGGAACGCACCCATTTTCTGCCGGCTCCCCACGTACAGTGCAATGACCGACGCGAAAATGGCCGCAAAGAGTGACAGCAGAACGGTCGGCCAATGGTAGGCCACAGGAATCGGCAGGATGAACGCCAGCATCCCGATGTAGTGCATGGACCAAATGCCAGTCCCCATCGCGCCGGCCCCGGCCAGCAGCCAAACCGCACGAGTCCAACCACGCGCGGCCGTTACGCGGCCCGCAAGATCCAGAGCAGCGTACGACGCGAAGATAGCGATCAACACCGAGAGCGCCACGAGCCCGTAATTGTATGAGCCAATCAAGTTCACGGCAGCCATGTGACTCCATCCGGTTGCCACGCGGAACAGCCGCGCTTCAATCAGCAATAAACCGTCCGCGTAACACTAGCGGTAATTCTTCCCGAGCCGTAATTCTTCCCGGGCTCAACGATCGGTCCCGCACTTTTTTGGGGCCTCAATGTGCGGGTCGATCGGAGCAGTAAGTCCGACGCGTTGCCCTTTGCGATTCGGTCGATCAAATCAATAGTTTTTGGGATAGTGCCGATTGGCTCGGTGGGTATCGTGATTGGCGCAGGCATGGCCATCTTACCGCCGTGCCCGAGTATAATTGACCTCACCGTTTTTGGACTAAAAAGGATTTAGGGTCTTCATCGTGACGAGATGAACCCTAACCTTGTGATCGCTCCCGGATAAGCGGCTAACCCGGAAGCTATCGGCTTTCGGGGCGGCTAGAATTAGGTTATGGACGAAGTGAAACTGGCGCGAAGCCTCAACCAGGAGGGATTCCGTGAGACCTATGTGTGGCAGGATGCGCCGAACGTCTCTTATCCCGACCACACGCATGCGACGGAAACCGCGCACATCATTTTGAGCGGCGAGATGACCTTGACTATGTGTGGCAAGAGCCAGAGGTACGGCGCGGGTGAGCGATGCGACGTGCCGGCCGGAGCGGTGCACTCGGCAGTGATGGGGCCGGCTGGGTGCCGATATCTGATCGGCGAACGGTGAGGTGCTGCACGATGTGTAGCCGGGGGGATCCCTGACATTTTAGACCGGGCGCATATCTGACACTTTCTGGTTCTGTTCGATGAGGGGAC
>Ga0137418_10006144_pt1 | contig 11042 bp, 13 predicted proteins | sample CZODoug3_1_2_16f_FD_122242 | JGI IMG/M metagenome (GOLD analysis project Ga0137418, IMG submission 122242) | Vadose zone soil fungal communities from Angelo Coast Range Reserve, California, USA - CZODoug3_1_2_16fungal (Hybrid Assembly) | ecosystem: Environmental > Terrestrial > Soil > Vadose... | reverse complement strand
CGGTGCGCGATCTCTGGTCGTGGGCCGGGTTCCTGTTCGCGCGCTGGCGCTGGAGCGAGGACGACAGCGGTATCGGCCGGCACGCGGCCTGGCTCCTGATCCCGCTGGTGCTCCTGCTCGTCTGGCGTCTCTACTCGCGCCGGCGCGTCGGCCGTGACGACACGGGGCCACGCGTCACGGTCGCGGTCGCGCGCCCGGGCCAGGATTCCGAGTTCTACCTGATCGCCGAGCGCCTGCGCGCCGCGGGGCTCGGCCGCCAGGGCGACGAGCCGCCGTTCGCGTGGATCGAGCGCATCCACGCCACCGAGCTCACCCCGATCCTGGACCTCCACTACCGCTACCGCTTCGACCCCGCCGGCCTCGACGCAACCGAGCGATCCGCACTGAGAGCGCAATCCGAGGCATGGCTGCGCCACCGCCAATCGACGGAAGCGACCGTGACCGGCGGCCGGGAGGTGGGCTAGCGGGCGGGGTCGAAGAGACCCGTTCCCGCCATGTGGCCACGGACGGCGCGCGCCGGGATGGAGCCCAGCCGCCGCGGGGCAGCGTACGCGTGCCGCGTGGTCGATCGACCCCGCCCGCTGGCCCGCCCCCGGCCGCCGCCGCCAAGCTGCTTCACGATCGATCGTGCTAGAGTTGCGCGCATGACATTCCCGCTTGCGACCTCAAGCGTAGAAGCGCTCGGCCTCGACCCCAAACCGTTCGGCCGCCTGCGCGAGCTGATCACGGCGCACATCGCCGAGGGCCGTTATCCCGCGGCGCAGATCGCCGTCGCGCGGCACGGCAAGCTCGGGCTCGTGTGGACGCTCGGCGATGCGCGGCTCGATCCCCAGCGCGTTCCCGCGCGCGACGAGACGCTCTGGCTGCTCTTCTCGAACACCAAGGTCATCACGGCCTGCGCCGTGTGGCTCCTGGTCGAGCGCGGCGCCCTCGCGTTCACCGACAAGGTCGCCGACCACGTGCCGGGATTCGAGGCCCACGGCAAGGGGGAGATCTCCGTCATCCAGCTGCTCTCGCATCAGGGCGGGTTTCCGAACGCCGAGGTGCCGAAGGCGGCGTGGGAGGACCACGAGCTCCTGCGGCGCTCGGTATGCGGCTTCACGCTCGAGTGGACGCCGGGCTCGCGCGTCTTCTATCATCGCGGCGCGGCGCATTGGGTCGCCGCGGTCCTGATCGAGGCGCTCACCAAGACGGACTATCGGGCGTTCATCCGCGAGAACGTCGCCGAGCCCCTGGGGCTCGCCGACGACCTGTTCGTCGGCCTGCCCGAGCGGGCGCATGGCCGCGCGGTCGACATGCACGAGCCGTCGTCGGACGGCGTGCGGCAGGTGAGACGGAGCGAGGAGAGCTCGCCGGAAGCCCGTCGGGCGGGCACGCCGGGCGGCGGCGGCTACGCGACGGCCCGCGCGATGGCGGCGTTCTACCAGATGCTGCTGCAGGGCGGTCAGCTCGGCGGCACGCGGCTTCTCTCGCCGCGTACGATCGCCTACGCCACGCGCAACTACACGGGCGATCGCGTCGACGGCTACATGGGCATGCCGATGCACCGCGGGCTCGGTCCGCATCTGCGGGGGACCACCGAGACGATTCGCGGCCTCGGCTCGCTCGCCTCGCCGATGACGTTTGGTCACGGTGGCATTGGCTCCTCGTATTGCTGGGCCGATCCGGACTCCGGGGTGTCGTTCGCGTATCTGACCAACAGCCGCGTGCCCGATCCGTGGCATTCGGCGCGGCTCGACCGCGTCAGCAACCTCGTTCACGCCTCGATCGTGTAGCGTCTTCCGGCCATGGCGCCGCGCAGGGTGCTCGTGACGGGCATGAGCGGGCTCATCGGCGGCGCGCTACGCCGCCACCTCGAGGGCACGTACGAGCTCTCGGCTCTCAACCGGCGGCCGATTCCCGGCGTGAAGTGCCACGAGGCCGACATCGCCGACCTCGACGCGATCGCGCCGGCCTTCACTGGAGTCGACACGGTCGTGCACCTCGCGGCGCGCACCGGCTCCAGCGACGTCTTCGACGAGATCCTCACGGCCAACGTCGTCGGCACCTACAACGTTTTCGAGGCCGCACGCCGAGCCGGCGTGCGCCGGGTCGTCTACGCGTCGAGCGGCGCGACCGTGAGCGCCTGGGAGCGCGACCCCCCCTACCGCGCCCTGGTCGCCGGCCGCTACGACGAAGCCGGATCGTGGAAGACGATGACACACGAAACGCCGCTGCGTCCGGCCGGCCTCTATGGCGCCAGCAAGATCTGGGGCGAGGCGATCGCGCGCCACTACGCCGACGCGTACGGCCTGTCGGCGATCTGCGTCCGCATCGGACGCGTGCGGGCCGAGGACCGTCCGACGTCGGCGCGCGAGTACTCGGTCTTCTGCAGCCAGCGCGACGTCGTCCGGATGATCGAGCTCTGCATCGCCGCGCCCGCCACGCTCACCTTCGACATCTTCTACGCCGTTTCCGACAATCGATGGGGCTACCGTGACCTCGAGCACGCCCGCGCCGTCCTCGGCTTCGAGCCGCGCGACCGGGCCGAGGACTATCGCCGATGATTCGTGACGTGGTGAGTGTCCGGGACAAGATCCGCATCCACTATCGACGCCTCGGGCAGGGGCCGGGCATGGTCTTGCTCCACGGCTACCCGCAGACCGGCCACATGTGGCGCAAGGTGATGCCGGCGCTCGCGGAGCGATTCACGGTCGTGGCGCCCGACCTGCGCGGCTACGGCGATTCCGACCGCCCCCTGCGCGGCTACGACAAGCGCACGATGGCGGCCGACATCGCGGACGTGATCCAGGCGCTCGGGATCGGGCCGGTCGTTCTGGTCGGTCACGATCGGGGTGGTCGTGTGGCGCATCGGTTCGCCCTCGATCATCCGTCGCTCCTGACGCGGCTGGTGCTGCTCGACATCGCGCCCACGTACGACGTGTTCGCGCGCACCGACCAGGTGAGCGCCCGCGCGCGCTGGCACTGGTACTTCCATCAACTCCCGGATCTGCCCGAGGCGCTCACCGCCGGGCGCGAGGAAATCTACCTGCGCTACATGTACCGGACGTCCGCGTACAATCCCGCGGCCATCGAGGAAGAGGCGGTGCAGGAATACGTGCGCTGCTTCCGCCAGCCCGGTGCGATGCGCGCGGCCTTCGACGACTATCGCGCCGGCGCGACGATCGACCTCGAGCAGGACGGCGCCGATCGCGACAAGAAGGTCACGGCTGCCACGCTGATCCTGTGGGGCGAAGCGGGCGGCCGCCGACCCCAGGTGCCCGACATGCTCGGCGTGTGGAAGGAGCGCTGCGCGCAGGTCGTCGGACACGCCGTGCCGGGCTCGGGCCACTTCATCCCCGAGGAGCAGCCGGCGGCGGTGATCGAAGCCATCCTGCGATTCGTCGGGGAGGCGGGGAAGGCCTGAGCGCGATGCGGCTCAAAAAATCGATCGCGCGCTGGTTCGACCGCGAGCGCGTCTGTCGGGTGGCGACCGCGGGCGCGCGCGGCATGCCGCATCTCGTGCCGGTGTGCCAGGTGGTGGTCGACGGGAAAATCTATTTCGCCTCCGCGAATGACGGCCGGAAGGCGCTGAATCTCGCCGAGAACCCGCGAGTGGCGGTGACGGTCGATCTCTATTCCGACGACTGGTCGCACATCAAGGGCGCCATGGTGCAGGGGCAGGCACGGCTCTTCGCGACGGGGCCGCGGTTCAAGAAGATCCGCGCCCTCCTGTACCGGAAGTACCCGCAGTATCGCCGGGAGGCCGCGCTCGACGAGTCGGACTCGGTCGTCATCGAGGTGACACCGGCTCGCGTGTTCACCTGGGGCCTCGACTAGCGACTACTCCGCAACGCAGGTCCGGTTGCGGCCGGTGCGCTTGGCCCGGTAGAGCGCCTGGTCGGCGGCGCGGATGACGTCGTCCGGGTCGGCGCCGATCTCGTCCGGCTCCGCGACGCCGATGCTGACCGTGATCGACAGCCTGCGCCGCCCGCCCGTCGCGCGCACGGGCTTGTCGGGTCTCACCTTGGGTCGATCGCGCCCGCGGATCGTGAAGCTCGAGCCTTCGATCGCCTCACGCAGATCCTCGAGATAGGGCAGGGCCTCTTCCGGCGACTTGCCCGAGAACAGCACCGCGAATTCCTCGCCTCCGTAGCGAAACGGCCGTCCGCCGCCTTCGGTTCGGGTGAGGGTCGAGCCGATCATGCGGAGCACCTGGTCCCCCGCCGCGTGGCCGTACTCGTCGTTGAGCTTCTTGAAGTGATCGATGTCGATCATGGCGACCGTGTAGAGCTCGGGCAGTCGCATGAGCGCATCCGTGAGCGCGCGGCGAGACGGGAGCCCGGTTAGCTCGTCGCTGAACGCCATCCGGTGCGAGGTCTCGATCAGCGACACGATCAGGACGAGCCCGCCCGTCGCCAGGTACACGGTGGACGCGGCGCCGCCGCCGTGGAGGCCCAGCAGCGCGGCGAGGAGCGCCCAGGCGAGGCTCGCCTGGATGACGGTGCGACGGACGACGAAGCGCATGGCGGTCAGCGCCATCGCGAACAGGAACGCGAGGAGCGCGGGCGGTGGGATCCGTGTGAAGGGCAGGCCGCCGGCGACGAACCCCTGCTGCAGGGCCTGCACGAGCGGCGTCAGCTCCGGGTGCAGGAGCAGCGCGATGGCGAGCGGCTGGCCCAGGATGGCGCCGAGGACGACCCGCCCGGCCCACGTGGACATGGTCCGCTCCGAAAGCCAGGCGATCGCGGCCAGGTCGAGCGGAAGCAGCAGCGCCACCGCGGAGAACACGACGTGGCCGAGGGGTGCCGCCTGACCGAGCGCCGGGAAGAACGCGATGGCCCGCTCGGCGGCGAAGAGCACGGCCAGCGCGACGACGAGCTGGCGCCGCTTGAACCGCCAGCCGAGGAGGATCCCCGCGCCGAAGATGATCCACGAATAGACGGGTGCCGAGGTCGCGACCGCCGCGCGAATCGACGCAGATTTCAAGATAACCGTGGCGGCCAGCAGCAGCACGGCGCCGGGCGCCAGGTGGGGCAGGAGCCTGTCCAGGAGCGTCCGTTATTGCGGCGGGTAGCGGAACGGCGCCCAGCCGTTTCCCTGGACCGGCTTGGGCGTATAGGACGCGGCCGACTTGGCCTGCTTGGGCGCCGCCGACTTCTTGCCGGCCCGCTTCCGCACCGCCGCCTTCGTCGTCGACTTCTTCTTTTTCATGGAGCGCACTTTACAACAGCGACAGAAATGTGGTCAATGAGAGGCCTGCGTGCGAGGCCAGGGAGGCCGCGGCAACCGTGAGCAATCGTCGTTGACCGGTACGGCGCTCGATCGTCTGCGCGATCGCAAGTTCCGCCGGCTGACGGCGCACCGCGTCCAGGGCGAGCGCGGCGCTCTCGCGTTCGTGCGCGACGTCGGTTTCTGCTCGACTTTCTACCGGTTCCCCGAAGGGGTCGCCTGCCTGTGGGAGGCGGTGTCCGGCCGAGCGAATCCGCGCTGGCCCCGTCACTCGCACCACGACGCCGGCGTGGGCCTCACGTGGACCTTGAAAGATATCCTGCCGGCCAGCAAGCGTGTGTACTACGGCAAGCTCCTGAAGGGCCGACCGCTGCTGGTCGCGCTCGATCTCTTCCCGATGTTCTACGCGCTGGTACGCGGTCGCCAGCGGGCGCGCGACTACCGCGTCGAGTACGAGGCCGGACGCCTCTCGCACACGGCCCGACGGATCATGGACACGATGCTCGACGAGCACCCGCAGTACACGCGCGAGCTGCGCGCGAACGTGTTCATGCTCGAGCCTGCCAAGACGCGCGGCTTCGAGCGGGCGATGGCGGAGCTCCAGCAGGGGCTCTGGCTGGTCAAGAGCGAGGAGCGATACGAGCCGACCTTCTCGTATCGGTGGGATCTCGTCGAGTCGTGGCTGCCCACGGAAGTCGCCGAGGGGCGGCGCCTGTCGCGCGCGGCGGCCGTGACGGGTCTGATCGAGCGTTACACGCGCGGCGCGGTATTCACGAGCGAGCGGTCGCTCGCGCGGTTGTTCGGCCTTCCCGACGGCGAGGTCGCACGGGCGGTGGCGGCGCTCGCGCGCGCGCGTGCGATCCGATCCGACTGCGCGGTGAAGGGCTGGCCCGGACGCTGGCTGATCCACGCGGCCGCCGCGGAGTGACCGCCGCGCGCCGAAAGGAGCAGGACCGATGCCGACCGTCAGACTGAGAGACGCCTCCGAATATCCCGAGCCCATCCAGAAGCTCTTCGAGGCGGCGAAGGCCTGGTTCAAGTACGACTTCGCGGAGCCGCCGGCGATGAGCCGCGTGATGGCGTGGGACCCTGAGCTCGGGGCCTTCCACGGGCGCGCGATGAAGCGTGCGATGACACCGGGCGAATGGACCCGCGCCGAGAAGGAGATGGTCGCCGCGGTGGTGAGCGGCGTCAACGCCTGCGCCTACTGAGTCCGCGCCCACACTGCAGCCGGGAAGCTGCAGGGAATGGCCGATGACGCGCCGTGGTACGAGGCGGCGCTGCTGGTCGGCGTCACGAACGCGCTCAACGTCGTCGCCGATTCGCCGCTGGAGTCGCTCGAGCCGGCGCGCCCGAGCGCCGAGGCGGAAGCGGTCTTCGCCGAGATCCGTGCCTTCTACGACCGCGCCGACGTGCCGACCGCGTTCCGCCGCGTCGCTGGCGATCCCGGGTATCTGGCCGACCTGTGGGGCGCGACGCGGCGGGTCTTCGCCGACGCTCGGCTCACGCGCCGTCACAAGGAAGCCCTGGCGTTCGCGGTCTCGGTCACGACTCGCTCGTCGTTCGGGACCGCGCTCCACCTTGGCGAGATGCGGCGTCTGGGCGTCGGCGAGCGCGGCGTGATGGAGGTGCTCGGCGTCACGCAGATGTTTTCGAGCTACACGAAGATCGCCGACACGCTCCAGCTCGAGCCCGACATGGGCGACATCGCCGCCGTGGATCACTCGCCGGCGCCGGGCGGCGCCCCGCCCGCGCGCCCGACGCACAGCCCGGCAGCGCGAAGCCCGGAAGCTCCGTAGACCCTGGTGCCGGATTCTAGCTCTCGAGGAGAATTGCGAAGGGCGACGCGCCGATCTCTGGCTTCGCGATCAAGGATCCGAGCAATCCCGCGAACGCCCACAGTTGTTGCAGACGATCTTGCACTGACGCTCTTCCATCTGCTCACCGCAGCGCTCGCAGTAGTGCACCCATTGCGTGCCACGGGACACAGGGACGTCGGCGCGATCGCGGGTCGGAGAGGGGCTCGGGCGTGGCTCCATGCCGCTGGTACACTACCCCGCATGGCCGACGACTGGCAAGATCTAGAGTCCCTCCGGCACGTCTTCGACGAGACGCAGGTAGTGCGCAAGCCGATGACCGGGATCATCACGGGCTATCACGTGCTGCCGTACATCCTCGTCGGGCCCGAGCACGATCAGCCCGGACGCTCGGTGGAGGTTCGCGGCCGCATCAAGGTTTCGCCTCGGCTCGTGATCGGCGGCGGCGGGGGCCCGACCTACGGTGAGATGTTCCAGGAGACGGAGCTGATGGACCAGCGCCTGATCGCGCGAGTGTTCAGCTTCCGCTATGCCTCGCGGGTCTCGCTCGAGAGCGAGGAGCTCAAGATCCGGCGCCATCAGCGGGACGCGCCCGGCCACCTCGAGCGCGTGCTCGAGGAGCTGTCGCAGCGCGAGGTGATCAACACCGGGGTCATCGCGACCCCCGATGTGCGCTTCTATCCCGTCTCGATCGACCGCTTCATCCGCGAGATCCTCGATCAGGAGTTCCGCGAGTAGTGCGGCCGCCCAGGAATTGTTGAAGCGCCTGCCGGTCGTCGGCGCGCTGGTCGTGCTGTCCCTGGCCGTTCTCGCGGGGGCGCTCGCGTGGCGCTCGCGCGGATGGCCGATGATCCACGACGCGCCGCTCATGCACTACATCGCCTGGCGCATCGGCGAGGGCGCCGTCCCGTACCGGGATCTGTTCGACATGAATTTCCCGGGTGTCTATCTACTCCACATGGTCGCGTTCAAGCTGTTCGGCTCGAGCGATGCCGGATGGCGCGCCTTCGATCTCACGTGGCTCGCCGCGACCTCGCTCGCCGCCGCCGCGCTGGCCGCGCCCTGGGGACGCCTCGCGGCCGCGGGCGCCGGCCTCTTCTTCGCGGTGTACCACCTGGCCGCGGGGGCCTGGCAGACAGGCCAGCGCGATTTCCTCCTGTGTCCCTTTCTCCTGCTCGGAGCCCTGGGCGTCGCGCGCTGGGCCGAGCGTCCCGAGAAGCCGGCGAGTCTCGCGTGGGGCGGGCTGGCGGTCGGCGCCGGGATCACGGTCAAACCCCACGCCGGCCTGTTCGCCGCAGCGTTGGTTCTGCTCGTCGCGATCGTCGCGCGGGGAGCGGGCCGGCCGATGGCGGTCTTCGCCACGGCGATCGTCGGACCGTCGCTCGCCATCGTCGGCTGGCTCGCCGTCACCGGTGCGCTGCCGGCCTGGTACGAGGTCGTCGTCGGCTACCTGGTGCCGCTCTACTCGCGCCTCGGGCGACCGGGCCACTGGACGTTCTATCGCTGGCACGTGTGGATCCCGATCGCCATAGGCGCAGCGCTCTCGATTGCGTCCGCGCTCGTGAGTCGCCGCTTCGGCGCACGGCACGCGGTCGTGACGCTCGGCCTCGGCTACGGCGTCGCCCACTTCTTCGGTCAGGGTAAGGGTTGGGAGTACCATCTCTATCCGCTCGCGGCCTTCGCGGCCGTCGCGCTCTTCGCCGAGATGCCGAGACTCCTCGAGGCCGGTCGCGTGGCGGCGTTGCCGCTGGCGGCGTGTGCCGTCGCCGCCACGATCATGCTCGGGATCAAGGGGGGCGAGGCCTCCGACGCCGTGTGGATCGCGACCAAGGAACGCCGGGTGAGCGCGATCGTGACGGACCTCGCCGGCCGGATCGGACCGGAGGACTTCGTTCAGGTGCTGGATACGACCGAAGCCGGCGTGCACGCGCTGCTGCGGCTTCGCGCCGTGGAGCCGACGCGCTTCATCTACGACTTCCACTTCTACCACGATCGCGAGACCCGGACGGTCCAACGACTACGCGAAGAATTCCTCGCGGGCTTCGACGCGCATCCGCCGAAGTTCGTCGTGCTGTTCGAGCGGGGTTGGCCCGCCGGCGGTTATGAGCGCGTGGACGAATTCGCGGGCCTGCGGGCCCGGCTCATGGCGTACAGGGTCGACCGGCGCGGAGACGGCTACATCATCTATGCGCGCTGACATCATCCGCCGCATCATCAGCGCCTACGACGACCCGATCGTGCGCGCGTACTGCTGGGTGCGGTTCTGGATTCTCCGCCAGCGGTTCCTCGACGAGATCGGTCAGTACCTGCCGGAGTCGGGGCCCGTGCTCGACATCGGCTGTGGCTTCGGGCTCTTCTCGCTCTACTACGCGGCGACCGCGCCCGCCCGATTCGTCCGCGGCGTCGATCTGAACCCGCGGCGTATCGCGATGGCGCGCCGTGCGGCGGCGCGGCTCGCGATCGACAACGTCGCGTACGAAGAAGGCGACGCCCGGACCTTCAAGGGCGACGGCGAGGTCACGGCCGCCTACATGCTCGATATCGTCCACCACATTCCCCCGGACACCGTGCCGCCGCTCCTGCGCCGGCTCCACGCGTGCCTGACACAAGGCGGCGTCCTGATCGTGAAGGACGTCGACACGCGGCCGGCGCCGAAACGATGGTTCACCTGGACGCTCGACAAGCTGATGGCGCCGACGACACCGGTGAGGTACTGGAGCGGGGACGAGCTCGGGGCGACGCTGCGGGCGGCGGGGTTCGAGGTGCGGCGTCACGCCATGCTCGACTTCCTCCCGTACCCGCACGTCATCTACATCGCGACCCGGCGACCGTAGCCGGCGACCGTCGTCACGACGCGTCGGGCGGTTCCTCGCGGGCCTCGTAGCGAAGACGGCGCGCCTGGAGCCAGCGGACCCCGACCATGTCGAGGAGACCCCGCCAGACGCGATTCCTCACGCCGTAGTGGGAGACGCCGAACCGGCGCGGCCGGTGATTCACGGGCACGACGATCACGCGGTGGCCGGCCTGGCGCAGGAGCGCCGGAACGAACCGATGAAAGCCGTCGAAGAACTGGAGACTGTCGACGCAGCGCCGGTGCATCGCGCGAAGCGAGCACGCGCTGTCGCGCACCTGGTCGCCGAGCACGGCGGCGCGCACGCGGTTGGCGATCCGCGACGAGATCCGCTTGAGCCACGGGTCGCGCCGCGCCTGGCGCCAGCCGCACGCCGCGTCCCAGCGATCCAGCTGCGCGAGCAGCAGGGGAATGTCGCCCGGATCGGACTGAAGATCGGAGTCGAGCGTGACGACGATGCGTCCGCGCACCGCGCGCAGGCCGGCGGCCAGGGCCGAGGAGAGCCCGCGGTTCTGCGCGAGCCGGATCAGGCGCACGCGCGAATCGCTCGCCTGCAGGAGACGCACGAACTCGACGCTCGTGTCGATCGACCCGTCGTCGACCACGATCACCTCCGCCGAATCCTCGACCGTCTTGAGCACCGCCTGGAGCTCTTCCCAGAGCACGGGCAAGCTCTGGGCTTCGTTGAAGACGGGAAGGACGATCGAGAGCTCGACCGCGTCCTGCTTCACGCGCCGCCTCCGCCCAGGACGACCATCTCGTCGTTCGCCACGCGGCGTGAGGCGATGACGCGCCACGACGGGTGCGCGTGGGGCTGGAGCCCCGTCCACGATCTACGCGACATGATCACGGCTCCGCTGGCCGAGCCCGCCAGAAGCTGCTCGACACGGCCGCGATCGAGCTCGACGACGGGTCGGCGCAGATAAAAGTCGTAGGTCAGCCCGATGTCAGGGTACACCCGGACCGCGGAACCGGGCCGCGTCAAGGCTTGCGCGGCCGTCGCGATCGGACGGACGTCGAACTCCCGCGCGAACCTCGCCGGATAGCGGGCACCCTCGATCAGGAGAATCGCGCCGATCCCCAGCGCCACGACGAGCCCGCCGCGCGCGAATGCCGCCCGGCGTGCGGGCACCACCGCGGCGAGGGGTGTCGCGACCAGGAGG
>Ga0137418_10006143_pt1 | contig 11042 bp, 11 predicted proteins | sample CZODoug3_1_2_16f_FD_122242 | JGI IMG/M metagenome (GOLD analysis project Ga0137418, IMG submission 122242) | Vadose zone soil fungal communities from Angelo Coast Range Reserve, California, USA - CZODoug3_1_2_16fungal (Hybrid Assembly) | ecosystem: Environmental > Terrestrial > Soil > Vadose... | reverse complement strand
TTTGTCATTCCGAGGGAAGTCGCTTGTCAGGCCGTAGCTTTATGCGAAGGCTGGAAGGAATCCCGATATGTTAGCTTATCGTTCCACCGCGGGATGTTTCGACTTCGCTCGACATGACAAAGGGCTCTGAACAAACGAATCCGCTGCGCGAAGGTTTGAGCACCCGCGCGGTGCCGCAACCGTGCGCGATTGTGATTTTTGGCGCCACCGGAGACCTGACCCATCGGAAATTGATTCCGGCGCTGTATAATCTTGCCGCCGCTGGAGAATTGCCACCGGCAGTGACCGTCGTCGGTTTCGCCCGTCGCCCCAAAAACGACGACGAGTTCCGTAAGGAACTTGAAAAAACCACCAAACAATTTTCGCGTCAGGATGTTCGCGAAGATATTTGGAAGACTTTTTCGCAGTCGCTTTTCTACCATCAAAGTGAGTTCGAAGATGAATCGGGGTACCAATCACTCGTGCAACGCCTTGGTAAGATCGACGAAGAACGCGGCACCCGCGGCAACCGTTTATTTTATCTCGCGGCAGCACCGGAGAAATTCGAACCGATCCTGAAAAATCTTAAAGCCGCCGGACTCAATAAAGCGAAGGAGAGCAGCTGGGCCCGGGTCATCATTGAAAAGCCTTTCGGCCGCGACCTCGCTTCCGCTCAGGAATTAAATCGGATCGTGTCGAATGCCTTCGCCGAAAATCAGACTTACCGCATCGATCATTTTCTCGGGAAGGAGACAGCACAGAACATTCTCGTTCTCCGTTTCGCCAACGCCATCTTTGAGCCCATCTGGAACGCCCGCTACATCGATCACGTCCAGATCACCGCCGCCGAAACACTCGGAGTCGAGGGCCGGGCCGGATACTACGAAACCGCCGGTGCCTTGCGCGACATGGTGCAAAATCATTTGCTGCATCTCCTTTGCCTTGTCGCAATGGAAGCGCCCACCGATCTCAGCGCCGACAGCATTCGCGACGAAAAAGTGAAAGTCGTTCGTTCCTTGCGTCGTTATCGCGGAGATGAAATCGCGAAGCTGGTCGTGCGCGGTCAGTACACCAGGGGCGCGATCAATGGCGAGAGCGTTCCGGGTTATCGCGAGGAAGAAAAAGTAGATCCGAAGTCCGAGACTGAAACGTATGTGGCGCTACGATTGCACATCGATGACTGGCGCTGGTCGGAGGTTCCGATCTATTTGCGCGTCGGGAAACGCCTGCCGAAATCTGCCACGGAAATTTCTGTCCACTTCAAGAAAGCGCCGATGGTTTTGTTCAATCGCGATAGCACGGAGCACGACCAAAATGTGCTCGTCATTCGCATCCAACCCGACGAAGGAATTTCGTTGCGGATGATGGCAAAGATTCCGGGGACGAGTTTGCGAATCGAGCCGGTAAAGATGGATTTCCATTACGGCACCAGTTTTGGCAAAGCCAGCCCGGAAGCGTACGAACGTTTGCTCCTCGATGCCATGAGCGGCGATGCCACCCTCTTCGCACGTCGCGATGAAGTCGAGGAGGCGTGGGCATTTATCGACCCCATCGAAAAGACATGGGCGGAGAAAAACGCGCCGCCATTAACATTTTATCCCTCCGGCTCCTGGGGACCAGAAGAAGCGGATGAACTTCTCGCTCACGATGGACGGGCGTGGAGGCGATTATGAAGAGAACCGCTTCTCCCGTCCTCCAGAGCCAAGCCGAGGGATCCCGTTGCGGAAGCTTTAAGGCAACATGGCGGGATCCCTCGACTGCGCTCGGGATGACGAAGTTGGGGGTTCATTAAAATGCCTGCTACCGCTGAAACAATCTCGCTTGGCCTTCCAGTCGCGATCGATCGGATTGATCGCGAGCTAAAAAAACTTTGGAGCGAGGGCGAAGGCGCGGTGACGCGAGCATCGCTGATGAATCTCGCGGTCTACAGCGAAGAGCCAGATTCGCTGAACCGTAACACGCAGTTGCTGGGGCGAATCACCGAGAACCACGCTTGTCGGGCAATCGTCATCGGCGCTGATCCGCGCGCGAAAAGCGATCGAATGGAGGCGTGGATCAGCGCGCATTGTCACATTAGTCGCGCCGGGACCAAGCGAGTTTGCTCCGAACAAATTTCTTTTTTGCTCGAAGGCGCGACGGTCAAATTCCTCCCGAGCATTGTCTTTTCCCAACTCGATTCCGATCTCCCGCTCTATCTTTGGTGGCAATCGGAATTTGCCGAGCCGATGGATCCGCAGCTTTGGTCGTGGATCGATCGATTGATTTACGACAGCCAATCGTGGCACGATTTCAACGCCCAAATGCGCCTGGTCGAGACTGCGCAGCGCGAAGCCAAACAACGCATTGTGCTGTGTGATTTGAATTGGACGCGGCTCGTTCGTTTCCGCCTCGCCTTCGCCCAGTTCTTCGATCATCCGGGCTCGCATCATCACTTCCGTGAAATCAAAAATAGCTCGCTCGTTTTTGGTAACGGATTTCGCTCGACCGCAATTCTCTTTGTCGGCTGGCTCGGGGCGCAACTTGGTTGGGAAATTCGGGGTGAGAAAAATGCCGAAAAAATTGAATTGGAAAACTCCGATGGAAGAACGGTGCGGATCCAATTACAGGAAAAAGGCGACGCGCCAATCGCTTCTTTCACCGCCCAATCGGGTGAGATTGAATTTCAAGTAATACTGGCAAGTGGCGGCGATCTTCTCGAAGTCTGTCGCGGCAAATTAGGCGAAGCTCCAGCTCGCCAGGTCCTGCCATCGGCGGAGAACGATCCGGTCAAATTAATGAGCGAAGAGCTGATGCGCGGTGGACCGCATCACGTTTATCTTCGCGCCGTCGAGAAAGTTCGCGCGCTGCTGTAGCTGCCGCCGTCGCTGGCAGCAGGGCCGTCAAAAATATTTCTGCCGCCGGAGACACGGCGGCAGCTATAACGCAATAATCTCCCGCAGCGCACGGACGTTTTTCTCAATCGAAAAAATTTCTTCCGCGCGCTTGCGACCTTTGCCGCCAAATGATTGCGCGAGCTCAACGTCCCCAATCAACTGACTAAGCGCATCAGCGGTTGCAGCCGGATCACTTTGGGCGACCAGCAATCCGGTTTCTCTGTCGCGAACCATTTCCGAAATCCCTCCGACATCGGTAGAAACAACCGGCAGCGCGGCCGCCATCGCTTCCATTACGACAGTCGGCAGGTTATCCATCGCACCATCGGGATCGATCCGGCACGGCAGTGCGAAAACAGTCGCTTGGCTCAAGCGCGCCGTGATCCCGGATTGCGTTTGTGGTCCAGCCAAATTCACGTGCTCGCGCAAATCCTGCCGCTGGATGCGCGCCTGCAATTCCTCAAAGAGCGGTCCTTCGCCGATAATTTCGCAGCGGAATCCGTGTCCCCTTTGTCGCAGCAGAGCACAGGCGTCGATGAGTACATCAAAACCCTTTTTACTGATCAGCCGCCCGATGGAGAGAATTAGCGGCGGTCGCTCGAATTGCGCTCGCTTAAATTGGTCGCAGTCAATCCCGTTATAGATCCGATGCACGCGCCCAGCGTTTTCGGGAAAGCGCTCCCGGAGCTGATTCGCAGCAAAATCGCTGACAGCGACGATGGCGCTGGCCGATGAGAGAATTTCGGATAGCCCGATCTCGAAATTGGGCGGAACAAAAATATCGTTGGCGTGGACGGTAAGACTGTAATTGATCCCAAGGAATTTCCTGATCCAGAACACGGTTCGAGCGGCCATGCCCGCGAAATGAGTATGGACATGCCGGACGCCGCTTTTCTTGAGCCGCGCTCCTATGTAAGTTGCTTGATGGAGACGAAGTGAGTCAGGTTTTCCGCGCCATTCGTGTAAAGTTTTTCGGACCGGTTTTGGCAAACTGGCTGACACCTCGTCTGCCAATCGCGCAAAGACATCGCCTTCCGGCAGTTGGTGCACCGTCGACGTGATCGAATCGTCCCACGTAGTTTCCGGGCCGAAGTCCGGCCTGCGGAGTGAGAAGATTGCAGGCCGGACGCCCTGGTGGAAAAGCTCGGCAATTTCCCGATAGCAAAAGGTTTGGGAAAATTTTGGGAAGCGTTCAAAAACGTAAGCGAGCACTTCCCGATTTAACGCGCTCCGGCCTGATTGCCAACGTCGCGAGGGCATGAAAACCGCTTATTATAAGTTAGACGCGCGTCCTGCATGACTTTTGCTGTAGTCAAGCCCGTGCCCCGTCGCGATTTCTTCTCCTTTTGCACGACACTGAGGCCGATTGAGCTGAAGGCCCTCGGCGAACTGTCGCATGTGCGCCATTTGCAAAAAGGCGAATTGATCTACACCACCGGCGATCTCGCCGAAGAAATCTACAGTGTAAATCGGGGCGTCGTTGAGGTAATCCAGCTCATTCCCGGCGAATCCGATGAGCGCAGTTTTGTTACTCGGGGGGATATTTTCGGTGTCGCAGACGCTCTTGGCAAAATGCCGCGCTCACGTTCGGCGCGGGCCCAGGAAATCGTCAGCCTGCAATGTTTCAACCGTGAGAATTTCGTCGCTATTTCGCAACGGGTCCCGTCGTTTCTCCTTTTCCTGTGCGAGCAAATGGCGCATCGGCTCCATCAGGTGCGTGCAGGCAACGGACCGAGCGGACCTCAGAAACTGAGCGGCAGCCTGGCGAACTTCGATTTGATTACGGTGAACCAGACCATCATTAGTTCCGGACAAACCGGCGAGCTTGAGGTGTTGAACGAACACAATGAGCGGCTGGCGACCTTCTATTTTCAAGGCGGCGCGCTGCGTAGCGGCCAATTTCAACAGCTCACCGGCGAGGAAGCATTCTGGCAGCTCTTTCTGAGTGACGATATTCCCGGGAGTTTTTCCTTCGCCTCCGGGGTGCAGCCAATTACCGAATGCCTGCAATCGGTGGAGATCAATCAATCTCCAAACGACATGCTTATTACCGCCATGCGGCATCGCGATGAGTTTCACAATCTCAAGAAAACGACACCTGACCCCAACACGCTGCTCCAACGGCTGGCCCCGAGTTTTGAATGGCCGCGCGATGCGGAGCAGGAGCTGAAGCCGTTGGCCGAACGAATCTGGAACTACACCAATGATCGCCGCTTCACTATTAATGAGCTGTTTCGACAGAATGCAGTTTGTGAATTGAAAATCTATATCGTGGTTTCCGAGATGTTGCGGATTGGGCAAATCGCAACCGTCCATCCCATGCCGCAACTGGCGAAGGCGTCGTGAAGAAGAGCCCCCTTATTTTGTTCGTCGTCCTAATCGCGCTCGCTCAAGGCAGTTGTTCCTACGTTACCTCCAACGGACGGCATCAGGCTGCATATGCCCGTTATATTAGGCATTCCAGTTACAACCGGATGAAGCTGCAACGAAAGCTCTCCCGTTCGCCGAAAATTCAGCCGCCACGCATGGAAAGCGAGCCAACAATCGCGACCAGCACTGGACCCGAATCCGTTACCGCGAGCGCTGAACCAGCCACATCCGAAAACTAGTTGCCTTCCCGTTGCACCGGAATTGGCCGGCCGGCATCATCAAGCGCGACGTAAACGAAAACGCCGCGCGTCACCAGGATTTGCCGGCCATGTTCCCGGAAGCGTTCCACCCAAACCTCCACCGGGATGGTCATTGACGTCCGCCCAATTTTTTCCACCCAGGCATAACACGTCACCGTATCCCCTACCCCGACCGGTTGAAGAAATGACAGGCCCTCCATTGCGACCGTAACGACGCGCGCTTTCGCTGTTTTCGAAGCGAGAATGCCGCTGCCCAAGTCCATTTGCGACATCAACCACCCGCCAAAAACATCGCCATTGGGGTTTGTATCTGCCGGCATGGCGATCGTGCGAATAACCAATTCGCCTTTGGGTTTTTCGGGCGACCGCATATTGAGTGATCACCTTATAACCGGTCATCGCGAGCGAAGTCGAGGGATCCCGATGAGCTACCTTTAAGATTCGCGGTCGGATCCTTGACTACGCTCGGGATGGGCAATTACAAAATCAGCATGCAATCGCCGTAGCTAAAGAAACGATACCGCTCTCGCACCGCTTCCTCGTAGGCGCGCAGGACAAATTCGCGATCGGCAAACGCGCTTACCAGCATGAGCAAGGTCGAACGCGGCAAATGAAAATTTGTCAGCAAAACATCGACCACCCGAAACTGGAACGGCGGATAGATAAAAATATTCGTCTCGCCTTCGCCGGCTTGAATTTTTCCGAAACTGCGCTGAACCGATTCCAGGACTCGTACCGTTGTTGTTCCGACCGCGACGACGCGCTTTGCATTCGCGATTGCCTCGGCTGCATCCGGCGAAATCGAAAATCGCTCGGGATGCATTTGATGTTGAGTGATGTCTTCCACTTTAACCGGACGAAAAGTTGCCGTCCCGACGTGAAGCGTAATGAAAACGTGCGGAAGAATGCCCAGAATTTGCGGCGTGAAATGCAGCCCGGCCGTCGGCGCCGCAAGTGAGCCCTCGTATTTCGCGAACACCGTTTGATAGCGCGCTTCATCTTCTGCCCTGTAGCGACGGTCTATGACCGCCGGGCGCTTGATATATGGCGGTAGAGGCATCGCGCCGCCGCGCTGCAGATCTATGTCGTCGGACAACCTGATTTCCCGTGAACCATCTTCAAAAATTTCGCCCGCTTCCGCGCGCGCTCCTTGGATAACAGTGGCTGCGCCTTCACCAAATTTGCGGCTCGGCTTTACCAACGCTTTCCAACGGCGAGGCGCAGTTTTTTCCAAAAACAAGAACTCGAATTTCCCGTCATTGGAAAAATGTCGCGCCGGTAAAACGCGCGAGTTATTCAAAACGAGCAGATCCTGATCGCGTAGAAATTTTTTCAGATCAACAAAACGCGCGTGTTCGATTTTCTTCCGGTCGCGATGCAACACCATCATGCGCGAATCTTCTCGCTGCGGCGGCGGATGCTGCGCAATCAATTCCCGGGGCAGCTCGTAATTGTAATCATTCAGCCGCGTACTCACGCCTTCATCATCAAAGGATTTGATCGCGCGCGCAAAGATGACATCATCAGCCCGTGCTTCAGCCCGCGCTTTCTCTCGTTCTCGAAGCGCTGAAGGAAATTCGTGAGTCCCAGGAGAAAACGTTCCGCGTTTCGCGTGCGACGCTTAACCGATTGCTGGAGTCGCGGCGCCACCAAAACGTTCCCGATATCGCGGCCAGAGCCGCCTCGCTCGGGCGGGTGCGCGATCGCGTCTGCGTGTGCACGAAGTGTCCGCACCTCGCGCGCAGCCGCACCCAAACCGTTTTCGGAGTCGGTAATCCGGATGCGGAGTTGATGTTCATCGGTGAAGCACCGGGCGCGGATGAGGATGCACGCGGTGAACCGTTCGTGGGCCGAGCCGGTCAATTGCTCACTCGCATCATCGAAACGATGGGCCTTAGCCGGGACGAGGTTTATATCGCGAATATTTTAAAATGCCGTCCCGACATGCCGAAGGGCGCGCCGGGAAATCGTCCGCCGACGCCCCAGGAAATGCAGACCTGCATCGGCTATCTCATTGAGCAAATCGAAATCATTCAGCCGCGCGTGATGGTCGCGCTGGGTGCGACCGCGGCGGAAGGATTGCTCGGAGCGCGGGGCGTAATGCGTGAGTTACGTGGCAAATGGCATTCCTATCACGACACCCCGCTCATGATCACCTATCACCCGTCGTATTTGCTGCGGAACCAATCGCCCGGTGAGAAACGCAAAGTTTGGGAAGACATGATGGCGGTGCTGGAAAAACTCGACCGCCCAATCAGCGAGAGACAGCGAAATTATTTTCTGTAGGGCCGTTTTTGCATTCCTACGGATGTCATCCCGAGCCGCGAAAGACGGCGAGGGACCTCGCGATCGAACATCCGATGATTCGAACCGGCTTGTGTTTCCCACGCTTATTGGCGAGGTCGCTGACTTCTGCGGAGGGACGAGATTCTTCTCGTGCCGGACGTGCGGAAGCACGTCCCTCCAAGTCGATCGGCGGTCATAGACCGCCGCTACAGCTGCGCTCGCGCCCGTCGCAGCCGGCTTTGGCTCGCCAGAGTAATCGTGGTTGACGCAATCATGCCACGCACTTCGCTGCGCGGGACTTTGACCCGCGTCCGCAGAGCGTCCAATCCGCTTTCCTCGAGCAGCGAGAGCGTGCGCACTCCGATCATTGCCGGCAAGACTGTGGCGACGCGCACTCGCGCTGGATTGATCGCGATAGCATACTCCAGCCCCGCGTCCAACCCAGCGCGCGCTTCTGCGATCCAGCGTGAATAAATTGGAAGAAAAGCAGCTGGAGCGTCCAGCAAATCGGACGCCGAAAGGTCGGCCGCGCGCAACTCATCTTCCGGAAAATAACAACGACCGGCGCGCAAATCGCTTCCCGCGTCGCGCAAAATATTCACCAACTGCAACCCCCGGCCATAATTCGTTCCCAGCTCGAGCATGTCCCCTTCGAGCCGTGCGGTAAAACTCTGCACTTTGCGAAAACAAACACGCGTCCAAAATTCGCCCACACAACCGGCCACCAAATAGGTGTAGTCGAGCAATTCCTGCGCATTGGCCAGCGCCGCGAGTCCTCCGCTCCATCGCGTCAAATCCTGTCGCTGACCACGCGTGATGATTGCGAGCAATTCGCGCACATCGCGCTGATCTTCCGGCGAAAGATTTTCCAGCGCTCGCAAAATCGCCTCCGCCGATTCCAGCAGGGTCTTTTCTCCCTCCGTCATCCCGATGGAAACCGCCAGTCCGGCTCGGACTGAGGGATCCCGTTGTGACACAAAAAGTTCCCTTAGTTCTTTTCCGATCTCTTGATCTTTTCCCGCAATCGCGCGCGCAAATCGGTCGAGCAGCTCGATCCGTTTTTCAGCAGGCACGGAATTGCTATCGGCAATGGTGTCGCTCGTTCGCGCCAGAAGATACGCCAGTGCCACGGGTTCACGTAGTGCCCATGGCAATAAGCGAATCGAAAGATAAAACGAACGCGATACCGGTTTCAGCAATTCGAGCTCGTTCACAGCCAAAGGTTGCTCAGCTCGATCCGATCCGCGAGATGTAACTGGGGAGAACCGGAAGATTCACGATCGTATGAACGAAAATGACACGCATCCCTCAAACGTGATCCGGCACCTTTACGTTCATTTTCCATTTTGCGCTCGCATTTGCCCCTACTGTGCTTTCTACAAAACGCGCGGGAACGCGACGGAGGTCGCACGCTTTTGTGAGGCGCTCGTCTCGGAAGCGAGGCGAGTTGCGAAACAATTCCCGCTGACGCTGGAAACAATATTCTTTGGCGGCGGAACACCGACCGCTCTTAGCACGGTCCAACTGAAGAACTTGCTCGAGCGATTCCGTGAAATTTTCGATCTGAGCGCGTTGCGCGAATGGAGCATTGAGGCAAACCCTGGCAGCGTCTCGGTAAAGAAAGCAGTGACGTTACGCGAATCAGGTATCAACCGTATCAGCCTCGGCGTGCAAACTTGGGACAACCAGCTATTGAAATTGCTGGGCCGTGAGCATGATGCAGCACAGGCAGAAGAGTCGTTTCATATTTTTCGCGGCGCTGGATTTTCCAACATTAGCGTCGACTTGATGTTTGCCCTGCCCGGGCAAACCGAAAGGCAATGGCGCGATTCTTTGCAGAAGACAATCGCGCTCCAGCCCGAACATATTTCCACCTATTGCCTCACCTACGAAGAGGACACCGAGTTTCTCGCACGATTTCAGCGCGGCGAATTCGCTGTTAACGATGAAACGGAAACACGTTTTCTTGAGTTGGCGATGACGACGCTCGAGACGGCTGGCTACGAGCAGTACGAGATTTCAAATTATGCGCGTCGGGGATTTCGCTCCGAGCACAATCGCGCTTACTGGCGTGGCGCGGACTATATCGGCATCGGTCCGAGCGCGTTTTCCACGCGCGGATTAGAACGCTGGCAGAACGTCGCCAATCACAATGAATATGCCCGGCGTCTTTTTGCTAACGAATCCCCGGTCGTGTCGATTGAAAAACTAACTCCAGCGATGAAACGGACCGAGCGTATCGCACTCGGTCTGCGCACGCGCGAGGGAATTGTCGCCGATACGATTGAGCAAAGTCAGGTAGAGGAATTGATCAGCGATGGATTGCTCGCACGAAACGAGAGCCGCGTTTTCCTCACCCGAGTCGGAAGGTTATTGGCGGATTCTGTAGCTGCCGAAGTCTTGTAAAAGTTCGCGGCTCCGCGGAGCGTCGCCCTACCAACAACCGACGTAAACCGCCTCTACAGATTGCCGCGCCCCACTACTGCGGCTACAGCATCAGACCCCGCCGTAACGGCGTTGTCTTTTCGCGAAATCGTCCACCGCCGCAAATAAATCTTTTCTCGTGAAATCCGGCCACAGCTTTGGCGTCACATACATCTCGGTATAAGAAAGCTGCCAGAGCAAAAAATTGGAAATCCGCATTTCACCGGAGGTGCGAATCAGCAGGTCCGGGTCCGGCAGCGCTCGCTTCCGTGCTGGCCTTTCTTGCTCTCCAATCCCCTCTTCTCTCACCAGGCTATCCCTGTTTTCTCACAGAGATTTCCCAGGCGGACAGAAGGTAACATCAGCACCCTGTTCGATAGAGTTTGGATTCTGTTGTGCGGAGGGCAAATGCAATAAACCTGCCATTACCGCGAGATGCCGATAAATCTGCCTAGGAAATTCCTGAAGCGTGGATTGATCGATGGAGATACCGCCTGTTTAGTTATTTAAGGCACTGCAACTTGCGAATAAGACTTCGCGCGAAAATGGAAGAAAACGACTCTACAATAATTCAAAAACCAAGACTTGTTGAAAACAAGAATCAGTATTTAAGGAAGCAAGAATATGCGCAAAAATGGGGAGGCAGTCATTTTGTTTCGCCAACGCTGATCATCATTGGAAAAGTTGCTGCGTTGCAACAGCAGTTTCAATGGTTATCAAATAGCAATAGCAAAGAGTATTATTTTAAACCGGTTGAAAAAAATGCGAAAGCAGAAGCAAGAGCATGACAGGATACAAGAAAATAAGAAGACAAGACACAAGAAAGCAAGGCGCAAGTCTTGAATCTTGC
>Ga0137418_10006142_pt1 | contig 11043 bp, 10 predicted proteins | sample CZODoug3_1_2_16f_FD_122242 | JGI IMG/M metagenome (GOLD analysis project Ga0137418, IMG submission 122242) | Vadose zone soil fungal communities from Angelo Coast Range Reserve, California, USA - CZODoug3_1_2_16fungal (Hybrid Assembly) | ecosystem: Environmental > Terrestrial > Soil > Vadose... | reverse complement strand
TGCAGCCTTCTGGACAGATTGTGATTACGGGCCATGTCCTTGTGAATGGAACGATCACCGCGACGGGCAATATGACTGCACCCGACTTCATTACGGCTGGTGGTTTGAATCCGGGAATCAAGCTGGGAGAACATATCCATCTTCAAGCTGATCATCTGGAACTCACGGATAAACCTATAAACGCAACACCCTAGCTTGTCGGTGCCGTTACAATCGGTCTAAAAGGGAAACGTCCAGAATCTGGACACGGAGCAGGGATGCGCTATAGGAAGCTTTCCACTACAGGAGACTATAAGTTTGGTCACGGGGTCGCAGACTTCCTTGTCGACTCTCCTGCATGTGTAGCCCAGGCTGTCCTGACCGGCTTGAACCTCTATCGCGGAGACTACTTTCTTGACCTTACAGTCGGTATGCCCTGGAAGCAGGATGTGGTGGGTAAGATCACTCCTCCTATCTATGACACGGCTATCCAGCAATATGTGCAGGGTATTCAGGGCGTCCAGTCCATCGTCACTTACTCAAGCAGTCTTGATCCGAAGACGCGAGCGCTTACGATCAGGATGGTACTAGCCACTATTTATGGACAGGTTCAGATAGTCGCGGCCGCTCCGTTCCTTGGCGGCTTCGGTATTCTGACCGTCACTGGATACGGACTTTACTACGCCGGCGGTGAAAGGTTGCGTGCGTGGACGAGCTGGATTCATCTAGCAGTCGGATTGGCGCTGCCATTACTTTTGATTCTTCACATTTGGCTTGGGAAACGGACAAGGCCAGCGGCTCAGCTGCAAAACGTCCTTCCTCCGTGGCGAAATTGACCTAGCCTGAGGGGCGAATTTCAGGTTGCGAACAGGCGCGTGATATAGCATCTTCACGCTCCCGCTCTGGGAGTGTCCCGCCTTCGGGAATTTCGCTTATGGCAGAAACAACAGAATTAGTGCCTGAATTATTGGAAGCTGGTGTTCATTTTGGACACCAGACGAAGCGTTGGAATCCCAAGATGAAGCCGTTCATCTTTGAACAGCGCAATCAGATTTACATCATCAATCTTGATGAAACGGTGAGGCAGCTCCGACGGGCAACCGATTTCCTCCAGGAGGTCGCGCGCCGCGGCGGCCGGATTTTGTTGGTCGGCTGCAAAAAACAGGCGCAGGAAGCAATAAAAGAAGCCGCATTGGCGTGCGGGCAATTCTACGTGAACCAACGCTGGCTGGGCGGCACGCTGACCAATCTTACGACGATCCGCAAGAGCATCGGCCGATTGAAATACATCGAGCAGATCGAGCAGTCGCCGGAATATAAGAAAATGGGCAAGCAAGAATTGGCTGCGCTGAATCGTGAGGCTGCAAAACTCAGGCGCAACCTCGAGGGGATCCTCGAGATGTCAGCACTGCCCGATGTGCTCGTGATAATCGACACGCTACGAGAGCAAAACGCCGTTAACGAGGCGCGTCGCCTCGGAATCCCGGTGGTCGCCATCGTGGATACCAACGCCGATCCCGAACTCATCGATTATCCGATTGCCGGGAACGATGATGCCATCCGTGCGATCCGGGTGATTTTGCAAAAACTGGTCGATGCAATCGTTTCGGCCAGCAGCGAGGCCCGCGTCCGCGAACAGGTGGAAATGGCAGGCGTATCGGCCTGACGTTAGCCGCTCCAGCGGTTCAACTCTCTGACGCTACAACGATTCTAAGAACCTAATGAACGCAACAACTGAAATCGATCCAAAACTGGTCAAGCAACTCCGTGAAAAGACCAATGCCGGATTTATGGATTGCAAGCGTGCTCTCGTCGAGAGCGGCGGCGACTTGGACAAGGCCGAAACGATCCTGCGCACGAAGGGCATCGCCACCGCTGCGAAAAAGGCCACGCGTGCCACAAAGGAGGGAATCGTCGCCTCCTACATTCATCTGCAGGGCAAGGTTGGTGTGCTCGTAGAGGTGAATTGCGAGACTGATTTCGTAGCGAGGAACGAGAATTTCCGAGAGTTCGTGAAAGACATCACGCTGCATATCGCCGCCGCGCACCCGCTCTACGTCAGCCGCGCCGATGTTCCGGGCAACCTGATCGAAGCGGAACGCGAAATCTACAAGGCACAGGTACAAGGCAAGCCGGCGCAGGTCGCGGACAAAATTGTCGAGGGCAAACTCGAGAAATTCTATAGCACCGTTTGCCTGGTCGAGCAGGGCTTCATCAAAAATCCCGATGTGACAATTAGCGACTTGCTGAATTCCAAGATTGCCGAATTGGGCGAGAACATCGTCATTCGTCGCTTCGTCAGGTACCTCGTCGGCGAGCCGCTGCCGAGCGAAGCGTAGTTCTTGTAGCGGCGGTTCCGTCAAACGCCGAATTTCGGAAGACGCGCCGCTGCGGCGAGCGCCTCTACAACCCACGTGCCCATCCGCGCAATCCGTGGTTTATTCTGAGTGCAATGGCGCTGACCGAATACAAACGCAAACGAGACTTCAAAAAGACCGGCGAGCCGGCAGGCAAGCCCGCTCCAAAAAAGGTCAAAGGCGCGTCGCGATTCGTCATTCAAAAGCATGCTGCGCGCCGGTTGCATTACGACTTCCGCCTGGAAATGGAAGCCGTTCTGAAATCGTGGGCACTGCCGAAGGGACTTCCCTGGAAGCGCGGCGAGAAACATCTTGCCGTCGAAGTCGAGGACCATCCGATTGAATATGAAGGCTTCGAGGGGGTGATCCCCGAAGGACAGTATGGTGGCGGCGCCGTGATGGTGTGGGACCGCGGCACCTACTACGTTTATGGCGAGCAACCCCTGAAATCACTACGGGAAGGTAAGCTGCATCTTCTTCTCGATGGCAAAAAAGCGAAAGGCGAATGGACCCTCGTGCGGATCCGCGGCCGCGACGGCGAAAAGAATCAGTGGCTGATTCTAAAAACCGGCGACGACGCAAAACCAATTTCGAGCAAGCTCGACGATGAATCGGTAAAGACCGGTCGCACGATGAAAGAAATCGCGGACGCGCGCGACGCCGAGTGGCAGTCAGGTCGTGCAGAGGACCAAAGTCCGACATCGCAATTCAAGGCGCGAATCCGCGAGGCGATTAAAAAAAAAGCAAAAGATGAACCTGTTGGAAAGGCACACTCGCGCGCCGTAGCCTCGGCGAAGGCGGGTCGGCTGCCGATTGCAAGGCAGGGCACGCAAAGCGGTCGTCCTACAATTCCGTCGATAGCGAAATTACCCTCGGGAAAACCGCGTTTCGTCGAACCGATGAAAGCGAAACTGGTGGAGAAACCGCCAGCAACTGGCGACTGGATTTATGAGCTCAAGTTCGATGGCATCCGCCTGATTGCGATCAAAGACCGCGAAAAAGTTTCGTTGCTGTCGCGAAATCAAAACGATTTGAGCGCGCGTTTTCCCGAGATCGTCGAGGCCGTCAAAAATTTACCCGCGGACGAATGTGTGCTTGATGGCGAAGTGGTCGCGCTTGATGAGGAAGGCCGTTCGTCGTTCCAGCTTTTGCAAGCGCGCGAGATGGAAGGGCGAAAATCGCCCATTTATTTCTATGCGTTCGACCTTCTGCAGCTCGACGGCAAAAGTCTCGTGTCGCTGCCTTTAGAGGCGCGGAAGAACGTTTTGGAGAAACTGTGTGCCGGCGCAGCCGACCCCCAAATTCGATACTCCGGCGCGATTGGTGGAGATGCCAACCAGCTCCTCAAGGAAGTGCAACGCCGTGGCTTGGAAGGAATCATCGGCAAATTACACAACTCCGTTTACGAACCCGGACGGAGAAGCGGCGCATGGATCAAACTCAAATGTGTCAACGAACAGGAATTCGTTATTGGGGGATACACCCCGCCACAAGGGGCGCGCAAATATTTCGGCGCAATTCTGGTCGGCTACTACAAAGATCGCGATCTCGTATTTGCCGGTAAGGTCGGCACCGGATTTACAACGAAATCATTGGCCACATTCCACAAGAAATTCCGCGCCGAGGAACGTGCGGACTGTCCGTTTGTCGATCTGCCATCAAAGCAAAACGGCCAATGGGTGCTGGGCATCACGCCTTCGATGATGAAAAAGATACATTGGATCAACCCGAAGTTTGTCGCCGAAATTAAGTTTGCCGAGTGGACGCGGGACGGAAAATTGCGTGCTCCCGTTTTCATGGGGTTGCGCGAAGATAAAAGGCCGGGCGAAGTTATTCGGGAAGCGCCACCTATTTGATGGCGGCGCGCGCGGTGCTGTCAGACCAGACGCACTCCTCGAATGCTGAAAGGCAAAGCGTGCGCGCGTTTTCGTTGGCGTACTCGAACATACAAAGTCGGGAAAATTGATCGCGAGGATTGAGGGGCACATCGATAACTGCCTCTGCTTTCGGCATGGATGATTTGACCTGGTTGCGCTGGGTCGAGAAATTTGAAAGAGGGAGGCTTATTTGGGTATGAGAATTGCACAGGTGGCGCCACTTTATGAAAGCGTGCCGCCGAAATATTACGGAGGAACGGAACGCGTGGTGTCGTATCTCACCGAGGAACTGGTGCGACAGGGCCACGAAGTGACGCTCTTTGCGAGCGGAGATTCCGAGACGAATGCGCGGCTGGTGGCGGCGTGCCGTCGGTCGTTGCGTTTGGATAAATGTTACCAGGGCCAGATGGCCCACCATTTCGTCATGCTGGAGCGTGTTTTCCAGCGCACGGGCGAGTTCGACATCATTCATTTTCATGTCGATTACCTGCATTTTCCGCTCAGCCGAAGGGAAGCGGCTACGCACGTGACCACGTTACACGGGCGGCTGGATATTCCTGATCTGGTCCCGTTGTATCAGGAGTTTCGCGAGATGCCGGTGATCTCGATCTCGAACGGACAACGGGAGCCTTTACCGTGGGCAAGCTGGCAGGCAACAGTTTATCACGGCTTGCCCGCCGACATCTACCGATTCCATCCAGAACCCGGGAGTTATCTGGCTTTTCTGGGACGTATTTCGCCCGAGAAAAGAGTGGACCGCGCGATCGAAATTGCGAAGCAGGTCGGAATGCCACTCAAAATTGCAGCGAAAATCGATCGAGTAGATCAAGATTATTTCGAGTCGGAGATCGCGCCGTTGCTAAGTAATTCTCTCGTGGAATTCGTGGGCGAGATCGACGACGCCGAGAAAGATGAATTCCTGGGCAATGCGTATGCGTTGCTGTTTCCGATCGACTGGCCGGAGCCGTTTGGGCTGGTGATGATCGAGGCGATGGCCTGCGGCACGCCAGTGATCGCCTATCGCGGCGGCGCTGTCCCGGAGCTTGTGGAGCAGGCTCAGACCGGCTTCGTCGTGGAAAGCTTGGAAGACGCCGTAGAAGCGGTGCGACACGTAGCTCAGTTGTGCCGAAAACGGTGTCGCGAAGTGTTTGAGCAACGTTTTACGGCTACGCGGATGGCGCATGACTACTTGCAACAGTTCGAGCGCCTCATTGCGAGAAACCAGGAAGTTTCGGAGGCCGCGTAATGGCCAGGGGAGAAGTGATTCGTATCCGGAACGAGTTTTACATTCGTTCCTCTTCAGCTCGCGTGGACGTGCGCACGCGGGTTTTGAAACAGGGAGACATGTTCGCTGTTTTCGATCGATTTGGCGATGTCGAAACGTTTGGTACCGGCGAACTCGGATTGTTTTACCAGGACACGCGATTTTTGTCCCGGCTGACTTTGAAGCTCGGAAAGGATCGGCCTCTGCTGCTAAGCTCGACTGTCCGGGAAGACAACGCCGTTCTTGCTGTAGACGCTACTAATCCCGACGTCTGGCGCGACAGCGAGATAGTAGTTCCAAGAGGAACGATACACGTGTTTCGCTCAAAGATTTTGTGGGACAAAGCCTGTCACGAGCGGCTTCGCATTCATAACTACGGACTCGCAGCTGTCGATTTTGTTTTGTCGATCGAGTTCGATGCCGATTTTGCCGATATTTTCGAACTGCGTGGCATGCATCGAGAACGTCATGGTCGTCGCTTGGAACCCGAGATCACTGACGATGGACTCGTGTTGGCGTATGAGGGATTGGACCAACGGTTTCGCCGGACGCGGATTATGTTCGACCCTACGCCATCTCGCGTGACCAAGTCTGTCGTCACTTGCCAGGTCCATTTGGAGCCCGGCGAGAATGCTAGTTATCAATGGGCCATTGCATGCGAGGTGGACGGCGATTCGCATGGCCAGAGCGAGTCTTACGAAAAGATCATGCACGACGCAACCGCTGCGCTCGAACGCACTCGCGCCCGGGAACCGCAGATTTTCGCTGACAATGAACAGTTCAACGACTGGCTGAACCGTTCATTGGCCGATCTTCACATGATGCGAACCGAGACGCGCTATGGCCCATATCCTTACGCTGGTGTCCCGTGGTTCAGCACCGTGTTCGGGCGCGACGGAATCATCACGGCGTTGCAGTCTTTGTGGTTCGATCCATCCATCGCGCGCGGTGTCCTGGCGTATCTCGCCGCGAATCAAGCCGACGCTGAGAAGCCAGAACAAGACGCGCAACCCGGCAAGGTGCTGCATGAGTTCCGCGATGACGAAATGGCCGTCCTGGGTGAGGTGCCGTTCCGGCGCTACTACGGAAGCATCGACGCGACGCCGCTTTTTGTGATGCTAGCAGGCGCGTATTACAAGCGCACGGGTGATCGCGCTTTTGTCGAGTCGATTTGGTCGAACGTCCAGCGCGCGCTTGAGTGGATCGACCGCTATGGCGACGCAGACGGTGACGGTTTCGTCGAATACAGCCGGAGGTCGAAACACGGTCTCATTCATCAGGGCTGGAAAGATTCACAGGACTCGGTTTTTCACAGCGACGGCGTTCTTGCCGAGGCGCCGATCGCGTTGTGCGAAGTGCAAAGTTATGTGTATGCCGCGAAGCTCGCTGCCAGCGACCTGGCTTTGCTATTAGGGGATGGCACAGCCGCGCAAGAGCTGAAGAACCAGGCCGAGAACTTGCGTCGCCGGTTCGAGGAAATCTTCTGGTGTGAAGACATTTCCACATACGCCTTGGCGTTGGACGGCAGCAAGCGGCCCTGCCGAGTACGAACGTCGAATGCCGGTCATTGTCTTTTCGCGGGGATTGCGACGAAGGAACACGCGCGGCGCGTTGCGACTACACTGACCGATGAAACATCCTTTTCCGGATGGGGAATTCGCACGGTAGCCAGCAATGAGGCGCGCTACAATCCGATGTCGTATCACAATGGTTCAATCTGGCCGCACGATAACTCCCTGATCGCCGCGGGATTTGCCAGGTATGATCTTCAAGGAGCGGCTGCCATGGTGCTCGCTGGTATGATGGACGCGAGCATCTTCTTCGATTTACATCGGCTTCCGGAACTATTTTGCGGCTTTCCGCGACGGCCCGGTGAAGCGCCCACATTGTATCCAGTTGCCTGCGCTCCGCAGGCGTGGGCTTCTGGTGCTGTATTTCTCGTGCTGCAAGCGTGTCTCGGTCTCGATGTGTTTGCTCCAGAACGAAAGCTGGTGTTTTCGAAGCCATTCTTGCCGCAATTTCTTCCGCAAGTCAGCATTCGTGATCTGAAAGTGGGAGACGCAAGCGTTGATCTTTTGCTCACGAGACACGACGAAGGAGATGTAGGCGTGAATGTTCTCCGACGGAACGGCATTCTCGACATTGTCGTTTTGAAGTAAATGGCAGTGATTGCGCTTGTCGCCGCAGATCGCCGCAATATTGTGCGGTGATGAACGCCAAGGTGATCGTCATGCCAAAAGCCGCCGTGCTGGACCCGCAGGGAAACGCGGTGCGTGACGCGATGCGCCACCTCGGAATGCCGGAAGTGCGCAGCGTTCGAATCGGGAAATACATGGAGATCGAGATCGAAGGGCAAGACGACGAGCTTGAATCGCGGCTGAATCAGCTTTGTCGCGATTTGCTGTCGAACCCGGTGATCGAAGATTACGAATTGCTGAGAAGCGAATCAGAAGACAAGGAGAGAAAGATGAAGAGTCAGAGGAAGAGTGCGTGATGAAAGCGCTGCGATATTTTTTCTGCGTGGTATTTCCGCCGCTTGCAGTGCTGATGACCGGGCGGATTGCGAGTTTCTTTCTAAGCATCATTTTGACGTTGCTCGGCTGGATACCGGGGGTCATCCATGCGTGTCTCGTGGTGAACGATTACCACGCGGAGCGGCGCGCAGCCGCAGCCGCGCATTAAAATCAGCATGAACTTTGCCGTCATTCAGTTTCCCGGTTCCAACTGCGACCAGGATTGTGTCGCGGCGATTAATGGGCTCGATGGATTGCAAGCCGAATACGTTTGGCACAAGGAAACTTCGCTCGATAATTTCGATGCCATCGTGTTGCCGGGGGGATTCGCGTACGGAGATTACCTTCGCTGCGGAGCCATCGCTCGTTTTTCGCCCATAATGAAAGCAGTGATCAGCGACGCGCGCGCCGGCAAGCTCGTGCTCGGGACGTGCAACGGGTTTCAGGTCTTGTGCGAAGCCGGTCTGTTACCAGGCGCGCTGGTGCGAAACCGTTCACTCCGGTTTGTTTGTGACATGGTCACTACGCGCGTTGAAGTGGATGATTCGCCATTTACCCATGGTTGTCCGAAAGGAACGCTTCTGCGCCTGCCTGTGGCACACGGAGAGGGCTGTTTTTTTGCTGACCCGCAAACGTTGCGTGAATTGAGCGCCAATGAACAAGTGATTTTGCGCTACGCGGACGACCACGGCCAGGTCGTTCCCGAAGCAAATCCAAATGGCTCGATTCAAAACATCGCGGGCATTTGCAACCGCGCGCGTAATGTTTTCGGTTTGATGCCGCACCCTGATCGCGCCTCGGATCCGCAGCTCGGCAGCGCAGATGGCGCGAAAATTTTTCTCTCGATGATGAAGACAATTGGGGCGACTCGCGCAACTAACGGCGCCGAACGCATCAAACAGGTAGCGTGACTTTCGCTACCTAGGAGAAAACCGGATAGTCTTCGCCGCCAAGGTGTTGCGATCGTTACAGGGCTGTAGCGAAAACGAACACTACATGGGGTCATCGCCCCTCGATTAGCCTACAAAGAGGGGTTGGCATCGCCATTGCTTATAAAAGCTGCGAAAACCAATTAAATCTATGCTCCTAGAAAAAACCTTGCACATGAGTCAGCCGGTGGCCGAGTGCAAAGCACGTCTGGCCAGTATTCAATCCTATCGTCGCCAGTTCTTAATGGTGACACGGGCGACTGTCACATCATCCAAGACCGTGGATTTCAGCTTTCGCGGACCCTTCGGTTTCGAGGCGCACACTGTGCTGCTCTCGGTAGACGGCGACTCGCCCAACCAATATGCGTTCGAGTCGGTCGGCGGAAACATTTGCCTGATGGGCATCGTTGATTTCGCTGAGATCCGGCCGCAGTGCACCGAGGTCACACTCGCGGTCCACTACGAAATCAAAAACAAACTTTTCGCCTGGCTGGACCGGCGTCTGCATTTTGTGGACAGCTTTGTGAACGCCGAACTACGCAGCATCCGCGCGCATTTCGAGGGGATCAGGTCAAGCTATCTGGAGCGCGCGCGCGTCATGCCCGTACTCCAGCCGGCTCACGCCTGACGAAGCGCCATTCGCAACGGAGAATCGCTCCTGATCGGGAAATTTGGGTCACTCGGGCTAGGCTATTCGCACGGCACGTTTACGGTCGAGGCGCACAATCTGGCCCGGGTGAAGGGCGATTTTTACTTTGGGATCGCGAATTTTGATTCCATCAATTTCCACGCTTCCCTGCTTGATCAATCGCGAGACTTCGCTGTGCGATTTCTCTGACTGGAACACGTTCCGATAAATATCCGAGACGAAAGTGACGGCTGTGAGGTCTTGTCGTTCATCTGGTGAAAACGCCGGCAGATCGGCATTCTTCAAATCGCGCTTACTGAAGCGTGTGTTCCACTCATCCAGCGTTCTTTTGGCCGCATCCGCCGAGTGGTAAGTCTGCACGATTTCGAACGCGAGCTTCTTCTTGGCCTCTAGCGGATGCGTGTCTCTCGGCGCTGCGCGCCGCAGGAGCAATTCGTAATAGCGCGCCATCAGCTCGTCCGAAATGCTCATCAGTTTTCCGAACATTTCTGAGGGAGACTCGTTGATGGCGACGTAGTTGCCGAGGCTTTTGCTCATTTTTTTGGAGCCCTCCAAGCCTTCGAGAATCGGGAGCAGGAACACCACCTGCTGCGGCATGTTCTCTTCTCGTTGAAAATCACGCCCGATGAGGATGTTAAAAAGTTGGTCTGTCCCTCCGAGTTCTACATCGGCTTTCACCATCACCGAATCCCACCCCTGCATGATTGGATATTGAACTTCATGGGCGCGGATCGGGTGCTTTTCCTCGATTCGCGCTTTGAAATCTTCCCGCTGCAACAGCTGCTGCAACGTTACGCGGCTATTTAAGCGAATCACGTCTTCGAACGACATCGCGCGAAACCAGTCACCGTTGCAGACCGTTTCCGTGCGCTCGGGATCAAGAATCTTAAACGCCTGCTCGCGATAAGTCGCCGCGTTTGTGACCACTTCTTGATGCGTCAGGTGAGGCCGCGTAACGGATCGACCGCTCGGATCGCCGATCATTCCGGTAAAATCGCCGATGATGAGAATTGCTTGGTGCCCGAGGTCCTGAAACTGCCTCAGTTTGCGCAAAACAATCGTGTGTCCAAGGTGAATATCCGATGTCGTCGGATCCACCCCAAGCTTGACACGCAACGGCCGGCCCAGCGCAAGCTTTTCGCGCAGTTCGCTTTCATTGATGACCTGCGCCGAGCCTTGTTTCAACAATCCAAGAGCTTCGTCAGGTTGCATGATGCGGTCACAGAATAGCGCACCCGCTTCGCCCGAACGAGTGCTACTTGTTTTTGTTCAACAACTCACGCACCTGCTCTATCGTGAGCGGCTCGTTGTGTTTGTTGAGCGACTTCTGATTTGTGCCTTCGTTCAGAAAGGGCCGGTTACCTCCATACGCATGAGAGGCGACCTTTTTCCCGGACTGAGGTGCGTCACGAACACCGCGGGCAGTCTGATTTCCGTAGCTAGCCTTGGAATTTGCAAGTGTTTGCTGTGACGAA
>Ga0137418_10006141_pt1 | contig 11044 bp, 13 predicted proteins | sample CZODoug3_1_2_16f_FD_122242 | JGI IMG/M metagenome (GOLD analysis project Ga0137418, IMG submission 122242) | Vadose zone soil fungal communities from Angelo Coast Range Reserve, California, USA - CZODoug3_1_2_16fungal (Hybrid Assembly) | ecosystem: Environmental > Terrestrial > Soil > Vadose... | reverse complement strand
CGGCAGCCGTGGGTTTGTCGGAGCAAGCTGGCTGGAATCAGACGCGCGAGGACTGGCGCATGATGATTGACCTGGCTCCAGAAGGCTGCCTGGCAATCGAAATTGACGGCGATCTGGCAGCGACGACGACTCTCCTGTGCTACGGACGGCGTCTGGCATGGATCGGCATGGTTTTGACCAAGCTGTCCTATCGCGGGCTGGGTTTTGCGCGGCGTTTGCTGATGCAGGCGCTGTCGCAAGCTGATCAGATGAAGATTGAAACCGTGAAACTCGACGCTACCGATCAAGGCCGACCTCTCTACGAAAAAATGGGCTTCCGTTACGAACAAGCCGTGGAACGCTGGTCACGGCCAGGGTTTGGGGATGCATCAAGCTGCCGGCTTACCGCTGATATGCCTCCCTCAGAGCATTGGCGAGTTGCAGACGATCGCGCATTTGGAGCGGATCGCTCGGAACTCTTGGAGAAGCTCGTGCGTCGCAGTCAACCTTCTCTCTTTAGCGCAGGCTCATACTTGTTGACGCGGCCCGGCCGGCAGACGCAATACCTGGGCCCCTCTGTCTGCGACGTGCCCGGAACCGCTCGCGCCCTGGTGGAACGTGCCCTCCACACCGCAGGTGCCCGGGACTGGTCATGGGATCTGCTCCCCGCAAACACCAGCGCTGTCGCCATCGCGCAGGATCTCGCATTCACACCGACGAGGTATCTCCAGCGCATGGTCCGCGGAAAAGACTTGCGCGGCACGGAAGAAACGATTTACGCCATTGCAGGTTTTGAACTTGGCTAATGACAAACATCCACGACGTGGAACAATTGGAAGAGCAACTCTCGGGGCCAACTCCTGGGCAGACTGGCGTTGCTGAGACGGGCTACGGCGACGATACGATGTCGGGTTGCTGCGAGGTCCGCGTCCACCAGGGCGGGGCGTTCGATTCCATGACTAACTTGCCGGTCGAATCCATCACCGCCACCACAACGGGTGCTTGATGAACGTCGAGCCCAATACCATGTGGAGCTCCGGACTATGTCGAGCAGGAGTTGGGCATTCGTGAACACAGGCCCTTCGACGAAGTTTTGCTCGACATAGACTTAGTTCTCCCATTGCGACAGAGCAGTGCAGAAGGACGTCGATGACAACCTCGCCGTCAAGGAGGAGGTCCTCGCCAAGACGAGATCACCGGATGGTTCTAACTCCGGCCGTTACAAGCGCACGATAGGCTCCTAGCCCTTCTGAAGAGCATGTGGCATCGCAAGACTATGTCGAGCAGTGCGGGGAGAGAAATCGGTTAACTTCCAGTCTGAGGCGGACTTGCTGGAACGGTTTTGTCTCCCCTCGACATAGTCCGGAGCTCCACATGGTATTGGCTATGTCGATATCGAGATAGCCAATATACTTTTCATCGTTCACGAGGGTGCTCCCTTCTGTAGGTGATGATGCGAACGATCACAACCTACTCCTAGAGGGGTGCCCTTTTATAATGCGATTGCGCCATCCAACTGGGATTATGATGCCAAATAGGATTGATTCCGTGTCGGAGCCGCCTGCCACAACAATTCAGCGAGGACCTCGGTTTTGGTATTGGTACCAGAGAATCGCCCGGCACGCCCTCATTGCACTAGCCAACATTGCATGCCTAGCGCTATTTTGGGAGCTGTTTTCCGTCCGCCGCGATGTGATTTCACGGCTTAGCATTGCCACTGCGTATGCAGCACTCTTTCTCACCGCAGCCGCGATGTCTGTCGGGCCTTGGAACGTTCTGCGCGCTCGAACGAACCCGGTGAGCTTTGATCTCAGGCGCGATCTGGGCATATGGGCCGGCATCATGGCGCTTCTGCACACAGGTATAGGCCTCAACGTTCACTTGCGCGGGCGGCCATGGCTTTACTTCGTCGATGAGGACCACCATGTGCGATACGACTTGTTTGGGATCGGCAATGACTCCGGCCTGCTGGCGGCACTCTTGTTCCTGTTGCTGCTGGCCATCTCTAACGACCTCTCGCTGCGTCGCCTAGGCACGAGAAGATGGAAGTCGCTACAGCGCTGGACCTACGTGGCTATGGCGCTAACGCTGATGCACGCAGTCGCGTACCAGTTCATCGAGAAACGGCAGGCAGCATACGACGCTCTGCTATGGGGTACCATCGCCGCGACGGCCGTGCTCCAGGTTGGGGGATGGTGGAGAACGAAGCGAAAAAGGGGTGGGCGTGCATCGGCCTCTCCAGCCCAACATCGGCAACCCGAGTCGCAAGTGCAAAGGCCTGATTAATTACAACAATTAGCCCTTGATGAAGCGTCGTCTAGCCGCGTCATTTGTTTGACGCCTGCTATCTGTCTGACATCGGAATTCTTTGGCTTCTTGTTAAAGCTCTTTTCAGGCTGTGCTGCGGCCGCCTTCGGAATACTCGGTTTCTGTTCAGGGCACAGTGCCGAAGTGCTCATCGGACTATGGAACGACATACAGTGCTGCCTGATAACTCCCCGAGCTTCTTGACCGCCTATTTCCGGAAGGCCTCGCTCGGAGCAGCGTAGTTCTGGGATTGCGCTCCCGGCCACCCGGAAGTTGTGTGCCGCTCGCGGATCCATCGGGGCAATTGCTGCCGGTGAAAGACCGTGGTCCGGAGCTGGACGGGAACCAAAGCCCCTTAGTCGGAGACCGCAGCTCACCTCATTCCTAACTCGTCCGACGTGGAAAGCAGTATATGAGCTGGCTCTTTGCTAAACTGACTGGCTCATGCTCCTTCCGAGGAGAAAAGTTTACGACGTTTTGGTGATTGGGTCGGGCGCCAGTGGCGGCTGGGTGGCCAAAGAACTGACTGAGCGTGGTCTTTCTGTCGCCATGCTTGAGGCAGGACCGCCCCGCGTTCCAACCCGTGACTTCACCGAGCACGTTTGGCCCTACCAACTGAAATTCCGCGGCTTTGGCGACCAACAGCAGTTATTACGGACCCAGCCCGTCCAGCGCTTATGTTACGCCTGCGATGAGTACAGTCATCAGTTCTTTGTCAACGACCTGGAGCACCCGTATACATTCCCGGCAGATAAACCATTCCTGTGGATTCGCGGCCGCCAGGTTGGAGGAAAGACCTTCTGCTGGGCCCGCCAAAGCTACCGGTATAGTGACAACGAGTTCAAAGCGGCCAGCCGCGACGGTTACGGAGAAGATTGGCCGATCAGCTATAAGGAGTTAGAACCCTATTACGACCGCGTCGAAAGCTTTATCGGCGTCAGCGGTTCGCGCGAGGGCCTGCCTCAATTGCCCGACGGGCGATTCCTGCCGCCCATGAACCTCTCTTGTGGCGGGATGTTAGCCAAACTGGTGATCGAGCGCAAATTTGGCTGGCGAGTAATGCCCGACCGAGTCGCCAACTTGACAGTGCCCCACCGCGGCCGTCCGGCATGCCATTATTGCGACCAGTGTCAGCGTGGCTGTTTTACCGCTTCTTACTTCAACAGCCCGTCGGTAACGCTTCCCGCCGCAGCCCGCACGGGAAAATTTACCCTAGTGAGCGATGCTATTGTCAGTGATCTGCTCATGGATCGGAGTGGGCGCGCCGAAGGCGTCCACTACATTGATCGCGTCACGCGCGAGCATCGGGAGGCCTATGCGCGGGTTACAGTGGTGGCCGCCGGAGCGCTGGAATCCACGCGCATTCTGCTCAATTCCCAATCACCGTCTCATCCACAAGGAGTAGGTAACTCGGCGGGTGTGCTCGGCCGCTACTTAATGGACCATTTCACCGTAGAGGGCGCCGGGGGCTTTATCCCCAGTTTGCGTTCGTCCAAACGAGAGGCGGTCGGGCGGCCCTGTGGGTTCCTGATCCCCAAGTACGTCAATGCCGATAACAGCCACAACCGCAACTCCAACTTTCTGCGTGGCTACCGGTTTGATGGCGATGGCAGCCAGGAATTATACGGCCACGCTTTTCTCATGCCTGGACTTGGCGACGCCTGGCGTAACCGGGTGCGTGAGGAGATACCTTACTATTTTGCGATCGAAGCACAAGGCGAATGCCTGCCTCGATCCGACAACTACGTCAGGTTAGATCCCACCAAGAGAGACGCTTGGGGCATCCCCGTGCTCCACGTCGATGCGAGTTACGGAGAGAATGAAAAAGCCATGGCCCGTGCCATGCGCGACAATATCGCTGCCATTTTGGATGAGCTGAAGCTCACCGACATGAGTTTACCCAGGACCGAACTGAGCGTATTCGGAAAGAATATCCACGAGTGTGGAACGGCTAGGATGGGCGACAACCCAGAAAAAAGCGTTGTGGACCGCAACTGCAAAGTGCACGACACTCGCAATGTATTTGTGACCGATGGTGCGGTCTTTGTGACACAGGGCTGTTATGAGCCAACGCTCACCATCATGGCAATTTCAGCTCGCGCCGGAGAGCACATTGGGCAAGCTTTTCGTAGAGGCGAACTGTGAGCGACCCCTATCCACCGGAATCGAGCGACGACCTTACACGACGCCAATGGCTACTGCGGTTGGGTGAAATGGTCGTTCTCGCCGGCGTTAGTGGACGAGTGCCAGAAGCGGTCGCGGGTCTGCTTGAATCCGAACGACAACACGTTGCCGGTTTACCCCCTGGATTGTATAACCCCTCGGCAGAGCATCTGGTACATGCCCTCAGAAGCGCCGGCAAACCTTATGCGGCCCCTCCCGGTAGCGAAACCGACTACGTCCCGCCGACCTCCCTCCCATTCCAGCCCCAGTTCTTCTCGCAAGAAGAGTTCCGGATCGTTACGCGATTTGTGCACATTGTTCTAGGCAAACTGCATCCCGGCGCATTGTTGCAAACCACGCGGTGGCTCGATTTGTGGCTTCATTCCGCAGCAGGCGTACTTGAGGCTGCCCAGCGTCTCGACCCGCTGCATCGCGCGCTCGCTATTGCCTACTATGGGGAAGCGTCCGTGCGTGACCTGGAAACAGCGAATCCCCAGGTAGTCGCACGTGCAGGAATCGCAGCACTGCACGAGCTCTCAGTTGAAGGATATGGCCGGGGATTCTTGGAACTCACCGAGCCGCAGCAAGTGGAACTGGTCGGTTCGACCGGCACAGCCAAGCCGGACAGCCCGCTGCGGAAGTTTTTCGAGGTAATGCGCAGCGAAGCAATTCGCGGCTACTACACGTCTGCGGAAGGCCTTAAAGAGCTCGACTACAAAGGCAATTCGTATTATCCAGACTGCCCGGGCTGCGCAGTGAGTCGAAAGACTTAGCGCTCCTCAAAGGTGCAGCGCGACGACCGTTTTGCAAAAGACACCTTAGGAAGCATGCAGGCATTGGAGACGTGAAATGCTGCCCACAAACTTTGGGACGCTATGCTGAGAATATTTCTGGGCTCGCTGTCGGTCCATCCAAGTGGCCGACTAGGCGCCTCTCCATTCCCTCACGAGACGGCTTGAGTTGCTGCCTCAGGCGCTCCTTCTCCTGATCGTTGAGGGGTGAGAAGTTCCGTGCAGTCTCGACGTTGCGTGCGAGCATCTCGGGGCGTGGCATGCCCACAACCGCGGTCGTTACAGGCAAGCTCATGGAATAGCGGAGCAGAGAGCTCATGTCTGCCTTTCCCAGTCCCTCGCCCACAAGAAACTCCTGACCGGTCACCTTCATGGCGATCACGCCAAGTTTCTTGGAGTTGGCAGCGGGGAGTGCGAGCTCTTCAAAGCGCCCATTACGGGAGGCGTTGAGAGCCATCTGCACGCAGTCAAGGTCGTGTCGCTCGATCGCCGTGGCCATCACCTCACCGTTCGTATGGCTAGTCATGCCGACAAAGCGCGCCATTTTCTGCTCACGCGCTTCCATCAGACCCTTGAGAGCTCCATCTGCGGCCTCGATTTTCGCCAGATCGTCAGCTTGGCCCAGGCTGTGGATATGGACCAGATCCACATGATCCGTCTTGAGCCGTTTCAGGCTTGCCTCCAGGCGGCGCAAGAATTCGTCTCGGGTGCGATCGGGAATCTTCGTTGCCAGCCAGACTTCCTTGCGGCGCGAGGCCATCACTTTGCCGACGCGAGTTTCGCTCTCGCCATCTCCGTAAGCGTACGCCGTGTCCAGATAAGTGATGCCCAGATCAAGCGCGCGATTGAGGATCGCGAGGGCACTCTCTTCCTCCTTGTACATAAGGAAGCGACTGCCGCAGCCGAACGCAAGAATCGAGACCTTTGCGCCGGTCCGCCCCAGAGTCCGCGAGGGAATAAGATCGGTCGTGGGGCGCGCGCTGGCAACATCCCTCAGCAGCAAAAGACTTGTACCGGCCGCCGTTCCAAATCCGATATTCTCAAGAAACTGTCTGCGAGAGATATCCTTGCTCATGGCACCTCCTGAATCGTCAAGATGAATCTTACAGCGTAGACGAAACTTTTGTTTGGAACAATTGGGAGAGCAACTCTCGGGGCCAACTCCGGACGCGCGAACCAGTCTGTCATAGACTATGTATCCTCGAATGAAGACCACTTCTTCCAAGATCAGATTCAAAAACGAGGTGTCACGGTTCTGACTTTGGCAGCGTTTTGAAGGGGGTTCAGCCAGTCTCCGGCAGCCGTATTAGTTCGGCTCCGACGAAGGGATAATTCCTTCGGAATGCACGTACATGTCTCGCAAGTATCGCACAGGGCTGCCAACTGTTGAGAACGGGCCATTTCACGTTTTGACTACTGGTCATTGAGCGCAACCGCGATTTTTCAACAGCTACGGTATAGCCGCGATATGATGTGAACAAATGTCGTGCAAGATAGGAATGAGTGCGCACCGTTTCGTTGTAAGCACCGCATTGAGTTTCTGCGCAGCATCCCTGATTTGCTTGCTGCCACTCGCCGAGGGGCAGAAATCCGCACTTCTTGTCGTGAGCCGCTCGTCGGACGATACGTTATTCGTCAGCTGCGGTGAAAACGAGGAGCCGAAGCGGGTGCTAAGTCCGGTAGCCATTTCAGAAGGCAATACTTGGAGTGCTTACGTCGAGGTGAACGTCCAACCTAACGTCGGCTGCCTGCACACAACCAGGCTCTGGGTGGCCAAAGGAAATCGTCCGTATCGACTCATGTATCTAATTCCTCCGAAACGAGAGAATGCAGAGAACGGAATGAAGATCCTGGGTTGGGCGCAGACTTCCAGACTGGTATTGGTGCAAACCGAGCAATGGCAGTACGGTTCCGACGCACCGGACTTGCAACAGGTGCTCGCCATCGACGCTGGAACTGGTGAGGTGTACGAGCCACAGCTGGAAGCGTTGCTTCAAAACCGCAAGGACAAGCAATGCACGTTCCGTGTCACGGACGCAGGCTTTAGCTCGGACAGAGACGTCGTAATTCTGGTTCGAGCGAAGTTTTTCACGGCCGTGGAAGTCGACGAAACGGAGGCGGACGTGCCCGTTGCAAAACGGTGCGCGAATAGGGAAGAAACCTGGAGCTTCAATTACGCAACGGGAGAAGTGAAGCTGGGCACAGGGGAAACGTTGCACATCTTTCGAAAGTCTCTGCCAAACCAAGCGAAGTAACCTAGTTGGGGGTTCCCGATATTTGGCGTAACCAGGGCCATCGCGCTCATTGAGAATTGGCCGACCCGTCAATGAATGCTATGGCGATATTACGACAGTTACGAAACGAGCGGCTATCTCGGCACAACGACAGAGTTCATTATCGTTTTGGCTCGGGTATCAGTTTCCGATTGGGTTAAGCCAACAGTTTCATAATAAAAGATCGTGAAGGCCGAGGTGCTGCCAAGCATCAAGCACATGAAGTGGCGATGTACCGCAGGCTCAGAACCGCCATACCGAGCCGCAAGAATACCTTCCGACTCGCCAAAAGTGGTGTCGGTGGTCGTCACGGAGGTCAAGCCTGACGTGCCAGTCTCGGCATGTTCCCGCAATTCCGCCAGACGCTTGAAAGTCTTGGATCGCTCATCGGCGCTCATCCCGCTCTTGAAGCCCAAACGGGAAACCGTCAACTCCTCCGCATTGTCACTGTGATAGACCCAACGAGTGGGATCGGATGATGGCTTCTTGCTCCACTGTCCGGGCAGAGTGAGGCGAAAAGCCCCCTCGTCAATCGCGGTGTCAGTCGCCTTCGATTTCCCAAACATGCTCAATGCTGCAACCCCCGCGAACACAAGTCCGGCGAGAAGCGGTCGAGACGAGATACTGGTCATGGGATCAAAGTAAGGTATGGGGCGTCCACGTGCCAAGGTCAATTTACGTAACCAAGGCGATAGCGCTCAGAATCCCTCAATGAGCGTTCGCCTTCTTCGCAAATTCACTGTGACGGCGGCTGTAGAAGATGTAGATCGTCAGCCCGAGGGTCAGCCATGCGAAGAAGCGCAGCCAGGTGAGGACAGGCAAGCCGGACATCAGTAGTACGCAGAACAACACGCTAAGTATCGGCGCAGCAATGCCACCCGGAGCGCGAAAGCCGCGATGCCGGCTAGGGTCGCGATAGCGCAAGATGATAACCCCAATGGAAACGAGAGCAAAAGCAAACAGCGTGCCGATGTTAGAAAGGTCCGAAAGCGTGCCGATATCCAGAATACCTGCAGGGATGCCGACCACAAACCCAGCGATCCAAGTCGCGGTCGAGGGGGTACGAAAGCGAGGATGCACGCGCCCGAAGAGTTGGGGCAGCAGGCCGTCGCGCGACATGGAAAACCATACCCGGGACTGACCGAGCTGGAACACCAGCAGCGACGAAATCATTCCCATCATGGCACCAAACAGAACACCCAATTCCACCCAGCGTAGTGTAGCGGAGTGAGTGGAAGCGGTGAGTCCCTTCAAGCTGTTGGCGACGGGGGCAGCATCGTCAAGCAAAGTCTGCCAGGGCACAACGCCCGTGAGCACGATCGCCACACCGATATACAAGACAGTACATACCACCAAGGTGGCGATGATGCCGATAGGGAGGTCTCGTTGTGGGTTGCGCGCTTCTTCCGCAGCCGTGGAGACAGAATCGAAGCCAATGTAGGTGAAGAAAATGATCGAGCCACCGGTGAGAATTCCGGACCAACCCATGGGGGCAAAGGGATGCCAGTTGGCCGGATTGATGTAGTGTGATGCAGCAATGATGAAAGCTAGGATAGCGGCGATTTTCAGGATGACCATGGTGTTGTTCGCCTCCGCCGACTCGCGGATACCGCGCACCAAGATCACGGTGAGAATCATCACTACCAGAAATGCGGGCATGTTGAACCCGAAGTGAAGGCCGGGCGGATAGAGCATATTGCCTTTCAGGTCGGAGAGGCCGGCGGGCAGATAAGCGGGAGAAATCCAGCGCAATGCGGGATGCAGGCCAAACCAATCCACCATATCAACGAGATGCGCGGAAAAGCCGACGCTTACCGCCATATTGCTGACAGCGTATTCTAAAATCAGGTCCCACCCGATGATCCACGCAATCAACTCGCCCATGGTCGCGTAAGTGTACGTGTAAGCACTGCCGGCGATGGGGATCATCGAAGCCAGCTCGGCATAGCACAACGCAGTAAAACCACAGACGATTGCCACCAGCATCAGCGAGAAAGCCAGGGCTGGTCCGGCGCCTGGCCTTCCTAGACTGGCGTGGTGGCGGATCATGTAATCCAGCAATGGAGCATTCAGGATGGATGAGGTATCGAATTTCTGACCTGCAATGGCTGTTCCGATGACAGTGAAAATACCCGAGCCGATTACCGCACCAATGCCCAGGGCAGTGAGGGAAACGGGGCCAAGAGTTTTTTTCAGCCTCCGGTCAGGATCTTCTGAGTCCGAGATCAGCTTATCGATCGACTTGCAACAGAAAAGCTGGCTAGACGAGGTTCGGATAACATTATCCGCTGGAGGCTCAGTCGTGGTCGGTGGTTGTGCCAAAAGGTTGTTAGTCTCCTGAACCCGGCTCTGGGCCACTAGCCCCTGGCAATAGCTGCTCGAACGTCCGGTTCCCGAACCGCTGCCAGCTAAATGCTTCGGGCCTGAGCCCAGCCCGCGTGCTCGCGCGCGTACGACTAGAAGCGCGCGGGGCGCGGCGTGGATTGAGCCTCAATTAATTAAACACCTTGACTATCAATTCCGGGGAAAAACACCTTTCTATTTTGGCGAATCTCGCGGGAAGGCGTTTTTCATCAGCTACAGTCGGTTACACTCAGAACCGTCAACTATCGCCAATAATCCAGTAGGGCTTCTGAAGCAGTGCCCATAGACTTGATGGATGGACAGGTGGGTGGACAGAAGGGCATCGGATGAGGAGCGGCAGCGGGCGAGAGAAGTCGCACAAGCCGTGTTGGATGGTCGCACCACAGTTTTAGAGGCGGCAAGGGAGCTTTTTCCTCTAGCCCACACAGATGCGATTACGAATGAGGATGACCGCAGGCTCATGATTGCAATTCAAAGCGAAACTGATCATCTGCCCATAGGCGGAGTCCGAAAACTCTGGGCCCCTGACGCGCTGCAAAGGAAAGAGCCAGAGATTGCAGGGGCTGAGGCGCTATGGAAAGCGGAGTTCCTTGAGGCCTGCAAGAGGATCGCCGATACTGTCGAGAACAGTTAGTACTTTTATCGCAGGTCCCGCCAGAGGATAAACACCTTTGCTGGACGATCCTAGAAAAGCTAGAACACCGAGAACTCATCGTAGCCCAACTTTTTCATAATTAGGGGGTAGCAAGCGCAGAGACGCGCATAGTTTTTCCGAGCCCGCCATGTGAGGCAACTCCTATCGACGAAGGGATGCTTGGCAATCAGCACCCATCTCTGCATTTTTTTGCCCACTAGAATTTCCCTGACTTGCGGTCTTGCGTGCATTTTTGATTTTTTCCAGAAAAAACAAGTGCCCGGCCCCGGGCGGGACGCGCTAGAATGCTAAGATTCTTGCCTGCCACTTTCGTCGCTCCAGAAACGGGGTGTCGCATGACTCCAGAAACGCAACAGTCCGAATCCCCATACTGCGTCAGGATCGAGACCGAGACCGGCCAGTCCTCTACTGTTCCTATTGCCGTCTTGACACCGAAGCAGTTGGAAGTCTTCCTTCAGAGTGAGTTCAAGAGGTTGGCGCAAGAAGCGGGCGTAAAGGGCGCTCGTATTCAT
>Ga0137418_10006140_pt1 | contig 11044 bp, 7 predicted proteins | sample CZODoug3_1_2_16f_FD_122242 | JGI IMG/M metagenome (GOLD analysis project Ga0137418, IMG submission 122242) | Vadose zone soil fungal communities from Angelo Coast Range Reserve, California, USA - CZODoug3_1_2_16fungal (Hybrid Assembly) | ecosystem: Environmental > Terrestrial > Soil > Vadose... | reverse complement strand
GTTCAGCGTGAAGTCCAGGCGCATCTGTCTCCCCCTGATCTACTCAGCCCTCGCCTCGCGGCTGCGCCGCTCAGCTCGAACTGCGGCCCTCTCCCCCGATGGGGGCGAGGGATTCACGGAGGAGCTCTTGAGGGCGGCGAGGACGCGCTCGGCGGTCATCGGGAACTGGGTGAGCGGGGAGCGGGCGGCGCGGGACACCGCGTTCATCACGGCGGCCGGCGTCGGGGTCATGGCGGGCTCGCCGATGCCCTTGGCCCCGAAGGGCCCCAGGCCCTGGCCCGATTCGAGCAGGATCGTGATGATCTCGGGCGCGTCGAGCGTGGTCGGGATCTTGTAGTCGAGAAGGTGCGGGTTCTTGGACACGCCGTCTTCGAGCACCACTTCCTCGAGGAGCGCGTGGCCCAGGCCCTGCACGGCCCCGCCCTCGATCTGGCCCTCGGCGCTCTGGCGATTGATGGCCTGGCCCACGTCATAGCAGGCCGCGAGCTTCGTCACGCGGGTCTGCCCCGTCTCCTCGTCCACCTCGACCTCGACGGCCTGGGTGCCGAAGGTGTAGTCGTTGAAGGGCTTGCCCTGCCCGGTGGCGGGATCGATGGTCGGCGCCGAGGGCGCGTCGTACTTGTCGAGGGCCTGGACGGGTCGCCCGGCCGCCGTCGCCGCCTTCACGAGGGCGGAGAAATCGATGGCGCGACCCGGCGCGCCCCGGACGAGGGCCCGCCCCTCCACGAGCTCGAGGTCCTCGGGGGCGGCCTCGAGCATCTCCGCGGCCTGATCGACCAGATGCCGGCGCACCTCGCGCGCCGCCTTGAGCACCGCGTTTCCCGACATGAAGAGCTGGCGCGTGGCCGTGGTGGTGCCGGCGCGCGGCGTGAAGTGGCTGTCGCGCCCCACCGCGGTCACCTGCTCCACGGGCAGCCCGAGGACTTCCGCGGTGATCGAGCAGAGGGAGGAGGTCTGTCCCCCGCCCACGTCGGGAGCGGCGCAGCGGACGACCGCGGTGCCATCGAGCTCCATGCCCACCCAGGCGGAGGCGGAGTCTCGCGTCCAGCACATGCGCCCATACGGCGTGAAGGAGGCGGCGAGACCTCGCGCCACGCGCACCGGCCCGCCGCCGGGGCGGACCGGGCCCAGCGCCTGCCAGGCGCGGCGCATGGTCTCCCCCAGCATGGGCTCGCTCTCGAGCACCTGCCCCGTGGCGATGCTGTCGCCCTTCCTCAGGAAGTTCCTCTCGCGGAGCTCGAGCGGATCCATGGAGAGGGCGGCGGCCAGGGCGTCCATCTGTCCCTCGTAGCCGATGCACGTCTGGATGGAGCCGAAGGTGCGGTAGGCGCTCGCCACGGGATTGTTCGTGTAGACGGTGAACGCGTCCACGGTGACGTGCGGGACGCGATATGGCCCCGTCGCCGTCACGAGGCTGTACAGGAGGACCCAGGGCGAGAGCGCGGCATACGCTCCCGAGTCCGAGACGAGCTCGACCTCCATGGCGACCAGCTCGCCCGTCCGGGTGGCGCCGGACCGGTAGCGCAGGGCGTAGGGATGACGCTTGCCGTGACCGATGAAGCTCTCTTCCCTCGAGAACACGAGCTGCACGGGCCGGCGCGTCTTCCACACGAGAAGGCCGAGGAGGCACTCGACGGTCACGTCCTCCTTGCCGCCGAAGCCGCCGCCCAGATAGGCGCCCTCGAGCCGGACGCGCCCATGGGGCAGCCGCAGCACCTCGGCCACGTCGCGGAAATGCTCCAGCACCTGGGTGCTGACGCGAAGGACCAGGGTGCCCTCGGCGTCGATCCAGCCGATGCCCGTCTCCGTCTCGAGGTACACGTGATCCACGAACGGGGTCCGGTAGGTCTTCTCCACGATGACATCCGCGCGCGCGAAGGCCTCCGTGGCATCGCCCTTGCGAATATGCCAGGCCCGGAGGAGGTTGCCGCCCTCGTGCACATGGGGCGCCCCGGGCCTGAGCGCCTCCGCCGGATCGTAGACGCCCGGCAGCGGCTCGTATTCCACGCGCACGCGCACCGCAGCCTCCGCGGCGATCTCCGGAGTCTCCGCGGCGATGGCCGCCACGGGCTCGCCCTGGAAGCGCACCCGATCCTCGGCGAGCACGGGCTGGGTCGCCAGCACGGCGCCCGCCGTCGCCTCGGCCATGCGCCCGGGCAATTCCATCCGGAGCGCGTTCTGCGGCACGTCGGCGTGGGTGAGCACGGCGACCACTCCCGGCAGCGCGCGGGCCTCGCTCGTGTCGATCCTGACGATGCGCGCCGAGGCATACGGGCTGCGGACGATCCTGGCGTGGAGCATGCCGGCTACCGCGAGGTCGCCGGCATAGATGGGACGGCCCCGCACTTTCTCCCAGGCGTCCGCCCTGGGCTGGGACCCGCCGATCACGCGATAGGCCATGCGCTCTTTTTCAGGCAATGGGACCGACCCCCTCACCCATTCAGCCCTCGCTTCGTCGCGAGAAGCGAGCGACTCAGCTCGAACTGCGGCCCTCTCCCCCACTGGTGGAGAGGGATCCAAATGAGAAACCTTCTCCCCTCGAGGGGAGAGGGTAGGGTGAGGGGTGAGAGCATCAGACGTCCCAGCCGCCGTCCACCGTCACCGACTGGCCCGTCATGTTCTTCGAGTCGTCCGAGACGAGGTAGAGCACCGCGTTGGCGATGTCCTGCGAGGTGGTGACGCGGCGGAGCGCCATCTCGTTGATGTATTCCTGGTACACCTGCTCGGGTGTCCAGCCGCGCTTCTTCGCCTTTTCGCGGCAGAGCTTGTCCATGCGATCGCCTGCGACGATGCCCGGATGGAGGGCGTTGACGTTGATATTGTGCGGCCCGACTTCCAGGGCGACCGTGCGCGTGAAGCCTCGCAGGGCCCACTTGGAGGAAGAGTACGCCGCGCGGTACTTGTAGCCGCGCAGGCCCGAAGTGCCGCTGATGTTGACCACCTTGCCGTACTTCCGCGCGATCATTCCCGGGAGGACGTGCTTGGTGGGCAGGAACGTGCCGAGGACATTGGCCTCGAGGACGAAGCGGAAATCCTCGGTCTTGATCTCCTGCACGGGCGTCTCGACGGGGCCGGTGACACCGGCGGCGTTGACGAGGATGTCGATGTGCCCGAAGGCTTCCAGCGTTTGGGCAACCATGCGCTCGACGGCCGCCTCGTCCGTCACGTCGGTGGGAGCGACGAGCGCGCGGCGGCCCTGCGCCTCGATCTCACCTTTGAGCTTCTCGAGAGGCGGGACATCGCGCGCGGCCAGCGCCAGGTGGGCTCCTTCGCGCGCCAGGGTCAGACAGATGTCCCGGCCCATGCCCTTGGCGGCGCCGGTGACGAGGGCGATGCGATTCTCGAGCCTCATGCGACGTAGCCCTCCCGGCGGTCGGCCTCTCGCGCAGCGATCGGGCGATCGGCGGGATTCCCGTAGCCGCCGCCGCCGCACGTCTCGAGCAGAACCAGATCTCCCTGGGCGAGCTTGAGCGTCTCCTTGCCCTTCACGTCCCGATCGCGTGGAGTGCCCGGATTGAGGGTGATCCTGAAGGGCGCCGCCTCCCTGCCGCCGAAGAGGCCGTACGGCGCCACGAGCCGGCGCTCGATCATGGTCGTCAGCGTCACGTCGGATCCCAGCACGCGATACGCGCGCCGGAAGCCCAGGCCCCCGCGGTGACGGCCGTCGCCGCCCGAGCCCGGGCGCAGCGCCAGCTCCTCGATCATCAGCGGGTACTCGCTCTCGACGATCTCCACCGGTGTGTTCATCACGTTCGACATGTGCACGCGGGTGGCCGAGGCGCCGTCCTTGCCCGCCGTGGCCCCCTCGCCGCCGCCGTGGACCTCGTAGTAGACCGCCCAGCGGCCGTCGGGCAGGCGCGACCCCAGAATGAGAAGCCCCGCCGTCGTCGGCCCTCCCGCCTGGACACGGTCGGGGATGACCTGGGCCATGGCCCGCATGATGGCATCCACCACGCGCTGAGACGTCTCGTGGTTGCCCCCGACCACGGGCCGGTCAGCATCGGCGTTGAGCACGCTCCCCTTCGGGACGATGACGCGAAGCGGCCGGTAGCAGCCCTCGTTGGGCGGCGCGTCCGGCGCCACCAGCGCCTTCATGGTGTAGTACACGCCCGAGCAGGCGATGTAGTAGGTCGTGTTGACGGGCCCCATGGCCTGGCCATCGCTCCCCGAGAAGTCGAAGCTCGCCTCGTCGCCTCGCTTGGTCACGCGCACCTTGATCCGGATACGCCGGTCCTCGACGCCGTCATCGTCGAGAAAGTCCTCGCCTTCCCACGAGCCATCAGGCAGCGCGCGCAGCGCCGCATGCCTCTCCTCTTCCGACTCGTCGTACAGCCGGTCGACGCAGGCGAGGACGGTCTCCGCGCCGTAGCGCGCGAGGATCTCGTGGAGACGCCGGGCGGCCACGTCGTTCGCGGCGAACTGGGCGAAGATGTCCCCTTCCCGCTCGTCGCGCCCGCGCAGGTTGGCGAGCACGAAATCGAGGGCGGGCCGCTCGGGCCCCGCGGACGAGAAGAGTCGGATGGGGGCGATCCGGAGGCCTTCCTGGTAGCACTCGGTGGCCCAGGGGACATAGCTGCCGGGGACGGCGCCGCCGATATCCGCCCAGTGGGCGAGGTTGATGGCGAAGGCGACGAGCCGGCCCCCGAAGAAGACGGGCCGCACCGCTTTGACGTCGGGCAGGTGATTGCCTCCGACTTCCGGAAGGTTGAGGAACCAGACGTCGCCTTCACGCAGCGTGTCCGCAGAAATCCTCTTGAGGAATTCCTTGACCGTGAAGCCCATGACGCCCATGTGGATGGGGATGTCGCGCCCCTGGGCGATCAACCGGCCCTGCGCGTCGGTCAGCGCGGAGGAGAGATCACCCGCTTCCTTTAATAGGGGCGAGCGGGCCGAGCGCATGACGATGACGCTCATCTCCTCGGCGATGGCATAGAGGCCGTTGCGCACGACTTCCAATGTGATCGGGCTCAGCGCGGGGGCGCTCATGCGGGGGCTCCCACCTCGATCACGAGATTGCCCAGGCGGTCGGCGACGCAGCGCATGCCCGGGTACACGATCGTGGTCGACCACTCGTCCTCGACCATGGCTGGCCCCGCCACGAGGTGGCCGGGGGGCAAGCTGGTCCGGTCATAGCGCAGCATCTCCACGGCGCCCGTCTCCGGGAAGTAGGCGCGGTGCGAGCCGGTGGCCGCGGCCGATGTGCCCGAAGGCGGCGCGGGCAGCGGGGGCGGCTCCTCGGCGGCCCGCGCGGTCACGCGCAGGTTGACGCACTCCACGTTTTCCCCGGTGGCGTAGCCATAGAGCTGACGGTGGCGCTTCTCGAAGGCCGCCTTGAGCGCCCCCGGCCCCCCGGGGACGAAGTTGATCTCGAGCTCGTAGTTCTGTCCGACATAGCGGAAGTCGAGGCTCCGCAGCAGCGCGATCCGGTCCATGGCATGCCCTTCGTCCAGGAGCGGGCGCAGGCACTGGGCCTCGAGGGCGCTGAAGCGCTCCTCCACCACCTTGGCGTCCCACGTCTCGAGCCGCGCGCGATGCGTCTGCACGGTGTCGTAGCGAAGCGGGGAGACGAGGCAGCCCAGGGCCGAGAAGGCGCCGGAGTGGGCGGGCACGATGACGCTCGAGATGCCGGCCTGACGCGCGAGGGCGCCCGCGTGGAGCGGACCCGCCCCGCCGTAGGCGATGAGGGCGAACTCCCTGAGATCGTAGCCGCGCTGGACCGAGACGAGCCGGAGGGCGCGGAGCATGTTGGCATTGGCGACCTCGACCACGCCGTGCGCGGCCTCGATGAGGGAGAACCCGAAGCGCGCGGCGAGCGGTCCGATGACGGATTCCGCCCGGGCGGGATCGAGGCGGATGGACCCGCCGTAGATCCGCTCCGCGTTGAGGTAACCCAGGAGCAAGTTCGCGTCGCTCACCGTCGGCTCGGCGCCTCCCTGCCCGTAGCACGCGGGTCCCGGCATGGCGCCGGCGCTGCGGGGCCCGACCTTGAGCGCGCCCGTCGGCTCGACCCGCGCGATCGAGCCGCCGCCCGCGCCGATGGACTCGACGGCGATCATGGGCAGCCGCGCCGGATAGTCGCCGAGCTTGCGCTGCCCCGCCGTCTCGGGCACGCCGTCGGCGATGAGGCAGACGTCCGTGGTGGTGCCGCCCATGTCGAAGGCGAGGGCGCGCGCGAGACCGAGCGCCCGCGACGTGTGCGCGGCGGCGGCCACGCCGCCCGCCGGGCCCGACATGGCCATGCTGAGCGGCCGCTCCTTGGCCGCTTCCACCGACATCATGCCGCCCGCCGAGTGGAGGAGGTGAAGGGGCTTGCCCGCCGCGCGCTGGACGAGGTCGTCGAGATAGCGGGCGGCCAGGGGCATGACCGAGGCATTGAGCACGGTCGTGCAGCCGCGCTCGTACTCCCGGAACTCCGCGTTGATCTCGCTGGAGATCGAGACGTAGGGGAAGTGCGCCTCGAGGGCCATGCGCAGGGCCTGCTCGTGGGCGGGCGAGGCATAGGAATGGAGCAGGCACACCGCCACGCTCTCGATGGCCTCGCGCTTGAAGTCCTCCACGATGGCGGGGAGCTCTTCCAGATGAAGGCGCGTCAGTACGGTGCCGTCAGGGCTCACCCGCTCGGTGATCTCGCGGCGCAGGCGGCGCGGCACGAGCGGCTCGGGTTTGGCAGGCAGGTCGAGCCGGTAGAGGTGGAGCCGGCTCATGCGGCCGATCTCCAGGACGTCGCGGAAGCCGCGTGTGGTGATGTAGCCCACGGGCGCGCCCCGGCGCTCCACGATGGCATTGGTGACCATGGTCGTCCCGTGGGCGAGGGAGGCCCAGGCCCCGGTCCTGGGCGCGAGGGTGGCGATGCCGTGCAGCACGCCCTCGGCGGGATTGGCGGGCGTGGTCGGCACCTTGCACGACTCCATCCGTCCCGCGGCATCCCAGGCCACGAGATCGGTGAAGGTGCCGCCCACGTCCACGCCGATGCGAACGCCCTCGGCCATTCCCTCGCCTCTCTTACCTCGCGCGCCTACTTCCGCTCGGACCACTTCGGGAGCGGGTAGAGCACGTCCGTCGACGCGAGGTCGAAGGGCCAGACGATCTTGAGCTGGCCGCCCCGCCACTGGGTGATGAGGGGCGTGCCCGACTCGTTCTGCCCCGTGGCGGGATCGAACTTCACGCCCTTCCACGGCATGATGAGCTGGCTCGGCTTGAGGTCCGTGGCGAGCAGGGCCTTGCGGATCGCCTCCGGGTCCGTCGAGCCCGCGCGGTTGATGGCGTCGAGGAGCACGATCATGCCCGTGAAGGAGCGCGAGGTGTTGTCGTTCAGGTCCTTGCCCTGCTTGGCCTTGTACATGGCATTGACCTTGGCCACCATCCGCTTCTTCGCGGCCAGGTCGAGCGAGAATACCGAGCGCGACATGATCCCCTCGGCGTCCTTGCCCGTGGCGGTGATGAAGTCCGACTCGATGTAGCCAGAGTCCTGAGTCAGGATCATGGAGGCGTTGTAGTCGAGCTCGCGAGCCGTGCGGACGAAGAGAATGGCGTCGTTGGTATAGCCCGTGGGGAGCAGCACCGACGGGCCGGCGGCCTTGAGACGCTGGACCTCCGAGGTCAACGACGTGCTCCGCGACCGATAGGCGATCTTCTCCACCACCTTGTAGCCCTGCTCGCCGGCGATCTTCTCCTGCACCCGTGACGAGTCCGAGCCGAAGAGCGTGTCCTCGTAGAAGGTGGCCACGGTGGGGAACTTGACGCCCTTCTTGGCCTGGAACTCCTTCAGGAACTCGAACATGGCGATGGAGAAGTGCTCGTCGTGCGGGCTCGTGCGGAAGAACCACTTGAAGCCTCGCCGGTGGAGGGTGGGCGAGGACGACTCGCCCGACAGGTAGGGGATGCCGGAGCGCTCGGCGACCTGGCTGGCCGTGGCGGAGACGGAGCTGTGGTAGGCGCCGTAGAGCGCGACGACCTTCTCCTGCGTGATGAGGCGCTCGGCCTCGGACTGGCCGAGCTCGGGCTTGCCCTGGTGATCCACCACGATGAGCCGGACCTTGGCGCCGCCGAGATTCGGCAACCCCTCCGTCCGCGCCAGGGGCAGGTCGAGATCGTGCTTGCCGTTGACGATCTCGACGGCCAGCTCGGCGGCGACCTTGGAATCGATGCCCGCCTGGGCCGTGGGGCCCGTCGTGGGATAGAGGACGCCGATCACGACTTCCTTGGGCTGCGCCGTCGGCCCACTCGTGGCCAGGGCGAGGAGCGCCGCCACCGCGCCCGCGCCGAGCATCAGTCGGTTGAGCCAGCTCCGCATAGTCCGGTCCTCCGTTCCTCTCGAAGACTCACGTGAGCAGCATGACGGCATCGGTGGCGAAGGTAGGCGACTCTGCCCGCGGTGTAAGCACTCTGCCCCACGGCAGATGAGGCGTCAAGCCTTGCGAGCAGCCATGTTGCGCGCGGCCTCGGCGATGGCCTCCACGATGAAGTGGTAGCCGGTGCAGCGGCACAGATGGCCGGCCAGCATCTCGCGGATCTCCTCGTGGGTCGGCGCCGGATGCTCCGCGAGAAACGCGCAGGCGCTCACGATGATGCCGGGCGTGCAGTAGCCGCACTGGAGCCCGTGCTTGGCCCAGAAGGCTTCCTGGACCGGATGCAGCCCCTCACCGGGCGCGATGCCCTCTATGGTCGTGACCTCCCGACCGTCGACCTGAACCGCCAGCACGAGACAGGCGCGAACCGGCTCGCCGTCGAGGAGCACGGTGCAGGCGCCGCACACGCCATGCTCGCACCCGACATGCGTCCCCGTGAGATCGAGGTCTTCGCGAAGGAAATCAGCGAGGGTCGAGCGCACGTCCGCATCCCGCGCGTGCGGCGCGCCATTGACCGTGACGCGAACGGCCCGCTTCATGCGGCCTTCCGGCAGCGCCCGAGCGCGGCGACGAGCACGCGCTCCGCGAGGGTGGCGGCCACGGCGGAGCGATACTCCGCCGTGGCGTGCAGATCGCCATCAGGACGGAGCGCGGCCGCCGCCGCCTTCGCCGCCTCGCCGATGCGCGCAGGCGTCGCCTTCTGACCCAGGAGCGCGGACTCGCCCGGCCCACTTCGCACCGGAGTGCCGCCGACGCCGAAGAAACCCAGGCGCGCATGGGTGACGACGTCCGCTCCATCCAGCGCCAGCACCGCGGCGCAGCCCACGAGGGCGAAGTCTCCGTGGCGCCTCGTCACCTCGGCAAACCCCCAGCCCGCCCCCTCCGGGGGCAGCGTGAAGCGGACCGCGGTGGCGAGCTCGTCCGACTCGAGCGAGGTGGTCAGCGGCGCCACGTAGAGCTGGTCGGCGGCAATGACGCGCTCCCCGCCCCTTCGTCGAGCCACCACCTCGCCGTCGAGGCAGAGCAGGAGCGCGGGCAGCTCGGAGGCGGGGTCCGCGTGCACGATGTTGCCCACGACGGTGCCGCGATTTCGTATCGGAGGATGCGCGACCCAGCGCAGAGCCTCGGCCAAGAGAGGCGCGCGTTCACGTGCCCAGCGCTCGAGGCCGCGCTGCCGCGCCAGCGCGTTGACGGTGAGGACGCCGCGCGATTCCGCCATTCCCTCGAGATCACCGCACCCATTGATGTCCACGAGTGCCACCGGTCGCGCGAGCCTCAGGGCGAGCATGGGAATGAGGCTCTGTCCTCCCGCGAGCACCTTGGCCTCGTCGCCATGGCGGCGCAGCGCCTCCACCGCGTCCGCGGCGCTCGAGGCCGCCACGTATTCGAACGGCGGGGGCTTCACGACCTCGTGGCCCGGCGGATGAGGTCGAGCACCACGGAAGGGCCGAGGGGCGTCCGCGTGACGCGCGCGTGCCATGGCGCGAGCGCGTCCTCGACGGCATTGGCGATGGCGGCGGGCGGCGAGATGGCCCCGCCTTCCCCGATGCCCTTGACGCCCAGGGGATTGCGGGGCGACGGGTACTCGAGGTGCACGGTCTCGATGGGCGGCAGCTCCATGGCCGTCGGCACGAGGTAGTCCATGAAGGTGCCGGTGAGGAGCTGGCCCTGCTCGTCGTAGACCATCTCCTCGAGCAGCGCGCCCCCGATGCCTTGCGCCACGCCGCCGTGAATCTGCCCTTCCACGATGACGGGATTGATGACCTTGCCGCAGTCGTGGGACACGAGATAGCGCAGGAGCCGGACCGACCCCGTGCCGGGATCCACCTCGACGAGGGCGACGTGCACTGCGCTCGTGTAGGTCACCGTCGGCTGATGGTGATAGACGGTGGCCTCGAAGTCGGGCGAGACGAGGCCGGGCTTGGCGAAGGTCGGGAGGGCGGACTGGATGACTCGCGCGAGCGGCACGGAGGAGGCCGGTGCCCCGCGCACCGACACGGTGCCGTCGCTGACCTCGATGTCGGCGGGCGCCGCCTCCAGGAGCGCGGCCGCCGCCTCGGCGATCTTGTCTCTCACCTTGCCGGCCGCCACGTGGATCGAGCTGCCCGCATTCACCGCGCTCCGCGAGGCGAACGTGCCCACACCGAAGGGGATGGCCGCGGTGTCGCCACCCACCACCGTGACCCAGTCGAGGGGGATTCCGAGGGCGTCCGCCGCGATCTGCGCGAATGACGTTTCGTGCCCCTGCCCCTGACAGCACGCGCCCGTGGCCACCACGGCGCGCCCCGAGGCGTCGAGCCGGACCACGGCGCCCTCGTAGGGGCCGATGGCCGTCCCCTCGACATAGCCCGAGATGCCGACGCCGCGGTGAATGCCCCGCGCCCTCAGCTCCGCCTGCTCTCTCCTGAGCGCGTCGTAGCCGATGGCCGAGAGCGCCGCGTCGAGCGCCGCCTTGAAATCGCCGCTGTCGTAGACGAGCGGGTTGCCGTCTCGATACGGGATGCCGAGCTCATAGGGCATGTCGGCCGCGCTCAGGTAGTTCTTCCGCCTCAGCTCCGCGGGATCCATGCGCAGCTCTCTGGCGAGGCAGTCCACGATGCGATCCATGGCGAAGACAGTCTCGGGGCGGCCCGCGCCGCGATACGGCGCATTCGGGGTCTTGTTGGTGACCACGCCACGGCATTCGACGCTCAGGC
>Ga0137418_10006139_pt1 | contig 11046 bp, 7 predicted proteins | sample CZODoug3_1_2_16f_FD_122242 | JGI IMG/M metagenome (GOLD analysis project Ga0137418, IMG submission 122242) | Vadose zone soil fungal communities from Angelo Coast Range Reserve, California, USA - CZODoug3_1_2_16fungal (Hybrid Assembly) | ecosystem: Environmental > Terrestrial > Soil > Vadose... | reverse complement strand
GATCTATCTCCCACCGCGCTACGCGACATCGACGCGACGTTACCCCGTGCTCTATATGCACGACGGGCAGAACGTGTTCGACGCCCGAACGAGCTTCGCGGGTGAATGGGGCGTCGATGAGACGCTGGACAGTCTCCATACCCTGGGGGCCGCTGACGCAATCGTCGTCGCGGTCGACAACGGCGGGCAAAGGCGCTTCGACGAATACTCTCCCTGGGTCAATGCGCGCTACGGCGGCGGCGAGGGCGACGCATACGTCGACTTTCTGACGCAGACCCTCAAGCCGTACGTTGATCGGCACTACCGCACCCTGCCCGATCGCCTGCACACCGGCGTCGCCGGCTCGAGCATGGGCGGCCTCATCTCCCTGTACGCCGTGCTCAAGTACCCCGACGTCTTCGGGCGAGCCGGCGTCTTCTCACCGGCGTTCTGGGTCGCACCCGAGATCTACGCGCTGGCGCGGCGGGCGCACCCGCGCCCTGGAACACGCATCTACATCGTGACGGGCGGACAGGAGGGCGACACGCCCGAGGTGTACGCCCGCGACCATCAGCGCATGGTCGATACGCTCGTGGCCGCGGGATTCACCGTCGGCCGCGACGTCCAGGGCGCCCTCCGCGCCGACGGCAAGCACGCCGAGTGGTTCTGGCGCCGCGAGTTTCCCGCGGCGTATGAGTGGCTGTTCGATCAGGAGCCGCCGGCATGGACGCGCGGCGGCGTGTGCTACGAAATCTTCGTGCGCTCGTTCTACGACTCCAACGGCGACGGCATCGGCGATCTAAATGGCCTGATTCAGAAGCTCGACTACGTCAAAGGCCTCGGCGCCACCTGTGTCTGGCTGATGCCGATCGCGGCGTCGCCCAGCTATCACGGATACGACGTGAGCGACTACTACCGCGTCGAACCAGCCTACGGCACGAACGACGACTTTAAACATCTGATGGTCGAAGCGCACCGCCGCGGCATTGCCGTCCTCGTAGACATGGTCCTGAATCACGCGTCGAGCGAGCATCCCTCATTCCAGGCCGCGCTGCGCGACACGACGTCGCCCTACCGCTCGTGGTATCGGTTCTCGCCCACGTCGCTCGGCAAAGGACCGTGGGGCACGGAGGCGTGGCGCAAGTCGCCGGTGCGGGATGAGTACTACTACGGCGTCTTCTGGTCGGGCATGCCCGATCTCAACTACGAGACGCAGGCCGTGCGCGACGAAGCAAAGAAGATCGCGACCTTCTGGCTGCGCGACATGGATGTCGACGGGTTCCGCCTCGACGCGATCCCCTACCTGCTCGAGGAGGGAAGCTGCCTCCAAGGGTGCCCCGGGACCCACGCGTTCCTGCGCGAGTACGCCGCGCACCTGCATAGCGTGAAGCCCGATGCGTACACTGTTGGCGAAGCGTGGGGGAACATCGACGCCGTGATGCCCTACTATCCCGACCAGCTCACCTCGTACTTCGGATTTGAGCTTGCCGACTCGCTCCTGTCGGCGATCCGCACCGGGTCGGCGGCCGGATTGCTCTCCGGCTTCCTGCGCCTCCAGGACACGCTGCCGCCGTACCGCTGGTCGCCGTTCCTGAGCAACCATGACGGCACGCGCTCCTTCAACCTCCTCGGCAAGGACATGGCTCGCGCGAAGCTGGCGGCGACGCTGCTGCTGACGCTCCCGGGCCTGCCATTCGTCTACTACGGCGAAGAGATCGGCATGACGGGCGACAAGCCCGATCCGCGGTTGCGCACGCCGATGCAATGGAGCGCGCGCCCGGGACTGGGGTTCACGTCCGGCACCGCCTGGTCGAGCGCACAACCCGACTCCCTCACGACGACCGTCGCAGCGCAGGACACCAGCCCCCGCTCGCTTCTGAGTCTGTATCGCCGTCTGATCCACCTGCGCCGCTCGAACGACGCGCTCGCGGTGGGGACGCTCGTGCCTCTCACGACGGGGAGCGGACAAGTCGTCGTGTATCTGCGGCGCACCGAGGACGGCAAACACGCCGTGTTCGTCCTGGCCAACCTGGGCGCCACCGCGGTGTCGCGCGTAACGGTCACCTCGCGTGACGGCGTGCTGGCGGCGGGCAGATACGGAGCGCGGAGCCTGCTCGGGGGTGTGCGAGGCGCTCCCCTCGTCGTGGGCCAAGACGGAAGCATCCGCGGCTATGTCGCCCTGCCGGGCCGGCTGGGGCCACGTCAGAGCGTGGTTCTCGACCTGAGCCCCCCGTCGCGCTGATGCTCGCGCTCCGCGCGGCCTGCGCCGCCTCCCTGGCGGTAATCGCGCTGGCGGCCAACGCCTCGGCCCAGCGACAACACCTGTCCATGGACGCAGGGTGGCGCTTCACGCTGGGCGACCCGAAGAGCGCCGAGGCACCGGCATTCGATGACCACCTGTGGCGCTCGCTCGACCTGCCCCACGACTGGAGCGTCGAGGGCACGCCAACCCAGGACGCTCCGGCAGGCGGGCGCGGCGGCTATTTCCCGACGGGCACCGGTTGGTACCGCAAGACGTTCCGGCTCCCACCGGGCGCGCAGGGTCGATCGGTGTCGATCGAGTTCGACGGCGTCTACATGAACAGCGACGTCTGGGTCAACGGCGTGCATCTCGGCCGGCGGCCCTTCGGATACATCAGTTTCGCGTACGACATCACGCGACATCTCGTCTCTGGCCCGAATGTCGTCGCGGTACGCGTCGACAACTCGGCGCAGCCGAACTCGCGCTGGTACTCAGGGAGCGGCATCTACCGCCACGTGTGGCTCACCGTGAGCGATCCCCTGCACATCGCTCACTGGGGCACCACCGTCACGACGCCGCAGGTCGACGCAGCTGGTGCGACGATAGTGGTGCACACTCGCTTCGCGAACGACCGCCGCGGGACCGTTACCGGAAGCCTGCGCACACGGATCCTCGACGCCACAGGTCGGGAAATCGCGATGGCCGACGCGCTCTTTTCGATGGCCCCTGGTGCGAACGGCGAGTTCGAGCACCGCTTGCAGGTGGCGGCGCCGAAGCTGTGGTCGGTCGACACGCCCAACATGTACACGCTGCGATCGGAGCTGGTGGTGGGACGGCGCGTCGTGGACGCGATCGACACGCCCTTCGGCATCCGCAGCATCGCGTACGACAAGGACCGCGGCTTCCTGCTGAACGGAATGCGCGTGAAGATGCGGGGCGTCAACCTGCACCACGACGCGGGCGCCCTCGGCGCCGCCGTCCCGGAGCGCGTGTGGCAACGCCGCCTGGAGCTCCTCAAGGCCATGGGCGCGAACGCCATCCGCACGTCACACAATCCGCCGGCCCCCGAGTTCCTCGACCTCTGTGACCGTTTGGGGTTTCTCGTCATGGCGGAGGCGTTCGACGAGTGGACCTTCGGCAAGGTGCCCGAGGGCTATCACAAGTATTTCGCCGAGTGGTCGGAGCGTGACGTCACCGACTTCGTACGCCGCGATCGCAACCACCCCTCGATCGTTTTGTGGAGCGCTGGGAACGAGATCGGCGAGCAATCGTCGCCCGATGGTGCGCAGGTCTTGCATCGGTTGATCGACATCTTCCATCGCGAGGACCCGACTCGCCCCGTCACGACGGGCAACGACAACATCATCGCCGACGGCCATCCTGCCACACTCGCGTTCCTGAACACGCTCGACGTGGTGGGCTACAACTACGTCGACCGCTGGCACGAACGCCGCGAGCTGTTCGCCGAAGAAGATCGGTACAACCACCCCGATTGGAAGATGATCGGCACCGAGAGCGGCTCGATCTTTCAGTCGTTCGACGAACGCTACTCGCTGGGCAATGACTCCACCGTCGTGCGGCCTAACTACACGAGCGGCATGATCCAGGCCGAGCGGCTCTGGAAATGGGTGACGCTGCACGATTACTTCGCGGGCAATTTCATGTGGACCGGCGTCGACTATCTGGGCGAGAGCACCTGGCCCTTCAAGGGATTCGCCTCGGGGGCGATCGACATCACCGGCCGGCCCAAGGACGCCTACTACTTGTATCAAAGCCTGTGGACCGACCAACCGTTGCTGCACCTGTTTCCCCACTGGAACTGGGGCACTCGCATCGGACAGGTGATTCCGGTGCTCGCCTACAGCAACTGCAACACGGTGGAGCTGTTCCTGAACGGCCGGTCCCTGGGCGAGAAGCGCCGCGAGTTCCCGGCGCAGGGGACGTCGGGTGGCTGGAATAACTACACGCAACCCGTCGTCCGGCCCACCACGGGAGACCTGCATTTCAGCTGGGATGTCCCCTACGAGCCGGGCGTGCTGCGGGCCGTCGGCAGGCTGCGCGACGGCACGCCCGCATGTGAGGCGGAGGTGCGCACCGCCGGCCCGGCCGTAGCGATCCGGGTCTCCACCGATCGCGATACCGTCACCACGGCTGCCAGCGACGTAGCGCTCGTCACCTTCGAGATCGTGGACTCGGCGGGCACCGTCGTCCCCGGCGCCGCTAACGTCGTGCACGTCGCGGTGACGGGCGGCAGCATCGTCGTCCTCGACAACGCCGACCTCTCGGACCACGATCCCTATCGCACCGACCAGCGGCGTGCGTTCAACGGCCGCGGGCTCGCCATACTCCGCCCCGCGGGCGCCGGGGGGGGGCCACTACGCGTGACCGCTCGTGCCGATGGTCTGCGCGATGGCACCCTCACGGTGACCGTGCGCTGATGCTGCTCGCCCTCCTCCTCGCAGCTCAGGCCCAAGGTGTCTATCTCGACAACCAGGGCGTCGTGCGCTGGCGCGACACGCGACGCGAGGTGGCACTCTTCGGCGCCAACTACGTGCTGCCGACGGCCTCCGACTATCGCGCCGCCGGCTATCTCCACCTCGATCGCAAGAAAATGATCGATGAGGACATGGCGCAATTCGCGCGCATGGGCTGGGACGGGATGCGGCTGACGTTCTGGGGCGACTGGGAGGCGTCGGACAGTGCCGGCAATCTCATCGACAACGATCACCTCGACTTGCAGGACTACCTGATCGCGCGCGCGCGAGAACGCGGCATCTACATGCTGTTCAGTCCGATCCAGCTCTACGGGTCGAACTGGCCCGACGATTTACAGAATTCGTCGCCTCCGGGGTTCGGCCGACACTTCGGCAAGGGCAAGATGGGCACCGACTCGGCCGCGATCGCCGCGCAGGTGAACTACCTGAAGCAGATCCTGAATCACGTCAACCGCTACACCCACGTCGCGCTCAAGGACGAGCCGGCGATTCTCTTCATCGAGCTGGTGAACGAGCCCTGGCATCACCCCGAGGATCTGCAAGGCTCGATCCGCTACATCAACGCGCTCTCGGGCGCCGTGCGCAGCACCGGATGCACCAAGCTCATCTTCTACAACATCAGTCAGGACTTCCGCATCGGCGAAGCGATCAAGCGCAGCCGCGCGCAGGGCCTGACCTTCGGGTGGTATCCCACCGGCCTGAACTCCGGGCACGAGTTGGCAGGCAACTATCTGCGCGCGGTCGACTCGTTCCCCGCCATGAGCGGCCACCTGGCGCGCCTGCCGCGCATCGTGTACGAGTTCGACAGCCCCGACTTGCGCACCGGCACGATGTATCCCGCGATGGCGCGCACGATGCGCACCGTGGGCGCGCAGTTCGCCGCGATGTTCGCGTACGACATGCAGGGGACCGCGTCGAGGAACCTCGGCTGGCAGACGCACTACCTGAGCCTCGCCTACACACCGCGCAAGGCGATGAGCGCCATCATCGCCGCCGAGGCGATGCGTCGCCTGCCCCGCCTGCAGTCGTATGGTGTGTATCCACAGAACACTCGCTTCGGCGACTTCCGCGTGTCCGCCGACTCGAACCTCGGCGAGCTCGTGGCGCGCGACGCGTTCCTGTATGCAGGCTCCACGCAGTCGCGGCCTCCTGACCTGGCCGCGCTGCACCGCATCGCCGGCTACGGATCGTCACCCGTGGTGACGTACGACGGGGAAGGCATCTACTTCCTCGACAAGATCCGACCGGGTGTGTGGCGGCTCGAGCTCTACCCCGACGCCGTGCCGGTGCGCGACCCGTTCGAGCCGCCCAATCCCGGCAAGATCGTGACACGCGCGATCAGCCGCTCCTGGCCCATGACGCTCGCGCTGCCGGACCTGGGTGCCTCGTTCACGACGCAGCCGATCGCGGCCGGGAACGCGAGGCCCGCGCATGCGGCGGCCGGCCGATTCAGCGTCACTCCAGGCGTTTACGTCTTGAGCAGCGCGGGCCCAGTGGACGTTGCGGGCATTTCCCGTGAATACCACGCGCCGCCGTCCGACTCACTCCCGCCCTCCGTCCAGTCGCTCGCCCCGCCCGAGCTCCTGGCGGGACAGGGGACCGAGTTGCGGGCGCGCGTTGTCGATCAGGCGCTGCCTGACTCAGTCACCCTCTTCGTCCGGCCAACTGCCGGCGGCTTCTACCGCCCCTTCGCGATGCGTCCCGTTGGCGCCTACGTGTACGCCGCCACGCTGCCCGCGGACGTATTGCGCGAGGGACCGCATGAGTTCGTGATCACGCTGTTCCACGGCGACTCCGGCCTCACGTTCCCGGACGGCGTGCCTGCCAGGCCCTGGGACTGGGACTTTTACGGGCGCGGCTCATGGAAGGTCGACGTGGTGGGCGCGCGGACGCCGCTGCGGCTCTTCACCCCACGGGCCGACGCGCCGCGTCTCACCTTCACGCGCATCGGCGATGCGGGCCGTCGCGGGCTCTTCCGCGTCGGCATGTCCCCGGTGACGGGCGAGCCGGTCTTCCATCTCGAGTTGCCGGTCGACGCCAGCGGCTGGAGCCCCGCGGATTACACGGCGTCGCTCGTGATCGAAGACCGGATCCGCGCTCGCCACGAGGGGATCGCCGGGGCCGAGGGCGTGCGCCTCCGTTTACGTGGCCTCGGCGCGCGTCAGGTCCTTCACGTATCGCTGATGGAGGACGACGGCACGACCTGGAGCGCGGTGGTCACGGTCGACAGCACGTGGACCGAGCAGACCCTGCCCCTCTCGGCTTTCACGGCAGCCCGTGGCGTGCTGCTGCCACAGGGATTCCCGTCTGACTGGAGCTATTGGGTGGGGCCGGCGGCAGGACGCGGCGGCAGCGCCGACCGTCCTCGCCTCGAGCATGTCGAGCGTTTACAACTCTCCCTTAGGCGGGAGGAGGGGGTAGTGGTGAAGGCTGGGGCGTACGGCGTGGAGGTGGAGTGGGTGGTATTGGGGTTCTGAAGCATCCCGTGGCCCGTTCCCACGCTCAAGCGTGGGCTCGGCGCTGCACTGCGCCTAAGGCGCAGTGACTATTTGGGCCCACTCTTCAGAGTGGGAACGGATGACGACGGACCGGGCGCTCTCTGTCCCCGCAGCGCGAACCCCAGCATCACCAGCCCGAAGACCAGCAGCACCAGTCCCCACCACAGATTGATGTTGATGCCGAGCGACCGCGCGTAGATCGCCGGGTCGGCCACGAGACCGTACAGCGTCAACATCACGCCGAAGATCGTGAACATCAGTCCAATCGGCAGCCGCAGGTCGAGTTTCATCGCGCGCTCACCAGAAGATCACGTTGAGGACGAGCGTGAGCCCGAGCACGAGAACGGCGAGGGTGGCGGGGCGCTTGTACCACACGATGTCGTGGTCGGTCAGGCGCGGAGTCAACGCGTAGACCAACCCCTTCAGCTCGTCGTCCGACTTGTTGCGCTTGGTCGCGAGCGAGATCGCAATCGTGGCCACGAAACAGGCGCTCCACGCGAAGATCGCGGTCCAGAAGTTCTGCGCCATCTCGCTCGGGTAGGTGTGCAGCACCGTCCCGAAGAACGCGCCCTTCAAGCCCGGCGTCGCGCCATGAGGCAAGACCAGCCCGTGGTGAATGGCGGCCGCCGCAGTCCCGATCAGCAGGCCGTAGAACGCGCCGTGCCCCGTGGTGCGGCGCCAGAACATCCCCAGCAGGAACGTCGCGAACAGCGGCGCGTTTACGAACGCGAACACCATCTGCAGCATGTCGAGGATGTTGTTGAACCGCGTGGCGGCGTACGCGGCGACTACACTGAGCAGAATCCCGAACACCGTGGCGAAGTGACCCATCCGCAAGTAGTGCTGATCGGACTGGCCCGGGCGGATGTGCGATTGATAGATGTCGTACGTCCACACCGCATTGAACGCCGTGACGTTGCCCGCCATCCCCGACATGAACGACGCCATCAGCGCGGTGAGCCCGAGACCCAGCAATCCCGAAGGCAGGTAGTGCGCGAGCATCACGGGGACCGCGAGGTTGTAGTTCGGCGTGCCGTCGCTCTCGACGGGCAGCAATCCTCCGCCGGTGCCGTGCATCGCGATCGCGATCATCCCCGGGAGAATCACGAGCACGGGGAACAGCATCTTGGGGATCGCGGCGAGCAACGGAGTCCGGCGGGCGGCGGTCATCGAGTTGGCGGCCATGGCCCGCTGCACCACCAGGAAGTCCGTGCACCAATACCCGAACGACAGCACGAACCCTAGCCCCATCACGAGGCCGAACCACTCCACGCCCATGGGATTGGCGCTCGCAGCATCGAGATGCCGCCACGAGCTGGACCAGGCGCCGGGCGCGTAGCCCGCGTTCGTGGCCACGGTGCTGAGCTTCGCGGTCAGCCCGCTCCAACCGCCAACATCCTTTAGGCCCAGCAGCACGAGCGGCAGGAAACCCATCACGATCAGGAAGAACTGCAGCACTTCATTATAGATCGCGGAGGTCAGGCCACCGAGGAAGATGTACGCCAGCACGATGGCGGCCGAGAGAATGACGCTGGTGTGAAAGCTCCAGCCGAGGATGAGCTCGAGCAGCTTGGCGAGCGCGTACATCGAAATCCCCGACGAGAATACGGTCATCACCGCGAAGGTGATGGCGTTGAAGCCCCGGGTCTTTTCGTCGAAGCGGAGTTTCAGGTATTCGGGGACGGAGCGGGCGCGGGAGCCGTAGTAGAACGGCATCATGAAGATGCCGACAAACACCATCGCGGGGATCGCGCCGAGCCAGTAGAAGTGGCTCGTCATCATGCCGTACTTGGCGCCCGAGGCGCCCATGCCGATCACTTCCTGCGCGCCAAGATTGGCCGAAATGAACGCGAGGCCCGCGATCCACGCCGGGATCGACCGTCCCGACAGGAAGAAGTCCTCGCTGCTCTTGACGAAGCGCCGCAGGGTCCAGCCGATGCCCAGGACGAACGCGAAGTAGACGCCGAGAATCGCGTAGTCGATCGGGCTCAGGTGGATTTGTTGCATGGCCTAGAGCTTGTATCCCCGCTGCATCAGCGACCGGCCCGACGCCGCGTAGCCCGCGGCGTCCGGCAGATGGAAGTTGAGCGAATCGGCCATGCGGTCGTACACGTTGAACAACACGCAGGCGTGAATCGCATCCTCGACTGCCGCATCGCTGACGCCGGCAGTCCGCATGGGCTCGACGTCGGCGGGACGCACGTCACCGGGCTGGAGCGTGAGCTTCTCGAGGAAGCCGAGGGTGGCGCGCAGCTTCGCGTCGATCGGGGCCGTGCGCCAGTCGTTCAGCACGGCTTCGACGACCTTGTCATTCTTCTTTTCCTTTTTCAGGGCCATCGACGCGACCGCGCCGTGAGCCCCCGTTCAGAAGAGGCATTGATTCAGGCGCGAGGTGAACGCGGCGAACAACTCGCGCTCCCCCACGCTCCATTCCGACGGCCCGCGCATCACCGCCTCGGTCCAGTCGCACATGGGCTGGCCCCAGAACTCGGGCCGGTACATGAGCGTCTTCACGATGTCCGGGACGCGGCGCATCCCGACCAGGCGAATCAGGATGAGCTTGAGCTTCTCCGGGAGGCGATGACCGTGCTCGACGGCGCGGAGGCGCATCAGTCGTCCTCTCGACCCTGGAGCGCGGCCATCCCGCGCTCGAGGCGTCCCAGGGCAGCACCGACCGCCGCCGCGGCCGTCACCTCGAACAGCACGTCGTCGGAGTTCCCGGCCTTCTGCAGCGCGGCCACATCCTCGTCGGTGACCTTGTAGGCGTGCTGCGCGACCTTGTCCACGTAGTTGCCGAACGGCGCCGGCGCCGGCGCGCCACTGCGCTGGCTCGCGAGGCGCGCGGCGCGTGCCATCACGGCTTTGCGCAGCTCGCTGGGCGAATGGCCGGCGCCGAGCACCGTGTCGATGATGCCCTGCGTGAACTTCGCGTACCGGCCCGGTGGGTTTTTCACGGCGCTAAGGATACGCCACTTCGAACGTTGCCTCCAGACCCTCGATGGAGTTGGGTCCCACGAACACCCGGAACGTGCCGGGTTCGACCGTCGGTTTCATGTCGAGACCGTAAAAGGCGAGGTCGCGAGCCGCCAGACGCAATTCGACTCTGCGGGACTCTCCGGGCTTCAGCGTAACCCGCAGGAACCCCTTGAGCTCGCGCACCGGTCGAGCCACGCTCCCCACCTCGTCCCGCGCGTACAGCTGCACGACTTCCGTTCCCTCCCGTGGCCCGGTATTCGCCACGGTTACAAGGACGCTGAGCGTGTCGTTCGGACCGACGCGCGGCAGGCCCGCTTGCAGGTCGCGCGAGCCGACGGTCGTGCGGAAGAGGACCTTGAGGTCGCGATACGCGAACGTCGTGTACGACAGGCCGTAGCCGAACGGGTAACGCGGCGTGACCGGGCCGTCGATGTATTTGGATGTGAACTTGTCCGCCGCGGGCGGACGGCCCGTATTACGGTGATTGTAGTAGATGGGAATCTGCCCGACGGCGCGCGGGAACGTCACCGGGAGCCGGCCACTCGGGTTCACCTCGCCGAAGAGCACCTCGGCGGTCGCGTTCCCCGACTCGACGCCGAGATACCAATCCTCGACGATCGCGGGGACATGCTCGGCGGCCCACTCGAGGATCAAGGGACGGCCGTTCATGAGCACGAGCACGACGGGCGTTCCCGTCGCCGCGACGGCCTCGAGCAGTTGTTGTTGCACGCCCGGGAGGCCGAGGTACGCGCGGCTCGCGGCCTCGCCGCTCATGTCGTGCCGCTCGCCCAGCACGAGAATCGCCACCTTGGCCCGGCGCGCCGCGGCGACCGCGTCCGCGAAGCCTGCCGTGGAC
>Ga0137418_10006138_pt1 | contig 11049 bp, 10 predicted proteins | sample CZODoug3_1_2_16f_FD_122242 | JGI IMG/M metagenome (GOLD analysis project Ga0137418, IMG submission 122242) | Vadose zone soil fungal communities from Angelo Coast Range Reserve, California, USA - CZODoug3_1_2_16fungal (Hybrid Assembly) | ecosystem: Environmental > Terrestrial > Soil > Vadose... | reverse complement strand
TTCGTATCGGGCGAATGCGGCATGATTATCACTGCTCGGAAGGCCGAATCTCGGCGGCGCGTTTTTGGATTTCGCCAGCCGCGTGAAACTTTACTGTCACATGTCATTTGACGCGCCAAAGTGCCAATATGTTGGCCTAAATTTTACGCCAAGGCTTTGTTCTTGACATCTCCTTGCTTTTCAAGCATAAAGGAAGCAGCCGCTGTTGCGGCGACACGTGGCGATTTAGGGCAACTTGCTCCACGTAAAAAACTGCTAAAGAGCGAGAAGAGTTTCCAGAAAGTTTCTGAGACCCTCCAAGCACTTTAGCAAGGAGGGTTTTTCGTTTTCCCTCCCTGCTGCCCTAAAACCACATGACAACGGCACGCCGCGTGCAGTCTGCGCTGGCGTGCTACCTGGAAGGCAGCATATGTCCGATCTCTACGAATTGCGATGTAAAGAATGCGGCAAGACTTGGGGCAATTCCCCGCGGTCCTTCTGCGAAGACTGTTTCTCCCCCCTGGAAGTTTCCTTTGACTACGATTCCCTTAAGAAAACCGTGCGGCGCGAGGATCTCGCCGGCCGCGCGTTCAATATGTGGCGCTACGCCGAGTTTCTGCCGCTGCCGGAAGGCTACGTCGCGCAATCGGCCGTCGGCGGCACGCCGCTGGTGGCCGCGCGCAAACTCGCGGAGCATTGGGGTGTGAAGAATCTATTCTTTAAGAATGACGCGGTGTGCTTCCCTTCGCTTTCCTTCAAGGATCGCGTGGTGGCTACCGCGCTGGTCGCTGCGCGGCGCTTTGGCTTCCACACCGTGGGCTGCAGCTCGACGGGAAATCTGGCGAATGCGGTAGCAGCGCAGGCGGCGCAGCAAGGCCTCGACGCTTGCGTGTTCATCCCCGCGGACCTGGAGCCGGCGAAGGTGCTGAACACCGCAGTGTACGGCGCGCGCATCGTGCGCATCGACGGCAACTACGATCATGTCAATCGCTTGTGCGCGCAGATCGCCGACCGCTTTCCGTGGGGGATGGTTAACGTCAACTTGCGACCGTATTACTCGGAGGGCTCGAAGACGCACGGTTTTGAAATCGCCGAGCAGCTCGGCTGGAAGCTGCCGGATAACGTCGTGGTGCCCATGGCCGGAGGCTCGCTGATTGGGAAAATCGCCAAAGCGTTTCGCGAACTGGTCACGCTTGGCTGGGTGGAAGAGAGGCCCGTGAAATTCTTCGGCGCGCAAGCGACGGGCTGCTCGCCCATTTCCACTGCCGTGAAGCGCGGCCTCGCGCGTTTTGAGCCGCAAAAACCCAACACCATTGCTCGGTCGCTGGCCATCGGCAATCCCGCGGACGGTCCGTATGCGATTAAGCTGATACGCGAGAGCTGCGGCTGGGCCGAAGACGTTTCTGATCCCGAAATCATCGCGGCCATCAAGCTTCTCGCGGAGACCGAGGGCGTTTTCACGGAAACCGCGGGCGGCGTAACCGCCGGCGTAACGCAAAAACTGATTCGCGAAGGCCGCATTCATCCCGACGAGACGACGGTGGTCTGCATCACCGGCAATGGCCTGAAAACAACCGACGCCATCGCCGCGGAATTTCCGGTAGCAGAAGCTATCGCGCCGCGCCTCGAAGCGTTCGAGGCCTACCTCGAATCGCAGCTACCGGCAGCGGCCGCGGCGAGAGCGTAGCATGTCTCTTTCTTGGAGTGCGGGAGTCTTGCGCCCGCTTTCGAGGCGCTTGCACGTAAGGACCGCTTCCTGGGAACTCAAAGGGCGTGAAAGAGGCGGCCCTTCGAGGCTCAAACAAGACCGCTGCACTCCAAAATGCCTCAACCAAATTGTGTGAAGCAAGCAATTAGAACAAGCGAATATGAATAATTCCCAAGGAGAAATAGGATGCCCGTGACCATCGAAATCCCCACGGCGTTCCGCCGCTTCACCGGCGGCGCGCCGAAGGTGGACTGTAGTGCCAGCACCGTTGCCGAAGCTCTCACCGAACTGACCACGCGCTTCCCTGATCTTTCGCGGCACGTGCGCGACGACAGTGGCCAAATCCGCCAATTCTTGAACGTGTACCTCAACGAAGAAGACATTCGCTTCCTGGGCGGAGAATCCTGCTGCGTCAAGGAAGGCGATCGCGTGCTGCTGGTGCCCTCGATTGCCGGCGGCTCGCTATAATCACACCCGCAAGCCTTGCTCTGATTACAGAAGCAGGAGAGAACAATGCCCCACTACGCCGTGTTCTACGATGTCGTCGACGATTTCGTTGCGCGCCGCGGTGCGTATCGCGAGGAGCATCTCCGGGTGGCGCGCGAAGCGCATGCTCGCGGCGAATTGGTGCTGGCCGGCGCGCTCGCTGATCCTGCGGATGGCGCGTTGTTGATTTTTCAAGGCGAAAGCGCGGCAGCCGAGGCGTTTGCACGCCAGGACCCTTACGTCAAAAACGGCTTGGTGACAAAATGGAAGGTACGCAACTGGACCGTGGTCGTGGGCAATGAGCCGCGCCCCCCTTTTATCGAAAAAGGGGCCGCGGAGTCCGCCTGACATGATCGCCCGCTTCTGGTCGGCGCAAACCACGCCGGCGCTGTCCGACGCCTACCTGCACCATTTCGAGCAAGCAGTGCAACCGCAGTTGCAGCGCCTCGACGGTTTCCTGGGCGTAACGGTTTGCACGCGCCCATTCCCTGGCGCAGTCGAAATTGTCGTCACCACGTACTCGAAGTCTTTCGCCGCCATCGACGCCTTCGCCGGAGCCGACCGCGAGGCCGCCGTGGTTGCCCCTGAAGCCGCCGCGCTGCTCACCGATTTCGACAAGCGCGTGCGTCACTACGAAGTTAGGTTACCTAAGTTTCTCCAGTTTTCCGCTCGGTAGGGTTTCGGCGGTCGATTCTGCCTGTACGGCGCAGTTCCCTTGTCGATTCGCGCGTTCTAGCTGCTATAATTCAGCATTATTCATACGCTCCGAGCGACCATTGGTGCATGGTAATGATCTGCTCGCACTGCCATACCCCCAACCCCACCAATGCGGAGATTTGTTCGCAGTGTGGGAGCGGTTTGGACATCGCCGCCGATGTCGGTCTCGGCGCGACGCTCGAGGTTTCGCAGTCCGCCTCCACTAAGACTGGCACGGATTTTGGCCCACGCTACCACGTGGAGTCGCTGCTCGGTTCCGGCGGCATGGGCAAAGTTTACAAAGCCCGTGACCGCGAGCTGGACCGCACGGTGGCCATCAAGGTCCTGCGCCCCGACCTGATGACCGATCCCATGGCCCTGCAGCGCTTCAAACACGAGCTGCTGCTGGCCAGCAGCATTTCCCATCCCAACATCCTGCGCATCCACGACCTTGGCGAGTACAACGCGGTGAAGTTCATCTCCATGGCGTATGTCGATGGCGGCGACCTCACGCAGGCCTTGCGCAAGGAAGGCCGCCTGCCGCTTGAGCGCGTGCTCAACATCATGAAGCAGCTCGCGGCGGCGCTCGCGGCGGCCCACGGCGTTAACGTGGTTCACCGCGACCTCAAACCGCAGAACATCTTGCTCGGCTCCGGGGACCATGTTTATGTTACGGATTTTGGCATCGCCAAGACGCTGGAGTCCGACCGCACCAGCGTAACGCGCACCGGAGCGGTGCTCGGCACGCCGCTGTATATGTCGCCCGAACAGGTCGAAGGCAAGCCAGTCGATCATCGCAGCGACCTCTACACTTTCGGCCTGATTTTGTACGAGATGTTAACCGGGGTTCTGCCCTTTTCTGGCGACACCACATTCCAGTTGATGTATCAACGTGTGCACCAGCTCCCCAAGCGCCCGGAACTGGTCATTCCCGACCTGCCGCCATATCTTTCGCGCATCTGCCTGAAATGCCTGGAAAAGGAGCCAGCGAACCGCTACCAGAGCGCCAGCGAGATCCTAGTGGACTTGGAGTTCAAGCACGCGCCGACGCACACGCGCACGGTACAAATTACCCTGCCGGCCATCTCTAAGAAGCTGTCTCTGATTTCGGGCTCGGCTTTGATCCTGCTGGTTGCCGGCCTGCTGGCCATCCCGCAGGTGCGCGATTTCGTCTTCCGGCACAAATCCGCGGAGGCAACCTCCGCTATCCCATCGCTGAAACAGGGAAAATTCGTGGCTGTGATGCCCATGCGCATCCTGGGTGACCAGGCTTCGCTTGGCTATGTGGCAGACGGCTTGGTGGAAGCCCTGTCTGCAAAGCTGTTCCAGCTCCACGATATGCACACGGCATCCGTCTCCGAAGTGCAAAAGGCCCGGCCCAGCAATTCCTTGAATGAGCTCGCGCGGCAGCTGGGCGTGAACCTTGTCGTCTCCGGCACAATTCAAGGCAGCGGCGACAAGCTTCGCATCGTGGCGTCTTTGGACAATGTAGCCAGTGGCCGGCGTGTGTGGACCCAGGAATTCTCTGGCGTCCAACAGGATTTGCTCACCCTCGAAGACCAGATTTACGCCGGCCTTGTGGAAGCTTTGGCGCTCAAGCCCACCAGCGAAGAGTCCGCCCGCGCCACGCCGCATCCTACAGAGAACATTGAGGCTTATGACCTGTACCTGAAGGGCCGCAGCGCAATGCGCGGCCAACAGGATGTCAAGAACATCCAAGCAGCTATCGACTACTACGAGCAAGCTTTGAAAAAGGACCCGGCTTTCGCGCTCGCCTATGCGGGCGTCGCCGATGCTAGCCTCGTCATGTACCACGAGAGGAAGGACAGTTTTTGGTCACAAAAGGCTCTCGCCGCGGCCCAACAGGCGGAACGGCTGAACGACAATTTGCCCGAAGTGCATTTTTCGTTAGGCAACGTCTACACGGCTTCGGGTAAAGGAGCCCAGGCCGTCGCCGAATTGAAACGTGCGCTGCAATTGGCGCCCAACTCCGATGACGGATATCGAGGTCTCGGCAAGGCCTACCTTTCGCTCGGACAAAAGGACTTGGAGATCCAGTCATACCAGAAGGCGGTTGAAATCAACCCCTACTACTGGGTGAATTACAACTCCATAGGCCAGGCTTATTTCGGGTTAGGAGAATACGATCAGGCACTAGCGGCTTTTCAGCGAATGGTCGAACTCGAGCCCAATAACTCTTTCGGGTATTCGAACGCGGGAGCCGTCTACTTTCAGCAAGGCAAGTACGAACAGTGCATCCCTTTCTTTCAAAAGGCGCTCCAGATCCAGCCTCGCTACACGACCTACTCCAACCTCGGTACAGCGTTTTTCTACTTGAAGCGCTACGCCGACTCTGTGCCGATGTTTGAGAAGGCGGTACAGATGAATGCGAATGACGGAACGGTCATGGGCAATCTCGCGGATTCGTACCGCTGGTCCGGGCGCAAGCAAGAGGCAATGGACACCTATGACAAGGCCATTGCATTGGCCTACAAGGAGTTACAGGTGAACCCACGCGCGGCCAGCGCCATGGGAAGCCTCGCCTCGTATTATGCGAAAAAGGGCGACACTGCGCATGCCATGCAATTCATCCAGCACGCCCTTTCGATAGAACCACAGAACATCTCGCTGGTCTACATTCAGGCGGTCATATATTGCTTGGCTGACAAAAAGCCAGAATCTTTCCGGGTTTTGCGCGAGGCTCTTCAAAAGGGCTATTCCCTCGAGGAAGCCAAGAGCGATCCGGAGTTAGGTAGTCTTCAGGGCAGCCCGGAGTTCGCGAAGCTCGTGACCGAGTTTAGCAAGCCAAACAAATCAAACTAAATACTGGCAGCCTTAAGTTTCTTCCTGTTCGCCGCTAGAGCCGCCAAGCCAGTCCCCAACAAAAGCAGCGATGCAGGCTCTGGAACAACGGTTTGAGCAAGAACAAAGTCCACAGTGGGGCCGAAGTTTGTATCGGCGGTGAGGCTGTAGATTTGCTGGGGTCCGATGCTGAAGAGCAAAGTAGCATCGAAAAAGGTACATGAAGTCGGCGACGACCCGTTAGGAGTGGCACTATTGAGAGGAGAGTTCGGACCAAGTGCGCACGTAATCTGGCCGGTGAAAGGGCTCGTGACATTCACCACAAGCGTGTCGAGTGTCATGAACCCATCGCCCGACCGAATTTGGTTTTGGAAGTCGTTGGCACAGCCTGTCTGAAGCCCAGTGAAGGCTTGGGTTAAGGAGGTCTCCTGTAGTGGGTTGGCCTGTGTCGTTGCACAGCTGCCGCTTCCGTCCAATATAATTTGTGGATCGACGCCGTTCGCCTTGGCAACGTTTCCTACTAAGAGAAGAAACAGGGCAACCGCAAAAAAACTCAGGATATTGCTAAACCGTCTCATTTTTCGACCCCCGGGCAGAGATTTGTTACAGAAGTCACAGCATGCTAGCCGCCAAAGCCAAAGACCTGAGCCACTTGTAAACCACGCATTTGATTGAACTTACCGGACCGCATCTTGGTGGCGGACGGCCGGACGGAGGAACCTTGCACACTTTCGTCCGCTACATGCCCAAATTGTGCAAGACCCGCTTCTGGCTGCCCAGTGAAACAATTGAGCCTCCCCCCTCGTTTCCTGCTACAGCAACAGTCTGGAGGTGCCTAATGCGCCGTTCCGCCCTCGCCCTGTTTGCGTCACTCCCCCTTCTGGTACCGGCGGCCTTGCCGGATTCCAAAATCGAGGTCAAAGACCTTCAGAATCATCCGTTTGCGGTAGACTTCCCTTCCGGCGGCAATCTGCGCCTGCACCTCCGCTCCGGCGAATTCCGGATCGTCGGCCGCAACGACAATCGGATAGCAGTCCACCTTAACGGCCGTAATGCCGACAACGCTCGCGACCTCACCGTTCGCTTCCGGCGCTCGGACAATGATGGGGACCTGCGCGTCTTTGGCGGTCCCAAGAACAACCTTGAAGTGACCATCGAAATCCCCAGTTCCGCCATACTCTTTATCCGCATGACTGCCGGCGACCTTACCGTCGAGGGAGTTTCCGGCGACAAAGACGTCGAACTGCACTTCGGCGACTTGACTATCGCCGTCGGCACTGCGGCGGACTACAGCCACGTCGACGCCTCCGTCATGTCCGGCGACCTTCAGGCCGCGCCTTTCGGTGAATCCCATGGCGGATTGTTCCGCTCCTTCGAGAAGAGCGGCAGCGGCAAGTACAAGCTGCATGCCCACGTCGGCGCCGGTGATCTCACGCTGCGCTGACAAGCGCGCCTCTGAACAAAGCATATGTAAAGGAGGTCCTCGCTGGCGCTTTTGTCTTGCCGCTCGTCGCGTTTGCCTTGCCTTGCGGAACGACGTATAACCATCGGCAAATGTTTGCCCTTATCGCCGTCGTCCTTGATGTTACGCCGCTGACGCCAGCGGAACTCCGTTGGGAGCTCGCGGGCGTGGCCATAGGATTTATCCTGCTGTCCGTCGGATTGGCGGCGACCGCTGTATTTTTCTTTCGCCGTGGCAGTGATCTCACCCTGGTTTACTTCGGTTTGGCCACAATTCTCTATGCGCTTCGCATGCTCTTCGGCGAAGGCATCATTCGCCTGCTGTTTCCCATTGGAAATTCCGTCTGGAATCATCTGATTCTACTGATCGACTGCTTCATTGCCGTACCGTTCACACTTTTTCTGACTCAAATCGTGGAGCCGCGATGGAAAAATACGCTTCGCTGGCTGGTTGCGGTGCAACTTGCCTTTGGTATCGTCCGCCTGACGTTCACACTATTGAAAATCGGCGAAAGCGCCGTGAAAGCGGGCAACAACGTATTAATCATTTTCTTCTGCGTGCTTATCGCCGTTTACTACGTCTTCTCGCGTCCGGACAGACGAAAGTCGCGCGAAATCACCATTGCGTTCGCAGGTCTCATCGTATTCGTTATCTTTGCTGTGGAGGGCAATCTTGCTGATCTCAAGCTGCTGCCCTCTCACAGGCCCATTGAGCCCATCGGCTTCCTGATTTTCGTTTGTTGCCTGGGCTATGTCACCGTGCACCGCACGCTCGCGAGAGAAGAGCGCCTGCTGGCCATCAACAAAGAACTGCAGATCGCCAACCAAATCCAGTCTTCCATTTTGCCGCGCGAAGTGCCCCGTCTCGCTGGCCTGGAAATCGTTGCGCGTTATATACCCATGAGCGCCGTCGCCGGGGATTTTTACGATTTTCTGGTTGTGGACGACCGGCGCATCGGAATTCTGGTTGCCGACGTCACCGGTCATGGCGTGCCCGCGGCGCTGATCGCCTCCATGCTCAAAGTGGCTTTCGCGGGTCAAACTGCCCATGCGGAAGATCCCGCCCGTGTGCTTGCCGGGTTGAATCACGCGCTTTGCGGGAAATTTGAAGAGCACTTTGTCACCGCAGCCTATGTTTTTGTGGACCTGGAGAAACTCGTTCTGCGGTACGCGGGAGCCGGCCACCCGCCGCTGCTTCTTGCCTCGCTCAGCGCGCCGGGGCGTGACTCCGAGAGCCGCGAAGTGGAAGCGAACGGCCTGATGCTCGGCCTTTTCCCAGATGCTGCGTATGCTGCCGTCGAAATCCCGCTCGGCGCAGGTGACCGCATTCTCCTTTACACCGACGGAATCCTGGAGTCTATGAACGCCGCCCGCGAAGAGTTCGGCAAATCGCGCCTGAAAAAATTCCTCGCGGCCTCCTCGAAATCGGCTGCCCATTTGGCAGACGTGCTGCTGCTCGAACTGCGCCGCTGGTCGAACGGTGACGCCGGACGCGCGCAGGATGACGACATCACCCTTTTAGTACTCGAAGTTCAATGAGCAACGCGATGAGCGAAAGCGGCGGGACCAAAACTCTGGTTGCAGCCTATCCCGCGCTCGGGTCCCTGATCGCACTGCACGCCGCCGAGGAAGCGCCCCCGCCATGACCACGCATTCCGACGCAATGTCTTCCGTCGCGCCTACTACCCGTCTCTCTCCGGAGCTTTCCCGCCTCGCCATCCTCTTGGCCCTCTCCATCTTCATCAACTACATCGACCGCGGAAATCTCGCCATCGCCGCTCCGCATATCAAAGACGAGCTCGGCCTTTCCTATTCCCAGCTCGGCATTCTCTTCTCCTCCTTCTTCTGGACCTACGCCATCTTCCAAATCGTCTCCGGCTGGCTGGTCGACCGTTTTCCTGTTAACTGGGTTCTCGCGCTCGGAATTCTCCTGTGGTCCGCCGCCACGTTCGGAACCGGCCTCGTCAATGGGTTCAAGCTGCTTCTTGCCATGCGCCTCATCCTCGGCATCGGTGAGTCCGTCGCCTATCCTTCGTACAGCAAAATCATTTCGCATCATTTCTCCGAGTTCCAGCGCGGCCGCGCCAACTCGATCATTTCCGCCGGCCAGGCCTCCGGCCCCGCGGTCGGGACGCTCCTCGGCGGACTGGTCATTGCCCACGTCGGCTGGAGACTCTTTTTCGTCGCGTTCGGCGTTGCCAGTTCGCTTTGGTTATTGCCGTGGCTGAAGTACCTGCGAAGGCCCGTGCCAACCACCGAATCGGATCCAACCCTCACTTCCGGTAGCGCCGGGATCCTGCTTACCCAGAGGCTCGAAGAGCCGAGCCGCGAGCCCGCCGCCAGCGCCAACATCCTCCAAATCCTCCGGCAGCGTTCTGCGTGGGGCACCTTCGCCGGACTCTTCGCCTACAACTACCTCTGGTATTTCTTCATTACCTGGCTGCCCATTTATCTTGAGCGCGAGCGTCATTTTTCCGTCCAAGCCATGTCCGTCGTTACCAGCCTCGCCTTCTTCGTCCTGGCCATCTCCGCGCTGGCGTCCGGATGGCTCTCCGACAAATGGATCGCCGCGGGCGCTACTCCCACTCGCGTGCGCAAGACGTTCACCGGTGCGGGTCCGCTAATTGCCTCAAGTATTGTGCTGGTTGGGATTGTCGCGAGCCATCGCGCTGCCATGGCGATTCTAATCCTGGCCTGCATTGGCCTCGGCATGTGTACTTCGAATCTTTGGGCTGTCACGCAAACACTGGCCGGGCCGGCAACGTCCGGAAAATGGACGGGCCTGCAGAATTTCACCGGCAACCTGGCAGGGTGGATCGCGCCTACGCTCATCGGCATAATCGTTCAACGCACCGGTAATTATTTCTGGGTTTTCGTCATCACTAGCGGTGTCACGCTGCTGGGGGCAGCCGCCTGGGTCTTCGTCGTAGGCCCCGTCAAGCCAGTAGCCTGGTCAACTTCTAAGTAGGGGCGCAGCCTGCCTGCCGCAGGCAGAGACACCCCCGCCCCTCTGTTGTCTAACTCTGGGTCCCCGCCACGGCATACGGACTGTGTGCGCGATATCTCCTTTCAAACTCTTCGCGCGTACACATCGTGCGCATGTCCGCGATGCGATCGATGGCGAGAATTCCGTCCAGGTGATCGATCTCATGCTGCAACAGCTCCGATAAGTTCCGCTCTTCGCTTGCGCGAACTTCCTTCCACTCGCCACGCAAGTCTTGATACCGCACCACAATCTCGCGGTGTCGCTCCACTTGCATGAAGATCGAAAGAAAACTCAGGCACCCATCCCACACCACGATTTTTTCCTCGCTACGCCAGGTAATCTCCGGATTCACCAGCGGCCACGGCTCGGCGCCCGGCAATTGCAAAAAAATCACGCGGCTCGCCGCTCCGATTTGTGGTGCCGCAATTCCGCGACCGTAGCCAGTGCTCGCGCGCCAATGCGCGAGCGTATCCGCCAAGTCTTGCACCAGCACACGAATTTCGGGTGAAGCCGGATCGGCTACGTGAGCAGCAACTTCACGCAATCCTGGATCGCCCAACTGTAAAACAGTGCGAACCACCACACTTCCTCCCCTCCTGCACTCTTACCCCTGCGGCCTTCCATCTTAAACTGCACATAGACTACATATACGCATATATTAGGTGCGTCTTGCATGGCCCATCAGGTGGAGGCTGGAGAGGGGCGGTGCGTTCCAGCTATATCGGAGAATCGGTGTTCGAAGCCGCCGCGGTGGCGTTCACGCGAATTAAATTCATTTGGTCGGTGAAAAAATGGCGCTGCCCGGAGGTTCCGGAAGTAGTCGGGTCAGCGTTGACACTATAGCTCATTACGACCGCGCCTGCGGAGACGGGAGTGTACAGAAAGGTGTAGCCGCTCTTGGTTCCGCTGGCCAGGGCAGAATCGATCAGGC
>Ga0137418_10006136_pt1 | contig 11053 bp, 6 predicted proteins | sample CZODoug3_1_2_16f_FD_122242 | JGI IMG/M metagenome (GOLD analysis project Ga0137418, IMG submission 122242) | Vadose zone soil fungal communities from Angelo Coast Range Reserve, California, USA - CZODoug3_1_2_16fungal (Hybrid Assembly) | ecosystem: Environmental > Terrestrial > Soil > Vadose... | reverse complement strand
ATAGGCGACGCCGCGGCGCGCTCAATACTGCTGGAGACGATTGAGCTTTTGTCGGTATGGTTGGGCAATGTTGTGGACTTGCTGGAGCCCGATATCGTTGTGATTGGTGGCGGTGTGGCGTCTATGCTGAAGCCATTCTTTCCCGACATGCAGGCCGGTCTCTCGCGCTTTTGCGTGAATTCTCGTTGCGGCGAAATTCCTGTGTTGCCCGCCTGCTACGGTGAGGACGCCGGGGTTGCGGGCGGAGCGGCTCTCTGTTCGTGTGTGCAACTCGGGTTCTAGGTTTCCAAAGAGCTGAGCACGGTTTCGCGTCGAGCCTCCTGCCATCGGGCAATGCTGTGAGGGCCTGAGGCGTGATTCCGGCAAGTGTTTTGCAGGGCCACGCTACGGGTGTGGTGCGGCCTTCGACGGCGAAGGGCGGATCTCGTCAAAGGTCACAACGCCTTTTCCCTCGAGAACTGCATAGTACTTGTCGGCGGCCAAGTCCTTGAGAATTTCAGTTCCCCCGGAAGGCCAGCGGATCTCCAAACTATCAATCTTAGTAGCGTTCCCCAGTCCGAAATGAACGCGCAGGTCATGCTGCGATAGATAGCTCCCGCCGCTGTGAATTTCCTCCGTCTGCGTCATGCCACCGGCAACAATCTTCAGCCGGGCGCCGATCGCGAGCCGGTTACTCTTGGTGCCGGCTAGTTCAAAGCTGACCCAATGCCGGTTTTCCACTCCGGAATTTCTTAGGATCATCGGAGCGCCCACCAGATCTCCGACCACAACATCCATTTTTCCGTCATTGAAGAGGTCGCCTACCGCTAAGCCACGCGAAACGCGCTTCTCCATCACGGCCGAACCTGACTGATCGCTGGCATCGCAAAAAGTCCCATCCTTTTGGTTGTAGTGCACGAGTTTCGGCTGGCGATAACCGCCGGCCGACGGAAGGGAATCGACCTGGGGGTACACGTGGCCGTTGACTGTGATGAGGTCGAGCCAGCCGTCATTGTCGAAGTCCACGAAGGCGTCTCCCCACTTTACCCAGGGGACAGAGGGCAAGCCGACGCCTGACTGATACGACACATCCTGAAAATCCCACTTGCCATCATTCCGATACAAAGCGGTGTAGTCGAGCGAGAAATCCGAAACGAACAAGGAAGGCCGCCCGGTGTGCAGGTAATCTCCAATCGCCACGCCCATCGACGCCTGTTCGTGACCGTCTTCGCTCAGGGCCGTCCCTGACTCGAGGCCGATCTCGGTGAATCTTCCGTTGCCTTCGTTGCGATACAGAAAATTCGCCATGGAATCGTTGGCTACGTAGATGTCGGGCCGGCCTGTGTTATTAAAGTCCGCCCAAAGCACGGTCAAGCCGTAGTACCCGCTTGCGTCGTCCACTCCTGCTTTCTTGGAGACGTCGGCAAACGTCCCGTCGCCGTTGTTGTGAAACAGCGAATCACCCGCACCCTTGAGCCCGCGGGGACCGCACTGTACATCGACACCCATGAATTTGCAGGTAAAGCCGCTACCGAATACGGGGGGATGAGTGATGTCGAATTCGGTGTAGTTCGCGACCATCAAATCGAGCAAGCCGTCTCCGTCGTAGTCGCCGAAGGCGGCTCCCGTGGACCAGCGACCGTCTGCCACGCCAGCCTTGGCAGTCACATTCGTGAAGGTACCGTCGCCGTTGTTGCGATAGAGAACATTTCCGTGCAGGCAGGTGACGTAGATGTCGGGCCAGCCGTCATTGTTATAGTCGCCGACCGCGCCACCCATGGCAAAGCCTGGAGTCCCGACTCCGGCTTTGTCGGTCACGTCGGTGAAAGTCCCGTCGTGATTGTTGTGGTAGAGAGCGCTTCGGCTCGTCTCGCCTTTATTCGCCATATCAACGGAGGGCGCGTTCGTGAAATAGATGTCAAGCCAGCCATCGCGGTCATAGTCAAGCAAGAGGACTCCGCCGCTCATAGATTCGGCGATGTAACGATTTCCTGGTGCCGATGTATGGCTGAAACGAATGTCGGTTTTCTCGGTGATGTCCTCGAGTTGAGGTATGGGACGTCCCTGGCACTTGATGGCTTTGGCGCCGGGTGGCGGCGCTGCAGATCCTTGGGCGACGCCTTGAGCGCAGAGTTGCCGTGGCGTGTTTAGAGAGAACACAACAAGTAGGCTGGCGACACGGAATCCGCGCCTCAACATCATCGAGCACCAACCACATGCGCATCGCGCAGCGCCCGCTTTTCGACGTCCAGCGTGTTGCTATGTAGTTCCGTCACCCGATGCAAAGCTTGTTTGGCTTCCTCCGCGCGCCCTGCCGTCTTCAGAGCGGTCGCAAGCAGATAATAGATCGAGGGCTCATCCGGATTGAGATCGGCAGCCTGCTGGAGAAGAGCGATTGCTCCGGTCGCATCCTTCATCTTCAGCTTCGCCTTGCCCAGGTAGAAGGCAGACGCCCAGGAGTCAGGGGTCAATTTGTAGGCGCGTTCCAAATATGGAAGAGCCTCCGGATAGCGCTCGGTCTGCACCAGTAGCGCACCCAGAAAATAAACGGCGCTGGCGTCCTGCGGATCCTGGTGCAAGGCCAAGTCCAGCTCTTTCTGAGCCTCAGTCTGTCGCCTGAGACTGATGTACACTTTCGCCAGTTCACGGTGTGAACCTGGGAACGCCGGGTCGGCTGCGAGCGCATCCTTGTACGCCTGTTCTGCTTCCGCAAAGCGCACGGAATCATAGTAAGCTTGGCCCAGCAAGAAATTTACCTGGGCCTTGGTGCTCGCATCACTGAAAAGCTTAGCGAACACTTGTTCACCCGCCTCAACCTGACCCGTTCTCGAATAGGCGACTCCCAATAAGTAGAGGGTGGCAGGGTCGGGCTTTTTGTCTAGCAGAGGCTTCAGCAACTCCAGCGCTGCGCTTGGCTTTCCTCCATATACAAGGCATGTGGCCAGAAGGTTCGTCGCTTGCAGATTCCCGGGATCACGAACGTGTAGGCGCTGAAAATAGGGTAACGCACCTGTGTAGTTGTCCTGTTTCAGATAAACGAGCCCAAGGTTCAAAAGTATCCCACGGTCCTGCGGCGCAACGCGCAATGCCTGCTTGTACACATCGATCGCGTGGGCATAGCGGTTGGTGCGCGAATACACCACCCCAAGATTTCCGAGAGCGCTTACATTGCCCGGCTCGGCGACAAGAACCTTGCGGAAGCCGTCTTCTGCTGAGGCATAGTCGCCCGCCTGAAGTGCCTGGGAAGCATGGTCGAAGATCGCTTGCGTCTTGGTGCCGCCGCTCGTGGACTGCAGCAACATGCCCAAGGCCCAGAATGCAATCGCCAAGCACTTCATGGAGAATTCCGACAGCCAGTTTAGCATCCGAAAAGAAGGCCGCGCTCGGTGGGAAGCGCGGCCTCAAGGGCGAAATAGTAGGGTCGACTTAGAAGTAAAGCTTGAGCCCGAGTTGTACTTGCCGCGGGTCGCGGGTACTGACTAGTTTGCCCGACGAGCCCACATTGGTGGCATCCGGTGCTTTTCCGGCGCTGGGGCTGGAGATACTCCGGAGTACGCCGTCAAAGATGTTACTGCCGCCATTGTCGCCACCGAACTGGACGTGATTGAAGGTATTGAACGTCTCTAGGCGTAACTGCAGTCGCACTCGCTCACTAAACTGCAGGTTCTTGAACAGTGACATGTTCCAGTTGTTGTAGCCCGGCCCGCGGAACTCGTTACGAGTCGTGTTGCCAATGGTGCCCTGGGCCGGCTGAGCGAATGCGTAGGGGTTGATCCACTGTAATAGGGTTCCCGTGGTCGGGTCTTTTTGTCCCGACGCATACTTCGCGCCAGCCAGGTAGTCGCAGAATGGATTGGCTGCGCTGCCGGTGTTGCCGCCAGTGGCCCCAGAGGTTCCACCGCAGGTCAAGCTAAACGGCGTGCCGCTCCAGAAGCGGGTGATGCCAGATACTTCCCATCCCCCGGCTACCCACTTCATGAAGGCATTGCTGCCCTTGAAATCCGGAAAATCGTAAACATAGTTGATGTTGAACACGTGTGGACGATCCCACCCGGCCGGTCCGTAGTCCAGCTTGGCGTTGAAGCGGTCACGCACTGAAGAGAATGTGTCGTCCGTGTCGCTGAGGTCACGGGTCTTCGCATAGGTGTAGTCGGCGCTCATCGTGAGGCGGCGACCAAACCTCCGGCTGAGTCGAGTCTGCAGCGCGTTGTAACTGCTGTTGGCGCCGTAGATGGTTTGGTTAAGTTGCGTGTAGCCTCGATAGTTGGCTACTGAGAGCCACGTATTGTTGGGAGGAGCCGCCACTCCGCCCGTGGTAGTTCCCACCGGGAACTGGTTGAGGTCGACGATGTACTGTAGATGACGTGCCTGGTTTCCGACGTAGGCCACGTCCAGCCCAAGTTGCCAGGGCAGTTCGCGCTGAACGCCGATGCTCCACGAGTACGTGGTCGGAATCTGCCCACCCTTGTCTGGCGTCCGGACGCTCACAGGAAGCAGTGCGCCCTGAGAGGCAAGTGAGGGTGACAGCAGATCAGCTGTGCCGTTGTAGAACGTCGGCTGATATGCCAAGGGAGGGTTGCCAAGACCGTCGAAGCTATTTACGTTCTGGCGTACCCGCTCATAGAAAACGCCTGCACCGCCGCGAATCGCCATCTTGCCGCTACCGGTGGGATCCCAGGCAAAACCAAAACGGGGTCCGAAGTTGTTGTGGCGATGCTGGACGAATCCCGGTGGAATCCCCTGTCCCTCACGCACCATCCCGTTGTATGGATCGCCAAAGCTGGTGACGCCAGGGCATGGATTGACCATGGTCGCTGTGCAGATAGCGCCATTAAAAATGTTATTCAGGACGTCCGTGCCGCGTGTGTCAACGGTGACGGCCTGGGCAGGATCATACCTGTTCGGGTCGAAGTAACTTTCGAAAAACGGTTTCACTGTGTATGTCGGACCGAGGTAGGCCCAACGCAGCCCATAGTCGAGGGTCAGCTTCCGATTTACTTTCCAGCTGTCCTGCCCGTACAACTCCAACTGGTGGAAGCGGAACCCGCCGAAGAAGACACCGTTTGATTGAGTTACGCTGTAGTAGTTGCCCAGCACCAGGTTTGCGACGCCACTGTTGGAGTTGGCCGCGAAGCTGGACCCTCCATCCACGAAATCGAACACGGGAGTCTCCTGCCACGCAGGTTGCTGCCCGGCCTGGTTGTAATCGAAAAATGCACCGGCCTTGAACGTATGCGGCCCCGCTACCTTGGTCAGGTTGTCGGTCCAGGTAAACATCCGGGCTTCACTGGTCCATTCAGGAGGAAACGACTGGTGAACCAGGTTGCCGTAGTCCGCGATGATGCCCGGCTCCACGTTGCGAAGATTCGCCCCCGGGAAAATGTCGGTATAGGTGAATCCTAGCTGGGTCTTGTCGTAGTTCGCGGGGGAGGTGTTGACGTCTACCACCTGGGTAAGGTGGTTGTAGCTGAAGATGAACTCATTGGTGATCGTCGGAGAAATCACGTTGACCAGGTTCCACGACCAGCTGGACCCGGGCTTCTTGCGATACTGGGGGAGGGCAGGGAACGTTCCCCAGCTGAAGATGCCGAAGTCCTGGGCCTCTTTCTGGGAGTCATCCACCCATCGGAAGAAGAAATTGGTCTTCGGATTGATGTTGAAGTCAATGCGCGCCACCTCCTGATGCTTGTCGAAGGTGTACGTATCCTGAAACGGCACCGTGACGGATGCAAAGTCGCCGTTGGCTCCCTGAGAGCCGGGTGCGCCGAAAAATCCTGCTTTGTAAAACGGTTGGATCACATTCAGGAAGCCTGCATACTGGCCGCCGAACTGCGCCTTGGGAATAACGTTGCCGCCGAATGGTGTGCCGTTGATGATCTCCTGCTGGGCGTTGTACTGGATTGTGCCCGGCTGAAAGATCTGACCTTGCCTGAAGCCGATGGGGCCCGTGCCGGCGGCGCAAGTTCCACCATCCGCGAATCCATGGGCACACATATCACCGGTCTTGAGCGCCGAAGAGAAATCTGCATCCCCATTGGGTGTGCCGATGCCGAGCCACTTGGGATCGGGCAGATTGTAAGTTTGACCTCCGTTCGGTCTCAAAGCTCGCGTCCCTTCAAAATTGAAGAAGAAAAACAACTTATCCTTCGCATGCGGAAAGGGGATTGGTCCACCTATGTTGAACCCATACTGGTTGAAGCGCAGTTTGGAATTCGGCACTGGTGTCGGCTTGAGGCTGCCGTTGGAATTGACCCTGTTGAAAAAATAATTCGCGTCGAAGCCATCTTCGCGATTGAACTCGTACAGCGTCCCATGGAACTGCCGGCCGCCACTTTTCGTGTTAGCCGCCAGAAGCACTCCGGGGTTCCGGCCATATTCCGCCGAGAAATTGCTGGTCTGCACCTTGAACTCGCCGACCGCGTCCATGCTCAACTGCGTGAACTGTCCGTCGTTGGCGCCGACGTCGGTGTTGACGGCGCCATCCAGAAAGAAATTGTTGTCGCTCCCGCGCATTCCGTTGATGTGGAACGAGTCCGTGTTGTTGAACGCCAGGCGAAAGTCGGAGGCGTCGTTGGAAGTTACGCCCGGAAGGGTCCGAACCAGCGATTGGAAGTCACGTCCATTCATGCTGATTTCTGTGACTTGGCGTGAGTCGATGACGGCAGAGCGGTCTGAGGTTGCCGTTTCCACTAGCGGCGTCACGGCCTCGACCGTGACGTTCTCGGTGTTCGCACCAACTTCAAGTCGCAATTCGCCAAGGCCCAGCACCTGCCGGTTGTCAAGTACGATCTCGCGGCGCTCCAGGCTCTTCATTCCCTTTGCCTGTACACGGATGGTGTAGGTCCCGGGCTGCAAGGGTTGCAGCACAAACAGACCCTCGGCCCCGCTTGTGACTTGCCGGGCTACGGTTGCCTTCGCCTGGTCAATCGCGATTACTGTAGCTCCCGGGATCATCGCGCCCTGGGCATCCGTTACTGTGCCTTGGATGGTCCCACTGTTCTGCGCCAGTGCTTGGATCGCGAACAGCAACATCGTCGACAGGCCCAAGACTCCAACTTTCGAGACCAACCAGTGCGAGCGCTCCGCAGTTTGAGAAACACGGTCAAACATCAGCCACCACGAGTTCCTGCGCATGCTTATGCCTCCGCCCTTAGAGAGAGTGCCCGGGAAGTTCTGCTCTGCCGCGACAAGATCAAGGATGTTCTAGACCACCCCACCCATCCGAGGACGCTGTGTAGCGCCCACCCCTGGAAACGTCCCGTACGAAAAATCGATTTTGCAGACCGAGGTACGGATTAATCGGCGGGAAGTCTGATGCAGGACCGGTTCGGTTGTCAAGCAAAAAGTTAGCGCTAACCTAGCGTAGAAAATCGATAACCTTTAGGGACAAGTAGGGTAAGCGCTAATCGCTCTCGTCATGAGCACAGATTTCCTGTGGTATGCTCTGCGCCTATGCCCGTCACGATGCAGGACATCGCCAAGGGTCTGAATGTTTCGGTCGTTACGGTCTCCAAGGTACTGCGCAACCAGGGCAATATCAGTGCTGCCACCCGGAAACGCGTGCTCCAGCGCGCCAAAGAGCTGAATTATCAGACGAACTGGATTGCGCGCAGTCTTGTCACTCGCAAGACCTTCACGATCGGGCTCCTGCTTCCCGATTTCACCCATCCCTTCTTCGCGGAGGTGGCAAAAGCGATCGCTGAGACAGTTCGCGCGCAGGGCTACCACGTCATCATTTCTTACTTCGAAGAGGATCCCGAGTTGGAGAGGAATGAAGCCGACGCCCTGATGGCGCGGCAAGTGGACGGGTTGATCGCAGCCTCAGCCCAGTCCCGGCCTGACTTGTTCGAAGGAATTCAAAAGCGAAAAGTGCCTTTGGTTCTGATTGATCGTCCGATTGCGGGTGTACACGCGAGCTTTGTGGGTGTGGACAACGAGGCCATCGGAAAACTCGCCACCAACCATCTCATCGCAAAGGGATGCCGTCACATCGCGCATTTGCGCGGGCCCGGTATTGGAATCGCCGCCGCTCGTCTCACTGGTTACCGCCAGGCGCTCAAGAAGCACGGGCTTACCGCATCCTCAAACTATGTCGTCGGAGCCCGTTATGTGGATACGAGCGGTTACAGCGCCATGCGAAAGTTGCTCCAGTTGGATCCCATTCCGGACGGAGTCTTTTGCTACAACGATCCGGTTGCGATCGGCGCTATGAAGGCGATCGTTGAAGCTGGATTGGACATTCCCCGGGATATTGCCGTGGTGGGCGCGGGCAACGTCCATTACTCGGATGTGTTGGCGATCCCCCTGACCACCGTCGATCAGGGAACCACACAAATCGGCAAACAGGCCGCTGAACTTCTGATGGAGCAGATTGATGCGAAGGGAAAATCGCGGGTCAAGAGAGTACTGATGGTACCCAAGCTTGTGATTCGACAATCCACTGACCGATCGCCTTCCCAACCGGCCGCCTCGGCCCTCGAGAGTGTGCAGCAGAAAGCTCGCCCTGTAGCGCGAACCTAAGAAGGCAAAAACCCCTTACCGAACGGCTCGAGAAAGAGGCCAGCTCAAGGCTTCCATTGAAAACTGACAAAAGCTAACCGCTTACTATCCGGCGACCAGGAGGGAACGTTGATCGTGCCTTGCCCTCCGAACAAATTGGCGAGCACAGTGACTTTCTTATCGCCGAGAGACATGAGACGTAGCATCACGTCCTGGTTTTCAGGATGGCCCGTTACGCTTTTGTCATAGGTCAGAAACACCATCCATTGGCCATCGGGCGAGATGTGCGGAAACCAGTTATTGAAGTCGTCTGACGTGATCTGCACCTGCCCGCTGCCATCCGGTTTCATGCGCCAAATCTGCATGCGTCCGGTGCGCACGGAGTTGAAGTAGATATAGCTGCCCTCGGGAGAATATTCCGGCCCATCATCCAGACCCTTGGCGGTGGTGAGGCGAGTCTCTTCACCACCAGCGGCGGGAATCGTGTAGATATCAAATTCGCCGCCGCGTTCCCCTACGAAGGCCAGAGTCTTGCCATCGGGTGACCACCCATGCCAGTACGATGGAGACTTCTGTGTAATGCGTCGGGGCGCGCCACCGCCAATCGGCACAATGTAAACGTTAGAACGATCGTCTTCCTGCGACTGATCACTGATCGCAAGCCATTTCGCGTCGGGCGAGATGCCATGATCGTTATTGCAGCGCGTAGCGAAGCCGGTATCGATGATCTCCGGCTTGCCTCCGTCCACCGGGATCCTTTCGATGCGACCGTTGCGATTGAACACCAGCGCTGCCCCGTCGGATGTCCAGTTGGGAGCCTCGAAGCGTTCCGGCGCGACATAAACCACGTGGCGGTCCGTGGATGCAATGTCTACCGTCTCGAGCGTGCTGTAAAGTTTCGGTTCTCCCGCTGATTTCTGCGGCTCCGCAACCTCGACATGGGAGAAGACGGCTTTCTCTACTACCTCCTTGTCATGGGAACAGACACCGATCCCCACGTAGAAAGATCCTTCCATCGGGACACGCGTTGAGCCTCCCGCCATCTGGAGCGCTTCTCCGTCGCCGGCGAGTTCCATATAAACGTACCGCCCGCGTTTCTCGAGGCGCAATTTCTTCGGAGCTGAGGTATTCGCCTGGATCTCGTGGGTGGTCGCACCTTTGGTTTCGCGATATTGGAGGGATGTGAGGCCGCTACCGTGCAACGCCAGGTCGGCGTAGGCGGAGTCCGCGTCGAGACTCTGCCGGACCATGAGCACGGCTTTGCGGTGGGGATTCACCCCCGCTCCAACAAACGAGATATCAGCGGTTAAGGTGACGTCTCCGGAAACCCTCTTCCAGACGAACTGGAACGCGTCGGCTCTGAACCACATGTTTTCGCCGCTGCCCGCGATGGTGTAACTCTGGTTCGCTGCATCGTACGCGACCGAGCCGGGGTGTAGAACGGTTCCAATATCGATGTGATTTTCGAAGCTGCCGGTGGATGGGGATTTGGCTTGCGCAAGAGAAAGAACTGAGCAGAACGTCAGAGCAACCAGAGAAAGCCACAGCCACCACATGCTCTTAAGATTCACGAATAAGCCTCCATCAAGTCTAGTGTCCCACTTTTCTATCGAAGAAGTCGGCCATCAACTGCAGGGCTTCCTTGGTCTCGGGCAACTGGAAGTGATACCAGAAAGCATGCGGCAGTGCCTCAAAAACCACCAACTGCGCGTCATTTCCCGCCCGCAGCAAAGCGAGCTGAAACAGCACTGTATCGCTTAGCAGCAGATCGCGCGTGCTGGTCACCAGAAGGCTAGGAGGCATTCCATGCAGATCCGCGAAAATCGGAGAGAGGACCGGGTCTCTGGGATCCGTATTGCCCGGATACTGGCTGTGTGGTGTGCGCTTCGGATCTGGCACCTCCAGGCGCCCGGGCAGCCCATCCAGTGTGAACAGCGCTCGCGAATCGCTGCTGCGGCTGAAGTCCGTGTGCGCGGAGAAGATTCCCAGAGCTGCCGGCAGCGGGAGTCCCAGTTGTTTTAGCCGAACTGCGACTTCGCAGGTGAGAATGGCCCCCGCAGACGTTCCGAAGATGCCGACGCTGCCCGGCTTGTAAGTCTTGAGAAGCTCTCGGTAGACTCCAACCACATCATCGACTGCGCCCGCAAGGCCGGTGTGTCCGCCTATATCGGTGACGGCGCGAACCGCTGGCCTGCGCTGCACACCCTCGACGCGGCACGCCTGTACCGACTGGCTCTGGAAGCCGCGCCCGCGGGTACGCGGCTGCACGGAGTCGCCGACGAGGGCGTGCCCTTCTGCGACATCGCCGAGGTCATCGGTCGCCACCTGAATCTGCCGGCGAATGGCATTGCGGCCGAGCAGGCGCAGGACCATTTCGGTTTTCTGGCCCCCTTCGCGGCGCTGGACGACGCGACGTCCAGCGAACTGACGCAAAAGATCTTGGACTGGCATCCGAGCGAGAAAGGGCTGCTCGCTGATCTGGACCAGGGCCATTACTTCGCGAATAACTGAAGGCGCTGACCGAACCCCGCTAGCCCCCGGACGGGTTGGTGTAGACGCGGACCGGCGTGATCAA
>Ga0137418_10006131_pt1 | contig 11058 bp, 8 predicted proteins | sample CZODoug3_1_2_16f_FD_122242 | JGI IMG/M metagenome (GOLD analysis project Ga0137418, IMG submission 122242) | Vadose zone soil fungal communities from Angelo Coast Range Reserve, California, USA - CZODoug3_1_2_16fungal (Hybrid Assembly) | ecosystem: Environmental > Terrestrial > Soil > Vadose... | reverse complement strand
GACACCATGCGTGCCCTGCGAGAGGTCTCCGGGACAATACTCCAACACCGTCAAGAACTTCTTTGACTACGTAGGGAACTGGATCAACAAGAGATTCTGACGCTGAAGATCCGGCCTGCGTGCAGGAGGGCGGGTCCCTGGACCTGCCGGGAGAAGTGATATGAGGAATCGCGACCGGCGGGATTTTCTCAAGCACGGCGGTCTTCTCGCGGGAGCTGCGGGCGCGCTTGCCTCGGGCGTTGCGGCGCCGGCGGCCGCCCAGACCGGGGCCCCCACCGCGCGCGGTGGGGTGGAGACCGGCGTGGAGACGCAGGGCCGCGCCGTGCGGCGAGCGGAGCGCTACGACGATTCCTTCATCTTCGAGCGAAAGCCGTTCACGTGGCCGGGCGGCAAAACGCTCGCGGTGTGGATCGTGCCGAACGTCGAGGTCTGGCGCTATGACTCGCCGTCAGGGCAGGCGATCAGCCCCAACGATCGCGGCATCGTCCCCGACGTCGTCAACTACGCGTGGCGCGAATACGGGATGCGCGTCGGCCTGTGGCGCTTGGCCGACGTGCTCGACGCCGCGGGCGTCAAGGCCACCGTCGCGCTGAATGCGGCCGTCGTCGAACATCACCCGAAGGCCGTGGACGAAATGAAGAAACGCGGCTGGGAGCTCATGGGGCACGGCATCACCAACAGCGAGAACCTCGCGGGGCTGACTCTCGAGACCGAACGGAACCTGATTCAGACCTCGCTCCGGACGATCGAACAGGCGACAGGCCGGCGGCCGCGCGGATGGCTCGGCTCTGGACTCACCGAAACCTACAACACGCTCGACATCCTCGCCGGGGAGGGTGTCGTCTACTGCGGCGACTGGAACAGCGACGACCAGCCGTACCGGATGAAGGTACAGGCGGGCCGCATGTATTCGGTGCCGTATTGCATGGAGATCAACGACATCCCGCTCTTCATCAGGAAGGGCTACACGGGCGAGCAGTATCTGCAGTCGGTCGTCGATCAGTTCGACGCGTTATACGCCGACAGCGCGAAGCAGCCGAGGGTGATGGGTATTCCGCTGCATCCGATGATCACTGGTCAGCCGCTGCGGATCAAGTATCTCGAACGCGCACTCGCCCGCATGAAGCAGCGGGATAAAGTCTGGTTTGCGACCGGTAGCGAGATCGTCGACGCCTACCAGCGCGCGACGCTGTCGTGAGCGATCGCGGCTGCTTGTTGTCTTACAGAGGGTCTCACATGACGAACATTCGATTTGTTGCGGCCGCCGTGAGCATGATTGCCGTTCTCGCGCCAGGGGGGTTCGCATACGCACAGCGCCCCACTGAATCCGCGGCGGCTTCGAGTCCGGCCATCGTCCCCTTCAAGATTCACGTTCCGGATAGCGTCTTGTCGGATTTGAAACGGCGGCTGGCACAGAGCCGTTTTGCCGACGAGTTCCCGGATGCCGGATGGGACTACGGCACGAACCTGGCCTACCTCAAGAGCCTCGTCGACTATTGGCGGGACAAGTACGACTGGCGGGCTCAGGAGAAGCGCCTGAACGCATTCGATCAGTTCAAGACGACTATCGACGGCGTCGACATTCACTTCATCCATCAGAAGTCGAAAAACCCGAACGCGATGCCGCTCCTGCTGCTCAATGGGTGGCCCAGCTCGATCGTCGAGTACGAAAAAGTGATCGGCCCGCTCACCGATCCGGCGGCGTACGGTGGACGCGCCGAAGATAGCTTTCACGTCGTGATCCCGTCGATGCCGGGTTTCGGTTTCTCAGGCAAGCCGCGCGAAAGGGGCTACGACCCGGAACGAATCGCACGGATATGGATCCAACTGATGGCGCGTCTCGGCTACACGCGTTACTCCGCGCATGGCAGTGACTGGGGCAATGGGATTGCTACTCGCGTGGCGCTGGATGATCCCGCGCACGTGGTGGCAATCCATATCGCCGGTTGTGGGGCTGCGCCTGTTGCGCCGGCGGCAAACACGGGGAATCAGCCGCGTTCGCCACTCTCCAACAATGCGGTCAATTCGGCACATAACTTGGGATACCAGGAAATTCAAACAACGAAGCCGCAGACGCTGGGTCAGGCGTTGAGCGATTCTCCTGTCGGTCTCGCCTCCTGGATCATCGAAAAATGGTACGGGTGGGCCGACCATGACGGAGATCTCGAGAAGGTGTTCACCAAAGACGAACTGCTGACGAACATCATGATCTATTGGGTGACGAACAGCGGCACGTCGTCGGCACGGATCTATTACGAAAGCCGGCACATGCCTGGCAGTCTGGCTCCCACCCCGTTCCCGAGGCCGGAAGGACGCGTGGGCGCGCCGACCGGGTGTGGTTCGTTTCCCATGCAATACGACCGGCGTGATCTGCCTGTCGATACGAGCAGCGCGGAAGCCCGTAAGGTTGCCGAAGCCCGATATAACGTCGTGCATTTCACGACGATGCCGCATGGCGGACACTTTCCAGCCTTCGAGCAGCCAAAACTGTGGATGGACGACATCCGCGCGTTCTTCGCCACCGTGCGCAGGAATCAAGGCTAGCACTCGTTATTTCGGGCGGCCCGTGAATCCCTGAGCAATCATCTCGATTTTGTAAATCGCCTTGGCGTTATTCCTCACGCCCTCGGGAGTTCTGTACTCATTGCCGTCCGACGTCGTCATCCCTGCGCCCTTCGCGTACAGCACCTTCTTGTTGGGTCCGGAAAACGCGACGCTCGAGGCAGACCTTGGCAGAGGAATAATGCCCAGGTGTTTTCCTTCCAGACCGAACACCTGAATACCGGTATCACCGGCGGTGACGTACAGACGACCTTCGGAGTCGATGCACATCCCATCGCCACCGGCGGTGCCTTGTAACATCGCGAAATCCCGCTGACTTGTGGCGGTGCCATCCGGATGGATATCGAACGTGACGATAGTCCGGCCATTCGTGAGATAGAGAGTCTTCTCATCCCGGCTCAGCGCCATCCCGTTCGTTCGCACGTCCTTCCCCGCAACGAGGCTCACTTTGCCGGCGGGATTGACGAAATAGGTTCCTGCATCGTCGCTGAAATACGCGCCACCTTTGGAATCGGCCACGACTTCGCCCATACGCCAGAAGGTCTTGTCTCCGAACTTCCTTGCGAGGACCAGCCGTGTGGGATGCAGGACAACGAGTTCCGCCGCTTCTTTGCATTCGGCAGGATGGCCGCCCGGATCCGAACACGTTCTTTCCGCCCCAATGAGGCGGCCCTTGTTGTCGTACGCCAGGGCACCTGTGCCATGGGTGTCCCGGACAAAAATCGAAAACTTGTCGCTCGGATCGAGCATGCCAACCGTGCCCGGCTGTTCCTGCGCAAACAACAGACCGCCGTCTTTCGTGCCGATGATGCCGTCCGCGTTATCGGGTCCCTGCCAGACGAGTTTCCATTTGGCGCCAGCTGCGATGATCCCAGGGATAGCGGTAACCATCACTTCCTTTGCAGCAGTCGGCTGTGGAAAGGTATTTGGTTGCTGTGCGGCGGCGATCGCGCCGAAACAGAAGGCGATCGTCAATGCGACCTTCAATTTCATAGGCCCTCCACCTAGATTCTTCGTCCATTCGGACGTGTATGATCACGATGCCATGACCAAGACGCCGAAGATTCTGCTCTCTGCGACGGCGCTCGTTGCACTTGCGCTGAGCGGTAACGCCATTGTCGCTCAGGAAGGTAGCGAAGCGGTCTCGCTCGAATCCCCGAAGTACGGAACCTGGGGTTTCGACGTCACCGGCATGGACCTGTCGGTCAAACCTGGCGACGACTTCTTCCGCTACGCAAACGGCACGTGGGCCGACCGCACTCAGATTCCGTCGGACCGCACCGGGTACGGCAACTTCACCAAATTGGCGGAACTGTCCGAGAATCGGCTGCACGCGATCCTCGAGGATGCCGCAGCCGGCAAGATCAACGATCCCGACGCGTCGAAGGTGGCGGCTGCGTACGCGTCGTTCATGGACGAAGCGCGCGCGGACCAACTGGACGCAAAGCCGATCGAGCGCGAGTTGGCGGAAATCCGCCGTATGACGACGAAAGACCAGATGACCGCCTTGATGGGGAAGTCGAATACGAGTGGGTTCGTCAGCATCCTGCCGGTCTACATCTCGATCGATGCCAAGGCGCCGACGAAGTACACCGTGACGGCGGCCACCGGCGGACTGGGCCTGCCCGATCGCGATTACTACCTGCAGCCCTCCTTCGCCACGCAGAAAGCGAAGTATCAGGAGTACGTGGCGCGGTTGCTCGGGATGATTGGATGGGAGGAGCCATCGGAGAGAGCGCGCGCGATCGTGGATTTCGAGACCAGGCTCGCGCAGGACACCTGGACGCGCGCGGAGCGGCGCGATCGCGACAAGACCTATAACCCGATGACCGTCGCGGAGCTCAACACGGCGACGCCGGGGTTCGACTGGAATCGCTATCTGGCCCAGGGCGAACTGCCGAAGGTCCAGCGGATCGTGGTGACGACGAACACGTCGTTCCCGAAATTCGCCAGGATTTATGCCGAAACCCCGCTCGACACCCTGAAGGCGTGGCAGGCCTTCCAGGTCGTCGACGGCGCCGCACCCTATCTCTCGAAGCGTTTCGTCGACGCGTCGTTCGAATTCCGCAACAAGACACTCGGCGGACAGCCGGAGCAGCGGCCACGATGGAAACGCGCGGTGGCGTTCGTCGACCGTACGATCGGCGAGTCGGTCGGCCGCATGTACGTCGGGCGCTACTTCCCACCCGAGGCCAAGGCCAAGATGGATGCGCTGGTGGGAGACATCCAGACCGCGCTCAAAGCGCGCATCCAGAGACTCGACTGGATGGGGGCGGACACGCAAGCGCGTGCGCTCGAGAAGCTGTCGAAGTTCACCGTCAAGATCGGTTACCCGGTGAAGTGGCGCGATTACGGCCGGCTGACGCTTTCAAACAAGGATCTCTACGGCAACGCGATCCGCGCGGCCGCATACGAGTGGCACAGGGATGTCGCCCGCCTGGACGAGCCCGTGGACAAGACCGAGTGGGGCATGACGCCGCAGACGGTGAATGCCTATTACATGGCCACGAACAACGAGATTGTTTTCCCTGGTGCCATCCTGCAGCCGCCGTTCTTCGATCCCGATGCCGATCCCGCGATTAACTACGGCGGGATCGGCGGCGTCATCGGTCATGAGATCAGCCATGGCTTCGACGACCAGGGACGCAAGTCGGATGGCGAAGGTGTGCTGCGCGAATGGTGGACGGCGGACGATGCGGCCAAGTTCAAGGCGCAGGCAGCCACACTCGGTGCCCAGTACTCCGCGTTCGAGCCGTTGCCCGGTGCGCACGTGAACGGCGACCTGACGATGGGCGAGAACATCGGCGACATGGGAGGCATATCGCTGGCCCTCGATGCCTATCACGCCAGCCTGAGGGGCAGACCTGCACCGGTCATCGAAGGTCTGACGGGCGACCAGCGGGTATTCCTCGGCTGGGCGCAGGTGTGGCGCGAGAAGATTCGCGACGAGACGCTGCGGCAGCGGCTGGTCTCCGATCCGCACTCGCCGGCGCGATATCGGGTGAACGGCGTGATCCGGAACGTCGACGGCTGGTACTCGGCTTTCCAGGTCCAGCCGGGCGACGCGCTCTACGTCGCGCCGGCCAATCGGGTGAGGATTTGGTGAGCGCCGCAAAAGTCACAAGGACGATGTCCTTTGTGACACTAACGCGCTGGAGTCTGTTTTTTGGCAAAGATTGCCAGCGCGTCAGTGTCACCAAGGTATGGCTTCCGTGGCCGAATCAGACGTCGGTCAAGGCGTTGTTCGCGAGGCCGCTGATCTGGACGTCGTAGCCGAACGGATCGGTCATGTGGAGGCTGTACTCGCCGCCATCGCGCACGTTGGCGACGCCCATCGCTTTCAGCTGATCCCGCACGCGGTTGCGGTCGAAATCGGCAACCGTGTAGCCGATGTGATTGATCGACGCCGTGGGCCTGGGACGCGGCGCCGCACCGTTCGCCGGCGGCGCATTCAGGTCCCTGGTGCGGAGGATGATGAAGGTGAGCGGCACGTCTTTGGCCGTCACGTTGTACGGCTGCTCGCCCTTCTTGCCGAACGGGAGCGTCACTTCGGTGTCCTTGAGCCCGACCTGATCGAGGTTGAAGACTTTCGAATACCAGTCGCCGGCCTGCTTGAAATCGGGGCAGGTGTACGACACGTGGTTGACCAGTGCGGCCTTGACGCCCCGTGGCGCCGCGACCTGGGCGGCGTTGGCGTCGGCGGCGCATATCGTGGTCACGGCCAGCGTCAGCGTTTCGATCAGCGTGCGACGGCTGATCTTGCCTTGCTCGAATTCGTTCAGCTTCGTGGCGGCAAAACCTTGCATGGCGGTCCTCCCTCTCAAATGAACGGGTTTTCCGCTTCCGCGGACGCGAGCTGGACCTGGACGTTGAACGGGTCGTAGACGTTGACACTGCCGCTGCGCCCGGTGGGGTTCTGGCCCACTGCCTTCAACGCGGCGTTGACGCGGGCGTCGTTCCAATTCGAGATCGAGTAGCAGACATGATCGACGACCGCTCGCGCCGGCGCAGGCGCGTTGGGGGCGGCATTGCGCGCGACGAGGAAGGCGCCTCCCTTGCCTGGCGCCGGACCGAAGGCAAGATTCACGCGCCCCTTGCCGTCGTCCTTCAATTTCTCCATGCCCAGCACGGAGCTGTAGAAATCGCGCGCCTTGCGGTAATCGGGACACGCATAGGAGACGTGATTGATGCCAAGCATCTTGAGACCACCTGGTGGTGCAGCGTTGGCCTCCGCGCCGCCGGCCGCGTAGACGATGGCGGCGAGCGCGACGCCTTCGCAGAAGTCGCGGCGACTGATCGTGCCGGTCTCGAATCTCCCGATGAGATCCGCAATGAATCGTTCCATGCTGTGACCTCCGTGTTGGACCGACGTGTCGTGGTTGATGTGTGGACCCGGGGATGATATCGGTTTGCGCGTCGCGAGTCGCCTTCAAACAAACCGAAGTCGACGATCTCTGCACTCGACGGTCACAGCGGAATCGTAAGCGCCGCCCTACTGTTTCTTATGGTCTGGTTGCGTCGATGGCAACACCGTTCGCATCCGTATACACCGTTATACCCGCCGGTAGACCCAGGAATGCCTGGCACTCGAGAATCTCATAGCTCGCCAGATAGCGTGCCGCCATGAACGTGAAGAGGGAATTGGCGTCGGCCGGGGAAGGGGAAGGGGCGACGATAAAATATGGCCGATCCAGCCAAAGCTTCGAGAGCGCTGCGTTCCGCATATTGGCGCAGTAGCGGGCGGGATCGGCCTGTCCCACGGTAGCAACCGGCGCCATATCGACACCCTTACGGTACGCGTTCAGCTTCGTCAGGTTGATGTTGCCATCGACCAGGACCATAGGATCGTTGGCAGGAACCAGCGCAATTGGACTCAGTTGATACGCTGCAGCCTGGAGTTCATTGAGCGCCAGGGCGGTCACCAATTTCCCTGGATCTGCCAAATCAAACGCCATCATTGGCGTACAACCCAATGCGGGATCGATGGACCGATCCAGAAGGCCTTCGTCACTGGGATTTTTGAGTACTTTTGGGTCGGCAAACAGAACCCGATATCCGGAGGTGGCAAACAGCGTCCGGTTGTTCCCGTTATCCTGGGCGAATCCATGCGCGGTCGCCAGGTACGTCGTCGTCACGTTATCGCTCTGATCCTGGTCGATAACCTCGAAATCACGTGTCGACGGACAAGGGCGACTGCTGCGGGCTGTTCCCAACGTCGGAATAGTTACCCTACCGACATTGATAGCCATGTTGGCCGCGGCAAAGAACGCCGGTGCATTACAGTACGCATATTGTCCGAAGATGCTGCCCGGTATGCCGTTTACGCAACTGTTGTCCGCCAGGGCGCCAGCGCTCGGTCGCAATGTCAGGTTGTCGCCGTTGTACCCGAACCAGATCCCCACTACGGCGTTGAGTGGAAGTATCGGAACAACAGGGGGCACAGCAGGCGCCGTGCCCTCATCGATGACCAGCGGGTTATAGACTGAGATGTTGCCCGTAGCTGGATCGATTATCGTCGCCTGCACAAATGCGGACTGAGCAGCGTTCAACTCGTGACATGGACCCTTGGCCAGGTCAGTAGCCGCTAACTGGTACGGCGTCGCGAGTCCTAGTGCCGTCAATGGAGCGATCGGCACAGTAAGCGAACAGTCTGGATTGGGTACCGCCTGCGCTGACGCAGTACCGGGGACAGTAACCGCTGCGAGTCCGATCATCGCTGTGAACAGATTCCTCCCGAGGGAAATGTGAATAGCCATTGGAATCCTCCTTCTTTCATGGGGTGGGGATTGGGCTGCCGCGTCACGTCCCGGGCGAGTGAGGCCTGCAGGGCAAGGGCGTGGGGCATGCTGCGCATTGGGCACGGCCACAGGTGCGCCCGCAGCTACAGCCAAACTGGGGGAACTCATGGGAGCCTTCTTGGGGGGGCGGTCGAACGGAGGGCAAACGAAGTTCCACAGGACACACGCGGCATCGAAGGATCAGTGTCGTCAGGAGCGCACGCGGCGGGCGAGCGCGCGTGGTCTCGCGCGATCCTCAGACGACCGCGCGCAGTGTCGCGTGATTCTCAGTACGTCGGGCACTACAGAGGGTTAACACCTTCGGGGCACGAGACCTGACACGTGCGAGCACCCGCCCATGGCGCATCATGGCGATCGTCGTCGTTCATTCGTGATCGGTCCGGTCGAACATTCGTGATCGGTCCGGTCGAACGACTCGATGCCAGACATGCTGGACCACACAGATTCCGCCGCCGCCTTCAGACATGCGAATCGCAGGCCTGCTCAGCAGCGTCAAGTGAGCTCTGCGCAGCACTCCAGGTCAGGCGGCACCTGCCTGGCGTTCGAACGCGCGTTCGGAGGGGTAGGGGCCGACCTCGAGGTCGGCCTCTGTGATCAATTCGTCAGCTGGACCTTCACCATCTTCGACGGGGGCCGGTATACCGGAATCCAGACCGTCGGACGATCGGTGTGTTCGTCAACCGTGAGATCCCGCACTTCGTACGGCTCAGGCATCAGGAATTCCGTGGACTGGCCGGTCTTGATGTCGACCCGGTAGATGCGGCTGTTGTTGAAATCGTTCGTCCACACAACCTGGTTCTTGTCGTCGACCGAAAGGCTGTACGGTGACGGAAACGGCGGCGTGTACGCCTGGTGGCCGGCAGGAATCGGATACTCCGTGATCTCGTGCGTCTCGGGATCGAAGCGCGCCACCCGGCCGGCCCAGTAGAGCGTCATCCACGCGCGGCCCTGTGCGTCGACTTCTCCACGTCGCGGCCCGGACCCGGGGGTCGGCGTCGGATATGTCGTGAACGTCTCCGATTTCGGATCGAAGACGCCGATCCTGCCGAGACGCCACAGGTTCATGATCGAGCGCCCTTTGGCGTCCGTCTCCATGTCGTACGTGTCATCGTCTGTTCCGTCGGGCACGGCGTAGTGCTTCACCAGGCCGGTCTTCATGTCGAGCGCGTGCAGCCCTTTGTCGAGATACCACACCGTGCCGGCTGGATCGATCCCGAACATGTTGCTGCCCGATGCCCAGGGCGTGAACGCCTCCGTTCGCGGATTGAACCGGACGGTGCCGCCGCCCATGCCGATGACCACGTTGCCTTCGGGATCGAAGGCGATGTCGTGCGCGCCGCCGCCGGGGTTGCCGGCGCGCAGCTGCCGCTCCGCCACGATGCCGCCCTCACGGCCCATGTCCGGCAGGATGCTGTAGGGAAATTCCTTGACCTCGCCGGTTCGCCGGTCGAGTCGCCCGAGCACGAACGAGAAGTGATCCGTGTAGTAGGCGTACGAGCTCTTCGGATCCAGCAGGATGTCGTGCGGCCACGCAAACCGCCGGTCGCCGCGGAGGATGTTCAGGTCGCGCTGTCCGCTTCGTGGAATCCCGTACTCGGTGACAACGAGCCGCGTGGACGCGTCGCCGCCCGGCCGGGGTCGCAGCGTGAACGGCAGCTCGCCGGAGGAGCCGGGACCCCGAATCGAGGCGAGATAGGCGGCGAGCGGTTCGACGTATTTCTTCTGGCCAAACGCGCGCGTGCCGGGCGTTTCGCGCGACACCGCCCGCTCGCCCGCCATCCGCCGGATGATCTGCACCCAGTCGTCCTTGGCACGGGCCGTCCGGAGCGCAAACTGCAGCGAGTGGCAGTTGTCACACTGGATCAGCAAATGCTTCTGGTCGTCGGTGCCGGGCAGCGCCGCGACGATGTCAGCCGCCGTCGCGTCTGCGATTGATGGCTGGCGCGGCCGCAGCGTGAAGTCGAGCCGCGTGGTCTTTCCTGCCGACAGCGTCGCCTGCTGTGTGGCGTGCTCGAAATCGGGAAGCTCGATGGCGACGGCATGCGGGCCCGGCGACAGATCGGACCATCCGGGGAAGGCGTACTCGCCGCGCCCGTTTGTGTACACGTTCACGGTGACGTTGCCGTGCTCGCGGTGAGCGCGCACCGGGACGCCAGCCAGACCCTCACCCGTGGATGAAACAACCTTGCCGCTCAGCAGCGAACCATCAGCGGCCGCGGCGCTGCTCCGCGAGAGCTGGGCGTACGCACCGGCCACGATACACATGAGGACGGTCGCCAGCGCGTATCGTGGGAAGCCGGATTTCGTGAACATCGCGAGCCTCCTTGTCGGGCCGATTCTACGCGCCGCCTCGATGGCACGCAACGGCTCAGGGCTCACCGCGCAACGCGGGAGTCGAGGCCTGTCAGGGCGCTATCTTGGACTGCCGGAACGTGATCGTCCGCTCGCCTTCGAATCGCCGTCCGGACGGGTCCGAACACGACACGTGATCCGTCATGCTCCCCGTGATCTGCGGACCGTCCGTGAACACCCCTGTATACACGTCCTCGCCCGACACTCGCGCGCAACAAAAGCGCTCCGGGTGGTAACTGCATCCGCGGTTCGGTCGATCCATGAGCAATGTGAGGGAGCCGGCGCTGGTCATCGTGCCCGTGAACGAGCTGCTGTAGGTGCAGTAGAAGTCGCTCTCCGCACCCCC
>Ga0137418_10006130_pt1 | contig 11058 bp, 8 predicted proteins | sample CZODoug3_1_2_16f_FD_122242 | JGI IMG/M metagenome (GOLD analysis project Ga0137418, IMG submission 122242) | Vadose zone soil fungal communities from Angelo Coast Range Reserve, California, USA - CZODoug3_1_2_16fungal (Hybrid Assembly) | ecosystem: Environmental > Terrestrial > Soil > Vadose... | reverse complement strand
CGAATTATGAGCGAGTGCTCAACACGATGTCAAGGAGCCCAGGCAGCCGTACAACCAGGCCCCGCTGTCCCCGAAATAGACCGAGACCGCGGCCCGGACGGCTGCGGCTCTGCTTGACATCGTGTTGAGCACTCGCTCATAATTCGTGAGCGCTCGCTCAATTCGAACTCACCCCCGGCCCAATCCCGCATGGCAAGGCCTGCTGCAGCCCGCGTCAGCTCCCGTTCCCCGGCGATCGCCCAAAGGGAAAAGCTCATTGGCGCGACCGAACGGCTGCTGTGCTCGCAGGGGCTCGGCTGCGTGACCACGCGCGACATCGCGCGCGCGGCGAAAGTCGCCGAAGGCGCGCTCTACCACCATTTCCACGACAAGGCCGAGCTGATCCTGTCGGTGGTGCTGCACCAGCTCGGGGATTTTCCCGAGGTGCTGCAGAGTCTTCCCCTGCAGGTCGGACAGAACACGGTGCAGAAGAATCTCGAGCGCGTGTTGGAGAGCGCGTTCGCCTTTCATCACCGGCTCGCGCCGCTCGTATGCTCGCTTTTCGCGGACCAGGAACTTCTTGCGCGCGTGCGCAGCATGATGCATGAGCGCTCCATGGGGCCTGCGCGCACGACCTCCGTGATCGCGGCCTATCTGCGCGCCGAGCAGCAGCTCGGCCGGGTGACGCCCGCTGCGGTGCCCGAGACGGTCGCCGACCTCATGCTCGCCGCGAGCTTCAACACGGCCTTGCGCGACCATTTTTTCCACGGAGGTTCCGGGGGGCAAGCCAAGGCACACCGCCAGTTGCGGGAGGCCGTACGTGCTCTGGTTGTCGGTCTCGACCCGAAAGACGGGCGCAAGCGCACGAGGGAAAAGAGATGACCGCGCTCGTTTCGTTCCGCAGGCTCATGATAATCATGGCGGCCGCTCCTCTGGCGGCTTGCGCGGTCGGCCCCGACTACCACGCGCCGGTCGCTCCCGCGGTGGGCATCTATACCGAAAGGCCGCAGCCCGAGCGCACCGAAGCAGCGCCGGTGCGCGGCGGAGAGGCGCAGCGCTTCGAGGTGGGGGCGAAGATCTCAGCCGACTGGTGGACGCTTTTCGGTTCGCTCGAGCTCGACGGGCTGATGCGTACTGCGCTCAGCGGCCATCCGACGCTCGCCGCAGCGCAGGCCGCGCTCCGGCAGGCCGAGGAGAACTTGAACGCCCAGTACGCGGTGCTCTACCCGAGCGTCGATGCCGGCTTGTCGGCGAGGCGCCAGCGTATTTCCGGCGCGTCTATAGGCAATCCTGCGGTCCCCGGTACGACCTTCAATCTGTACAACGCTTCGGTGAACGTGTCCTATGCCATCGACGTGGCGGGTGGCGCGCGGCGCGAGCTCGAGGCGCTGCAGGCGGGCATAGAGTTCCAGCGCTTTCAGCTCGAAGCCACCTACCTTTCGCTGACTGGGAACATCGCGACAACCGCTTTCCGCGAGGCGTCGCTGCGCGAGCAGATCCGCGCGACGCGCGATATCGTCGATTCGCAGGACCGCCAGCTGCAGCTGGTCGAGAAGCAATTTGCGCTCGGCGCTCTCTCGCGCGCAGACGTGCTCGCGCAGCGCGCGCAGCTCGCGCAGACGCGCGCGAACCTCCCTCCGCTCGAGAAGGCCCTCGCGCAGACCCGCAATCAGCTTGCGGTCCTGATCGGCAAGTTTCCGGACGAGGTGCGGCTGCCCGAGCTCGATCTTGCGGCGTTCCAGCTGCCGCAGAACCTCCCGGTCAGCCTGCCTTCGGACCTCGTGCGCCAGCGGCCGGACATTCGCTCGGCGGAAACTGTTCTGCACCAGACGAACGCGCGCATCGGCGTCGCGCAGGCGCTCATGTTTCCGCAGCTGACCCTCAGCGGCGGCTATGGGGTGGGCGCGACCAACACCGCGAATCTCTTCGATCGCAGCAGCGTGTTGTGGAACATCGGGGCAAACCTGCTCCAGCCGATTTTTCACGCAGGGCAGCTCCAGGCGAGGAAGCGCGGCGCGCAGGCCGCCTACGACCAGGCCTTCGCACAGTATCAGCAGACCGTCCTCGGAGCGTTCCAGAACGTCGCCGACGTGCTGTTTGCCCTGGAGTTCGACGCCGTCGCGCTCAAGGCGCAGGCGGATGCCGAGACTGCCGCTCGCGAAAGCCTCGACATGACGACCAAGCAGCTCCAGTTCGGCTCGGCGAGCTATCTCGCGCTTTTCAACGCGCAGCGGCAGTACGAGCAGGCAAAGATCGGGCTCGTTCAGGCGCAGGCGGCGCGCTACGCGGACACCGCGGCGCTCTTCCAGGCGCTCGGCGGGGGATGGTGGCAGCGCGGGGAGCAGGACCGCCTCCCTGCGAATGCCGCCAACTGAGAAAGAGGAATCTTATGGAGTCGCAATCATGACCAAGCGCATGATCATCATGCTGGCAATCGTCGGTATGCTCTTCGGCGGGCTGTTCGGTTTCAAAGCCTTCCTGGGCGGAGTGATAAAGAAAAGCATCTCCGCGCAGGGTATTCCGGCTCAGACCGTGTCGACGGCCAAGGCGCAGTTCACGGAATGGCAGGGCGAGTTCCAAGCCGTCGGAACGCTTCGCGCGGTGCGCGGCGCCGACATCGCGCCCGAAGTATCGGGAGTCATCACCGCCATCCACTTCCAGTCGGGCCAGGAGATCGAGGCCGGCGCGCCGCTCGTGCAGCTGAACGCGGAGACGGATCTCGCGCGACTGCAGTCGCTCGCGGCTGCCGCCGACCTCGCGGAAGTCAACTACCAGCGCGATCAGAAACAGCTGGAGATCCAGGCAGTGAGCCGGGCGGTGGTGGACGCCGACGCCGCGAACCTGAAGAGCGCGAAGGCGCAGCTCGCCGAGCAGCAGGCGCTGGTGAACAAGAAGCTCGTGCGCGCGCCCTTTGCCGGGCGCGTCGGGATCCGCGCGGTCGACCTCGGGCAGTACGTGACTGCCGGGACCAAGCTCGTGACGCTGCAAGCGCTCGATCCGGTGTACGTGGATTTCTACGCGCCGCAGAAGTCGCTAGGGAAAATCGCGCTGAAGCAGAAGATGGTGCTTCAGACCGACGCCTTCGCCGGCGAGCGGTTCCCGGGCGAGATCAGCTCCATCGACCCGAAGGTGGACCCGGGGACGCGAAACGTCCAGGTGCGGGCCACCGTCCGCAATTCCAAGCGAACCCTGTTGCCCGGCATGTTCGCCACCGTGGTGATCGCCTCGGGCGGACCGCAGCGTTTCCTCACGCTGCCGCAGACCGCGGTCTCCTACAATCCTTACGGTGACACCGTGTTCGTCGTGGAAGAGAGCAAAGGGAAGGACGAGAAAGTCGCCCTCGTCGCGCAGCAGAGGTTCGTCACGACCGGCGAGACGCGCGGCGATCAGGTCGCGATCCTTTCCGGGATCAAGCAAGGCGACACCGTCGTCACCGCAGGGCAGATCAAGCTGCGTTCGGGATTTCCGGTGGTCGTCAACAACTCCATCCAGCCGACGAACGATCCGGCGCCACAACCCAAGGACCAATAAGGGGGTCCGGATGAGAAAATTCACCGACATTTTCGTAGAGCGGCCCGTTCTTGCGACGGTCGTGAGCCTGACGCTGCTCGTGCTCGGCTTGCGCTCGATCGGTCTTCTTCCGGTCCTGCAATATCCGCAAACACAGAACGCAGTGGTGACCGTGACCACGACCTACTTCGGGGCCGACCCGGCGCTGGTTGCCGGATTCATCACGACGCCGCTCGAAAACTCCATCGCCCAGGCGAACGGCATCGACTTCATGAGCTCGGCGAGCCGCCAGAGCGTGAGCACAATCACGGCCGCCTTGCGGCTCAACTACGACGTCGACAAGGCTCTCACGGAGATCAACACCAAGGTCAATGCGGTTTTGAACCAGTTGCCGCCTGGCTCGCAGCAGCCGGTGCTGACGGTGAGAGTCGGCCAGACGTTCGCCGCCATGTACATCGGTTTCGCGAGCGACGTGCTCACACCCAACAAGATCACAGACTACCTGATTCGCGTCGTTCAGCCGAAGCTACAGGCGGTCGAGGGCGTGCAGACCGCCGAGATTCTGGGCGGAAAGCTTTTCGCGCTCCGCGCCTGGCTCGACCCGGACAAACTCGCGGCCTACAGACTCACGGCGGCGGACGTCAGCGCGGCCCTCGCGGCCAACAACTTCCTCTCGGCGGTAGGCACGACCAAGGGCCAGATGGTCCAGGTGAACCTCACGGCGTCGACCGACGTCCGCACCGTCGAGCAGTTCAAGAATCTCGTCGTCAAGCAGCAGGGCGGAGCGGTCATTCGGCTGAGCGACGTCGCCAACGTGACGCTCGGCTCCGAGGACTACGATTCCGAAGTCGGCTTCGACGGCAAGAAGGCGGTCTACATCGGCATCAATGTCGCGCCTGCGGCGAATCTGCTCGATGTGATCGCGCGAGTGCGCAACGTGTTTCCCGACATCCACGCGCAGCTGCCCCAGGGGTTGCAGGGCGAGATCGTCTACGATTCGACCAAGTTCGTGAACAGCGCGATCGAGGAAGTCATCTGGACGCTCGCCGAAGCGCTCATCATTGTCACCCTCGTCGTCTTCGCCTTTCTCGGATCGGTGCGATCGGTGCTCATTCCCACGGTGGCGATACCGCTTTCGCTCGTCGGCACATTTACGGTCATGTTTGCGCTCGGCTACTCGATCAACCTGCTGACGCTGCTCGCCCTGGTGCTCGCGATCGGCCTCGTTGTCGACGACGCCATCATCGTCGTGGAGAACGTCAACCGTCATCTGGAGGAGGGCATGAAGCCCCGGCAGGCGGCGATCCTCGCGGCGCGCGAGCTCGCCAATCCCATCATCGCGATGACGGTCGTGCTGGTCGCCGTGTACCTTCCGATCATATTCCTGACCGGGCTCACCGGGGCTCTTTTCACGGAATTCGCCGTCACGCTCGTCGGTGCGGTCACCGTATCGGCGGTGGTCGCGCTGACCCTGTCGCCGATGATGTGCGCAAAGCTGCTGAAACCGCACGACCCCGCCGCGAGCGGCTGGGACGCCAAGCTCGTCGTGTTCCTCGACCGCAGCTTCAACGCACTGCACCGGCGCTACGAGAATTTTCTCCACGCCACGCTCAGCTGGGTGCCGGTGACCACCGTGTTCTCGCTCATTGTCCTGAGCACTATCTACTTTCTATGGGCGACAGCGAAAGAGGAGCTCGCTCCTCCGGAAGACCAGGGCGTTCTCATCATGTCCGCACAAGCCGCGCCGAACTCGACGCTGCAGCAACGCCAGCTATACACGCGCGCGGTATACGATACCTTCGTGAAGCATCCCGAGACGGATCACGTGTTCCAGATCGACGTTCCGGGACAGACGCTCGCCGGGATGGTGCTCAAGCCCTGGAACGAGCGCAAGGCGACCGCCGCGCGCCTGTTGCCCGGCGTCACGCAGGAGCTGGGACAGATCGCGGGATTGCGCGCCGCGCTCTTCCAGCCTCCGCCGCTGCCCGGAGCCTTCGGGTTCCCGGTGCAGTTCGTCATCCAGACGACCGAGCCCTTCGAAAAGCTGAACGTGGTTGCCTCGGCGCTTGCGCAGGAAGCGCAAAAAAGCGGCATGTTCTTCTTCATCGACAACGATCTTCGCTACGACCTGCCGCAGTCGACGGTAGTGATCGACCGGGAGCTCGCCGCGCAGCTCGGTCTGACCATGAAGGACGTGGGCGGCGCGCTGTCCTCGCTCCTGGGGGGTGGCTACGTCAACTACTTCAGCTTCTATGACCGGGCGTATAAGGTGATTCCGCAGGTGCAGCAGACCGACCGCCTCAACGCGGATCAGCTGAACGGCACCTATATCCGTACCGCGAGCGGCGAATCGATTCCGCTTTCGACGGTGGTGCACATCACGACCAAGACGATCCCGCAATCGCTCAACCGATTCCAGCAGCAGAACGCGGCCACGATCTCCGGCGTGCCCTTCATCGGCGTGACCCAGGGCGACGCAATCGAATATATGCAAAAGCTCGGGGCGCGCTCGCTGCCGCAGGGCTATTCGGTGGATTACGCCGGACCGTCGCGGCAGTACGTCCAGGAATCGAGCGCGCTGCTCTTCACGCTGGGGTTCGCCTGCATCATCATTTTTCTCGCGCTCTCTGCGCAGTTCGAGAGCTTCCGAGACCCGATCATCATTCTCGTCTCAGTACCGATGTCGATTTGTGGAGCGCTTATCTTCGTAAACCTTTTCGGCACGCTCGGCATCGGCGCGGTGAGCCTTAACATCTACACCAAGGTGGGGCTCGTGACGCTCATCGGACTCATCAGCAAGCACGGGATCCTGATCGTCGAGTTCGCCAACAACCTGCAGAAGCAGGGTCTGTCCAAGCGCGAAGCGGTCGAAAAAGCGGCCGGGATCCGGCTCCGCCCGATCCTGATGACCACCGGCGCTATGGTGCTCGGCGTCGTTCCCCTTCTTATCGCGAGCGGGGCAGGGGCAGTGAGCCGCTTCAACATGGGGCTGGTGATCGCAACCGGCGTCGCCATCGGGACGCTGTTCACGCTCTTCGTCGTTCCGGCGATGTATGTGCTGCTTGCCGAGGACCACTCGAAGCGGGCGGCCGACGACGCGCTGCCGGAGCCTGGCGGGCACGCCAGTACGCACTGACCGCCGGTCGCATGACGGTGCGGGTCGGCATCGTCGGCGCGGGGCCGGTGGGCGTCGTCGCGGCGATCGCCTGTGCCGCGAAGGGCATGCAGGTCGCCCTCTTCGAGGCGGAGCGCGAAATCGACCACAGCCCGCGCGCGGCGACCACGCACCCGTCCACGCTCGAGATGCTCGCCGAGCTCGGGCTCCTCGAAGAGTTCCAGTCGTTGGGCCTTGTCGCGCGTTACTTTCAGTTCTGGGACGGCACGACGAAGACGCTCGTCGCGGAGTTCGATCACGAAGTGCTGCGCGACGAGACTCCGTACCCGTTCGTCGTCCAGACCGAGCAGCACAAACTGTCCGAGCTCGGCCTCCGGAGGCTTGCCGCGATGCCGAACGTCGAGTTTCGCCTCGGAACGAGTGTGACCGGCCTCGCCCAGGACGCGAGAGAGGTCCGCGTCACTACGGAGGGCGCGGAACAGCACGTCTTCGACTACGTGATCGGCTGCGACGGCGGGCGCAGCACCGTGCGCAAATGCCTCGATATCGAATTCGAAGGCTACACCTGGCCCGAGCGCTTCCTTGTGCTCACGACATTGCTCGATTTCCAGGCGGTGCTCGGGTGCTGCCCCCGCAGCTATATCTCCGATCCGGAGGAGTGGACCAACCTCTTCAAGGTCATGGGCGACGATCTGAAGGGGCGCTGGCGCGCGGTGTTTCCGGCTCGGGAAAACGAGACGGACAACGAGGCGTTCTCGGACCCTGCGGTGCTCCGGAGGCTGCGTAAATTGCACGTGGATCATCCGATGGAGCTCGTCGCGCACCGCAACATCTATCGCGTGCACCAGCGCGTGGCGAAATCCTTCCGCAAGGGCAGAGTGTTCCTTGCCGGCGACGCCGCGCACGTGAACAATCCGGTCGGGGGCCTGGGCCTGAACTGCGGCATCCACGACGCGATGGAGCTCGCCGACACACTGCATCGAGTCGCCATCGGCCAGGCGAGCGAGGAATTGCTCGACCGCTACGAGCGCCGCCGGCGGCCGATCAACGTCGAGTTCGTGCAGCAGCAGACGGTCGCGAACAAGAAAAGGCTCGAGGAGCGCGATCCGAAGGTACGTCAGAGCAACTTCGATGAGTTGCGCCGCATGGCAGCGGCTCCTGCGTTGCACAAGCAGTTCCTGATGCGCACCTCGCTCATCGAGAGCGTGCGCAAGGCACGCGAGATCGCCTGAGCCGCCTATCGTTTCCGCGGCCGGTGGTGCTGGAGCAGGGCGTCTGCTCTGCGCTCCATGGCATCGCGCAGGCGCAAGCTGCGCGCCTGCCTTTTTGTCACGAGCGGAAAGTGGCGTATCTCGTCGACCGCCTCGCCCACGTCCCAACAGTTTTTTCCATTGGTGACCCAGATTTTGGGATCCAGCCCGCGCAGGTCGAAAGGGCGCGAGTAGCTGCGCAGGGTCTTCTGGGCGCGATCGTTCGCGTACTCGTGCAGGTAGGACATGGCCAGCTCGCGCAGGCTGCGGTACACGGGATCGCGCCAGCGCAGCACGGGCGGATTGGTCTTCGAGATTGCTCCCCAATGGCCGTTGCGGCGAAACAGCACGACGACATGGTCGTAGTCGCGCTCGGCGCGCAGGTCCATCAGGAGCGGCGGCTCGCCGTGCACCCACAGCGCGCACGCGGCGAGCATCGCGCCTTCGATGCAATGTGCCCGCCGCCGGCGCAGCACCTCGCGCACCGAGAGGCAGGTCTGGCCGCCGATTTCGAAATTGGCGGGCAGCGCGTCGAGAAAACCCTGGATTTTCTCCGGAGTGGAAAGCCGGGCCAGAACCCAGAACTCGGCACGGGTCAGACCCAGGTCTTCTCGGCGGGCAAGACGCGCTCTCAACTTTCGACTCCCTGAAATCGGCGGGCGTGGGGTGCTGCTTCGGGCATTCTAATGCTAGGCTCTCCCTCCATGATCAGACTCCTGCTTTCCCGGCGGATCGGAAACCTTGCCGGGTTCCTCGCCTGCGCCGGCATGCTCGCCTTCGGCTACTACCTGCAGTTCGCCGTCGGGCTCGAACCGTGTCCGCTGTGCATCATCCAGCGGATTCTGCTTTTTGCGGCCGGCGTCGCCTTCCTTGTCGCTGCCCTTCATCACCCGGCAGGCAGGCTCGGGGCAGGGCTCTACGGCGGGGTCATCGCCTTCATCGCGGCAACCGGCGTCGCGGTCGCGGGGCGGCACGTGTGGCTGCAGCACCTGCCGCCGGAGAAGCGGCCCGCATGCGGTCCTGCGCTCGACTATCTGCTCTCGGCTTTCGGTCCGGTCGAGGGTTTGAGTCGCGTCTTGCGCGGGTCCGGGGAATGCGGCGTGGTCGACTGGACGCTGCTCTCGTTCAGCATCCCCGAGTGGACGCTCGCCGCGTTCGTGGTGTTCGCGATCTGGGCGGTTTTTCTCGCGCGACGAGCGTGAAGGCGATCACTCCTCCAGCGTGGACGGGTTCATTCAAGCCCGTTTGAGGATCGCCTCGATCTTCTCGGCGAGGACCGGCTCGGCGCTCGCCGCCCTCAGCACTTCGCCGAGGAGCACCACTGCAGGGCCGCCGCCGGTCCCCAGCGCCAGTGCAGGCAGGTCTGCCAGCGTTCCGCGGAGGATGCGCCGCCCCGGGAGCGTCGCGCTTTCCACCAGGGCGAGCGGCGTGGCCTTCGGCTTGCCGCGCGCGATCAATTCCGTGCTGATTTCCTCGGCGAGCCCCGCGCCCATATAGATGACTGCTGTATCGGCCGCTAGCACGCTCGCCGCCCAATCGTTCTTGCGCTCGCCCTGACCCGCGCGGGGCGTGACGAAGGCGACATGGCGCGCCAGGCCGCGGCGGGTGAGCGATACGCCGAGCTCGGCGCCCGCGGCGGTCGCGGCGGTCACTCCCGGGACGATCTCAAAATCGATTCCCGCTCTGCGCAGCGCATCGATTTCTTCCTGGGCGCGGCCGAAAAGCAAGGGGTCGCCTCCCTTCAGCCGCACCACGACAGCGTGCTTGCGGGCGGCGTCCACCAGCCGCTTGTTTATGAAACTCTGGGCCGTCGAATGGCGGCCGCTGCGCTTGCCGACGAGAATTTTCCGGGCGCGCGCGGCGAGCGCGAGCGTCTGCGGGTGCACCAGCGAATCGTGAAAGACCAACTCGGCGCGCTTGAGAATTTCTGCCGCGCGCAGCGTGAGCAGGTCGGGTGCGCCGGGGCCGGCGCCGACCAGATAGACCTTACCCATCGATCATCCCCGCGGCTACTGTCTGGTTGGAGACTTCGTCGATCAGGATAAAGGAGCCGGTGGCGCGGTTCAACCCGTAGGAATCGACGAAAAGCGGCTGGGCGAGCGAGAGCGAGACGTGAGCAATGTCGTTCATCGCGAGACTTGTCGGTGCCGCTTGCTGCTCGAGCGTGTTGATGTCCACCCGGTAGTTGAGCGAGAGCAGCTTTGCCTTGACGCTGCGCGTCGTGTGCTTGAGCAGAAGCCGTGCGGCGGATGCCGTTCGTGCGTCGAGCGGATCAGAGGACAGCCAGCAGATGCGCGCCCGGACGCTTCGCGACGCGTGAGGACGATGGGCGGGGTCGGCGAGCATGTCGCCGCGCGACACGTCTATGTCATCGGCGAGAACCACGGTCACCGAGTCCCCGGCAACGGCGACAGGCAGGGACTTGTCCAGCGAGACGATGTCGCGGACGACGGTGCGCCGGCCAGAGGGCAGGGCGACCAGTTCGGTTCCGGGGAACAGCGTTCCGGACTCGACCCGGCCGGCATAGCCGCGGAACTCCTTGCCGGCGCCCGGACGCACCACGAGCTGTACGGGAAAGCGGAGCGGCAGCGCGTCGGCCTCGTCGGCTACGTCGATTTCCTCGAGCGCCGCAAGCAGCGTAGGGCCTCGATACCAGGTTATGTTTTCGCTGCGCTCGACGACGAGGTCGCCGCGCAGCGCCGAGATCGGGATGAAGCGCAGACCGGCGATGCCGAGTGCGGAGGCGAAAGCGAGAAAACCCTCGCGAATGTGCTCGAAAACCGCTTTGTCGTAGTTGACGAGGTCCATCTTGTTCACCGCCGCGACGATGTGGCGCACGCCGAGCAGGTGGGCGATGGTGGCGTGGCGGCGCGTCTGCGGCAGCACGCCTTTGCGCGCGTCGATGAGGATCACCGCCGCGTCTGCAGTAGAGGCGCCGGTCACCATGTTGCGGGTGTACTGCTCGTGGCCGGGAGTGTCGGCGATGATGAACTTGCGCCGGGGCGTCGCGAAATAGCGGTAAGCGACGTCGATGGTGATGCCCTGCTCGCGCTCCGCCTCAAGCCCGTCGGTGAGCAACGACAAGTCGAGAGCATCCTGCCCGCGCTTGCTCGAGGCGCGCGCGACGGCGGCGAGCTGGTCCTCGAATATGGCGCGCGTATCGTGCAGCAGCCGCCCGATCAGCGTGCTCTTGCCGTCGTCCAC